>Ga0256406_1001087_pt1 | contig 45225 bp, 29 predicted proteins | sample RumenRJG_03DNA_FD_185986 | JGI IMG/M metagenome (GOLD analysis project Ga0256406, IMG submission 185986) | Bovine rumen microbial communities from Lethbridge, Alberta, Canada - RJG_03 | ecosystem: Host-associated > Mammals > Digestive system > Stomach > Rumen | place: Canada: Alberta | collected... | reverse complement strand
ATGCAGAGACTAAAACAAGGGGAAGTTTAAACGGGCTTTCTACGAAAGAAAGCCCTTGCTAAGCCAGAAACGGCAAAGCAAGGGCCAAATTGTATAGTGTCTCAAATGGAGGTTTCTTTATTATATAACAGACAGACACAAGGGAACGTCAAATTTATGGCGGACGGCCACAAGGGCCGCACCCTGCAAGCGGGTGTTACAAACGAAGAAGAAGTAAATCACTTCAGTGACGAGTCAACCATTTACAGAGTTTACGCCCCAAGAAGAAGGGAAGCAACATCCTGTGCCTTAGGCACACACTCTCTTAGGCTCAGAGTAGTTATAAGGAGCGGATTACAATGAAAATAATGTAAACTATTTTCATTTCGTGATATTTCAAAATTAGCTTTGTAATAAATTGACTGTCAACAAGTTGTAAATGTAGTCCTTTTACATTGTATTTTCCGTACACTTTTTTGTAAAAGGGCCACATTTACGTTGTATTTTCCGTACACTTACAACGCAAATGTAATACATTTGCAAAGTGTAAGTATATTTCATAACATTCAGGGTGAAACTATCGAAAGTTTTACCGGTCTTTTATCTCACCACAAACTTCTTTCCGTCGCGGATATACAGTCCCGGCGCCAGGACAGAAGCGTCCTTACCCACGAGGCGTCCCTCGACGGTATAGATATTCCCGTTACACTGACGGAGACCGTTGTCGACAACACTCACGATGGCCGTCGGCGTTACGTTCTTATTGACGCGCACGAATAGCTTTGGCATCAGGCCCTGGACGTCAGGGTAACAGCCGTACGAATTAAACTTCGTGGAGTACTGGATATAGTAGTTGTCGGTGAAGGCTATCCTGAACGTACCATCGGCATTTGGCGTTATCGTCCACGAGCCTTTCGACGAGCCGGCAGCAGACACGCTGATAGTCTTAAACGTGCCATCGTGCCATACATAACGGTTTTTCGAATCAGTAATCTTATACACGGTGCCGTCAGCAACAATCGTATAAGCATTGTCGAGCGACGAGAGTTTTATAGTGTCGTTGGATGCCGTTACGTCATCAGCTTCGAAATAGCCGTATGCTTTGCTTCCAGACCATAGTTTCATTGCCTTCAGGGATCCATTGTTATCGGCAACGAAAAGATACTGCCCTTCGGGTTCCACATGATTGACAAGGGCGAAATAATACACATCGTCGTCTACCGGCACATCAGGAGTCGTTGGCTCGTCCGGATTGGAGCCGCCCTGGAGATAGCGGTCGTCATCAGAAGCAGTAGAGATGGAGGTCGTAGGGTCGAAAGCCACATCAACACTGTCGCCCCATACATATTCATCAAGGTAAGGGTAGTCAATAAAGAGGTTGCGATTGCCCTCTATCAACGCCACGGCATTATTGCGCGCACGCTCCAGGCTGTCCACCCTGTCGGCGCTGCTCCATTTGCAGTATAGTGCTGACGCCCAGGGCTTCAGGCCAGGATACGCCTCATTATTCATCGTCTTCTGGCCATCTTCAGAGAATGTCAGGTCTCCATAAGCAACCGCCATATACATATATGTACGCGCGAAGTCGCCCTTGAAACGGTCGCCGGGCTCCCAAGCCCTTGAATTGACGTTCTTACCCGTTCCTATCTTGTCATAGCCCTCCTCCTCAATGGAAGCATTGGTAACCTCATCCATAGGGTAGTTGCTCTTATCAGAGTTGCCCGTGGAAGGTGACGGATAGAGATGGTACAGGTCTTTATAGGCGGCAACATTCTTTGCGCCACCCCACCAGCTCTTGGGGAAGGAATGCTCGATGTTCATGCCGCTGATGGAAGAAGTGGAAGAAGTGAAAAAGAACTTCTCAGAGCTGTAACGGTTGTAACACTCGTTGTTCTTCGGGTTGCGGTCTGTCTTGTAGAAACCGCTCCACGTATGGCCCTCGCCACTGCCATAAGCAAGTGTCTTCTTTGGTTTCAACAAAGGCTGTAAGGCGGTCTTCAGCGACGCGCATTTCTTTCCCTTAAGGGAAGCGGCATACTTTGCAAGTGATTGTCTGTCGATGGCATTTGCCTGGAAAGCAATACCGAGGAAGAGCACTGTAAGTGCAGAGAGCAAGTAATTTTGTTTAGTCATATTAAAAAAATAGTTTTGCCTGCAAAGTTAAGTCCTTTTTTGCGTTTCTGCAAGACGTTACATAAAAATTCATAAAAATGACACAAAAAAGGAACAGGGCCATGGTCCGCCAGCACCGTCAGCATTTCACTGACGGAGCTGGTGGTATTATTTGTCGGGCATAGACTATTTCACTATAACCTTCCGGCCATTGTTGATGTATATACCTTTGACATCATGACGGCTTACGCGCTGTCCCTGGAGGTTATACCACTTATCATCGGTCTTCGTTCTGACATCGTTGCTGACAACGGTGACACCAGTCGGGTCAAGACCTATGAAGCGCTGGAGCTCAAACATAGCGTCGAGAGGCTTGCCAGTGTTCTGGGTGTAGAGGGAGCCGTTCCACCAGGATGTGCGCGCCGGTTTTTTGTCGGCCCAGAACTCATTATCCTCCGGCAGCCACCAGTAGAGACCCGTAACACTGCTATGCTTGTTGAGTTCCGTTATCAAGTCGTCGGTGAACTGCTTCTGACCGGCCTCCGTTACGGGCCATGTCTTGCTGACAGTAGAGGAATAATCGCCATTCATCGCCCATTGCGCGCCATAACCCGTTTCGACAATCATTATCTTCTTGTCTGGATAGGCACTCTCCAGGCTGTCCAGCGTCGTGGTAAGGACAGACAGTGTGCCGTGATAGTCGGGGTAATAGCTAAGGCCGATGATATCATAATCTACGTCATGCTTCTGTACCGTATTATAGAATGCCACCACATCATTCGGCGCATTATGCAACGCGACATGAAGGACGACCTTTGCCTCAGGGCACACCTCCCTGCACGCACGGACACCAGCCTTCAGATAAGCCGCGAAGTTGTTCCATGTACCCTTTCCTATCTTACTGTCATTGCCGTCGCCACCGCCGGGATAACAATAGCCGGTAGGCCACAGCATGCCATAGTTGACCTCATTACCGACCTGTATAAACTCTGGTGTGGCACCTTCCGCCACGAGCTTCTGCAGACATTTCTTGGTATAGGCGTAGACGCTGTCGGCAAGCACATTGGCATCGGAAGATGTCCATGCCGACGGTGTGGAATGCTTCCCCGGGTCCGTCCACGTATCACTGTAGTGGAAGTCGAGCATCAGAGAATAGCCTTTAGTGGTGATGCGCTTTGCCAGGGCGGTGGCATAGCTGAGGTCCTGACGTACGCCCTCGCCTTTATCGGACTCTGAGGCCTTCGACGGGTCGACGAACAACCGCACGCGCATGGCGTTCCAGTGGGCACTGTCGCCGAAGTAGTCGAGAGGTTTCACCTGTTCGTCGTTTCCGCCATGTCCCAGGTATCTCACTCCGTGTTCCTCATAGGTAGGAAGGAGGGAGATGTCGCCGCCTACATATTTCTTCTGGGCACTGGCACCAGCGCAGAAGGCTGCAAGCGCAAATAGCAGTAAGAATGTTTTCTTCATGAGTTTCGTAAAAAGTAGAATTTCGTTTTTTGCAATTAACGACAAAATTACACCTTTCCCTCGAAATCACAAAATAAAAGGCATGAAAAAAGGGACAATCACTTGCCCCTTCTTCCCAAAACTGAAATACTTAAAACCTAATAACAATCTTATAACTTAAAACCTATCTAATAACAATATATCAATAAAAACTATCTTCTAATGTTTATCTTACGGCAATCTTCTTGCCGTTATGGATGTAAATTCCTTTTTGTACAGGCTTTTCTGAAAGCCGCATTCCTGAGATTGAGTACCATGTGTCTTCAGAAGATGTAGCTGCATTCGACTTTATGTTGCTAATACTGGTAGCGATGTCTATAACGTTTCCATAGACCTCGTTAAGACCATAGTAGTTGCCGTTCTTGAAAGCCATATCGTTCTGCTGTCCCATCTTAGTGGCATCAGTGAATGATGTTGAAGATTTCCAGCCAGAGAATATAATACCATCATTAGTTGAAGATTGTGCTACACGCTCACTTGAATTACAAGTCCACTTATAGACTGCGCAGCCATTAGATGCCTTACCTACATATGTACAGGTGGAACCTGGCCATTTATTAGTGGTGTAATTGTAGGTCTTATCCCATCTCCAGCATTTAATAACCAGATTTGGGCCTGTACCCCATGACGCTGGGACTTCAAAGAAAGCGCATGTCTCACCATCATTAACCTTGCAGAAACTTGGTATCTCATGTCGGTCTTCAGGCTCGTCAACAACACTTTTTATTCCGCTAAGGTCAAGTCCGTTGGAAACATAATATTTGAAATTGTCGCCTTCCACTGCAAGCTGATAGCCTGTAGTGCTTACACTTGACGGGCTTCCGAGGACAAGCAATACGTTGCCTTTGGTACCTTTTACGTTTATGGTTGCGCCATTCGATGTAGCATTACAACTCAGGACAGAGCTCGTATTTGTTATCCCTGCAAGCTTACGCGCAAGGATGAGTTTCTTTATAATAGTCTTGTATGCCTTCCAGTGAGATAACCAGACACAAGGTGTACCTGGCATTGCAAGGATGTAGGCATTAGCCGCAGCAATGTTGGCACGAAGGGGGTCCGGATTAGCATGAGGCTCGCCCGTGTCATGGTTGTCAACGAAAGTAACAGCATATTGCGAGTAACCGCTCTGGCCTGCAAGCGAAGAATATGATGCGTTTGTTGAATTATAATATGACAGCTTGCTCCAATCGCTTCCACCGAAAGCCGCCTTAATAAGGTACTTCATCGGGAAATCGAAAGCCGCACTGGTCTTGCCGGTACCATCGACCCATGCCTTTACTTTAGAAACATTGCCATCCCAATACTCGCCTACAGAGAAAGCCGGCTTAGCACTCTCGTTATACAGCTTCGTGTACTTCGGGGCATAACCCTTAGTCATATCATAGCGGAAGCCTGAATACCCCATCTCGTTCTGAAGGAAGTCAAGATAAGTCTTGATGTTGTTCTGAACTTCTGTACTGGTATGGTCAAGGTCGCGGCATCCGCCATCACCCTCACCCGTATCAGCAGCACCTGTTATCTTACCGCGGTACGGTGAGCTCGATTGAGTATTTGCCTCATCATTACTGCATATATCAGCCAATGGATTCCAAGTCAACTTATATGTCTTACCTGTCGTTGTGCTGGTGTAGGTCTCGTTAGGAAAATCTATCCATCCCGTGTTACCATTTTTATGGTTAATAACTACATCAGCTATAGTCTTCAGGCCTTTCGACTTAAAGGTCTGTATCATTGTCTTCAACTGATCGGCAGTACCGAAAGCACTCTTCTGGTCGAACCACCAAATATCATAATAGCCCATGTTGTTCGACAGAGTATTGCAATAGCCACTCTGAGGCACCCAGACAAGATCGAAGTACTTTGCCAGCGTGTCTGCCTGAGAGGTGAGATTTGTCCACTGTGTATCTGAATAGCTGTCCCAATAGAACGCCTGGAACATAACGCCGCCGTAACCAGAAGGCCAGCCCTGGACAGTCTGTGCTTTTCCGCAGAGAGTAGCGAAAAGTATAGCGATTATGGTAAGAAATTTCTTCATCTTAGTTATATATTAGGTTCAACAGTGCAAATTTAGTCATTTAGCTTATTCGTTGTTCCTTAAAAGTATGGTTTTTAGCTGTTAATAATGTGCAATCGGTTGCAAGGAATACTTTCAAGAAGAAGCGCGAACAAAAGGGAAATGGGGAAAAAGTCTCCAGATCATATCCAAAAGCATTGAAAAAGGGCCCTTTCCCTAAACATTGGCAAAGCTATAATGCAAAAGGCACGACAAATAATACTTCCAACGCTTTGATTTTCGCAGTCATTACCTTACCTTTGCATTATAAAAACCAAGTCTATGAACGAAGAACAACTACGGCGAAAGATAGAATTGGCCGGTCCGAAGAAACCTTCGATGAAACGGCGGAAGCAGGACCACGACTACCAGTCGCGGCGGATGTATATGATAACAATGGCTACAGAAGGACGCCAGCCCCTCTTCGGCACCGTCGTCGGCGACCCGCGCAAGCCCTTCGGCAGTGAGGAGGCGCCACGCATTGTGCCGTCGCCGCTGGGGGAGGCTATCATCGAGCAATGGCGCGGCATCCCAAGCTACTACCCCGAAATCACCATTGTTGCCTTTCAGCTTATGCCCGACCACTTCCATGGCATCCTCTTTGTCCGCGAGCATATCGAAAAGCATCTGGGAAGGATCCTGAACGGTTTCAAGACGGGCTGCCGCAAGGCCTTCCGCGCCCTCTACCCCGTCGAGTACGCCGCTGCTCAGCAGCGGCAAACGCAAGCGCAACCGCAACCGCAACTGAGGGGGCGGCATTACAGCCACGGCATCCTCTTCTCCCCTGGCTACAACGACAAGATCCTCCTTCGCGCCGGGCAGCTCGACAACTGGAAGCGCTACCTTGCCGACAACCCGCGCCGCCTCCTGGTGAAGAGACAGCACCCGGAGTTCTTCCGCGTGCAGAGGGCCATCACGTGGAAGGGGATGACCTTCTCTGCTATAGGCAATCTTTTTCTGCTCAGGAAGCCGTTCTTGGTGCAGGTGCAGTGCTCGAGAAGGCTAACAGAGGAACAGATTTCGGTACGGACGGAGGACGCTCTGCTGCAATGCCAGCAAGGAGCGGTGCTCGTCTCACCGGCAATATCTCCCGGCGAGAAAGCCATTATGCGGGCAGCATTCGAAAAAGGCTTCCCGGAGATAATACTCAAGGAGAACGGCTTCGCGCCGCTGACGAAGCCGTCGGGCAAGAGCTTCGACGCCTGTGCCAGCGGGCAGCTACTCTTTCTCGGCCCGACGAGCCACAGCAACGAGCGGAAGACCATCACGCGCTCGCAATGCCTCGACCTCAATGACATCGCAAGACTGCTCTGCGAATGACGACAAAAAAAAGGAGGACTCCGCGAAGAGTCCTCCCCTGACTTAAGTTATATTCTTATAGAAAGAATGATGTTTACTTCATGTCAAACATACAAAGAATTATTTGACCGGAACGATGTTCCAACGACCAGTGATATCGTTAAGATAGAAGTCGTAAGTACCTGCCTGAACATTGATATTCTCTGAACCCGGTGTCAGGTGATAGGTATCGCCAATCGCCTTGTCCTTGTCGGCAGCGCCAACGCCCCAGCTTGTAGCCCAGTCATGGTCAGCACGGAACTTCAGACCACCAGTTGCAGGAACGGTGTAGCGTACGTACCAGTTGTGCGAATCATTACCGTCGATAGCAGGAAGCTTTTCGAGGTCTACATCGCCGCCCCAAGAGTTGAAGTCGCCAATAAGGGAAACACTAGTGTATTTAGCCGGCCTCTGGTTATCAAGCTTTGTCCACTTGTAAGTGTTGTCCTGCATATTAATGGTCAGAGTGTAATAGCCCGCAGCCGGAGACTGGAATGCATTAGCTTTAGAATTGATAAGAGTACCAGATTCCGAGCCTTCGCCATCCTTAACTGTACCATAGGCAGCATCCCAATTACCAATATCCTTCTTTTTCCAGAACTTCAAATCCCAGGCACCTTTCCAGTATGTTGTATAGCTGTAGACGTTATTGCCTTCACCATAGAACATAGTGTTGATAGGATTTTTAGACCAGCTGTTAGGATTACCTGTAATGTAATACATACCCTCTGCCGGGCTAATGGTGTAAGTGAGATTGTTCATGTCGAGAGTAACATCCCACTCGCCAGCACCGTGAATGACAGGTGTCTGAACGCCACCGGTGTAGAGCGGATCGCCCTGATATACAGCGAAGTTATGGCGAGAGGCATCACCGTTGGTCTCACAGCCTATCTGGCCCTGGTTAACAACATCCCAGCTGCTAGCATCGTAATGGCTGCCAGCATAGAACTTGAAGTAATTGTCGCCGTCGCCAGTTGTGGTAACATGTACAGTGAAGGTACCATCACCGTTGGCTGTCATATAGACAGGCTTTGAAAGTTGCCAATTGGCAGAATTACCATCTGCGTCGACAACAGTATTCTCCTGGACAGCACCAAGAACAAAATATCCTTTCTCGTCGATAGCCGGTGTCGGCTGCGGAGTAACAGTACCCGTAACGTCAGCAACGGTTTCAGTAGTAACGGCATCACCGTTGTCGAGGTTCATGGAAACATTGGCCTTTACCTCTATTGGACGGGAAACGGCAGCACGTGAGTCGTTCTGCTTCTCAACGAGTCTTTCGAGGTCCGAGGCACTGACGCAGATGTCATTGCCTACCATAGTACCATTGATATTGCCTCCATTGACAGTAAGCGTCTTGATGGTATATCCGCTGACAGAGGCATCGGTAGTGCTGACAGCAACAAGATGCACCATGCCGTCGGCGTCAGGCAGTACGGAATTGATTTCCGAACCGGCTGCAAATGTCAGTCCATATTTGGCAGCCGCCTCATCCTGCCCATACGACTGCGGGGTAGCCCAATCGTCGTAGTCCTCGTTACAACTTGCAAGGCCAAGAGCGGCAAAAGCTGCCAGGCTATATAATAATGTCTTTTTCATTTTTTAGTCGTGTTTTTGAGTTTTGAGCTTCGGAGCCTGCAGGTTTCCGAGACCGGAAGCCTGTAGGCCTAAGAACTTATTAACTTTTACTCTTACTTCACCTCTCCAGTATTAGTGTCGAAGTTGACATAGAGCTTCTGACCAACCGCGCAATTTACGCCATAGCTTGGGTCAATACCTTTACCATCAGCATTATAGTGCCAACCTTCAGGCAGGTCGCGGTCGCGCCAGAACAGAGCACCCTTATAGATGGTGAACTCAGTACGCCACCAGTCGAATCCCGGAACCTTGATGTAAGCGCGGAGCTCACCGGCTGCGGTGAATGCCTGAGATTCCCACTGGCCATCAGCTGTTGCAGGAGCCGTCATCTCTAAAGCAGGATTGGCGTCTGTCCAGTCACCTGTAGCATTACCTATAGTATAAGCATGAGCCGGGAAAACTGTCAGATCGAAGAAGATGCTCTTCTTGTCTGCACTGATTTCTGAAGTGAACAAGAGAGTGTACCATCCGCCCTTAGAGAAGGTCAGGCTGTGATCATCATCACCTGCATCGGTAACCTGCGTATCAGCGTTCTTGACAGTTACGGAGCGCAGACGGTTGAAGCCGCGCTTGTCGCCGCTCTCAGTACCCCAAATAATCTTACCGCCATCAGGAACATAAACCATAGTGAAGTAGTTGCCTTCCACACCGTAAACAGGAGCTACAGCCTTCCATGTGGAACCATTCTGTATAGAAGGACCACTGACATATAGCTGAGCAGGATATGTAACGTCAGGAGCAACGTATGTTGCCTTTACGGAAGGCAGGGTGATGATATTAGAGTAAGTGTTTGATTTAGTCTCTACATTAGCATCACTACCCGCAATTACCGCACGAAGACGCAGGTAAACCGGCATTACAGGAACGTTAGGGACGTCTGGATTTGCTTCCTGGAAGAGCTGTACTACAGCTGTATTAAGTTCTGTGGCGTTGACATCCATCTTGGCAGATGGGTAAGCCGTGTTCAGTTCCTTATGTGCAACAGTAGTATCGTTTAAGAAAGCAGGGGCTATAGAGGCCTGCACATAGTAACGGACGAAGTAAGGAACGCCAGTGCCATAGTTTGGCTGTTGGCATGTCAACTCCAGGCTGCTGGCGCTGGCCAGGTCGAATGTATTGTTCGCTGCGTTGGCAGGTGTGTTCAGGACGAAGTTCTCACCCACATGACTGAAGTCAACGGTAGGGTTGTCGTCGCGGTCCTCATCACAAGACGTGAAGATGAGAGGCAGAACCATTGCCGGAAGCAACATGAACTTATATAAATTTTTCATTTTGTCAGTTTTTTAGTTTATGAGTTTCTGAGTTTCCAAGTTCTCGAGCCGGAATTCCTTCAAGCCATTCGGCATGTCGGCACTACCAGCTCAAGGACCTAAAATCTTTTAAACTTAAATTAATATCCAGGGTTCTGGGAGATATTTGGGTTGGCAGCTACATCAATAGCTGGAACAGGATAGACGTTGTAGCGTGGGTCTACACCAGTACCGTTAGGTACACCACCCTTGAAGCTCCACAGATATTTACTTCCGGTGAAGAGTCCGAAGCGGACGAGGTCAGAGCGGCGGCGTCCCTCGAAGAAAGTTTCCCTTGACCACTCGTCGATAAGTGTCTGCTCGTTAACGGTAGCTGCTGAAAGCAGGTTCGTGTTTCCGGCACGCGTGCGGAGGGTGTTGATATCCTTGGCAGCTGCAGAAGCATCGCCGAGACGATACTCAACTTCAGCACGAATCATATAGATAGTACCGAGGCGGAACAATGGAATGTCTGTATCATCGAATGTGTCGTTGTGGCGGGCACCACCGTTAGAGCGGTAGTTGGTCCACTTCACAATGGAAGCACCGTTGAGGAATCCGGTAATCGTCTTGCCTGGAGTAAGAGTACGGCAGTTGCCGGAAGTACCGCCGAGTCCCATATAGAACAGAGCGCGGTCGTCGCCTGCCTTCTTCTGAACATCCTTTGTAGAGATACCCAATTCAGCGTCGTGCTTGATTACCTGGGCCTCAGTAGAGATACTGTCCTTATACTTATCAGACTGCTCAGCTGTCAGCTTAGGCATTTGCTCCGGATCAGAGAAGAACTTCTCAAGAGCGTTTACGCGGGCAAAGTAGCAAGTCCAGTAGTTGTTGGTATTCTTGTAAGGCATACCAGCACCTGACGAACCACCGATAAGGCAGGTAGAGCCTGCATACTCCTGTGTGCTTGCACCATCCTGGCGTATCGGGAAGATTATCTCCTTCATTGCGTTGGTGTTCTCATCGTTATCACCCATGAAGAGCTGCTCGTAACCTGACCACTCGTTGCCGGACGGGTCTTTCACAGCCTTGTCGGAGAGCTTGTACGGACTGTACGGACCATCGATAAGGAGGTCGCAGTAGTGCTTAGCCTTCTTCCAAGCCTCTGTGGTAATCTGGCCGTCGGTGTATACAGCAGCGTTGAGGCAGAGCTGAGCGTGGAGAGCGTAAGCAGCACCCTTGTCGGCACGTCCGAAGCCGGACGCGTTGTCGTAAGTACCCATGTCAGCGAGAGTGTCCTCAAGATTGGTAAGCTCCTGGTCAATCCAGTTGTACAAGTCGACGCCCGACTTCTGAGCTGGCAGCGAGGTGTCGTATGTCACCTTGAACGGAGCCTTGTGGAAGAGGTCGAGGAAGTAATAGTAGTGCAGGGCACGCAGGAAGCGAACCTCAGCAGTAACCTGAGGACCAGCCTGCTCACTGCACTGAGAGATAAACTGGTTGTAAAGTGTTACATCGTATGCCAGACGAGTCCAGCACCATGCGGCACGCTGTGAACTTTTTGTCCACGACAGGCCCAGAAGGTTAGGGATATCGGTATCGTTGGTCCATGCCCAAGCGCACTCGTCGGTAGGCAGCTCCTCGAGGTTAAAGACAGTACGGAAGAATCCGCTCTCACCCTCGTCCATGCTCAGGTCGCCCTTTCCGGCAGGACCAGTCTGACCTGTAACGCCCAGAGTGGCATATTGTTTAGCGAGCAGCTGCTCCATGTCATAATTTGGAGACGACTTTGGGTCAATAGAAGAGATATTCAGGTCATCGGCGCAAGAAGTCAAGCCGAGGGCGAGAAGACCCACCACTGCTGTTTTAAGAATTATATTTTTCATTTTATTCTATGTCTATATTGTTTAATAAGTGTTTTAGACGCTAATAAGCGGTTATAAACTTATTAGAAGTTGAGGTTTACACCGAGCTGGAAGCTGCGTGGACGTGGGTACGGGTTAGAGTCGATGCCATTGGCAACCTCCGGGTCGATTCCGTCATACTTGGTGATCATGAACGGGTTCTGAACGGTGAAGTAGATACGACCGTCAAGCGTCTTGATGCCAGTGCGCGTTGTAACGAGCGACGGGAAGGTGTAACCGAGAGTGATATTCGAGCACTTCAGATAAGAAGCGTTGCGTACGAAGTAGTCGCTGAAGTAGTTCTGAACAGTGGTGGTACCGGTCCAACCGAGAGCAACATTCTCTGGAGTATTGTTGTGGAATGAGCTGTTAGAGAACAGACCACTTGGAGAGAGGATGGCGTTGCGAGACAGGAAGTCATAGTAAACGTAGTTGCCCAGAGAAGCGTGGAACGATGCACTGAGATCCCAGTTCTTATAGATGAACTTCGTAGTGAGACCCATCACGATGTCTGGAGCCGGGTCTTTATAGTAGTAACGGTCATCATCATTAATCTGTCCGTCAGCATTACGGTCTACAACGACGCCCTCCAAAGGCTTGCCGTCCTTGTCGTATGCCTGCTGGTAAACGAAGAAGCTGTTGACAGGCTCTCCGACCTTGTTGCGCTGAATGCGAGTGTTGTTACCACGCGAGATCTTGGTGTCGGTAACCTCTACCCAATCCTGTGCGCCGGCATCAAGCTTAGTGATGCGGTTGTGGTTCCAACCCACATTATATGTAACCTGCCATGTGAAGTCCTTTGTTACGATAGGACGAGCGTCGACAGTGAACTCAACACCATAGTTTGCGAGGCTACCGATGTTTTTCAGCATCTGATCGCCGAAGCCTGTTCCAGAAGGAATATCGATACGGGACAGAAGGTCGCGGGTCTTACGATAATAGTAGTCGGCGCTCAGAGAAACGCGGTTGTTAAGAACAGCGAAGTCGATACCGGCATTGTAAGTAGTGGTCTTCTCCCAGGTAAGGTCTGGGTTGTAAGCGTTAGGACGTACTGTGTAGTAGTACGTGTTGCCGAAAGGATACTGAGCGTGCTCGTTACTCTCGACATAAAGAGGAGCATAGTAGAAGTCGTCGATACCATTCTGCTGACCGGTCATACCCCAGCCCAAGCGGAGCTTGAAGTCGTTGATCCACTGAACATTCTTCAGGAACGGCTCCTTGTTGATACGCCATGCGAAAGCGGCTGCAGGGAAGTAGCCCCACTTGTTGCCCTTTGCGAAACGGCTGGAACCATCAGCACGGAAGGTAACGGTGAGAAGGTAACGCTCAAGGAGGTTATAGTTCAAACGGCCGAAGTAAGATACCAGGCTGTTGTGGGTAGCCCACTCGGTAGACTCACGGAGCGTAGCACTAGGGGTAGAAGCCTCACCGAGATGATTGGTAGCACCACCAATCTCATAACCCGAACGGTGATAGTGGCTGTCCTCAGCACCTGCCATGATGTCGATGCCATGAACGCCAAAGGTGTGAGCGTACTGCAGATAAGCGTTGCCTACGATGTTATACTTATAATAACGCTTTGCGCCTTGGTAACCATAGTAGTTGTTTGAGAAAGAGTACGGGCTGATGTCCTCACTCTGATGAGAGTCAGTGTACTGTGAGCCTAAGCTGGCGTGGATGTGCAAATCCTCGAAACCGTGTATCTTATAGTCGGCCTCGATGTTTCCGGAGAGGTCGTTGGCGTTAGCACGTGTAGAGTGCTGGTTGAGGAAAGCAACCGGATTCTGAGGAGCGGTAGAGTTAGAGGTGTACTTCCATGAAGCATCAGCGTAAGAAGCGTTGTTCAGAGTCTGATAGTATCCATCGAAGAACTTGTAGGCATCGCCTACACCCATAACAGGCTGTGTCGGGTCCATAGCAAGGGCGCCGCCAATGGCTGCACCGGCATCGGCGTAACGGTCCTTCTCATACATGTACTTTGCAGTGATGTTAAATCTCAAGTGGTCCTTGAGGAAAGAAGGTGCCAAGTTAACACTTGCGTTGAAACGGTCCATCCAGCTTGTCTTCACAATACCCTTATCGTTGTCGATGCCTACGCTGACACGATAAGGCATGTTCTTCAGACCGCCAGACATGCTCAAGCTGTGATGATGAGAGAACACATCTTTAAATATGTGGTTCTGCCAGTTGTTGTTGGCAGTACCGAGACCTGAAGCATTCTCAGGGCTGATCTTAGCGACAAGGTCGCGGTACTGATCGCCGTTGAGCACGTCATACTTCTTTGCAATTGTAGAGAGGGTGATGTCGCCGTTGTAAGAGAACTTAGGCTTTGAGCCTGCACGTCCTTTCTTGGTTGTGATAATGATGACACCGTTAGAAGCACGCGAACCGTAGATGGCTGCTGCAGAAGCGTCCTTAAGTACGGTGAAGGTCTCAATATCATTAGGATTGATCATAGCCAGTATGTTCGACATACCGGTAGCAGTGTTGTTATCGATTACAAGACCATCGATAACGTACAGAGGGTCGTTGGATGCCGTCAGAGAGGCACCACCACGGATACGGATCTGTGCACCGGCACCAGGAGCACCGCCTGCGGTCTGCACGTCGACACCAGCAACCTTACCTACGAGCATATCGCTGGCGTTGTTGGTGATACCCTTGGACATTTCATCCGGGTTGATAGCTGCCACAGAACCGGTGAGGTCTTCCTTCTTTGCGGTACCATAACCGATGACGACAACCTCGTTAAGGGCTTTGGTATCCTCCTGAAGTGTTACCATCACATTAGGAGCTACTGTGACTTTTGCCGTGGTGTATCCTACATAAGACACACTCAGCGTAGAGCCTTTGGCTGCTTCAAGGGTAAAATTACCGTCGAGGTCACTGATAGCGCCAGCCGTCGTGCCGTCGACACGGACCGTTGCACCAATGATAGGCTCGCCGTTAGCATCCTTGACGTGGCCATTGACAGAGATGTTCTGTGCAAAGGCTCCGACAGATAGGAGAAGTCCGCACAACAGAGCGAACATCCTAACAGGGAATTTAAGTTTTGCCTGCTTCATCATTCTTTAATATTTAAGTTAGTTACAATTAGTTGTATATTGTTTTATTGTTCAACGTAAGTTTCTTCTTTGGGTGCGGGTTTCACAACTCGCTTGTCTTGATTCAACATCCAGAGGACGTTCTCGCGACATATAACAACTAGGTATATAAACTGTCGTTTAGTTCTTATGCGTTGGTTGTCATAGCAAACATCTTTGTTAGTATGATTGCGATGCAAAGTTAAGTCAGATTTCATTTGTTTAGCATTTTTTTTAGCTAAAACTTGATATAGAACAATGCAAACGTTTGCACGATGTTAAATAAAAAAAGTACATATATAAAATATAGACAATCATTTTTTGTTTTACTTTTGCATCGTAAACCTACCTGAAGATGAAACAGAACTCTACAATCACAATGAAGGATATAGCTCACGACCTGGGTGTCTCAGTTGCCACCGTAAGCCGTGCACTAAAGGATAGTCCGCGCATTTCCGAGGAGAAGCGCAAGCTTATCCAGCAGTATGCGCAGGAGCACAATTTCCTTCCTAATGCAATTGCAGAATCTTTGCGCAAAACGCGTGTGCAACCGGTTAAAATCATAGGCGTAATAGTACCGCAGTTCGCACACTACTATTTCTCATGCATCCTCGCGGGAATAGAAGAAGAGGCCAGCCGACGCGGTTACCGCATCATGGTAGCGCAAAGCAACGAGAGATATGAGCGCGAAGTAGAAATCTGCAAGTCGTTCTATGCCAACAAATGCTGCGGCATTATTGTCTCACAGGCTAAGAACACTACTAAATATGACCACTTTCAGAACCTCATAGATATGGGCATACCTTTGGTGTTCTACGACCGTATCTGCACGGGCGTGAACGCCAGCCGCGTCGTCGTCGACGATTACATGGGTGCCTTCACCGCCGTCACGCACCTCATAGACACCGGCTGCCGGAAGATTGCTTACTATGGTATGCGCCAGTCGCTCGAAATAGACAAGAACCGCTTCAACGGATACCACGATGCCTTGGTAAAGAACGGTATCACGCCAAGGCAGGAATGGATACGCGAATGCGACAACCGTGCTGACGCAGAGGTCATCACGCCGGAGATACTGGCTGAGGAGGACCACCCTGACGCTTTCTTCGCCGTCAACGACGACACAGCCATCGGCATCCTCTACTCCGCGAAGCGCATGGGTTTCAAAATCCCTGACGACATATCGATATGCGGATTTACCAACGGTCAGCGCGCCATAGCCTGCGACCCGATGCTCACCACCGTCGAACAGCGCGGGATGATGGTTGGAGAGGAAGCCGCGAACATCCTCATCGGACAGGTCGAAGGCTCTCTGCCTATGGACAAGATAGAGAAGCGCGTGGTACGCACACGCCTTATCATCCGCGGAACGACAAGATAACCTTCCATGGCCAGCGTCATTGCAACCACATGCCCTACAACAGAGCGCAACATCTAACAAACAGCAACCGCTTAAGTTACAGACAAGACATATCATCTAACAAACAGCAACCGCTTACTCAACGACCAAGTATAACATTATTATATAATAACAAGACCACAATGCTCAAACCATCTGGTCATAATTACGGACTATAAATTATGAATCATGAACTAAAACAGAAACCCGACCTTAGCTTCTGGGGACTTTTCAACCTCAGCTTCGGTTTCTTTGGAGTGCAGATAGCTTACGCCCTTCAGAGTGGAAACATATCACGAATATTCTCTACGATAGGCGCCGACCCTAAGAGTCTGTCGTTCTTTTGGATACTGCCACCGCTGATGGGAATGATTGTCCAGCCCATCGTCGGTGTGCTGAGCGACAAGACATGGTGCCGTTTCGGACGCCGAATACCTTATTTAATAGCAGGAGCCATCATCGCCATCCTGGTAATGTGCCTTCTGCCTAACGCCGGCAGCCTCGGCGCCGGCAACACGGCCCTCATCATCGGTGCCGTTATCCTGATGTTCCTCGACACTTCTCTTAATATGGCCATGCAGCCGTTCAAGATGATGGTTGGCGACGTGGTCAACGAGAAGCAGAAAGGCACCGCCTACGCCATACAGAGTTTCCTCTGCAACCTAGGACAGGTTGTCGGTTTTGCCCTGCCCTTCCTCATGTCTTACATTGGATTCAGCGACGATGCCAGCCACGATGTGCCGATGTCGTTGAAAATGGCATTCTACATTGGTGCCGCAATTCTAATCATCTGTGTTATATACACTTGCGTAAATGTAAAGGAAATGCCGCCAGAGAAGTACGCTCAGTACCACGGCGGCAATGAGGAGAAGGAAGAAGAGAGCGTCGGAATAGTAGAGCTTCTCAAGGACGCACCGGGCAACTACTGGCGGGTCTTCGTAGTACAGTTCTTCTGCTGGGCCGCTTTCCAGTTCATGTGGATATATTCCAACGGCACGATTGCCGACACCGTATGGGGAACTGTAGACCCGAAGTCGGCCGACTACCAGACAGCCGGCAACTGGTTGGGCATAGTCCTCGCAGGACAGGCCGTAGCCAGTGTGGCATGGGCTGCCGTTCTGCCGTTCATCGAGCACAAGGTCGGCCTGAAGGCAGCCTACGGCTTGAGCATAGCGATTGGCGCGGTAGGCTTCGCCATCATCCCGTTTGTCCACTCACAGGCCCTGTTGTTCCTGCCTTACGCACTCATCGGATGCACATGGGCCGCCATGTTGGCACTGCCGTTCACCATCGTCACCAATGCCTTGGAGGGACGTCCGCACATGGGAACCTACCTTGGACTGTTCAACTGTGCAATATGTTTCCCGCAGATTGTCGCAGGACTCCTTGGAGGATACATCCTCGGACTGCTTGGTGAGGTACAGAGCAACATGATGTATGTTGCAGCTATAAGCCTGGTACTGGGTATCTTCAGTGTAAGCGTAATCAAAACGAAGGAATAAGTGTAACCGTTTTCGCAAACAGTGCGACTGTTTGCGCAAACGGTTCTTTTGTTACACTGAAAATTATCAGTACTTTTGGAACAAGAAATTAAAACAATAAAATACTAACATGAATTTACATTTTAACATTCATTACAATACCGTCTTCGGGCAGGAACTGGTTTTGAACATCATCGACAGTGCCGAAGACGGAGAGGAGCGCATCTCCAAGTACCACATGACCTCATACGACGGCCATGTCTGGGACTTGGTGCTGCGCAAAGGCTTCAAACCGGGCGACAGAATAGACTATTTCTACTCCGTGCATCGCGGCGACAACGTTGAACGTACGGAATGGAGGATGATTACCCACCGTCTGGAGCTGAACGAGAAGAATGCGGTCAACTACACCGCCTACGACAACTGGGTAGACATTCCAGAGGACAGCTATCTCTACACTTCGGCATTCACCGAGTGCGTATCGCCGACGAAGATTGAACCAGTGAAGATGCTGGAGATAAGCCGCGCAGTACGTCTGAAGGTCCGTGCCCCACAACTGCGCAAAGGACAGAGCCTCGCAGTGGTAGGCAAAGGCGACGGACTCGGCAACTGGGACCCGGACAAAGGCATAGAGCTCACTCAGCACAACGATAACGAATGGATAGTAGACCTCGATGCCAACACACTGGGTGCCAAGGAGATAGAATTCAAGTTCTTCATCCGCGACAAGCGTCTCGACTACAAGCCGTTATGGGAGGCCTACGGCAACCGCACCATTGAGCTCACCGACATCAAGGACGGCGACGTTGTCGTCTACTGTCTGCCGGAATGCGGCTTCGACATCTATCCGCTGAAGCTCGCCGGAACACAGGTTCCGGTTTTCTCACTGCGAAGCAAGGAGAGCTTCGGAGTCGGCGACTTCGGAGACCTGAGGAAGATGGTCGACTTCATATCGAAGACACACCAGCGTGTGCTGCAGGTCCTGCCTATCAACGACACCACCATCACCCACACATGGACCGACAGTTATCCATACAGCTGTATCAGCATCTTCGCCCTGCACCCACAGTATGTTGACCTCACACAGCTGCCCTCCATTGCCAACGCAAAGAAACGTGAGGAATATGAGAAACTGCGCAAGGAACTCAACGCACTGCCGCAGATTGACTATGAGCGCGTGAACAACGCCAAGACCGAATATCTCCATATCATCTTTGAGCAAGAGGGAAAGAAGGTGCTGGCATCAACAAAGTTCAAGGCCTTCTTCAAGGAAGCACAGCAGTGGCTGGTGCCGTACGGACAGTACTGCTACCTCCGCGACAAGAACGGAACGGCCGATTTCTCAAAATGGCCCGACCACAACCAGTGGAACGAGGCAGACCGCAAAGAACTGTCCTCAGCACGTACGAAGGCTTACCAGAATGTCAGCTTCTATTATTACGTACAGTTCATCCTCAACACCCAGATGGCAGATGTCCACGACTACGCACGTTCAAAGGGCGTAATCCTCAAAGGCGATATCCCTATCGGCGTGAACCGCTACGGATGTGACGTCTGGACGGAGCCACGTTACTTCAACCTCAACGGCCAGGCAGGAGCACCGCCTGACTCTTTCTCGACAAACGGACAGAACTGGGGGTTCCCGACATACAACTGGGACGAAATGGTTAAGGACGGTTGCCAGTGGTGGGTACGCAGGTTCCAGAACATGGCGAAGTTCTTCGATGCCTACCGCATCGACCATGTACTCGGTTTCTTCCGCATCTGGGAGATACCTATCAACGCAGTACACGGCCTTCTCGGCCAGTTCCAGCCAGCACTGGGCATGACACGCGAGGAAGTGGAAGGCTACGGACTGCACTGGCAGGAGGAGCTCTTCACTACCCCATTCATTACCGACTGGGTCCTTGACCGCATGTTCGGCGACCGTGCACAGTACGTCCGCGACAATTTCATCGAGAAGAAGGACGGCGACCACTACCGTATGCGTCCGGAATACGACACCCAGCGCAAGGTGGAGGCCTACTTCTCCGCCCTTAGCTCTGAGGCCAGGAAGAAAGCCGACGCCGCAAAGACCGAGGACGAGAAGAAGAAGTACGAGGACCAGATAAAATGGAACGACAACATGCGCGACGGCCTATACGCTCTTATCAGCGACGTGCTCTTCGTCCGCGACCATAAGGATGGGAACAAGTTCCACCCGCGCATCTCCGTACAGTTCGACTTCATCTTCGAGAGTCTCTACGACAGCGACAAGGCCATCTTCAACAGACTCTACAACGATTATTACTACCGTCGCAACAACCAGTTCTGGTACCGCGAGGCCATGAAGAAGCTGCCGCGTCTGGTCAACGCCACACGTATGCTGGTATGCGCCGAGGACCTGGGAATGGTGCCCGACTGCGTCTCATGGGTCATGAACGAGCTGAAGATACTGTCTCTGGAGATACAGAGCATGCCGAAAGACCCGCACGTCCGCTTCGGACATCTGTCGCGTAATCCGTACCGCTCGGTATGCACCATCTCGTCGCATGACACACCGACACTCCGTCAGTGGTGGGACGAGGACTGGGAACGTACCCAGGCCTACTACAGCGAGATGCTCTACCGCCAGGGACCGGCTCCACATCCACTGCCAGGATGGCTCGCACGCGACATCGTCAGCCGTCATCTGACGTCGCCCTCCATGCTTTGCATCCTGACCCTTCAGGACTGGCTGAGCATCGACGAAAATCTCCGGTTACCGGATGAGAACGCCGAGCGCATCAACATCCCGGCAAACCCGCACCACTACTGGCGTTACCGCATGCACCTCAATATCGAGGACCTCATAGACAATAATGACTATGTTGCCAACGTTTCAGAATTAATAACACAATCCGGCCGCAAATAACCGTCAGGCCCAGAGGACCGCAGCCACAGCAACGGTCCTCAGGCCTGCGAGCCGTTTTGCGGTGGAAAAGAAAATAACAGGAAATGAAAAAGTTTCAGCTATTCCTCGCTGCATTACTTCTGCCGCTGGCAGCAGCAGCGCAGACAGTGAAATCGCCTGACGGAAACGTCGCTGTAACGTTTTCGCTCACCGGCAATGGCGTACCGACCTATGAGATGACCTACAAGAGACGTGAGGTCGTAAAGCCCAGCCACCTCGGTCTGGAACTCGCCAAGGACAAGCATGCCAGCAAGGGACTTCACGAGACGTCACTGATGGACGGCTTTAAGGTGGCAGACACCAAGACATCAGCTTTCGACGAGACGTGGACACCGGTCTGGGGACAGTACGGCAAGATACGCAACAACTATAACGAGCTCGCCGTCGACCTCGTCCAGCCGGCTACAACACGCAGGATGACCATCCGCTTCCGCGTGTACAATATCGGCATGGGACTCCGCTACGAGTTCCCGCAGCAGGACTCCCTCGTCTACTTCGTCATAAAGGACGAGCACACACAGTTCGCCATGACGGGAGACCACACCGCATGGTGGCTCCCCGGCGACTACGACACGCAGGAGCAGGAGACGCAGGAGTCGAAGCTCTCGGAAATCCGCGGCCGTTTTCATGACGCGGTGAACTGGAACAACTCGTCAGTGGCGGTCTTCTCGCCCACCGGTGTGCAGACATCACTGCAAATGAAAACCAACGACGGGTTGTATATCAACATCCATGAGGCTGCCTGTCTCAACTACGCCACCATGCACCTGAACCTCGACGACAAGACGATGACTTTCGAGTCGTGGCTGACGCCGGATGCTACAGGCATGAAGGGCTACATGCAGACACCCTGCCAGACACCATGGCGTACCGTTGCCGTCAGCGATGACGCACGCGACATGCTTGGCGATGCCAACTCGATGATATACAACCTCAACGAGCCTTGCAAAATCAAGGACACCAGTTGGATACATCCTACAAAGTTCTGCGGTGTATGGTGGGAAATGATTGTCGGCAAGAAATCATGGAACTACACCGATGAGTTTCCTTCCATAAAGCTCGACCAGATTGACTGGAGAAAGGTAAAGTCCAACGGCCGCCATGCCGCCAACAACGAGGAGGTACGCAAGTACATCGACTTCGCGGCTGCAAACGGTCTGTCAGAGGTCCTCGTGGAGGGATGGAACGTAGGCTGGGAAGACTGGGCCAACCACTGGAAGGAGGATGTCTTCGACTTCGTCACTCCATATCCCGACTTCGACATTAAAGCCCTCAACGACTACGCTCACTCTAAGGGTGTCCGCCTTCTCATGCACAACGAGACCTCCTCGTCGACACGCAACTACGAACGCCACCTGGAGGCCGCACTGAACCTCATGAACAAATACGGCTACGACGCCGTGAAGACTGGCTACGTCGGCGACATCATCCCCCGCGGAGACCATCACTACTCCCAGGCAATGAACAACCACTATCAGTATGTCGTGGAGGAGGCTGCAAAGCACCATATAATGGTCGACGCACACGAGGCCACCCGTCCTACGGGTATCGGCCGCACATGGCCTAACTATGTGGCCAACGAGAGCGCGCGCGGCGGAGAGTACGAGGCATTCGGCGGCAGCTACCCCAATCACACCGTAATCCTGCCGTTCACACGCCTGCAGGGCGGCCCTATGGACTACACGCCGGGAGTGCTCGAGACACAGCTGAAGAAATGGAGCGACAACACATCGTACGTCCACACCACGCTCGTCGGACAGCTCGCCCTGTATCTCGTCATGTGGGGACCGGTACAGATGGCCGCCGACCTTCCAGAGAACTATGCCAAGTACAACGACGCCTTCCAGTTCATCAAGGATGTGGCCGTCGACTGGCAGGACTCAAGGTATATCGACGCTGAGCCGGCACGCTATATCACTGTGGCCCGTAAGGCCAAAGGTTCCGACAACTGGTTCGTCGGCGGAAAATGTGATGAGCACGGACACAAGGTCAACGTGAAGCTCGACTTCCTCGATGCCGGCCGCACTTACGACTGCACCATCTATGCCGATGCCAAGAACGCCGATTACAAGAACAACCCTGCCGCCTACACCATCACACACAAGAAGGTGCGCCGCGGCGATGTTCTGAAGATGACAGAGGCACCGGGCGGCGGCTTTGCCGTCAGCTTGATTGCGAAATAATCCTTTAGGGAGTTAAAGAGGAATTATAAGGGAACGGAAGACGTGGTTCCAAAAGGTCGCTTCTCCTTCACGGAGAACAGCCTTAGAGCAACTGTCTCACACAGTTCCAGTAGTTCCTCCTTAACTCCCTTTTTACTTATCAATAACAACTCTTATAGAAAGATGAACAAACTATCTTTGTTTTTCACGACCACGCTGTTGCTGCCTTTCTTACCGACACACGCACAAATCGACTTCAACGAGATGCAGTACAGTCCACAGCAGACCGTCTTCAAACTCAACGCGCCCAAACAGCCACGCCTCAGCCTGTACAAGTCGGGACAGGGCGACACACGCTTCAAGCGCATTAAGATGAAATCCGCCGGAAAAGGCGTATGGACCTGTACCGTGAAAGGCGACCTCAAAGGCGACTTCTACACTTTCAACATCGGCAAGGGGGAGACACCGGGAGTCTTCGCCAAGGCTGTAGGACGCTGCGGAAAGCGCGGAGCCGTCATCGACCTTAAGGACACCAATCCGACAGGATGGACCTCCGACCACCGCCTGGAGACAAAGTCGATGGCCGACCTCGTCATCTACGAGCTCCACTACCGCGACTTCTCCATAGACCCCAGCTCAGGACTGGTCAACAAAGGCAAATTCCTCTGCCTCACCGAGGACAGGGCCATCGACCATCTGAAGGAACTCGGCATCAACGCTGTACACGTCCTGCCGTCATTCGACTTCGCTTCCGTCGACGAGAACAAACCCGACGTGCCACAATACAACTGGGGCTACGACCCTCTCAACTATAACGTTCCGGAGGGAAGCTACAGCTATGACGCCGGAAATCCCACACGCCGCATCTTCGAGTTCAAGTCGATGGTGGAGAAACTACACCAGAACGGCATACGCGTTATTCTCGACGTGGTGTACAACCACACCTTCGACCTCGACAACAGCAACTTCAACCGCACATATCCCGGCGCCTACTACCGCTACACCGCCGACGGGAAGCCCAGCAACGGCTCCGGATGCGGCAACGAGACAGCCTCAGAGAAACCGCTCATGCGCGAGTTCATGCTTGAGAGCATGGCCTACTGGGCACAGGAATACCATATCGACGGTTTTCGCGTGGACCTCATGGGCGTACACGACATAGAAACCATGAACCTTATCCGCAAGCGTCTCACCGACATAGACCCTAACATCTTCATATATGGTGAGGGCTGGAGCGCCGGACAGTGTGCACTGCCCACCGACAAGCTCGCCGTGAAGGCCAACATGAAGGAGATGCCGGGCATCGCCGCCTTCTGCGACGACATGCGCGATGCACTGCGCGGGCCGTTCTCCGACGACCATAAGGGTGCGTTCCTTGCCGGCATTCCCGGCTCCGAGGAGAGCATCAAGGCGGGCATATCGGGAATGGTACAGCACCCGCAGGTCGACTACTCAAAGGTCAACTACTCCAAAGAGCCGTGGGCACTGGAGCCCACACAGATGATAAGCTACGTGAGCTGCCATGATGACATGTGCCTCACAGACCGTCTGCGCGCCGAAATGCCGGGCATAGAGACCGATGAGCTCATACGCCTCGACAAGATAGCACAGAGCGTGGTATTCCTCTCGCAGGGCGTTCCTTTCATGCTGTGCGGTGAGGAGATGCTCAGGACAAAGCATGGAGTGCATAACTCCTTCAACTCTCCCGACTCCATAAACCACCTGGACTGGAACAATCTCAAGCGCTATCCAAAGCTCTACTCCTTCTACTGCGACCTCACACGTTTCCGCCGTGAGCATCCGGCGTTCCGCATGGGCTCCGCCGACGAGGTGCGCAAGCACCTGGAGTTCCTGCCTTCCAAGGACTGCATGGTAACGTTCATGCTCAAGGACCACGCCGGTGGCGACGAATGGAATAATATCATCGTCTGCATCAACGCCGGCGAACAGGACCAGCTCATCGACATCCCAGAGGGCAAGTGGTATGTCTGCGGTGACCTCGACGCCATCGACACCTACCGCAGTGACATCTTCGTGGGCCACACGCTGCGCATGGACGGCAGGTCCATAAAGATTCTGCACGATTAATTGTTTTAATATATTATTCTTTAAAAAATAATTTATTAATAACATCTATAACTAACCGTCTGATGAAGGCGTCATCCACTGATGCCGACCTTCATCGGACGATAATGACAACCTCTCTCAAGGCATAATAAACCAGAACGATATCGTTCTATGAACTAACCATATAGCAAATGAAAAGATTTATATTATTAACATTAGTGCTTATATCACTTACAATGAGCGCACAAGTAAAGATTGACCGCATAGACCCTACCGACTGGTTTGCGGGAATGAAAGATCCGTCACTGCAGCTGATGATCTACGGTAAGGACATCAGGACTGCCGACGTAACGACAAACTATCCGGGAGTCAAAGTAGACTCCCTGGTCCGTCTCGACTCTCCCAACTACCTTCTCGTATATCTTAACCTCAAGGACGCCAAGCCGGGGACAATAAAGCTCACCTTCACCAACAACGGCAAGAAGAAAACCGTCGACTATCAGCTCAAGGAGCGTGCCATGGCTGGCGCCGACCACAAGGGCTTCTCCAATGCTGACGTTCTCTATCTGCTCATGCCGGACCGCTTCGCCAACGGCAACCCGAAGAACGACGTGGTGAAAGGCATGAACACCAAGGTCTGCGACCGCACACAGCCGTCGCTGCGACACGGTGGCGACCTCGAGGGCATACGCCAGCATCTCGACTACTTCAACCAGCTCGGCGTGACGGCTCTGTGGTTCACGCCGGTACTGGAGAACAACTCTCCGGACAACAACGGTTTCAGCACTTATCACGGCTACGCCACCACCGATTACTATCGTGTGGATCCGCGCTTCGGCACCAACGCAGAATATGTGCAGCTTATCCGTGAGGCCCACGCCAAAGGACTGAAGGTCGTCATGGACATGATCTTCAACCACTGCGGCTTCGAGCATCCATGGGTGGCCGACATGCCGTCTAAAGACTGGTTCAACACTCCGGAATGGCTGTCAGAGAGCAAGGACAACGGACACGATCCGATGACCGGATATGCCAAAGGAAAGGAAACAAAGTCGAAATACCTGCAGACAAGCTATAAGCTCACTCCGGTCCTCGACCCTTACGCCTCAAAGATTGACAAGAAGGAGACCGTGGAGGGATGGTTCGTACCGTCGATGCCGGACCTCAACCAGCATAACCCGCACCTCATGAAGTATCTCATACAGAACAGTGAGTGGTGGATAGAGACCGCCGACATCGACGGCATACGCATGGACACCTATCCTTATGCTTACCGCGATGCCATGGCAGAGTGGATGAAGACCCTCGACAACGAGTATCCTAACTTCAACACCGTCGGTGAGACATGGGTTACCGAGCCGGCATACACCGCCGCCTGGCAGAAGGACTCTAAGCTCCAGAAGGACAACTCATACCTCAAGACCGTCATGGACTTCTCCTTCTACGACAAACTCAACCAGGCAAAGCACGAGGAGACCGACGACTGGTGGAAGGGACTCAACCGTATATACAACTCACTGTGCTACGACTACCTCTATGCCAAGCCGTCGAGTGTCCTGGCGTTCATCGACAACCACGACACAGACCGCTTCCTCGGCAACGGCAAGGACTCCACGATGCTCCGTCAGGCTCTCGCCCTGCTGCTGACCATCAACCGCACGCCACAGCTCTACTACGGCACGGAGGTGCTCATGAACGGAACGAAAGAGGTTACCGACGGTAACGTGCGCAAAGACTTCCCAGGCGGTTTTGCCGGCGACAAGCACAACTGCTTCAATAAGGAGGGCCGCACATCCGCTGAGGACGCTATGTTCAACTGGACCCGACAACTCCTTCACTGGAGACAGGGCAATGATGTCATAACCAAAGGCACTCAGACGCAATTCATCCCTTACAAGGGAGTGTACGTCATTGCCCGGCAATACGGTGGAAAATCAGTGATGACAATCATCAACGGAAAGCGCTCCGACAACGAGCTTGATGTCAAGCGCTACGCTGAAATCATCGGCACACACACAACTGCACGCGATGTCATAACAGGAGCAACTGTAGACCTGACGAAGAACATTCATCTTTCGCAGCGACAGTCGCTGATTATAGAGTTCTAGGGGTTCTGACATTAACAAGCCTATAAAAAAAGAGGACACTTCGAAGTATCCTCTTTTTTTTGTGATTATCAACTTTCCACCCTACGTCAATGAACTTCTCACCCCAATCCGTTTTTTATATCTATTGTCGTACAATAAAATATGTACCGGACAGCACTCTTTAGGAATAAAAAATTCCAAATTGTGCTTCTACTATTAAAATAATTACTACTTTTACAAGCACTAATTATGATTATGAACACGACAAAGATACTTTTCATCTGTCTGGGCAATCATGGTCCTTATGTTCATGGGTGCCAAAATCTATAATTGAGAGAAAGCATGATACACTTTCTCTCCGCTAAAGCCATGGAATTTTTCCATATTCAAGTTTTGGATCCTCTAACATCGTATCATTTGGTGGTAATATGCTTCCGCTTTTCACCAATCGTCTGATATAGTCTGCGTAAATATCCGGTTGTTCTATTTCTTCCCTTCTCGCACGGCTCATGGCAAGATATTCTTCCTCTATCTCCAGTCCAAGAAATTTTCTGCCTAACAGATTGGCCGCAATGCCCGTTGTTGAACTGCCACTAAAAGGATCGAGAATCCATGCGTCGGGCTTCGTGCTTGCCTCTATGATACGAGCCAGCAGCCCCAGCGGCTTCTGTGTTGGGTGTTTTCCGCACGACTTCTCCCAACGTGCAATGGCAGGTAGATGCCACACGTCGGTCATCTGCTTGTCTCCATTAAGTTTTTTCATCAAATCGTAATTGAAATAATGTGGCACTTTAGCAAGTTTGCGGGCCCAAATGATAAACTCTGTACTGTAGGTGAAATATCGGCATGAGATATTGGGTGGTGGATTGGTCTTTGCCCAAGTAACAACGTTTAGAATCTTGAAGCCAAGCCGGATAAGTTGCTGCTGCACGCTGAAGATATTATGGTAGGTTCCGGAAATCCATATCGTGGCATTGTCTTTCATGTGAGCACGCACGGACGTCAGCCACCGTAAGTTAAACGCATCCATCTCCTGTGGTGTCTTCGTCTTGTCCCAATCACCTTTATCAACGCAAACGACTTTGCCGCTCTGACAGCTGATGCCTCCGGAAGAGAGAAAATACGGCGGATCAGCAAAAACCATATCGAAGCCAAACGAGAACTTCGACAGCGTTTCGTTACAATCACCCTGGATGAGGGTGAAGTCGTTGGAGGGGGATTTATAGTAGGATGGTATCATAAATAAATATTTTAAGCCATTAAACCTCCACCACCGTCATTTTTATTGGTATAAGCAGATTGCCAACCAGTTTGCCCTAATATACTAATCGACTTTGGAGGCATCAAATGCTTATTATCTCCACAAATCTCAACAAATGGACAACTTTTTATCTGTTTGTTCTTGGGCAAATTTCTGTTAAAATCAGTTTGTAAAATAGCTTTATATCCCTCTTTATCTTTACAGGGCATTACCTTTCCAATTAGATGGGCTTTATTATTCTTACCTTTTCCCCAGCAAACTTGGCACCTCCTATTTTGGCTTGAAGCCCAGCGGAATGTATGCCCACAGTTATCGCCAAGAAAGATAGCGAGACTTTCCTTACAAAATTGCTTACCAACTACATTATAAATAAAATAATCTAACAGACATGGACTGGCAATGTTATCCTTAGGATATCGTTGTATCCATTGTTCCCATACCTTTCTCCAGGCTAATACATTCATATTATCAATATAATCATATTGATAACAAAATATATCAAGGAAACTGGAAACAAGCGGTATTTTTGTGTGAATTATGCCAGTCCGCAAAGCAACTTTAATAGTATTTATATCACTTGCGACATTCAGCTTGTCAAATCCTGAAACCTTTGGCCATATTCCTAAGACTACCATATCTCTTAAGAACATATCGGCTTTCTTGTTACCATAACCTGAATTTGAATCTATAAGTGCTTGTCTGAGAGCGTAAATATCATTATTGAATTTATTAATCAAGTTGATTGGCTTGCAATTATGATTCAATACAAATTCTGCGATATTCTTTGCATATTTTATACGCTTGTCGTTTTGAGAGAGTGTACCCACATGTATCAACTTGAGGAATTCTCCAGGGTCATCTTTTATAACTGTTTCATCAAAAATACCATTGTCAATATTAAAAACATTAGCTAAATCAGAAAACTTGCGCGAACCACGGAAATCTTGATTCGCTGTAAGTAATCTTATACGGCAAACGTCATCATTCGTTAAACCGCAGGTATTCCACACTGATTTGAAAGCACTTCCATTGGTAAGTACATATATTTCATGTAGTTTCTCTGCTACTTGAATGCATTTGTTGACATCAATTTGGCAATCTAGTATTTCTTTATGATGGAGTCGCCAGAATTTATGAAAGTCAGAGAAATAACTGAATTCTTTTCCTAAAGCAGATAGTTTTCCAATATTTGTATGAGTCGTATAAAGATAATCGTTTATCTCTTTTATTATCTCTCTTGCACCATCAATATTCATATTGGGATATGAATCAATGATACGTTTGATATTATTGCAAAAATCAGAAATATAGTTCATATCGTTACTTATTGACTATTGAGATGAAATTAGAAATATTTGTCAAATTATATATTTTCGGAATAATGCTATATGCTTCTTGTAGCTTGTTCTTTGCAGACCTCCAACCTATACCATCAGTAATCCATACGAACTCAAATCCTTGTACAGAATTGATTTTAGGAGAGATATCAGAATATGAGCGGGCTACCTCATTCAGCTTTGAGCCACCGCTACTATAGAAGTTTACCTCAATGAGATAAGTCTTTGTAGGCTTCTCAATAACGAAATCAAAACGTTTCTCGTCGTCGCCAAGTACATTAGTTATTGCAGCCCATTCATGTGAATAAACTTCCCTTCTGTATTTGACACCATTTTTGTTGAATATCCGTGCTATCATGTTTTCCATGATATGACCACTTCTATTCTTTCTTGCGTTGGTATCCAACCCTGTTTCAATTCCAAAGACATAATCAACGAGGTCATTGATTTTCTTGGATTGGAAAATATCTGTTAACCCAGTTGTGTCAAGAAATTCCATAACACCATCGACAGAAGTGAATAGAGAATCAAGCACAACGCATTTCCCCAAATTGTCAAGTACCTTCTTTTTACCCTCGCTCCGAACCGCTATGAGAATATCCATTACATTAAAAGCAGTTCTATCTCGATTCCAAATAGTCTCAACAGATTTGCGCATATCTGTAGAGCCTATAAGACTATTAAGCATACAAAGGCTTAATTTTATATTGGCAACATTCTGAGAAATCTTATCGAAGTCACAGAAAAAGTCAAGTGTTTGGTTTGTCTCTTGTAGCTGAGACATAAATTTTTCAAAGTTCTTCATCATTTTACTGATTTACAACAGGGAGCAATTCGTGATTTTGTTGATGAAACAAATCGTGCTGAAAAGCATTTCCCTTTGTCTCTTGATAGTTATGGACAAGAATCTCCGTTAGTTTACCTCGCTTTTGGGGATTGGAATTCACACTGCGGGAAGCAATAACTCTTTCTATTTCGTAATTGCCATATAGTACATCAAAGAAGTTATCAGCTTCATTTTTGCCTTTGCAGTCAGAATTACTAAGCATGAATTTATATCCAGCCTGATTAATTCTATCGCAATATTCCTTTAATCTCACTTGTGAGTCATCATTAAATGAATCTTTTGTATAGTCGTTAAAACTCGAAGTATCACTTAGTGGACGATAAGGCGGATCAAAGTAGAAAAGTGTGTTACCTTGCGCAGATTCAAATGTCTTTTCAAAATCACCTGTTAAGATTTCTACTCTTTGAAGCAATTCGCTATCTTTACGAATGGTCAGAGGATCACATATGGTTGGATTCTTATACTTACCAAAAGGCACATTAAACAGCCCCCTTTTGTTGACTCGATACAAACCATTGAAGCAAGTCCTATTCAAAAAAATGAACAAGGTGGTATTCTCTATAGGATCAAGATTTTTTTCATTATAACGGCCACGGACTTCCATAAAAAATGAACGCCGTTCTTCATCGTTTGGAAGAGCTATATATTCTCTTTCTATTATGTTCAACGAGTTTATGAGCTCCTCCGGGTAATCTCTAACTGTGCAATAGCAAGTGGTGAGATCCTGATTTACATCATTGATTACAGCGTGATGAATGTTCGGATAACGCTGGAGCATATAGAAAAGCATGGCCCCACCACCAGCAAAGGCTTCTATATACGTAGCATTCTCCCAATTACCAAAGTCAGCTGGCAGCAGAGCGTCCAGTTGCTCGATAAGCTGGCTTTTGCCGCCAACCCACTTGATAAATGGTTTTGCTTTTATCATTTTAGAAGATTTATTGTTCATTTCGCAAAAATACGCATTTTTTTGGTTACTATCTAATTTTTGCACTAAAACATGAATTGTTTTTATTGATGCTTGCAGGGTTTAGCGATTACAAAGGCAACAAAAAAGAGGACACTTCGAAGTATCCTCTTTTTTTTGCACACGACCATTCCCTGCATTTCGGCAGGCAGATAAAATGAGCCGTGCGCCATGTTCAGTCAGCACCAATCTACAATTTGTGCCGTTATTAGATTTTATAACTGCCACTAGAGGGGTCATTGCAAAAGACTTCTCAAGCCTCCTCGTATTTCCATTCATCCACTGTACGCTTCTCTTTTGAGAAATTGATGCCGACCTTAAAGATACGGCGACCGTCGTGCTTGTAGGGCAAAGAATAGTCTTTTGCATCGATCTGCTCCAAAGCTTTTTCTGCACTTTGGTCAATCTTCAGTTCCATGACGAATATCGTGGTCTTTGTAGAGACAAGCAGGTCGACGCGTCCGCGTGCTGTCCGTGCCTCGGCGCGAATGGTGAAGTTGAGCATGTTGAAAATGGTGTAGAGGATAGCTTGGAAGAATGCCTCGCTATTGTGATGGATGTCGTACGGGAATCCGGCAAGATAAACCTTTAAGGCTTCCATGGCGGCATCGATATTGTCGGCGCGCATGGCTTGACCGAACTCCCACGCGAAGTTGTCACGTTCGCCTGCATAGTAAGGTGCGATGTAGTTGAGCATGCTCTGGCTGAATCCCTGCCGGACCTCTTCGTTAGGAAAGCCTAACAGATACATCCCGTTTTGCGACTCTTTGATGGTGATATAGCCACTCTGATAAAGCACTGGTACCGGGTCCGTGATTTTCTCTGTGGGCGCATCAAAGCGCTGCGGAGTGGCCATGATGCCTTCAAGCTGCGGGATGAGAATGTTGTTCTTCTGCAGCAGTTCCAAGAGGAAGGTCGGTGTGCCCGTGGCGAACCAATAATTGTCGAAGCGACTGTCGAACAAGGCGTTGAGGATGCTATAGGGGTTGTACAGTCCCGGACAGTGGGCGGTAAAATGATAACCATCGTATTGCTCCTTTAGTTTTTCTACAGCCTCATCAAAGGTCAGGCCGTTGGCCAAGGCTAAGTCATTGATTCCTTCGTGGAAGTTGTCGAGTAGCTCCTGCTCAGTGAACCCACAGATAGCAGCATATCTGTCATCAAGACTGTAGTTCTTGATGTTGTTCAGCTCGCTGAAGATACTGAGTTGTGAGAACTTTGTAATGCCGGTTAGGAAGACAAAGCGCAACAGTCCTTCGTCGGCCTTTAAGGGACTGAAGAAATCGCGCATTATACTGCGAATCTGCTCCTGCAGTTCCGGTTTTGAGTTACTGTCGAGCATGGGCGCATCGTATTCGTCGATGAGGACAACAACTTGCCGTCCGGTTTCCGCGGCTGCTTTTTGGATGATTTCGTCTAAGCGGGTACCGTAAGTAGTCCCTTCTGCTATCGTTATGCCAAGTTTTGCCTCATAAAAACCAAGCACAGCGTTTAATGTAGAATGAACAACCTTGATTTCATAATACTTCCCGCGACTTAAATCGAGATGTATAACCGGATATTTCACCCATTCCTTCTCTAACTTCTCAATGGCGAGCCCTTTGAACAAATCTTTCTTTCCCTCGAAGTAAGCCTGCATCGTCGTGACAAGCAGCGACTTGCCAAAACGACGGGGGCGACTCAGAAAGTTGTTCTTCGAGCCTTTGACAATATTATAGATAAGATCAGTCTTGTCTACATAATACTGATTGTTCTTGCGTATTTCTTCGAATGTCTGTATGCCTAAAGGGTATCTGTTCATAGTTTCTCAATTTATGGAGTTCTTTCAGCTGCAAAGATACTATTTTTCCGGGAAACAAAAAAGCCAACAATGAAAATCATGTACTTGCGTTATAGTGTTAAAAAATAGCCAATCGTCAGCATCTCTGCTATGGCTTCCCAGACATTACTTCCGAAACTTGAGTAGGAGTTTTTGTAAGACATTCAAAAAAAATTATAACTTTGCATAGTTATAAAAGGAAATACAACTTGAGGAAGATCTTGTTCACGAGTACACCATATATGCCCTCTTTTTTATACACTACCATCTTCTCACGGTTCAAACGAACGGCTGCAGGGTGCGGCTAGGTAGGGTTAGGGGCCGTCCGTCATAAAAAAGATATGCCGCTGTGACCGTCCGTTATCGAGATAGATATGTTGTTGCCAACCGTCATACATTCATTAAACTCTTGTCGACGGACGGCCACAAGGGCCGCGCCTTGCACACGCCCGCGTGGCAAAGCGTATTTGTTAAAATCATTTGTTTATGGACTTTCCTGCTATTCGAGCTTTTCAAAAATCCTTTGTTTATAGGCATTCTGAGCAAGTGGGAAACTTTAGTAAATGCATCAAAATATCAAGCTTTCCATATAACACATTCTCCTTTTGGTTGTAAGCATATCCGCTTATAAAGAGAGATGCGGGGAAAGTCCCCCGCATCTGCTCTATTTGCTGAACGCAAGGAAATACTGGTGTATTCTAACGTCGTCGTTCAGTTCCGGATGAAAGGCCGTGACGAGCTGATTGCCCTCCCTGGCGGCGACGATATGTCCGCCGGCAACGGCCAGAGCCTCAGCACCGCCATACACATCCTTTATATAGGGTGCACGTATGAACGTCATGGGGACCTTCCCCACTCCATTGAACTCAGCCGTTGTTGCAAAACTTCCGAGCTGTCTGCCGTAAGCGTTGCGTCGGACATCGATATCCATTGTCGATATTCTGTCGAAGTCCTCCCCTTCCACCTTCTTTGCCAGCAGTATCAGTCCGGCACATGTTCCGAAGACGGGCAATCCATCGTCAATAGCCTTTCTTATCGGTTCGAGCAACTTAAGGTCCTTGAGCAGCTTTAGCTGTGTCGTCGACTCGCCGCCGGGGATTATCAGTCCGTCCTTAGGCTGATTCCAGTCAGCGAGCTGTCGCACCTCAAAGCTCTCGGCACCCAGCTTCTCCAACACCTTCTCATGCTCTATAAACGCGCCCTGAAGGGCAAGGACAGCTATTGTCGGATGTTTTGATTTCTCCATAGACTTATTTTCCTCTCTCTGCCATCAGCACTTTTATCTCCTCCTCGTTGATGCCCACCATGGCAGGCCCCAGGTCCTCACTGAGCTTGGCGAGCTTGTCAGGGTCGTTATAGTTGGTTACAGCCTGCACGATGGCTGCGGCGCGCTTTGCCGGGTTGCCGCTTTTGAATATTCCGGAGCCTACGAAGACGCCCTCAGCACCAAGCTCCATCATCAGTGCGGCATCGGCAGGTGTTGCCACGCCACCGGCAGCGAAGTTCACCACCGGCAGCTTACCGTTGTCGTGGACATACTTCACGAGGTTGTATGGTGCCTGAAGCTGTTTTGCAGCCTCGTAGAGCTCATCCTCCGCCATGTTTGCCAGACGGTGTATCTCACTCTGCATGATTCTCATGTGCTGAACGGCCTGAACGACATCGCCGGTACCCGGCTCTCCCTTCGTACGTATCATGGACGCGCCCTCGGCGATACGTCTCAGAGCCTCCGAGAGGTTCTTGGCACCACAGACGAATGGCACCTTGAACTTTGTCTTGTCAATGTGGAAGACATTGTCGGCCGGTGAGAGGACCTCACTCTCGTCGATATAGTCAATCTCAATAGCCTGAAGGATTTGTGCCTCCGCGATGTGGCCGATACGACATTTTGCCATAACAGGAATGGAGACAGCCTGCTGTATGCCTTTTATCATCTTCGGGTCGCTCATGCGGGCCACGCCCCCTGCGGCGCGGATATCGGCAGGTATGCGTTCCAGGGCCATTACGGCACAGGCTCCTGCGTCCTCGGCAATCTTTGCCTGCTCGGGTGTTGTTACATCCATGATTACTCCGCCCTTGAGCATCTGTGCCAGGTTGCGGTTCAGTTCTTGTCTGTTCTCCATAAAGAAATCCTTTTTAAGTCATAGTCAGCCCTCCCCTCCTCATATAAGGATGGTTCCCAATGGCCTGACGGAAACGTTTTCCTCAGACACAGACTGACGAATATGAAATGTTATTTATTAATGTTTATCCTTTGCGACGGTGGTCAGTCCCGTTGACCGTCCGGCTGCATACCGTCTCACTTCCTCCGGTGAGTGGCTGGTGTGGCGATGCCGGCCGCTTCCTGCGAGACTTTCCGTCTGTATTCTGTCGGCGACAGTCCCATCTGGTTCTTGAAGAACTTGGACAGATGCGCTTGGTTGGCAAAGCCGAAGTCGCATGCTATGGCCTGGATGGTGTCGTCGGTGGTGGCCAGACGCACCGTTATTCCCTTGACGATATAACTGTCGATAATGTTCTTTGGCGACTTCCCCGCTATACGACGGCACACCTGTGCCAGATAACGTCCGCTGACGTTGAGTATGTCGGCATAATGAGCCACATCGCTGTTCTGTCCGTACTGTTCCGACACACGGCTTATGAACTCATTGTACAGCTCGCCGCTGCGTCCTTGCAGCTTGTCAGGCTTGGCTGTCTGACGGCTTATAAACGCTTGGGCACTGGCCATTGCCGTAGTGGTGTCCTGTCCTTGTGACAGATACACCGAGAGGGCGGAGGCGAAGCTGTTGGCATAACCATGCTCCACACTGTCGTCCAACAGACACACATTGTCTTTTATGTAGTCTTTCAGCAGCAGAGTGCTCTCGCGCTTACGCATCACGATGACGGTACACAGAGGGAAGAGCTGGCTGCGGACCTGCTCTATGGCGTCCATACCCATCAGCCTGTCGCCACGGCTGGAGAAGAGTATAGGGTCATAGACGACCGCCGTAGGTTTGTACTTCTTCAGTGCGCCGACGATGACGGCAAGGACATCGGCGGAGCGTATCATGCCAATCTTCACCACCTCCGGCTCCACGTCGTTGATGATAGCGTCGAGCTGTCCGCTGACAACGGCCGCCGGGAGGTCGTAAAAGTCCTGAATGCCGATGGTGTTCTGGATGGTAACAGACGTTATGACTGACACCGCCTTCACTCCAAGAGCCGTTATAGTACGTATGTCGGCCTGAACGCCCGATTCGCTTGTGCTGTCGCTACCCGTTATGGTAAGTATTGTCTTCATCGTTTCGTAGACTGGGCTGTTGGCGATGTGATATGATTGCCGTTCCGTATGACACCAGCCGGACTCCCCGTCCTGAATTTTTCTGCGTGCAAAGGAAAAGAAAAAAGGGGACAAACATTTCCTTTTGTTCCCTTTTTGATAAACATTACTTCATTTTTTACAAGACCGTGGCACTATTCCTCGTCGAGGATGGTAACCTCGTCGAAGTCCCTCAGTATGTCCAGGAGATTGTTGTTGCGTATCATCGGACTTGTCCGCACGTCCAGTCTGACGTCATAGTACTCACCGTTGGTTGTACGCTTGTTCTTTATCTCGTAAGAGACCACGTCGGCCACCACACGACGTATATCCTCTATGGCCTCCGCCACTTTCTCCCTGGACGGTGAGGAGAAAGAGAGATGCACCGATGACGCTCCCAGGTGTGGTATGAAATGGCTCAGCAGCTCCAGGCCGACAAGCATCAGGACAGTGACGAGCACAGCCATATAGAACCGTCCCACGCCACATGCCATTCCTATGGCTGCCGTCACCCACAGTCCTGCCGCCGTGGTGAGGCCACGAATAACGTTACGCTGCAGGACGATGATGCCTGCTCCGAGAAAGCCGATACCCGACACCACCTGTGCCGCCACACGCGAGGTGTCCCTGACACCTTCAGAGAAGCCGTACATGGAAATCAGCGTGAACAGTGCTGAGCCCAGGGCGACAAGGAAATGTGTGCGGAACCCTGCGTCCTTGGCCCGGTACTCACGTTCCAGACCAACTATTCCACCGAGGACCATCGCCACGACAAGGCGGACGGTTATGTTCAAGATATTGTCATTCATAGTGCTTCCTTATATTCATGTCTCGCATTTCCGTTATCTCAGCCGCTTCTCCAGTCTCTCACGGATAGCAGCGATAAACTCCTTGGAGTTGGCGGGCTTCACGTCGACGCCTTCCATCAGGTTCACGAGGTCCTTCGTGGCAATGCCATCGTTGAGTGTGTCGAAGCATGCTGCCTCAAGCTGGTTTCCGAAGTTGACAAGCGCGTCTATGCCGTCGAGTTCTCCGCGCTTCCTCAGTGCGCCACTCCACGCGAAGATGGTCGCCATAGGGTTGGTGGATGTCTCCTCGCCTTTAAGGTAACGGTAGTAATGACGTGTCACCGTACCGTGGGCAGCCTCATACTCGTAGTTGCCGTCGGGTGATACGAGTACGGAGGTCATCATCGCCAGTGAGCCGAAGGCCGTCGAGAGCATGTCGCTCATCACGTCGCCGTCATAGTTCTTGCATGCCCAGATGAAACCGCCCTTGGAACGTATGACACGTGCCACGGCGTCATCGATGAGCGTGTAGAAGTATTCTATGCCCAGCTCAGCAAACTTCTCCTTGTATTCCTTCTCGTAGACCTCCTGGAATATCTCCCGGAAGCGTGCGTCGTAGGTCTTGGAGATAGTGTCCTTAGTGGCGAACCACAAGTCCTGCTTGGTGTCAACGGCAAACTTGAAGCAGCTGTGCGCGAACGAGCGGATGGACTTGTCGGTGTTGTGCATGCCCTGGATGACACCGGTGCCTTCGAAGTTGTGTATCTCTATCTCCTGATGCTTGCCGCTCTGTCCGTCGAAGACGAGCTTTGCCGTTCCCGGCTCGTCGGCGCGGAGCTCCACACTCTTGTAGACGTCGCCGTAGGCATGACGCGCGATGGTGATAGGCTTCTCCCAGTTCTTCACCACGGGATGGATGGAAGGAATGGTTATCGGGGCGCGGAACACCGTACCGTCCATGATGCTGCGGATGGTTCCGTTAGGACTCTTCCACATCTTATGGAGCTTGTATTCCGTCATGCGCTGTGCGTTTGGTGTGATGGTGGCGCACTTCACTGCAACGCCGTATTTGCAGGCAGCCTTCGCAGAGTCTACAGTTACCTGGTCGTTGGTCTCGTCGCGGTGAGGAAGTCCAAGGTCGTAATAGTCCGTCTTCAGGTCTACGAAAGGAAGGATGAGCTCATCCTTTATCATCTTCCACAGAATGCGGGTCATCTCGTCACCGTCCATCTCCACAAGCGGAGTCGTCATCTTTATCTTTTCCATAAGCGTTTTTACATCGGCGACCATGCGACAACGGCAAGAGGCAATGCCACACTGTGAGGCTTCCTTCTATCACCACTTGCGGCCGTCCGTCGCCTTTCTATTCTTAAATTGTCGTAAAATCAAGGACAAAGGTAGCAAAAAGTTTTCAGAATAAAACTTATTGGAGTACTTTTGTGATAAAATTTAAGTTTATGGACGACAAGAGATACTTGCTGGGCCTTATCTCCGAGGGGGAGCATAGCCAGCAAGACTTCAAATATAAGGTGCAGGACGCCGCGAAACTGGCACGTTCCGTATCGGCCTTCGCCAACACCGACGGCGGCCGTCTGCTCATAGGAGTTCGCGACGATGGAAACATCTCCGGAGTTCGGTCAGAGGAGGAGATATACATGATGCATGCGGCAGCATATAAATATTGTAAACCGGAGTCGAAGATAGGCTTCGAGACCTTTCATGCCGAGGGACGCACGGTGGTCATCGCCACCATTCCCCCGGCGGTCCGCAAGCCCGTCTGTGCACTCGACGACGACGGACGGCGTGTGGCCTATGTCCGCATTGCCGATGAGAACATCGTCGCCTCGCCCGTCCATCTGGAGATGTGGCGACAGGAACAGATGCCACAGACCCTCATGCACTATACCGACACCGAGCAGCATCTCCTCAGCATAATGAAGGAGAACCCTCCGCTGACGCTGAACCGCCTGGTGCGTCTCAGCCGTCAGGGACGCCATCATGTCATAGGCACGCTGGCACGCCTTATCCGTTATGGAGTGGCGGAGGTGAGATACCAGGATATGAAGTTCGTCTTCTCACTGACATAGTGTGGTCAGAGGACAATGGTCCTGAACCAGTCTCTCAGGAATTTCCCTTTCTGGTTCTGACTGTCGGCACAGAGGATGATAACCTGACGGCCGTTGGAGAGACGGGGACCGACACACATCCCCTCGTAGTTGGCGAAGTCCTTATGGATAAGGTTGAAGCTGGTGCGCCACATGGCTACAAGCTTCTTCTGTGGCATGACAGGACCGGTGGTGTTGATGCAGTACACCCTGTTCACTACCCATGAGCCTATATATCCGCTGGCAACGTAAGCCTCGCGTTCCAATACCAGCAGCCGTCCGTCGTCCAGGGCACACAGGTCGCTGACACCGTTGGCATATATCTTTGCCCATTTGTTGCTTATGGGCGTGTCCATGATATAGGTGATGGATCCCTGGTATCTCAGGTCGTCGTCGAAGGACATCAGCCGCAGGTGGTTGCGTATGCCGTTCACGGCGTTCGCCTGCTGTCCGTCTGCTGGAAGGGTACTCTCCGTGGTGGTCCAGAACCGGTGGGTCTTGGCATTATATGTCAGCGACTCCAGACCATAGTTGCCGTGAGGGATGGTAACGTCTGACGGGAGTTTTATCTCGCGTCCGGTCAGTTTGCCTTCCATAGTGTATTCCATAATCCTGTTGTCGGCCTCACCGCTGATGAAGACGGTGTTGGCCTTGGGGAAATATGCTATGCCCTCGGCATCACGGTTATAGCTGAAGCCCGACGTCAGGGTCTTTATTTTTCTAACGTTGCTGATCTCTCCCGTAGAGGAATTGACGTCGATGGCGAACACGTCGAAGCCGTCAGCAGGTGCCTTGTCGTTGACGACGGCGTAACGGTCGCCGCCAAGCCATGTCAGTCCGCTATAGTTTCCTGCCGGCACTGTCTGCTTGAAATAGTGCTGGGGCATGAGTTCCCCGCTCTGAGCGCTTGCCATAAGGCAGGACGCTGACAACAGTAATGATGCTAAAAACTTTCTTTTCATATCTGCCACTGAATCTTGTTTGATTTATATTGCCGTTGATGATGTCTGATTGTCATCTCGGACCACTCCGCCGGAATTGTCTCTGGCACAGCGCAAAAATACAATTATAATATAAATGAAACGCTGTTTGAAGGATATTATTTCGTTCTTTTACAAAATATTAGCGTCTGTTTCACCAGTGGAGACAGATAGTGGTATTGTCGTAAAGATTGACAGTGAAATAATTGTGATGAAACCTCATAATACAGAAATGGCGCGACTCACGCCGCGCCAAAATTTCTTCTTAACGCCAGAGATAATATTATCCGGCGAGCCGAGGCTTCACGCCTGGCTAATTGCTTTTCAGGAACCCTTGCGGGTCATAAAGGCTGACATATAGGTATCAGCTCCTGTGATCATTTGTATCACGCTGCAAATATAGATATACTATTTGATAATTCCAAACTTTTTGCCAACTTTTTTCGTAATGAAACAAACTTTTAACATTAGGGGCGTGTCATGACTATTCATGAAGTTGAAGCCATGCCACTCGCTATTTTCTTTTTGTCAAGAATTTAAGAATGACAGCGTCGCTCCTGTATTCGTCATAGAATAACCCTTGAAGCAATACTCACACAGAGACACGGAGCCACAGAGTATCAGAGACGGGTCCATATTAATATAGAGTTCACAGCGACGGCTTCGCCGTAAAGAGTTCACACAGCGAGCTCACGCAGATGACACCATATTCTCTTTAAGGCGAAGCCGTCTCTGTGCTCTGAGTCATGAGTGAGTCTCTGTGGCTCTGTGTCTCTGTGTGAGCCCTACAAAAATATCAAAGTACACTAATACACGTAGTTCTTGTGCAGCGCGCGGCTAGGTAGGGTTAGGGGCCGTCCGTCAACAATGACATGCAGAAATTATGTCTGTGGTCAATAAGGGAATTTATAAATTATGGCGGACGGCCCCTAACCCTACCTAGCCGCGCCCTGCAGTCGGCAGTCTAGGGCCTCAGTATTGCGAATAGCTTCAGGGTAGGCCCCCTCCGCTTGCAGGGTGCGGCTAGGTAATCCAACTGGTTGCTTGTGCGTTTGACAGTGGATGTACGACATACCCAATATCGCTTACAACAAACAGAAGAAATAAACATCACGCGGTCCTACCGTGTGCAGGGCGCGGCCCTTGTGGCCGTCCGCAAACATGGGTATGTTGGATATATAGCGGACGGCCCCTAACCCTACCTAGCCGCACCCTGCAGTTGTCAGTCAGACACGGATATTTTATTCAGCGTTGTGAGTCGGGCGGTTTGACACGGATATTTCCTGACTTCGTCAATGCGTCCCCCTGAATCGAGAATAAGTTTTGTCATTCCATAATTCGTAATTGCGTCACCATCAATTGCTGAAATAAGCTTATAACTAACTGATAATCAATGATAAAACTTCATCCAATCAAAGATGTGACGAAGTCAGGAGTCGGGCGGTTTGACACATATTTTATTTTGCGCGTGGTGTCTGACGGCTGCAGGGTGCGGCCCTTGTGGCCGTCCGCCATAAATTCGATGTGTTCTTGTCGGTATCGTGTCGAGCTTCGACAAGCTGTCTTTGACTTTTTATTACAAAATCATGTCATAAAAATCAATCAATCTAGAAGTTAAAATCTCTTAAACGGCAAGAAAATAACGGTGAATTTGCGGGAAAATACGGGGTGATTTGTAAAAGCATAGGTTTTACAAGGTAAAAGCATATGTTTTACCTCGTAAATGTACTACACTTACAACGCAAGTAAGCCTTACTTTTGAGGCCAAAATGACCATTTTTCTAGCCTAAAAATTAGGCTCGCAGTAACGTATTGATAATCAAGATAATACAAATAGGCCGTTTTTGGCGTATTTGACAGCGTTATAGATCGTCGTTCAGAATAATCGAAAAATGAAGGGGACAAATTGTCAGTTTGTTTTACATTTTAAAAAAACGCTAGCAAATAGAGTGTACCTCTCCGAGGCACGTAACGGGTTCCTTATCGTTTATACCCACAGGCTGCACTCGCTCTGCTCGCTTAGCCTGGGGTTATCGAGAGTCAGCCTCCGAGGCTGTAAGGTATCCATTCAACGCGTGGTGTCCGACGGCTGCAGGGTGCGGCCCTCGTGGCCGTACGAAAAAAATTTTATTATCACTTGTTTACGGTACGACTTTGTGGCCATCCGTCAAAAAAAAAATTATAAGTACTTCTTTGCGTCCTTGGCGGCTTTGCGAGAGAAATAAAAAACCAGCGAGTGCAGCCTGGGGAAAAGCAAGCGACCTCCGCCTAGGTTGGGTTGGGATTCCATTGGTTTGTGTGGATCGGGAGCAGCCTTGGCTACAAGCGACCTCAGCCAATGTAGGGGTGGGGTTTATCCCCATCCACCAAGCGCAACAGAGACTTACAGCCTCGGAGAGGCTGGTTCTCCGTAACCCCAGGCTAAGCGAGCGGAGCGAGTGCAGCCTGGGGTAAGATGATGGGAGATGTTTATTCAGTGCCTCGGAGAGGTACATACACGCAGTGTTCATCATCATATCCTAATGATAGTCATATAGGATATAGCTTTATATATGTGCACACTACGTGTCTGAACCTCTCCGAGGCTCTTAGTAGACACTATCATTTCGATCTAACCCCCAGGCTGCACTCGCTTCGCTCGCTTAGCCTGGGGTTATCGAGAGTCAGCCTCTTCGAGGCTGTGAGGTATCCATTCAACGCGTGGTGTCGGGCGGCTGCAGGGCGCGGCCCTTGTGGCCGTCCGCCAAGGGCTCTTTCATTTAACTCGACATAGAAGACAATATAACAGAAGCTGAGCAATAATCATGACATGTCAGTAAAAATTTAAATGAAAGAACCGTATAATGGAACATTAAAATAAAATTGGGGAACTCAGCTAAAGAAAATAACGAAAGCTCCAGAGAAAAGCCAAACTTTCTCACGCCTTATGATGCCATTTACAAAAAGACTTCGTAATTTTGCACTTAATAATTGACTCGCCTTATGAGATATTTTCCTGAACCTGTTATCATCAAGCTGATGCTTCTTGTCCGCAGAGTGGCCTCGAAGTTAGGCATTAGTCTGTGGCTGCCGCAGCGCATCCTGTCATGTCTGTTGCCGAAGGTGGGGGACAACGTGGTTGCCAAGCCGCTGCATCTTGCCGACAGACACTCCGACACCGATCTGGCGCCGCTCTTTGCCATGCTTCCGGCAGAGAAACAATATGGCTCCAGCATCTGCGAGAATGATTTAAGCCATCAGAACGATTACGATTTAGAGATCATCATCCCGGCATATAATGTTGAGAAATACATTGACCAATGCCTGCAATCGGTTATCGGCCAACGGTCCAAATACAAGTGCCTGATTGTGGTCATCAACGACGGCTCCACGGATGGCACGCGACAGAGGCTGATGAGATACGACCATGCTCAGAATATAGAAATCATAGACCAGAAGAACTCCGGACTGGCGGCCGCACGAAATGTGGCCTTGAAGCATATCCGCGCGAAATATATTACCTTTGTCGACGCTGACGACTGGCTGTTGCCGGGTGCCATAGACGCGCTGATGGACACGGCGGAAAAGCACAATGCCGACATAGTGGAAGGATGCTTCCGGCTGTTTTGCGGGACTAAATTTTATCCAGGATATAATCATCCGTTCGAGGTCTCCGACCACTGGAACGGCCAGCTGCAAGGCTACGCCTGGGGAAAGGTGATGCGAGCAACGCTCTTCGCCAATTGCCGCTTTCCGCAGGGCTATCTATTTGAGGACACACTGATGACGCTGACACTCTATCCACGCTGCCACCATATAGTCACTATTCCCGACAACATCTATGTTTACAGGTTCAATCCCGTGGGGATTACTGCCACTGCCGGCAGGACGCCAAGAGCCGTTGAAAGTCTTCTGGTAACCATACAGCTGATGGAGGACAATGCGGAACGTGGGCTGAAGCAGAACACACAGACCTACGACAATTTTCTGAAGAACGAGGTGTCCAATACCTTCTTCACCGTTTATTCCCTGGACAACCCATCCGTCAATCATCATGTCTTTTCGGCATGCTGCCGGATAATGAGTCAGTATTTCGGCACATTCTCGACCTCAGAGCCACGTCTGAAACCCATAGAGCAAGCACTGCGCAGCAAAGACTACCGCGACTGCATGCTTGCCATAATGACTCGGAAAGACAAAAATCCGGGCGGATAATTCACAAGGAGCTATGCTACATATTGTCGCAATGCTATAGAAAAAGGTCTTTCGCTAAGCAGGGAATGATTAAAACCTACGTAGCAAAAGACCTTTTGTTAGCAAGAAAAATCCAAACTTTATTTTATGGGTATAACGTGAATACAGAACCGTGGCTGCCCTCGCCATCATAGTCTGTTGCTAATGGCATTGCAAGGATAATTAGGTGATATAGGGTGACGCATATCCAGTGCAGGGAAGGGGCTTTATGCCCTTCCTCAAAAAATGACCCAACCGCTGAAAATGTCGCCAACCGCTTTAAGAAATAGGTCGAACATTGTTTTTGGAAGGGCATGAAGCCCTTCCCTGCACAAGCCCGTCCCGACTTTGTCATTTTTTTGTTGAGACAAAATAGCACCGTTGATAATCAATTAATGCAAGGATAATTAGGTGTTATAGGGTGACGCATATCCACCGTAGGGGCGGGGTTTATCCTCGCCCTCAAAAAATGACCCAACCGCTCCTGACTTCGTCAATGCGTCACCCTGAATCGAGAATAAGTTTTTGGAAAATAGTCACGTACAGACTTTAGCTCCCCATGGAGCTATGGTGCTGAGGTTCTCGTAGAATGAGCGCAGCCAGATAAGCTGATGGGGAATTACACACGGTGCCTC
>Ga0256406_1001086_pt1 | contig 45288 bp, 33 predicted proteins | sample RumenRJG_03DNA_FD_185986 | JGI IMG/M metagenome (GOLD analysis project Ga0256406, IMG submission 185986) | Bovine rumen microbial communities from Lethbridge, Alberta, Canada - RJG_03 | ecosystem: Host-associated > Mammals > Digestive system > Stomach > Rumen | place: Canada: Alberta | collected... | reverse complement strand
TTATACACAATGTGCCGCTCCTGGCCTGAGCCTTACGCAGGGGCTCGGCCAGGCCGGCAACTGTGCATAAGTCCCATCTCTTGACAAATCCCACAAAATTTTAGAGTGAGCGGATTTTTTTCAAAAAACACAAAAAAAGACACTTTTCAGGTGTCTTCTGTGCATTATCTATTATGTCGTTCTCTTTATCTGTTGTAATAGCTCCTCAGATAATCTCTGAACTTCGGCAGGAACTTCTCAAGATATCCGGCCTTGGTAGGATGTACAGCATCCTTCATGTAGAATGCCCTTGTCTGATTCTGACTGTTGCTCTTATTGAATCCCGAGAAACTGTCCGTATCGCTCCACATGTCTATAACATCGACGGAATAGCCTTCTTGGGCATCCCAATATTCTTCAGCTTCAAGCAGCCTTTGTCTGAATTTTGCGTAATCGTTCGCATTGAATTTATCGTCTGAGGCAAACTGAGGCACGACATAGAACACAATGTCGCATTTCAATTTGACTTTGGAATAAACGACTATATAATCTATCGCGCCACGTACAGTGGTCGCCTTTTTATATAACCCTATTAGTGTGTCTGAATACTCTCCATCTTCATCGTTACTGGCTTCGCTTCCATTTTCATCTTCCACAGGTATAGCAAACTTTGCATCGTTCGTAGACAGCTGACAAACTACGAGTTTTCTATCTCTGTCATATGCTACGTTTTCCGTGAGCCTGTCAACATAGTTGTCAGTCGCCACTGTCGAAATTGTCGTGCCGCTCACCGCTTCTTTCTCGGCATCCACTCCATCGATCTGCCTGAGATAGTCAGCAAAGGACATATACTCTCCGGTCACACCTGTGGTCTTGGTACCTGTACCGAGAGTTATGGAACTTCCCAGGAACAGGATCTTCTTTCCCTTTAGCATGCTGTTCTCATCCTCGGCATACCTCTTCAAATCGAACTGGTGTGAATTGCCTCCACTGATTTCCTCAACGATGGCACTGTATCCGCCGTAGATCTTCTTTTTCTTTTTCTTCGAGAAAGCTCTGACTTTGTAGTAGTACACCTTGTTGGCACCAATGCTGGAATCCGTGTACGATGTACCGGACTGGGTCCTTATCTTCTTGTACTTACCATTCCTGCTGGTAGCACGCCAGATCTCGTATCCCTTGGCTCCGGTGCTCTTACTGTAGCTTATCCTGATCTTTTTCGTTGTTTTCTTCACAGCCGTGGCAGTCACCCTGGGCGGTGCCACCTTCACTACACACTTGACCTTCTTGCTGTCCTTGCCGTAGACCTTCTTGCCTTCGGACATGGCATATGCCCTTACCTTGAAGTAATAGGTCTTGCCGATCTTAAGTCCACCGACATTTCCACTGGTGGCATCTCCTGCAACGGTCCTTTTGGCCTTGTACTTGCCTCTCTTCTTGCTGGCAACGTAAACAGTATATCCGTCCACTCCCGTCTTCTTGCTCCAGGATACCTGGACGGTCTTGTTAGCCACGACCCTGGCTTTGATGCCCGATACACTGGGTCCGGCAGCAAAAGCCTGCTCAGAAGTGTACACAAAGGCAACGGCCATTGCGATCACAAGGCAGGCAATTATTCTCATGTTTTTGATGGTCATCTGTCTGGTCATTTTTATTCCCGTCATAAAATCTCTATCCATACATAATTATTTTACACCTGCCGTTTTGGCTTTTCAATCTTTTTCCCGCTAAAGAGTGCCGCCTTGATCGGATCCCATATGATATGGAATATCTCAGCCACGATGCCACCGCCAAAGTATGCGATGAAGGCATAGATCCATGGCGCTATCCAGGGCGAATAACCCCTGTCATAGAGGAAGTTATGATCGTACATGTAATATACGAAGAGCATATGGATCAGATAGATTATCAGCGTATTGGCCGAAAACCTCCTGAGTATGGTCTCCCCTACCTTGGAGAACTGATGGGTCCTGAATACTGTGATTATGAAATAGAACAGAGCCGTATTTTTCAGGATTATCAGTATGCTGAACTTCTGCGTGGTCGCGACCACCATCAGATCCCCTGCATGGATCCAGTTGTAGATGTTGAACCAGATACCGGCCAGTGTAGCGGCGATGCCCAGGACATATATCACTAGCCTGAACGCCCTGGTGGGCCTGTAGGTGTATGCGATCCATCCGAAGAGCATCCAGAAGGGATACTGACAGATCTGTGCTACAGGAGTCTTCTCGAGAGCCGGTACTATATAGGTCTTGCCATAGGGCAGCCCGGGCCAGTCCTTGATGGTACTGAGGATCAATGCTCCAACAAAGATCACAACTATGTACCCGAACAGCTTCTTGTCTCTCGTAGCCGTTATTGGTCTGAGGATCGGAGCAAGGATATAGAGTCCGATTATCATCGGGATATACCACATGTGATAGGGCTCGACAAGCCACTCTTTGATAAAGAACTGTGGCGTGATATCCGGCTGTGGATCCATCATATGGATGCGGTACAGAGCGTAAATCAGGCTCCAGAATATATAAGCCGCCGTCATCTTCAGTACATTCTTCTTCCATATCTTCGGTGCTGTCACATTCCTTTCAGGGGAGAGAAAGAATATACCGCTCACCATGACGAAGAGCACTGTAGGCGATCCGAATATCATCCTGTATACCAGGTAATTTGTCCATTCTGAGGGTCCCACATCGGTGGATATACCGTAATACTGGCACCAGATGAAGGAATGTAACCCGCAAACCATGAAGCAGGATACGCATCTGAGCACGTCTACCGACCAGTCTCTGCGGCCGCCACCGAACATTGGTGGTACTTCCTCAACTCCGAACAGTTTTCTTCTATTGTCATTTAAGGTGTTTTCTGTCATATTCCGTCGTTTTTCTTGAATCTATCACATTCTACTGGTATAGTTGCTAACATGGAAACGATATTATACAACTTCGTGATGCTCGTGTCACGCATACACACATATTTTCTCACCTGGAACGACTCCATCGAGAACAGTTTCGACGATAAGATGCTCCACTTCATCATCATTGGTGCTCTGGGCATCGCCATGGTCCTGGTCCTCCACCCTGTTTTTCTGTGGCTTTCGAGGACGGGTCATACCATGGTCATCTCTTTCTTTTATGTGCTGTCGGCGATCCTGGTGCTTACCTTCGCCATAGAGATCGGACAGGGTTTTTATGGAACGGGTAGCATGGAATTCGACGACGTCCGTTTCGGTGTAGGTGGCTTCCTGGTCTTCTTCGCCATATTTATCGCCATCCGGGGCATCATCCATCTCATCATACGCCTTACTAAACGTTCTGTCTGATCAGATCGAGCATGTTGAGCACGGCATACTGCCTGTTGGTATTACGACTCCTGGTGTTCCAGGTCGTCTTCCGGCAGGTTTTTTTATCGCCGTATACAAAGCCAATGTAAGTCGTGCCCACAGGCTTCTCTTCGGTCCCTCCTTCAGGTCCCGCTATCCCGGTAACAGAGATCCCTATATCGCTTCCGCTTGCTCTTCTTATTCCCTCTGCCATCTCCATGGCAGTCTCTTCGCTTACTGCACCGAACTTCTCGAGAGTTTCGGCCCGGACTCCAAGTTCATCCATCTTGGCCTGATTCGAGTATGTCACAAGACTTCTGTCCAGGCATGCCGATATCCCGGCCATCTCCGCCAGCGTGGCGGCAAAAAGTCCTGCGGTACAGGATTCTGCCGCTGATATGGTAAGTCCCTTATCGATGAGCAGGCGGGAAACCACCTGTACCATTTCTTCGTCATCATAGCTGTATATGTATTTGCCTATTCTCTCCCTGACTTTGCCTACCATCTCATTGCAGGCGGCTTCCGCCTCTTCTCTGGTCTTCCTCTTGGAGGCGACCCTGAGAGCGCATTCTCCCGTTTTGGCATATGTGGCTATGGTTGGATCTGTCTGAGCCTCGATCAGATCCATCAGTTCCGTCTCCATAGTCGATTCACCGATGCCGAATGTCCTTAGCATCCTCGAGAAAAGCACCTCCTCTTCGCCTTCGAAGAGTATGGGACCGGCCTTCTCTTCAAAGAGCCACTTCATCTCGCGGGGTGGTCCGGGAAGACAGCAGATCGTCGCATCCCGACCCTCGGCATTGCCTTTGCTCCTCAGCAGGAACCCCGGGGCCGAGCCCTTATCGTTCCAAAGGATAGTCGCCCTGGAAGGAAGGAGTGCCTGCTTGCGGTTGTTGTCGGTCATGACCCTGCCCCGCTGCTCGTATCTATCATGGAGCAGACGCAGCCAGTCCTCGTTCATTACCAGTTCATCATCAAAAACTTCGCATACCACTTCTTTGGTCATGTCGTCCTGAGTGGGTCCCAGGCCTCCGGTGGTAATAATAAGATCCGTGTCCCTGAGGGCTTCCTTCAGGACACGGGTCAATCTGTCCGGATTGTCCCCAACCGTATGATGGTAGAGCACATCTATTCCGTGGTCGTTCAGCTTACGGGAAAGATACACCGTGTTGGTGTTGGTTATCTCGCCCATGAGCAATTCTGTTCCTACGCTTATCAGAGTCGCGCGCATTATATCTCCTCTCAGACTTAAGGTGTCCTACTGAGAGAACACCTGTCTGTTTTTAACCATATATTCGATACCTGATACTACTGTCATGACCAGCGCCGCCCAAAGAAGGATCTGGTCTGCCGGAAAACCGCCCAGGTAGGGATCGCAGGGCCAGTTCTCAAGGATCAGCACCGGGATGGCTACCATCTGGAGCACCGTCTTGATCTTGCCGCTCCACCCTGCTGCTATGACTATGCCTTCCGCAGCAGCTACCTGCCTCATTCCTGTGATGATGAATTCCCTTCCCAGGATGACAATGACCATCCATGCAGGGATCTGATCCAGTCCCACAAGACATATGAATGCTGACATAGTCAGGAGTTTATCCGCAAGCGGATCCATCAGCTTGCCGAAGTTGGTCACCAGATCATATTTCCTGGCGATTTGACCATCGAGGAAATCGGTGAGCGCCGCCGCTATGAAGAGGCAGCATGCCAGAACCCTTTGATCCATCATAAGCGCTATGATGAACACAGGGATGGCGCATATCCGTCCTACTGTTAGTTTATTTGGAAGGTTCATTTGGTTCCTCCTCCGTTAATCTATCCGCGATACGTATTCAGCTACAAGATCGTAGTCGAATGCATCTGTTATTCTTGCTTTGATCAGATCCCCCGGTTGAAGGTCGGTCTCTGATGATACTATAACCGAGTTATCTATTTCGGGAGCATCATATCTGGTGCGGCCTATGTAGGCTCCCTCCTCATCCTGTCCATCGATGATCACTTCCTGCAGGGTCCCAACCTTGGCTTCGTTGACTTTTCGCGAGATATCCACCTGATGACGCATTATCTCGTCGGCACGGATCATCTTCACCTCGTCATCTATCTGATCTTCCATATCACCGGCAGGAGTGCCCTCTTCTCTCGAATATGGGAATACTCCCAGCCTCTCAAGTTCCATCTCCCCGGCAAATGCAGACAGTTCTGCGAACTCTTCCTCAGTCTCCCCGGGGAACCCTGTGATGAAGGTAGTCCTGATGTGTATATCGGGGATCGCATTTCTGAGTCTGCCTATGGTATCTTCGATGCTGGCCTTTGTGGATCTGCGCCTCATGGATCTGAGCACCCTGTCCGAAACGTGCTGCAGGGGTATGTCGATATAGTGGCAGATCTTCTCTTCATCGGACATGACTTCTATGAGTTCATCGGTTATCTTATCCTCATAGCAGTACATGAGCCTGATCCAGCGGATCCCATCGACTCTGCAAAGATCCCTCAGCAGTTCGGGAAGCGCCGGTTTGCCATACAGATCTCTACCGTACTCAGTAACGTCCTGAGCGATGAGAATAAGCTCCTTTACTCCCTGCTGTGCCAGATCCTCGGCTTCAGCCAGTATATTCTCCTTCTTCCTGCTGCGGTAACTGCCTCTTATGGATGGGATCACGCAGTAAGCGCAGCGATTGTTGCAACCTTCTGCAACCCTGAGAGTCGCCGTATATGTGCTGTCGGCCAGTTTCCTGGCAGAGAATTCATCGAATCCATCGGATGCACAGCTGACACATACTCGATCTTTTCCTTCACTTATAAGCTTAGGGAGCTTCTCGTATTCGTTTACGCCTATGAAGAGATCAACTTCAGGTATCTCCTCTGCCAGTTCATCAGAATATCTCTGAGAAAGGCAACCGGTGACACAGATAAAAGGCTTCTCCCGTCCATCTGCGGCGATCTCATCTGCCAGTCTGATGTATGAGAATATAGTGTCTATGGATTCCTTCTTGGCATCGCCTATGAAGCCGCAGGTATTTATCATGATAGCATCAGCGGATGCAGGATTCTCTGTGATGCTCATCCCTGCATTCTCCCATATGCCCGCTGCACACTCAGAATCGTTGAAATTCTTAGGGCAGCCAAGGGTTTCGATAAAAAGTTTTATGTCACTCATCTTCTGCCACATCGGATGCTCCGTCCTGCATCACCTGCAGGTCCTCTTCGGATATGAGCACTCTTCTCGGTTTGCTTCCCTCAGATGGCCCTATTATCTGCCTCTCTTCCATCATGTCGATGATGCGGGCAGCTCTGTTGTATCCTATCCTGAATCTTCTCTGAAGCATGGAAACGGAAGCCTGTCCCGCTCCCACCACCAGGTCTATGGCCTCGGGAAGAAGATCGTCGTCCATATCATTGTTGCCTTTTTCCGCATCGGGTATATTGGCACGTTCTATCCTTTCGATGACGTCCTCAGAGTACTCCGCCTCCTCGACCTGTGATTTGACGAAGCCTATGACATCGTTGACTTCAGAATCGGATATGAATGCGCCCTGTACACGTTTAGGCTTGCCCGATCCCAGAGGATTGAACAGCATATCGCCCTTTCCTACCAGTTTCTCGGCACCGATCATATCCAGGATGGTCCTTGAATCCACCTGTGATGATACTGCAAATGCTATCCTTGATGGTATATTGGCCTTAATGACGCCTGTAATGACGTCTACAGAAGGTCTCTGGGTCGCAACGATCAGGTGCATACCTGCCGCCCTCGCCTTCTGAGCCAGCCTGCAGATAGAGTCTTCGACCTGTGAAGGAGCCGCCATCATAAGATCTGCCAGCTCGTCGATGATTATGACTACCTGAGGCATTGGCCTCTGGACCTCTCCGTCTATGACGGAATACTTTTTCATCTGTATTTTCCTGTTATAGCTGTCCAGGTCTCTACAGGAGATCTCTGCGAATTTCCTGTACCTGTCATCCATTTCAGCAACGGCCCAGTTCAGGGCTGCTGCAGCCTTGGCAGGCTCAGTTACCACAGGGATCAGCATGTGCGGGATCCCGTTATAGTTGGAAAGTTCGACTACCTTGGGATCTATGAGCACCAGTTTGACCTCGTCGGGACGGGCCTTGTAGAGTATGCTGGTTATTATCGAGTTGATACATACGCTCTTACCGGATCCGGTGGATCCTGCTATGAGCAGATGTGGCATGGTTTTAAGATCGGCCACAATGGACTTGCCTGCTATGTCCTTACCTACCGCGAAACTGATCTTGGATTCCGCTGTCTTGAATGCGTTGGATTCAATGATCTCACGGACGGTGACCATGTTGATCCTGTCGTTTTCTATCTCTATGCCTACAGCCGGTTTGCCCGGGATGGGCGCTTCTATACGTATGCTCTTTGCCTCCATGTTCAGCGCGATGTCATCGGCCAGGTTTTTGATACCCTTGACCTTGACGCCGCTTTCAGGATGGACTTCGTATCTGGTGACCGCAGGTCCCTGGGATACGTTGGTAACGTGGGCTGCAATGCCGAAGCTTGCCAAAGTCTCCTCCAGTTTCTGGGCCTTACCGAGCAGTTCCTTCTCTGTCTCCGCTCTGTTTGAAGCGCTTCTCTTGCCTCTCTTGAGGAGCTCCGTGGATGGGAACTCGTAGTTCTCGCCCACTGTTTCAGCGTTGAACTCAGCCTTGTCCAGAGTACTATCTGCTGCTTCCTTGTTGGTAAGCTTCTCTTCAGGCTTATTATCCGTCTTCTCAGGCTCCGCCTGTTTGATCTCGGTTTTCGGTTTCTTCTCCTTCTTTTCCTTCTCCTTGACCTCTGCAGGCTCGAAACGGGTCTCTGCGATGGGCTTCTTCTTGCGCACTCTCTTGCCCTTGACTCCGGACTCGCCGGGCTCCTCATCGGTCATAAGGTTTATGACGCGATCGGGACGCGATACACCTCCCGCCTTTTCAGCCTCTTCCTTCATGCGGGCACGCTCCTGACGTGCTGCCTCCACCTCTTCTTCCTGTGCGATAATGCGGGCCTCAGCTTCGAGAGCCTTCCTGCGCCTGGCCCTCTGGATCCCCTCGAAAAATCTGGATACAGGGGTATTGATAAGCAGGAGCAGACAAATGAAGATTATTACGAAGGTAAGTATGTACAGCCCCGGAACACCTATCCAGCTTACAAGCAGGGATCCAAGTGACATGCCGAAGAGGCCGCCGCCGTCGAGTGCAATACCTTCCTTGAAGCTGTCGGTAACTCCGTGGAAGTTGTCGAGACCCGCGGCAGGATCCATATATCTTCCTGCATTGATAAGAGCGATCATGAAAAAGATCACTATAAGAAGCAGGATCGCCTTGATACCTATGTGTATGGTCTTGCCCAGGAATAACAGCAGGCCATAGACTATGAGGAAATATGGCAGTATGAACGCCGTGAACCCGAAGCAGCCTTTGAGACCGCTGGATATCCCGGTCCCTGCAGCTCCGGCGTATTTTGTCTGTAGAGCTATAACAAGAAATGCTCCAATGGCTATTATGATAACTCCAATGATCTCATCGCGTATCATTGCCTTTGCATCGTTTTGAGCCTCCATCTCGGCGGCTCTTCTGGATGCGGCAGTCGCCCTGGCGTTGCCATTGCCCGAGTTCTTATTGTTACTGCTTTTCTTCTTGTTTTTGCTTCCGGGAGGTCTTCCCGGTCCACGCTTCTTCTGCTGTGCCATTCTCTTCCTCTATCTGAATCATTATTGAATACACGAAAAAATGGAAAAAACAACGCTGTTTTTTCTATTCTCTACAATTCTTTACTAATTTTACCATATAATGGTTTGAATTGCAAACCATTTAGACAACAGCAATAGAATAAATGATCACACCTGCGGCTACCAGCCAGACGTAAACGCTGAAGCCGACGAGACGTTTGTTGGACACCACCCTGATCATAGCCTTGATGGCGAATATTCCAGAAAGAACCGCCACTATGACTCCTGCTATGACAGGTCCCACAAGTGCTGGATCAAAGCCTTCTGCGAAAGCATCAGGAGCCTCCATTATCACGGAACCCAGTATGGATGGTATTGAGATAAGAAATGCGAATTTGACTGCCATATTCCTGTCAAGACCCGACAGGAGGCTTCCAAATAGCGTTGATCCCGATCTGGACACACCGGGGCAGATAGCTATCCCCTGCATGATACCTACGAAGACCGCATGTCTGAATTTGATATCCATGATGGATCTGTCGCCTTTTCCCGTTCTCTCAGCTATGAGAAGTATTATACCTGTGAATATAAGTCCGCAGGCGATACCTATTATGGATACATAGAGTTTTTCAAAATAGTCTTCAAAGAGAAGCCCTATTATCGCCGTCGGTATGGTTGCGACAATTATCATGAACCCCAGTCGTCTCGTGGGGCTTGAATTGATGCGAAGGCCCTTGCCTGTAAACAGATCTCTGATCGTGGCAAAGAGTTCGATTATCAACTCAACGATATCCTTCCAGTAGATAAAGAATACAGAAAAAAGCGTGCCCAGGTGCATGAGCACCGTGAATGGCAACACGTTTTCTGCACTTATTCCGAAAAAGTTCTGCAGCAGGGCCAGATGGCCACTGCTGCTAATGGGCAGAAACTCAGCGAGTCCCTGTACAAGGCCAAGTATTATGGCCTGAAAATATGTCATTTATCCCTCCATTATTCAGTTTTCAGTTTATACCGCTAAGTTTATCAAGGCTTGTTCCACACATAAGTCCAATGCCGTGAGCATACTTTGTGGAAGTTCCTCCATAGAAAACGTAGTATTTGCCATCGACAGTCAGCATGCAGGATCTGTATATACCCATGTTATCCCAGTATTTTGATCCTGTAGTCGGGCGTAATACCACTGTCGGCACTGACCACGAGTTCACACCATCAGGCGAACGAGAGTACCATAAATCCATCCTGTTCCGGTTATCCCACTCATCGTATGCTGAAAGCAAAGCCTCATAGCCCTTGCTGGTCTTCTCCACATCAAGATGCCATGTCTTCATTTCGGTGTAACTGTAAGGAATATAGACCTTTGTCTCTTGGGTCCAGTCGGTGCCATTTGCCGATTCCCTGTAACCGACTTCTCCCCTATCACTCTTCACATACCAGAGCCGATACGATCCTTCATCATATATGATTGCAGGACTGATGATGTCGGAAGATGTTGTTCCTTGTATTACGATTTCCTTGTCGCTCCAGTCTACGCCATTATCGGATGTGCTTCTGTAGATTATCCTGCTACCGCCCTTTACGTACCTCCAGTATAACTCAAGTCTCTGTGTATCCTGGTTGTACAGAAGATGCGTATCTGAATTATGCCAGCCATATACGCCATCATTGTGTGTATCATGAACTGGATTCTTTAGTCCATTGGGTACCTTCCAGTTGACAAGATCATTGCTCACAGCGATGCACGGATCCTCATAGTCTGCATTTGAATCCGGATATGGAGTGTAGGCCATCCAATATCTATAACCATTCCATGCTTCGTCAAAACTTACTGCTTTTGGATGATACGCCTGGAATCCATCAGATTTCTTGCCGTACCAGTTTGTGGGTATCTTCAATTTCGAACCTGTATTATTCCCCCTATTTCCCGGTGCCGCTTTTCTCACTAGCCATGCTTTTTTCTTGGCTCCTGACGACTTGGAGATCACAACGGCTGCGCCCTTCTTCATTTTTCCTTTCTTGACCGAAAGCTGCATGCCGTTGACCGCATACCTGATGTAATATCCGTTCCCATCACGGGTGTGCTCTATCAACCAATACTGTGAAAACTTTCCGGTATTGTTCCACTGTTGTACCGGCGTACCGGATTTGGTTTTAGCCTTCTTTACATCAACAGCTTTGCCTGACTTGAGGTTTCTGATCGTGTAGTAACCGACGCGTTTGTTCCATATTACCCTGAACATCTGTGAATTTGACGATGCGCCTCTCCTGATCTGGATAAGCGCGCCCTTCTTCTTGCTATTGCCCTTGACGGTAAGTTTGAACTCCTTGCTTGCTTTGTTAAGGAATGTATACGTCCCGTTCGGAATTGCGGGAACAGGTTTCAGGAAAGTAAAATCAGTATTGTTTCCTTCCTCAACCAGCTGCAGTTCCGATGATTTTCTCACAGTTCTACATCCAAGCAGCAAATTCTCATTGGCAGCAGAAACAATAGTAAAGGTTCCCGTAGGCTTATCCGATATTATCCTCCACTTCTGGCTTTTCTTATTAGCGTATTTGGCCAGCGTCATTTTGGCGCCTCGTTTCACTCGATGATCTTTGACTGTAATGACCTGCCCATATCTGAGTGCAGTGATACGATAGGTTCCATCGCCGTTTCCCACAAGGGAAAACCTCTGATTTGCCGTATTGTTCGATGACCACAATTGAACAGTGGTCTTCTTCTTTTTCTTGATCTTGGTCTTCTTGATATCAATCAACAGATTACCGCTCTGTATCCCGCCTGACTTGATTATAATGGCATCCTTATTCAGATCTGACAGCTTGTCGATCTGACGATATTTGCCACTCCAATAACTGCTCTGGTTTCCAGATGCATGAACATCAGTTGTCAGAGATGAAACTGCCATAGCAGCTATCAGCATTATTGAGATCGCAAGACCAAAAGCCCTTCTCTTCATTTTCTTCCTCCATGCAGATTAACACATGATGTCAAAGTATTATTATAACGCATACCTGTAACTATGCAATGGTGTTTCAATTTCCAATTTCAGCTTTCTTTTATCCGGCAGCAGTGTATCGAACCAGTTCCGAGGATATGCGACATTGAATTCTACCAAAGCATTTCTTTTGTCTCTCCATTGCACCAGGCCTTTGCGATACAGTTTATCATCGAACTGTATTCCCTCTCCGCTGTTATAGTTCAACGTGAACTCTATTTGTTCATTAACGTCCTGTTCAAAATGAATATCAATCAGGATATAGAGTTGCTTATTGTCTCCCCTGTTTTTTCTTTTGATTCTCTTTACTTTTACCGTATGCGGCGGGAGTACCGTACCACTGTTCTTCCAATCACTGACTTCAGCAAACACAGTCTTCCACTTCTCACGTATGGCATCTTTTGAGTGGTCTTCTCTCTGGATCCTGGCTTCCCCACTCATCTTCTCGACCTGATCAGGGTTACGGAACATCCATATCATTTTCTCTGCAAGACCTTCTATATCATCCCTCTTGACAATGAACCCATTCTCACCATCTCTTATAAGCTCCTTTGGGCCATACATGTAATCATATGCTATGACTGGTGTGCCGGTCATAAGAGCTTCCTGTATCTGCAAAGGCAACCCTTCGTACTTTGATGTCGAAACAGTGAACAGCGACCCTGATATACACTTGATCGGCTCTGATGTGTATCCCATCAGTTTAACGTTCTCTTCAAGGCCGTTTTCAACGATCAGCTTTCCCAGTGACTCTCGCTCTGAACCATCTCCATAAATATGGAACTTTGCTTCAGGGCATTCCTTCACTACTTTGGCCATAGCCAGAATACTCTGATCTATCCTCTTGACAGGATCTAATCTGCTGCATATGACTATCAGATTCGGATCGCGTTCCACATCCACCGTCTCTATCTGTTCTATTGGGTGAGGGATCTTCACTATTCTGTTACTGTGCCCATATATGTTAGCTATATGTTCACTTTCCTGTTCCGTCAGCGAGACCACCTTTGCATATTCTTCTATCCTCTTTAAGGGCTTATCGTAGTACTCATTTGGTTTAGATGCATAGGTATACGGCGAATCGAAGAATGTACTATGTATAATGGCGATAGTTTTCTGACGATCATCCATAAATGGATTGTTGATCAGCATGTCCACATTTCTATGTTGCTCTGCGATTATTATCGGATCACCTGCTTTTGCACACATTTGTGACATCCAGTATTCAAGTGCTTTTCTTATATTCCTGAACACTTTTTTCGTTCCGTCTCTACGTATCCATTCATACTCTCCAGATTCTTCGTTTTTAAGAAAATAGACTCTCTTATCGACAGGAGTGCTAAACGATTCGTAAACCATATTCTTCTTGCCGGAAGCATTTATCTCATAACGCTGTTCTCTTACTATGTGCCCTTCTATATCCTTTGTTATCCTCTGCTTTGGATCACTTTCATCAACATCTCCATTCGTCATTTTTGCAGCTTCCGGAGAATCTATCGTATATATGTTCTCCTCAGCGAAAAATAGATATGGATTGAGTAATTCGACACCTTCCAGTGAATACTTTTCACACAGCGTATTGAATATCGCTCTGTAATGTATCCTGAAATTCTTCGTTGCGATGAACACCTTGTAACCCATCTCCGTATACAGTTTTGCCCTGCGAAACAGTGATGCCGTTCGACCTCCTGCGGATATTGAGAAAGTGTCCGTGATCATAATGATCGACTTAGCGTCAGGATACGATCCATCCGATCCGATCTCTCCTCTTTCTGCAGATATCTCCGATGGCCTTTTTTCTAATATGTTGGCGATCAGCGAGTTCCAACCATCCTTCTCATCAGGGATCAGATCGCTGTCACACTTGATATTGGATTTTTCTGCAAAAGTATTCGCATTATCCTGATCAAGAAACAGCATTATGTCGAAAATCTCCGTCTTATCGGAAAGATACACACATCTCTTTCTGAGTGCTCGGCTTTCATCAAACACACTTGTAGTAAACAGGGCTATGGTCTTCGGGTCGTAAGTCAGACCGTGATTGCTGCACAGGACCCTGTCCCATAGAATGTGATCTGTTATGAATACGGGGCTGTGATATTTCCCATCGAGGTAAGTCAGAAATCGTGAGAGCAGATCATTCAGTTTGTTGAAGTGCCTGCCGCATATAAGATCTTCAATACCTGTGGCAGGGTTATTATCATCCCAGGAAGTTGCAGTCATATAGGCTTCACCCGAAGATGGGCGATGGAGGGACATGGCGATCTGTCCATCATCGATATCGTAATGCTCCCTCCTGCAGCATGTGGATGATCCTGCCTTATGATATTCTTTTGTATATGTCAGATGCTTGTTTTTGTTCTGATTCCTGACCTTCGGCTCTTTTTCAAGCTCGTCGGTGGTCTCTTCTCCCGCAAGCCAGTTATACAGGTTTTCAAAGGCAATATCATCTGCTCCTACCCTGCTCAGAAGCTCATGGAATTTCTTTTTCTGATTTTTTCCAAAAACGTGATTGGCTATAACGACCCTGTGACCGCCATCTCTCAGCATTTTGGCAGCCTTGAACATCCCCTCGGATTTTCCGCCTTCTTTGGTCCCAAGGGTCTCTGTAAGGAAAACTATAGTCCTGCCTGCATCTTCTGTCATCGGTCTTTCCCTTTTATTTCTTTCCTTCTTCCTGCATCATCAGATACTCATAGGTCCTGCGGCTGTTGTCCGAATCCTTGAATTCATAGAATTTCTCCAGCTCGCTCCTATACTCGGGCCTGATTTTGAAATCGTCGTCCACGTATTCTCTGAGCGCAGTTATTACGTCATCAAGTTCTTCCACCCTGGTCGAGGGCAGGCCGTTCTTGAGATCGATATACGATCCGTGAAGATCCAGGTATTTCTGACAGTCAAACTGATAGAATATCACCGGCTTGTCCATGTACATCACATCCCAGCAGACGCTGGAGTAATCTGTTATTAGAAGAGCGCATCTCATCATTATGTCATTTAAGGGTTTTTCTCCAAAGGCAACGGGAATGATCCTTTCCGACACTTCTGATTTGAATGTCTCCAGGTACTGTGCGAATTTAGGATGGAGATAGAGGATCATCTTAAGATCATTTTCACGCAGTATCTCCTTAAGGGAATCGCTTCTCAAAAGATCCGAATAATTCCTGAAATAATCACTCGCTATAAACTCCTCATCGCTCACATCTTCAAGCCATGCTCTCCATGTGGGCATCATGAGAATGAATCTGTCATTCTTATCTTCCTTATCCTCAAGAACATCCCATCTGGTGAAACCCACCACAGGTACATTTTCTTCCTTGTACTTGAACTCGCTGACTACTATCTCCTGCTCGAGTCTTGAAGTAGCTACAAAATATTTCATTGGATTGGCTGAGTTTTTCCCGAACAAATGAGCGACCCTTTTCATGGCCGTGACTCCATGCTGCAGGAAAAATACTCCCTTGCTGTGTATCCTGTCATATACAAGGCTTGGCTTGGTCTGCCAGGCGTAGAGATGAGGCAGTGAATCTGTGGATATGACCAGCTTGGAAGTCATACTGTAGACCATGTGCCCAAGGCCCATGAACTGCAGCACATTTGAGCCATACTTCTCTACATTACTGTAGTCGGGGCTGTTCTTGTCTATGACATAGAAGAATCGTTTCCTCTCGGACTCCGGTAGATTCTCTATACAGTATCTGAAGAAATAGAAACTGTTATCCTGAGCTGTCTTGGAGAACTTCTCGTAAACGATATATATCTTCTTCCTCCTGAGCCAGAGACCTGCAAACAGGTATATGACCATCGCAAGGGCTTCTCTTCGGCGTATCGCAGAGGTGTCATAGCTGTTCTTCTCACGGTATGTGAACTTTAGGATATTGCCTTTTCCTATATAGGGGAAGAGCACGTGGTCCCCAAGGACACACTGGATATTCCTGATCTTCATTTTCAGACCGCCGCCGGGTCTGTGATTCCTGATCCTAACATCGTAACTCTCGTTTCCAAAGGTAACTCTGACCTTGCAGTGCCATCTCAGGGGTTTGAGAGGAAGATCTTCGGTAAGCCTCAGACTGAGTATGATCAGAGTCCCCCCGCTTCCGGCTTTTGTAACTGTTTCCATGGGAATGACGATATCTTCATTGTCCGAATCAAATATGAGATTCCCAGATGCTATATCAGACTCCTTCCAGCCTCTCAGGAATGCTTTGACCGTAAGTCTGTCACCCCTGCAGGAATATGATATAAGCCTTGCAGGATCGCTCATCTGATAAATGGCGTTCTTCTCCATGCTGATACGGACCCTGATGAAGTGATCTTTATCATCCATGCTAAGATTGGGGATAAGGAGCATCCTTGTGTCCACGGGGGTCATGTCGAGTCCGTCGAGCCTTCGTTTCACGCCTTCGTCACTGCTGTTTGTGATGGCTTTTATGTCTGCTCTGCGGTAATCTGTGGGGAGTACAGCCTCTGCTATGCTGGGAGCGTACATGCTCCCGTTCCTCTGTTCTCTCTTCTGGAGTCTTATTGCCTTTTCACACTTCTCCTTATCAACGAAGACCGCAGCCTTCTCCTGTCCGTCCATATCCCTGCAAATCAGGCCTATGATACAGTTCTCCTTGCGAAATACGGAATAATCCTCAAGGAGTCCCTTGAAATCGTAGTATGCAGTATTGTTGGCGATTTCATCATCAGTAAGCGCCCTTCTTGATACAAGGGTGTTCTTATTGTCGGTGATAAATGCTTCAACGGGTCTGAGATCCTCAGGCAGGTCATAGCGGATCTTCACATCGAGAGAATCTGCCGGGATCACCTCACGGACATCTATGAGGCGCATATCCTTCACTCTCATATGGCATCCTTCAGCTATGAGGCCAAAATCAGACTCGAATCCTCCGGGGACCTTGAGGCCAGGGAAACACCTTGCCACATCACGTTCGTAGATCTTCTTCTTATACTTCTCCTTGCCCAGATTCGACATGAGCTGTTCGTAGTAGGTCCTGGGCGGATCATTGGAAGTGATCACATAGTTGAAGTCGTCGTTATACCTGTCATAGAGCAATGGACTTATGCCCAGCTTGAATTCGTCTCTGTACATTAAGGCAACATCATTATCACCTGTTGCGACTTTGGACAGGGTCCTGAAGTCCGACTCCTGATATTTTTTCTTGGGACTGAAGACATTGATCTCCCTGCCTTTATTGTCAGTATAATCGATTATCGTCAGATCTTCTTCGTTGCCGTTTATGATAAGATCAAGTAGCTTCTCGGCATTGTCTGCCGAATCGTATTTGAAATATGTATCGTAGTATTCAGTATTGCTGTAATCATCGGATAGGCATACATCGTCTCTTACAGCCTCACAGAACTCATCTGCATCATAAATCTGCCTGAATGGCAGATCCCTCACATCCATGTACATGCCCCTGTCAGCCATGTACTGATCGTAGTCATACATGAAGAGCATGATAGGCTTCTTCGTAAGTGAGAAATCGAAGAATACGCTGGAGTAGTCGGTTATGAGGGCATCCACACAGTTCAGGAAGGTATAGTTATCGATCTTATCCGGGAATGGTTTGATATGTTTATACTTCTTGAAGGACACCGTTCCCTTGAGGATCGGATGGAAATTAACATAGAATATCTGGTCATCTCTCAGTGTCTTATCGAGTTTTGAGAAGATATCCTTGATCTCGCTTATATATTTGCCGTTGTCTATAGTCCTGTTGCTCGTGCCACGCCAGGTAGGCATGTAGGCGTAAACTGTCTTGTCTTCCAGTTTCAGCTGCTTCCTTATCTCTTCATCCCTGCCCTTTTCCATGAAGACCTTGTTCCTTGGATATCCGGACATGACAGCCTTGCCCGTATAGAGTTTTTCAAGGTTGTAGTCGGTCATTATGGCGTTCTTTGTGAACTCGTTGGGAAATGTTATGTGAGATGCCTGAAGGAAATTATGCTGGACATTGTACATGGATTCGATACCCATGCGCATCTGCTTACCAAGGGTCTTCAGCGGTGTGCCGTGCCATGTCTGGAGATATACCTGCCCTTCTCTTCTTATGTGATAGATGGGCAGAGATGCGTTGGAGATAATATATCCGGCAGTAGCAAGAAGCCTGGCGTACTTCATGGTATCGATCTCGATGAGCTTGACATCCAGCTTATTGGCATCGACGAACTTCTGGTGTTTCTTCAGATCATTGGATGCAAAATACACCGTATATCTCCCCGGATACAGTCGCTGGATCTCTTTAGCAAATACAAGCCCCGAATCCCCAATGGTCTTACCATGATAGGATTCGATGAGGATCACCTTATTATTGATCCTGAAATACTTGAGAAAGTAGCAATACCAGTATTTCATATGGATCTTGGGGTTTATAAATCTGTCGAGTTTTTTTGTGAAGTTCATATCAATTATCAATCGTTTTTAAGTTGTAACGATCTGCTTTCATCATCGGGGCAATGGCAAAAAAGAATATGCACGGGATTATCCGCATAAATGGCAGGAACGCTATTTCCAGCAAAGCAAATATAGAGTAGGTCCCTACGACCATGATTACAAACAATTCCCATCTATTGTTATACTTGCTTGAAAACAGGTGCTTTAAGGCCAAAATCACAACTATGATGAAGAAAAGAAAATATATGCTGCCCACCACGAGTCCAAGCCTGTAATAATACTCGATAATATTATTATGAGCTCTCGTTTCAGCTGCATCTTTAAGTTTTTCTTTAACATCTTTATGTGGTTTACCGAGCAAAGTTGTATTTTCAATATATGTCTCCCATATAGTGAGTCTTCCTGAGCTAAATGCGTCCGCTGACTTTCCCTCGGTGTTTAGTCTGTCTGAAGCCTTTCCTTGAGTCGGTGTCGTATTCTCTGCTTTTTTTTCTTCCATGATCGAAGCTTTATTCTCTAATGCTTTGTAATTGATATTATCAAGATTCGCTCCAACTATCATCGTGGTTGTTACTAAACAAACTATTATCAATAAGTTCACTACAGTCGATGCTTTACTTGTTTTATGTGAACTGCTGATCCTGTGAATTTTGATCTGAAAAATCACAAAAGCCAAAATGCAGACCGCTGAACCGATCATGGATGTTCTTGAGACCGATACTATCATATAGGCTATTCCAGCACCAATTCCTATTGACGATGGAATCATTATTCTACGAATATGTGAATACTCTGACAAAAGATATAATCCCCCTATGATCGTTGTCACACCCATCATCCCAAGATAATTTGGGTTGTCTTTGAACCCGGTAACACGTACTCCATCTATGTTCAGTTCACCCCTGAAGGAAAGGATTATACAATATATGAAGCTGATTATGCCTGCTGCAACTATCGCGCCCGAGAAGATTTTGTAAAGAGTATCAAAATCACCTCGATTTATCCAGACATAATACAGTGCAGGGAATATAAATATCAGATCGAGTGCAAATACAATAAAACCATCCCCAACAGGATGAATGAATCCAATAACCATGATCCCTATTCCAAACAGAACCATTGGATAATACGTCCATTTGTTCCATTCGATAAGATCCATTCGCCTGTCTATGCTGAAGATCGTCAATATCACAAACACGACAGAACAAAAGATCTCTATATCTCCATCATCTATTCTCCCGTTGTAGAAAAAGTACACCCAGATCAACGCAGCACAGCAAAAGAAGACTAATACATTCCTTACCCTGCTTGGAATGGCGCCTGTGAATCTGAACAATCCACTTGATATTTTTTTGTATATTTTTTGAATAATGTTATCAAAAATCATCTTATGCCTGCAAATATCATGGGGAGTATTATGCCAGGATTCCAAGCTATATGTACAAGCTTTTTATTTATGCCTAAAATAGTCAGCAAAAGTAAAAGAAGTGATCCAATAATTGCATAATACGGTGCTCTGACTATAGTCGGGGATCCACTTACTCCTGAATAATACACAATAAAAAACGCAGGAAAAGCAAAACATAATAACTTTATGATTTGATTCCTGACTTTTTCACCAAGTTTTCCTGTGATCTTAAATATAGAGTTCAGTACAAAAATAAACGGTGTCTGATAATAATATATTGTTTTGTCTATAATACTTAGCTGCTCTGGTTTATCCATTTTCGTCCTCTGATCTTCTTGTTTATATATCTATATCGGTTCATGCATATCGAGAAAATGCTCCAAACAATACATCTGCCATTTTTGATTTCCAGAAAAATCATTCATATTTAGATCATTCCTGAATTCCGGTCGTTTGGGTCCATCCCACGTTCTGAAATACTTGTCAACTGGCCTTGGCATTGGAATCTTAAATGGAACCGGTATTTCCGGATATCTTTTCGCCATAAGTTCACGTACAAGGTATTTAGGCTCTCCATTTCTTACTCGATTCAGATCAAGCTTGTCTGCCATTTTTAGGACAGCATATGGATCATAGTAGTCCATTTCAGCCACTTCAAACGCATTATAATATGATCCAGATGATTCTATTGAGAACACGTCGTCCATAAATGACAAAAAATCAAATGTCCCATCATCTTGAACATATCTTTCAAACAAATAGTCCATACTAACAGGTTCTTTTAATACCTTGAACGGATCTGTAAATGTATATCTTTCCTTAAATTCTTCCATTGTCCAATCTTTCGCAAGCAGTCCATCCATCCCCCCAAAAACCAAATCGCTGCTTTCCCCAACAAACATCATTTCTATTCCATCTTCTTTCGCTTGCAAAGCCGCTTGAAGTATCTGTGGTTCTATGGAATGAACCGGAGCACCTTTCTTTATTATCACACTATCCAGATAATTGGTGACCGTACTCCATTCTATATCCACATAATGTAGCCTTAATCCATAGAATTCTGCATAGTATTCAGCTCTAGCAAGTTCTTCTCTCTGGTACTCTCCGTCCATGAACCTGAATGTATATGCATCTGAACCAGGTAGATATGATGCAACTATTGCAGAATCCATTCCTCCCGACAAAAGAATACCCTTCTTTATATCTGAAAATTCTTCAATTTGTTTTCGTATCTCTCTGTCGATATCATCTGCTGTATGCACTAGTATTCTATCTTCTTCAGATACGCCAACAAAATTCTTATGACTGGTATTCTCATAAAAATCTAAATCTTCCCTTTCAATATATCGAAAGGCCATATATGAACTCATACAGAATTTTTTGTCAACACTCATTGAAAAAACCCTCTTTTATTTATCATTTATACTTGCAGCTTCGCTAGCTTCACTTGTCCACCCTCTAACCTGTTTTAGCGTGTTTGTAATAATCGTAGAGGAAACACCTTTTGTGTATGGGAAATAGACGATTTTTACTCCCTCTTTAGAAAACTCTTCTTCATATTTATTCCACTTTTCGGTACCATACCAGTCGTCCCCTACGAAAAGCATAGTCGCCCCAAGTTCCTTACAGGCTTTGAGTTTGTCCATATCATATTGAGGTACGGCGGCATCAACATATCTGCATGACCTTACGATCTCGATTCTATCTTCGAACGGAATCATAGCATTTTTGCCCTTGTATTGAACGAGTTCATCAACTGTCACTCCCACTACAAGCTTATCGCACATCCCCTTAGCGTTTTTTAGGAGATTTAAATGCCCTATGTAAAACAAATCATATACTCCTGTAGTGTACCCTATGATCATAATTATCCTCCCGACTATAATTTTTTTGTATTATTACATTACTCTTTTGAATGGGAAGTGATTTTTTTTGCAATTATTGCTGCACCTTTACCATCCTCTTTTATCCCCAGCATTTCCTTGAACTTTTCGTTATCACTATGATACTTGCACTTATCCCAATTTTTAATAGCATGTATCAATTCGTTTTCCGTCTCTGTCAAAGGGTACGGCATCTTTGTTATGTCGAAATAGAATCCACGATCGTCTAAATATTCAGGAATATCTCTTGCATAAAGAACTACATTTATGCCGGCAAATCCTGCCTCAAACATTATAGAAGAATAATCAGTTATTAGCAAATCCGTTGCTGTAAGTATTTCATACAAGTCTGGATAATTTGTGAATTCTAGAACATCCTTGTCCTCTCGAACATTTTCAATCTTTGCTAAGTTCGGGTGTAATCTCAACCCAATGATCCATTCCCCTCCAAAGCTGTCTTCACACGCCTTCCTGACTTCCTCATAATCTAAAATATAATGGTCTGTTTTAAAATCAGAACGAAATGTTGGCGCATAAAGTGCTATATGTGTATCTTCTGGCAAACCCACTTTTTTGAGGAATAACTCTCTCCTTTTTTCTTTATTATCATACAATGTTTTTAATCTTGGCACTCCACACGGCACTACTTCTCCCTCATACCAGAAGGCCCGCTTTATAAGCTTTGTCCACCATTCACTGTTGGAAGTCATCAGATCAGCAATCTTTGAGTCATGTTTTGCGCTTTTGATATATCGAGGTGCCAGTGAATTCACTGTATCCTTCTCCACTCGTTTTATCGCATTATTTCCATGCCAAATCTGAATGTAGTATTGATTGGGTCTTTTAACAAAAAACCAGGGTAACCTAACATTGCTGATCCATGTGCCGGCGGATGCAAGATGATAAAAGAATGAAAATGAGTAGTATTTTATGATTTTTATCCCTTGAGGAAAAGTCGATATGTCTGTATTGTTTCTGACAGGCCATACAATTGTGTAAGAAGAATCTATATCCAGCAACTCTTCAACAATATATTTTCCATTGTCACCGTAACCTTTTCCATAGTAGTTGATTACAATTACTTTTTTTGAGTTTATTGGAAAAACAGACATAGCATGCTGAAGAATAATTGCTAAATAGTGCATTAAGGTTCGTATTATTTCCACCATTATAATCTCCTATAATTAGTATTTTTTTAATCAGGTTTATAAAATTCTTTGATATTTCTATCACTTTTATCTATCCCCTTCATGTATGCATCGTATTCTTTTGCAATATGGCCAAGATCCCATGCAACATAACCCAGATCTGCTAAATCTGCAGCTAAAACGGTTGCTGTCATTCCTAGTATTATACATATCAGATAATCCTTAGGGATTTTATTTACGATTTCATCTATTATCTCATCATAAACGGCAAATGCATCAACTTTGGGAGCGTCGATTCTTAACCTATTATCGCACAGATCAAACACATCATAGTCCAGCTTGTCTAGAATACCTTCTCCACTCACTACAGCTATATTCTTCCCTTTGAAAAGATTTCTAATATCATTAAAATGCGCAACAATATCAAAATCATCTTTTTGCTTAAAGTACCCTCCCATTGCTCCTGCATCTAGATAAACATTTAATGGGTCGCAAATATCAACAAAAAATCTTCTGTACCCTGTGGCATTTAATCTGTAAAACTTCCTATTTCTTTCGCGATATTTTGTTGGTGATTGGAAGTATGCAGCATTAATTCCAACATACAAGTTCTCTTTTTTTTGGCTCAATATTGCTTTCATTTTTTCTGAAAGTTCTGGATAATACTTCTGAAATGGAGTATCATTGCCACGCATTATACTTATTTCTCCATCTCCAAACCTTGACAAACTTTTGGGGTCTTCTTGTAAAACACTTATGGTTTCTTTTTCATCCAGTATTTGTAATCTACCTAATGATTTGCTGAGATATTCAGATTCATAAAAATAATCTTCTATGGTTTCATCTTTTAACCGATACCACTCTTCTCTAAGGTCATTTTTGATTAGAAACTTAATATTATTAACTACTCTTCCAGTATCCCAAAATTTACACAGTTTCAGAATAGTGTTTCTTTTCAGCATTTTTAATTGTCCTCCCCGGTTCTTTTATCAAACAATCTATTTTTTAAATTTCCAGTTATATTTCTCGAAATACAATAAATATTGCTGATCTCATTACGATTTATAACTAGAATAATGACAATGAGAATTATCTCTAAATACCAGAATTTAAAATATATTTCTAGCACGGCCTGAGCGCAGATAATTGCCCACGTAAAGAGCACCATGCCGTAATGCTCAACTATAATCTCATTGGATAATGATCGTTTGCGAAATAGGAAAATAATAAAACTTGCAATGACTGTGGCAATACATGCACCCTGAATACCTATCAAAAACACCAATCCTATGTTCATTATTATATTGGCGATTGCACCATACAAAGCCGAGAGTGCAGCAGATTTCGAATCTTCTTTCGCTGCTAAAATAGGTCCCAAAAAACCTGATGCACTGTTTATAACGCAGCTAAGCAATAGCAGTGGTACATATTGCCATGCATTATAAAAATCATTTGCAAACATGAGGGTTGCTATTGGTTTCGTAAGAATAATGAGAATGGAACAAGCTATAACCATTATAGTATTCAAAGTTGAAAATGTTTTTCCATAAAACTCCGCCTTATCCGAGGAACTATATTCTTTAATTGCTGATAATTGCCATGCTTGAATAAATATCCCTTGAACTGTGTTGATTATTGCTGGGATTTTATATGCAACTGATAACAGACCATTTGCCCCTACCCCACAAATAGCTGCTACTATAAACCTGTCTGACGTGCTGTTTACCCACCAGCTGAGAGTAACAACTACCAAAGGAGCACTATAGGTGATCATCCTTAGTTTAATACTTCTAAACCCATTAAAGATCCTTTTTAGATATCTCCAGATCCTCAAACGTATCGCCAAATAGACAGTCGGAAAAATCTGTCCCAATATTGTTGCCAGGAAGAAACCCTCTAAACCATATTGTAGAACTAAAAGAAAAATAATATTAGCCGCTATCATCACTACTGTGCTTATGACTCCTGCTACGCCTATATCAAATACCTTTTCGCATCCTCTAGCAGTTTGAAAAAGGAATTGGTTTATCGAATGCGTTACAACATATGCTATAGTGAATATTTCTAATCCATTTATGTTCTGCCATATGCCTGTAGCTTTAATAATCAAAACAAATGCGCAGGTAATCAACATGCCCCATAATGTTATCCTCATTCCGATAGAAATGACATCCTCCTTAGGATATGTATCCTCAAGTGAATATCTAATAACTGCATCAGAAATATTACAGGTAAGTACCGGCAACAGAATTCCAACAGAAGAAATTATCAAATCATATGTTCCATATTCACTTGTTGATAAAACACTGGTATACAGTGGAACCAATAAAAAAACTAGTATTTTGGATGCAAAATTACTAATTGTTAATATTCCTGTATTTTTTAATAGATATTTTTTTCTGTCCACAGTAGATTGACTTTAATGTTATTATTTTGAAAATAATTTAAACGCTAATTTTGGTGAGCATATAATCAGGATCCCATAGGCCTTGCTCAGCGGTGAATAACTGGTTTTTAAATAGTTCTTTATACCTTTGCAGATCATCTTTCTCATATCATTTAGTGCTTCTTCATCCTTATAGTTAGCTATTGCCATTTGTTTGAAGTATGATATTGCATATCTTGTTGTCCTGTTATCTATAATTGCGAGCAAGTCAGGATATGTGTCCTCTATAACCGGTATAATACTATTTGTTATCTCAAAATATTGCAATCTTTTTGGATAAAAGGAAGTGCCTGTTATGCTTTCTGGATTTGGTCTGTAAAAATAATGGGGGTCTGAAGATATGACAATCATATTCGCAAGAAGTATCACTTTATAGATAGTCGCATAGTCCTCATATATGTAACCTTCTGGAAATCGTATGCCTTTCCATGGGGTGGATTTGTAAAGCTTTCCCCAAGCAGATGTTGACATTGTTTTCTCTGAGAAAATATACATGAGCGCTTTGTGCGCATCTGCTATTTCCACTGTTCCCTCTTGTTTTGATTCTAAATCATTGATATCTCTCGTATATGAACACGCGACTATATCTGCATTATTTTCTTGCATTTTTTTCATCATCTTTTCGATAAACGATACAGATACCACATCATCACTGTCTATAAACGTACAAAACTTGCCCGTCATAATATCCATACCAGCGTTGCGGGCTGAAGAAAGACCTCCATTATCCTTATGGATTACCTTTATACGCTTATCTTTTTTTTCATAATCGTCGCATATGTCTCCACTACAATCTGTGGACCCATCATCAACTAAAATTATTTCCAGATTCGAATAACTTTGGCCAATTATGCTATCAACACATTCCCTTAAGTATTCCGCGACATTGTATACAGGTACAACAACAGATACTAAATCGTTTTCATCATATATCTTCAGCATGTCCTTGTCTTTCATTACTATCTTTCCTTATGGTCTCAAGCGTTTAGTTCCAGTTATCGAGCAGCGATCTATATATTCTCATTAGTTCTCTTGCTGCACTCTTTTCTGAAAAAGGGCTCTTTGTCAATTCATCTATTCGTGAGTATCTTTTGTTATCACTACCTATTTGATCGATTATTATCTCTGCCCATTCCAAGGTGGATTTATCTAAAGATACAAAGCGTACAAGATCTGTAAAAGCCACTTCCTTTGGTACCATATCCGAAACTACACATAGAAGACCTGAAGTTTGAGCCTCTAGTGCTGCTATACCAAGTCCTTCAAAACTTGATGGCATGAAGAAAAGATCCATAGCATTATATAAAACTGTAGCATCATCTCTGCTTCCAAAGAACTTCACATTATCCTCTATTTTTAGTTCTACTATTTTCTTTTGAAACTCTTCGTCCAGACTGCCGCTACCTATCCACCAGTACTCTACTTCAGGGTTTATATTAACAACCTCTCTTATAACATCTAAAGCAAATAGCGGGTTCTTTGGGGGAGAAACACGTCCCACTGTTCCAATAATGCATTTGCCATCCACGCCATACTTTCTGCGTAAAGTCTCCCTCTTTTGACTTGAGAACATCAGTCTATCTACTGGAACAATATTGGGTATAAAGAAGTATTCCTGATCCTTAAACATGCTTTTTGCTGCCATTTCAGAACAAGCGGCATTATCAGTTATAGCCATTTTCAAAAGAGGAAGAAACAACTTGTTTCTGAACTCATTTCGTCTTGTTTCGCCTAACCTCGAACTGTGACTGTGAAGTATTCTGACAGGAACACTCTTTAGTTTTGCCACATACATAAGAGGTGTTGAAATTAGCAAAGTATTGTCGTGAATGATATCATACTCATTATGATCGAGGATCTTAGCACAGGCTTTTATGTGAGCGATCATGTTTCTTAAACTTGGCAAAACAAAACATCTACTTCCTGATCGTTCTATTTCGTCATAATATGGTGTTGGCACATCTTTGTATAATACAAAATCTATCCGACAATCTTCATTATTCAGCAATCGAAAATAATTCATTGCATAGCTAGCCACTCCATTTGCAACTCTTAAATTGGGTACCACCATTAGTATTTTCATATTTAAAGCCTTTTTAGTTTCCTCCATTTACAGGAAATCTAAAGTTCCAGGATTTCAGGTGTATGATTATATCTTTCGCTCTCCGGAGGAAGTTCCATGTATTCTCCGTACTGTTGTCTAAGAACTTTGTCATATTTTGCCGGAATCGCCACTTTAATGCTTTCAAAAGTATGATCTTTCGTCGGAAAAATGTCAGTATAATTATTTATAAACTCATCTAATCCTCTTGAGCATACAACTTGCTTTGCGTCATTATCGTCATTATATGATCTCATTGTAAGATCTGTTTTATTAAAAAGATATTCCTTGCTAACTGGTTTCATCATTAGATGAAGGAATACTCTGATTGTCTTCATCAATAAGATGTTTTTTTTTCGATGAAAAGTAAGCCCACTAACCGACTTCGCTATAAAAAGTTGATTCCATAACTTTACACGTCTGCAATACTTTTTTCTTTCTATTTCTGACTCTGGCACATAATCATATGGAAATATATCCACAAACACTCCGTGATGCATGTTTATGTCTTTTGCATATTTCTCAACAAATCGAGTGCCATCTTTTCTGACCTTTGCAAAATATGTCGGTATTGATCTGTCATATTTGAAATGTGTAATTGTATATCCTTCCGAAAGTTCGGTTGGTGAGATTTCTATAAATTTCTCATAATCATCCCTCATCATCCCAATATCTATATCATCATCCCAGGGAATAAAGCCATTGTGACGTACCGCACCTAAAGTCGTCCCCGCAACTGTGAAATAATCAAGATTGTTCTTTTCACACACTCTGATTATTTCCTCAAGTATGTTCAACTCGATTCGTTTTACTTTTTCCAGTTGTTGCTCGCTATATTTCATTTTATTCACCTTAGATTTCCATATTTCTTAAATCCGTTGTATGTATAGCAGGCCATGTAATAAGTGGATTCTAGAATCCCAAGCCCCATGTTTCTATATGTATTCCAGTTCATCCTTGCAGCTTTGAATTTGTTTCCCGATTTGCTTTTTGTCGACAATCTATAAATAAGCAACGGCTCATCTATTCCATAAGCATATTCTTCCTCACATAATATGCTAAGCCATGCAGCAAAATCTTCATGAACTGAGTAGTTGTCGGACATCGGATACCTTACTAACAAGTCCTTCTTCGCCATAACCGACGAGCACGATATAACATTTTGTTTTAGTAGTTCCTTTCTAGTTATTTTCTCAGGAACATGTAATACATATTCTTTTTTCTCTCCTGACTCTGATATGAACGATGACCCTGTGAAGGTAATCTTTATATTTGGATTTTTTGAAACTAACGCCACCTGCTTTTCAAGCTTGTCAGGGGTCCACATGTCGTCACTATCAAGAAACGCAATCCATTCTCCAGATGCTTCTGACACCCCTATGTTTCTTGTCTTGCCGACTCCTTGATTTGAGGTGTTTCTTAACACTTTGATTCTATGGTCAGAATCAGATATTTTTTTTGCAGCATCGTATGTATTGTCTGTGGACATATCATCTATTATTATAAGTTCCCACTGCTTATATATCTGATTTACAACACTTTCAACAGCTTGTAGTATGCAATGCTCGTTATTATATGCGGGCATAATCACTGAAATCATCCATTACCTCTCTATGCTCTTGTATGATTATCATCGACTCCCTCAGTACTTTCAGCCACAAACAAAATTTTAACAGTAGCTAATAAGATCCTTATGTCCTCAAATATACTGGCATTTGCAATATACATCAGATCCATCAGAAGCTTATCGTATGGGGATGTATTATACTTACCATATACCTGTGCATAACCAGTCAATCCTGCCTTAACCTGCAATCTCAGAGCAAACTCCGGTAACTCCTTTTCATATTCCTTTACAAGTTCAGGGCGCTCTCCCCTGGGACCAACAAAGGAAATATCTCCCTTTAGAATATTTATGAAATTCGGTATTTCGTCAATTCGAGTTTTTCGTATAAATTTTCCTACTTTTGTAATGCGGTCATCATTATCTCCTGTTGATAGCCTGGCAACCCCATCGCTTTCAGCTTCTGTTATCATGCTTCTAAATTTTATTATTTCGAATTCCCTACCATCTTTAGTAAGACGTATTTGCTTGTAAAAAACCGGGCCTCCATCCTCAAGCTTAATACATATGGCAGTTGCTGCCATTATGGGAGAGGAAACGATTATTCCTATTAGAGAAAGAATTATGTCAAAAGCTCTTTTTAGAGCAAGATATTCAATAGACAGATTGTTCCTGTCTATTTTCAATATTGGAAGATATAGCATGTGCCTGCGTTTAGCACTCGATACTATAAGATCTCCAACCCTTGGAATGATCATCGCAGTTATACTATTCATAAGACAATGTTTAGCTATTATATTTCTTTCATGGCTGTGTACCCCTATCATAAATACTGTATCAGCATCATTAAGAATATCTATATTGGATATGCACTCTTTTACGGAAGAATCTGCAATCACCTTATATTTCTTCTGTAGGTTGTATCGTTCTATTAACTCTGTGATACCCTGTCTTGTGTCCCAGATCACAACTGTTTTATTTGCAGGAAATGATTTGAAATACCATGATTGAGCTAAGAAACTCCACATCACTGCAATTATGATTTGAACTCCCAAAACTGCAATCATCGGTAATACATTTGGCACGTGTCTAATAAGTAGCCATGCAACTATATACATTATTGCATCAACTTCCAATAAGGAAAGCATCTGGCTGTATACCATTTCTCCTTTTCCATTGTATGAAAGTTTAAACGCATCATATACTCTTCCAATCAGATAGTATAGAATGGCAAAAAGAATAAACACCAACCAATGTCCTCTCCCAAAGAATTTAACCCAGAGAAGGTCTGCATAAAATGTGTACCATACAAAAATAAACGGCACTGTCATGAGAACCAGATTGATTAGCTTTACAATTCGTGTCGAAATATCATAATAGACGGTTCGTTTGTTGTTCATTAATGCGCACCCATTATTAAAATAAACAGCCACCATATGTCCTGCTTATGTGGGTAATTTTACCATAAAAAAGGTGCCCTAATCAAACCTGTGCTGTAGGAATTCTAGTTTTCATTGATAGAGGTGTTTTTCTTTGCTACCTGTGGGAATTTGGTAAGAAAAGGCAACCACCTGTTTATTCCCTCGATCACGGAGTACATTATAAGAAGCAGAAGAACAAGTACGGCCAGGCATTCTATTATATATTCGAGGCCTGCCTCATCGGGTATGAAGGCTGTCTTCTTCCAGCCGTAGTAGGACATCTTCTTGAAGCCAAGAGCCGTGTGGGTACACAGCAGGATGAGAGAGTTTCTTCCCCAGTAATCCAGGGGAGAGAAGTTGATATATCTTGATGCTACATCAAGAAGCAGGATAAGACCAACGGAGCCGATGGTACCTCCGTATATAAACAGTATGGGATGATCTCCCATTGACATACAGTTGAAATCCACCGATCTGTTCATAAGTGAGAGTACCAGATTACTGCCTGAAAACAGCAGTCCAACGAGGAGTTTCTTCCCCCTGTCTACATCCCTGTCCCATCCGATCCTCTTGAATATCAAATATAGTATATAGCCGAATCCAACGAACCATGCCGCCACTACGCTTTTTCCCAGCATGTTCACTGTATAAGTCGTGCCTGTGATCCAGACACCCGGCATACCTGATTCGGCAATGTGATCAGTGACCCACACTGCTGCATTGACTCCGAGGAGTCCAACTGCAGCGAATATGATCCTGAATATCTTCGGAGACAGGAAGAGCAGAAGTATGATCAGCTCACCGAAAAAAATGGTAGGAAGAAACCACATGCTGTTTATGCCCTTGAGGAACACCGTTTCAACAAGCCGCTCCTTGAAGGTATCTTCAACTGCCTCCAGGCTATCGTGCTTCGAGAGAGTAAAAATAGTCTTGGCACAGATCGCTATGACTGAGAATGTGAGATATGGCCATGCGATGGTCTTCAGTATGTTCTTGACGAACTGAGGGGGCGTACGTTTGCTGAAGCCGTTGGTGTAGGCAATAAGAAATCCGGATATGACATAAAAAACGCATATCTTCATGGACGACATCCAGGTATCCACCGGATTGAAGAGATCGGTGATATGCCCGAACATTATCATCATTATGGCAACAGCCTTGGCGGTATCTATATATCCTATGCGCCCGGCTTCAGATACATTTATGTTATTTTCCATGATAAGTATTGAAGTACAGTTCAATTAATATTTCATTAATATTATATTAATTTTAGTCTTTTGCCACTAAAAAAGCCCTGTGGCAGTCCACAGGGCTTTTGCTCATTCCATGTATCTCAGTGATACCCCAGATATTTCCAGTTATTCGGATCGTAGATGTTGTCCTTTACCGTGAACCAGTACGCCGGTAGAAAGATATTGCCGTTGTTTCTATCGATTTTCCAGTCCTTATTTTTTATATCCACCTGTACCAGTTCTGGATGTTTGTCCTCTCTAAATGTCCTGATCCTTTTCCCCGTATATGGGTTGACTTTGTTCCTGATCAATCCCTCCATGGCAATTGACGGGGTATCTGCATTGGGTATTAGCTGTTTGTTTATCCTGAATCCTTTTGAATCGAAATCTTTGACCATAAGAACGCTGTTGAAGAAACTGGTATCAAGTTTACGCTTCTCACCATCCTTGTTTGTATAATCTATCCTTGGAAGAATGTTGTCCTTGATATCTCTGCCGTGATCAGAGACTATAATTATCCTCGTATTGTCATATACGCCTTTATCCTTGAGGAAATCCATCCACTCCCCAAGTTTGATCATTGCTGCAACATTTGTCTGATAATGCACCAGATTTTTTTCGCTTGACGTGAGCAAAACATTTCCCTCATCATCCATTCGCCTTTCGTATCCGGCGCCTATGTCGCTGTTGTCCACATCTTCAGCCGGAATGAAATCAGGTTCCTGCAGCAGCATGGGCTCATGAGTAAGATCATTACTTATCATCAGGAATGTATTGCTGCTGTTCTTCTCTATCTCAGTCATGTCCTCCATATGCTCAAGTACTGCATAGGGCCCAAGGAAGTAGCTGTCCATACCATGGGAATGTTTGAGATCTATGATTTCCTGCTCGACGAGACCTTTTTTCTCCGGGGGTCTGTTATATGTCCCCTTTGCGTATATAGTCGGCTCCAACAATGTGGGGGATATCCTGAATACCGAATATAGGAATATGTTTCTCTTCCTGATATTTGTCCTGGTGATGCCGTTTTTATCGTAGCCTAATTCCTCAAGTGCAAATTTACCATTAGTTATCCCCACTTTTACGCCCGGTATATCGTCATATATCGTAAGGTCAGGCACCCAGTCATAGCCAGCATAAGTGGGATCCAGGACTGTGACATCGAATCCTTCATCATGGAACATCCTGGGCATTACCTTGAGAGCTTCGTCATGCTTATCGACGAGTTTCATATCACGTCTGGAATTCATCTCCTTCGGGATATAGTCGTATCCCCCGTATAGTCCCGGACTTCCTACATTGGTGAATGTCCCATATGAGAATGTGTTGTGATAATCCACAAATCCATCAAAACTCTTTTTGAGCTCAGGCTTCTCGTGCATGATAAACGGGATATAGTGACCGATCTGTCTGTCCATCATTATGACTACTACATTTTTGCCTTCCTTACTGAGGTTTATCTCCGGTTCACTCTCACTGGCCACCTTGACCTTCGCCGCCGAACTCTCAAGGTTCTTATCTATCCCCACAACATTCATCCCTGCCATGATGACAACTGCCATACACATTGCATAGGCAAGAGCTTTGATAATGGGTATCTTCTTCAGCCAGATGACTGCGACTATGACCCCTGCGATAAGCAGTATCCCTGCATTTATGAGCATATCCTCCATGCCCGGTTTCGGTGTGGTGTCATAGACGAATGTACTTGAGAAATTGCCATAAGTCTTACCGAAGAACATATAGTCGATGGCAGCAGCCACACCGACCACTGCCATGAGCATGCTGAATATCTTCCTGCCCTCGGTGCTTGCCAGCCTGTAGAATATGCCAAACCATATGATGAACATTCCCGTTGCCATCACAGCTGCGCTGACCAGATACCAGTATGGAGATATGTAGTTAGTTATGCTTATGAATTCTTCCGTGGAATCCTCTATGACCTGGGACGGGATAAGCGCTCCCGTGAGAAGGGCCAGGAAGATAGTAGATGCATAGAATACCCTTGACGCCTCCTTGCCGTCTATGGCATCTGCCAGACTGAACCTTCTACGTGGTATGATGGGTATCTGCATACAAAGTATCAGGAATATGGCGATCGCCTGAGCCCTCCTGCTTGGCATGGGATGGACGAATATGATGAGTATCAGCAATATTATGCCTGCAGCCGAGCAGAGAACTTTGAGGATCTTCTCCGACTCTTTCAGTTTATAGAATATGTTCTTTATCAGCGAGAACAGATTGTTCAGGGTCCAGTAAAACACGAGCCCCGAAGGCGAATTATACAGGAGCACCAGGAATATGGCCGCGATCCCGTACATCTGGATCTTGTTCTTCAAAGGCAACCCCTTCATGTAGAGCATCGCCGACACCAGATTTATAAGCGTCATAAGTATGGGCAGCAGGTTTATATCCAGGGACCCTGCCGAAATAAGTCCGTCGGGTGCTCCAAGATCTGCCAGAGGTCCGAATGAAACTTCCTTCAGTGTATCAAGATGGGAAAGAAAGTGATATGCCGCAATGAAGAATGGTATCTCAAGCAAAAGAGATACGGATCCCTTGAGTGAATCCGTGGGCTTATACCCCACTTCCCTGTAATAGGCCTGGAGCATCATGAACCGCTCGTCGCCTTTGAACGTCTTCTTGATGTGTTTGACCCAGGGAGATATCTTCTTCTCCCTCTCCCTCTCCTCTGCCTGCACAGCATCGGCTCTCCGATACAATGGCAGCACCAGGAAGTTCATGGCAAGGCTGAGAATGATTATGGCATAGGCAGGATTGTTTACATGCTTATCTGCTATGACAAAAATGATCTGAAAGAACAGCTCAAGAGGGCCTATAAAAAGATTGTATATTATCTCTCCAAAGGTCATTGTTTTATCTCCTCTTCGCCCTCTTCACTTACAAGCCTGTTTCTTCTATCTATGAGGTAATCCGTAACGAGTCCTGCGCTCAGGCCTATATTCGCCCATGTCTCCTGACGACTCTTTTCTCTCCCTTCACTGAAGGATGGATCCTTCATGCATTTTTCAATGAGATCTCCGATATTATCCAGATTATCTTCAGTAAGTTTCATGCCTATCCTGGGCAGGACCCTGAATGTCCAGGGTTCTTCCTTGAGCCAGCAGGCATCATAGGGCGCCATATCGAACCTGGCGTCTGTATATATCACCGGTTTATCGAAGACCAGACAGAAATCGAATATGACGCCGGAAAAGTCCGATATCATTATGTCCGATCCCTTAAGTACGTCGAAGTTATCGTTGTCCCTGTTCCAGTGGATACGATCACTCTCGGGGTATCTGTCCATGAGGGGATCCAGTATATCCTTCTCACTTGTGAAGGATTGAGGATGGGGCCTTATTATTATTTCGTGATCAGTTTTTAGAAGAGGTTCTATGATCCGGCTGCCAAACCTGCTCAGGATCCCGTTTGGTCCCCAGGAAGGCGCAAGCAGCACTCTGATCTTATTCCCTTTTGTCATACCTTCAATATCCAGACGTTTCTTCATTCCATCAAGATATGTGAGTCCTGTTTTTATGATTTCCTTTTCCGGAAGATCCCTTGCCTTTTCAAGTGCCCTTATCTGATCCCGATGATAGTCTCCCGACGTGAGGATCGCATCATAAAAATCTATCCCGAACATCCTGTACAGAGTCAGATCGCTTGGTGCATGAGGTATATGCACATAGTATTTCACGTTGTGGGATCTCTTCCAGTTGAAAACATCAAGACTGGGTGTAGTGGACAGCAGGATATCCGCCTTGAGTCTGTTCAGTCTAGCGAAAGCTTTGTTCCCTTCCCCTATGTATTCACAGGTGACGTGATCATAGTTTTTGTCGAGAGCGGGATCGTCTTCCGATGAGGTCATATAGACTATTTGCAGGCCGCGGTTTTCAAATTCGTCACAGACAGGTTCGAATACATTCCAATATCGTTTGTGATCGGAATATATCACAAAATCAAAATGATCCTTGTCGACCTTTGCTTTTCCTCCGCCCACAAGCATCTTTGCTTTCATTGTAAGATCCTTTGATTTATATGCTCCCGTGCTCAGCAATCCTATGAGGATCGTGAACAACATGCTTCCTGTGCCAGGATCTATGTACGCCATGGTATATATGCCTCCCCCTGCGTTGTTCATAATATATTATCATGTACCTGCGGTTAATCTCAACATAAGCGCTCTATTTATCTTGTACTTAATTATGAACATTTATGGATACTGTTGACTTTTTCTGCTGACTATAGTATCAATAGCTGGTGTTCATTTTTTACCTTATCTCATGCAAAAATGAACCAGTTAGTTCTTTGACGTCAAGGGAGGCAATAATTATGGCTATCGTAGGACAAGTCATCATTTGGATCATCATGGGCTGTGCACTTATCGGGTGCCTGTCCTACATCAGAAACAATCAAAGCGAACTGGGCCAACAGTTCCTCGAGGGGATCTACTCAATAGGCCCTATTTTCATACCCGTTGCCGGTGTAATGGCATCGGCGCCCTATCTTGCGGTCATAATCAAGACCGTCTTTGGACCCGCTTACTCACTTGTGGGAGCTGACCCTGCTCTTGCAGCCACCACCATAATCGCAATGGACATGGGTGGCTATCAGCTGGCTGATGTTATCTCATCTACGAGAGAGTCCTGGATCATGGCTCTTTTCACCGGATACATGGCAGGAGCGACCATAGTCTATAACATCCCTGTAGCCCTCAAGATGCTCAAGGTGGAAGACAGACCCTATCTTGCTCTTGGCATGATGAACGGTTTTCTCATGATACCCGTTGGCGTTTTCATATGCAGCATACTTACAGTCATCACAGATCCGTTGATCAGAGAGACCATGTCCACAAGCGATGAGGCTGCATACCAGCTCGCGCTCAATTACGGGCTGATATTCAGAAATCTTATCCCTCTGGTCATCATATGTGTGGCTATAGCTCTTGGGCTTAAATTCATCCCCGATACTATGATAAAAGGGTTCCAGATATTCGGTAAATTCATGGACTCTGCGCTCACCCTGATCCTTTGCCTTTGTATCATCGAATACTTCACGGGAATATTCGAGAAAGCTTTTGGCTGGTGGGGGTTCGAACCTATCATGGCCGACGAAGAGGATGTGAACAGAGCTCTTGAGATCTCAGGATACATCGGTATAATGCTCAGCGGAGCATTCCCCATGGTCTGGCTCATCCAGAAATATCTGGACAGGCCACTTCAGAGATTCGGAAGGCTCATTGGATTCTCCAAAGAAGGTATCGCCGGCATCCTGGCCTGCGCCGCCAACGCCATAGCCATGTACAAACTCATAGAAAATATGAAGGGCGAGGACAAGGTCAAGTGCATGGCATTCTGTGTGTGCTCCGCCTTCCTCATAGGGGATCACCTCTCCTTTACTGCCAACTTCCAGCCAAACCTCATCGCTATAGTAATGATCGGTAAGTTCGTGGCCGGTGTACTGGCAATAATGATATCTCTTAAACTTACTGTCCCAAAGGCAAGGGAGATCGAGGCTGCATCATTGACCGAAGGATCGGAGGGCGAAGCAAATGACTAAGAATGAATTCAATCTGCTCTATGCTGTAAAAAAACATGGTCTTGTAAGCTACAGGACCCTTTCTGATCTGGCATCCGTTTCCCTGGGATTCGTGTCACAGACCGTCAAGAGCTTCATGGAAAAAGGTTTTGTGGACGATAAAGGCATCACTGCTTCCGGACTTGAGGCTTTGGCTCCCTACAGGGTCGAATCAGCCATAATAATGGCTGCAGGCATGTCTACCCGTTTCGTCCCCCTGTCTCTGGAGAAACCCAAGGGGCTGCTTGAAGTCAAGGGAGAGATCCTTATAGAACGTCAGATCAGACAGCTCAGGGAAGCCGGGATCAGGTCCATCACCCTTGTTCTGGGATACAAGAAGGAAGCCTTCTTTTATCTTGAGGACAAATATGATGGCATAGACATCGTCATCAATCCTGAATACAACACGAAAAACAATGTCCACACCCTCTTTCTCGCTCAGAAGCATATATCGAACACCTATATATGCAGTTCTGATAATTATTTCACCGACAATCCCTTCGAGGAATACGTGTATCAAAGCTATTATGCTGCCCAGCATGTGAGCGGCAGATCGAACGAGTGGTTCATGTTCCCCGATGCCAAGGGGAATATCAGGAAGGTGGAAAAAGGCGGTTCGAACGGAGACATCATGGTTGGGCATGTGTACTGGGATCGGAGTTTTACTCATGCAATGCTCGAATATGTCAATGCTTCCGCCGAGAGCGGAGAATACGACCAGGATCTCTGGGAACAGATAATCATCGATCATGTGAAGGACCTTCCTCCCATGGAGATCAAAGTCTATCCCGACGAATTCATATTCGAATTCGATTCTCTCGATGAGCTTCGTCTCTTCGATGATAAATACGTGAACGATACTCACAGCCGAATACTCGGAAACATATGCTCAGTCCTTGACTGCAGCGAATCCGACATTCTGAATTTCAAGATAATCAAGGAGGGTCTCACGAATTCTTCTTTTGTCTTTGAAGTAGACGGGAAAAAGTACGTCTATCGCCATCCCGGCGAAGGTACTGAATCCATCATTTCGCGGGAGCACGAGAAAATATCCCTGGAGCTTGCAAGATCCATCGGCGCCGATCCTACATTCATGTACATGGATGACGATGAAGGCTGGAAGATCAGCACCTTCGTTGAAGGGATCAGGACTCCTGACTACTCCAGCCCTGAAGACTCCTCACGGATACTGTCCGTGATCAAAAGCCTCCACGAGAAGAAACTGTCGGTCGATTGGGATTTCCTCCCCTGGGAGGAAGCCTGCAGGATCGAAGGGATCCTGAGATCCGAAAAAGGCGGTATCGCAGATCCTGAATACGACAGCCTAAGAGATGACGTGGAGAAGTGCTATCTGAAATGTCAGGGCGACGGTGTGGAGAAGCGTTTCTGCCACTGTGATACCTATGCTCCCAATTGGATGCTCACTGATCGTGGCGATACTATCCTCATCGACTGGGAATACGCAGGAAATGCAGATCCCGGCTGTGACACCGGGACATATATCATGGATTCCATGTGGACTGTCCATGAAGCCGAAAGATTTATAAGGGAGTATTGCGGAGATAATTGTACAGATGAGCTTCTATTCCATCACCTGGCATACACAGCCATCCTCTCCCACTACTGGTACACCTGGGCCCTGTACAGGGAAGCCTGCGGTGCTGTCATGGGCGAGAGTCTGTACAACTGGCATGTGATGGCTATGCGATTCAGCAGATATCTGGTGGAAAAATACGACCTGTAGCCTTAAGAGCCGACCCGGGCAGTTTCAGACTAATTCTCTGTATTTATCGATGTTGCCTTTGAGACGTTCATACCTCTCGTCGGCATAGTCCTGCATGAACTTGCCGTCAAAAGGCACACGGGTAAGCCCCCACAATGTCCACAGGTAGTCTACATATACCTTGGCAGCGATGAAGTGCTTTTTCTCACTTACATCCGGCTCTCTGCCGAAATATGTCTCAAGAAGCAATCTGTCCTCTTCCGGAGAATGATCGATCTCTATGGAAAGGCAGGAAAGATCCCACATGGCCTCATTCATGCCCGAGTATTCCCAGTCGATAAGATACAGCCTGCCGTCCCTGTCCAGGACCCAGTTGCCGATGAGAGAATCATTGTGACACGGGACTTTTTGGGGAGCTCCGTTTTTGTCCACTTCCGCCTTGATCTCCATGACGGTATTCTTTATTTCTTCATAGTCGCTGTAGAGCGCAACATTCTCTTCTCTGATCAGCTCCTCGTATAGCCGGGCCATTTCGAAGACCTCGAATCTGACGCCCGTATCCACTCCGCAATTGTGGAGCTTGTTGAATATATTTGCTGCCTGGATGATATTCTCTTCTCTGCGCATCACCGCCTCATCCATTGGCTGGGGATCTTTGATGAAGGTCATTACCTTACATCCATCGTCGTCAAAATATAGAAGCTCCGAGTCTATGCCAAGGCTGCATGCCAGTTCTGTGCTCTTTCGTTCGTCTCTGCGATCTATGAGTTTTTCAGTCCCTTCCCCCGGGAGTCTGAAAAGATATTCCTTTCCATTATTCCTGATGACCCTGTAGGAATGGTTGGTCATGCCTCCAAGCCTGGAAATCTGCCTGTAGTCTCCATCTCCAAAGACCCTGGTCATCAGCTCTGCTATTTTGGGGATATCTGCCTGTTCTATCTCTCTTATCAATTCTGTCATATGTGATCTCCTTTGGCGATGAATATATTATACAGCATTCCGATCTATGTGTGGTAGAATGTATCCGTAACCATTCCCATTGGCGCAAGGAGGCATATCATCGGACTTGTAGACAGGCTGCGCAGAAGATCTGAAAAGGCAACGAAAGCCAGGATCAAACAGCAGCAGAAGGAAGATCTCAGAAGATATATGGAAGAGTACCGCACTCTGCCCATTGAGGACGATGTGGTCATCATGGAGGCCAGAAACGGCAGGACCATAGATGGCAATATCTTTTATATGGCAAGGGAACTGATGACAGATGACTCATACAGTCATTTAAAAGTCAATATCGTTGCCTTTGACCGAGAGGCCGAAGTCCTGATACGAAAAAAGATCCAGGGTTTTCAGAGGGGACGCATAGATATAGTCCTGCTGGAGAGCCCTGAATACTACAGGCTCATGGCCACTGCCCGATATATAGTCAACGACTCTGCTATAAGAAATTTCTACGTCAAAAAGGAAGGTCAGATCTACCTGAACGTCTGGCACGGGACGCCTCTGAAGACCATGGGAAAACGAGTGTGGCACGAACCCCATTCAGTGGGCAGTGTCCAGAAGAATTTCATAGTCGCTGATTATCTCCTCTATCCCAGCGACTACATGATGGAGCATATGATCGAGGACTATATGATCTCAGACATAAGCCGGGCGAAGATACTCATGGGCGGCTATCCCAGAAATACAGTTTTCTTCGACGCTGAAGGGCGCCGGATGCTTCGCGACGAATTGTCCCTGACTCATAAAAAAGTCTACGCTTACATGCCGACCTACAGGCCCGATGTCATGAAAGATCCTACGGAGTCTATACTCCGGCAGATGGATGATGCCCTTGAAGACGACGAGGTCCTCTATGTGAACCTCCATCCACTGACTATGGAAAATGTGGCTTTTAGCGAGTTCAGGTCAGTGCATCCCTTCCCCGATGAGTTTGAGGTCTATACATATTTGAACTGCTGTGATGCCCTTATCACTGACTATTCCAGCGTTTTTTACGACTTCGCCCTGACCGGCAGGAAGATAGTGCTGTTTTCATATGACGAGGAAGATTATTTCAGGACAAGAGGTCTCTATGAGCCCCTCTCCTCTCTGCCCTTTGCCAATGTCAAAACTGTTGGCGAAGTATTTGATGTGCTCAGAGATGGGACGGTTCCTGACTACAGCGGATTCATCAAAAAATACGGTCACTATGAAGGGCCTTCATCAGCTGCAGACCTGTGCCGGTTCTTCTTCCTTGAAGAGCATTCCACCGCAGGCGAAGGTGCTCCTCACGGCGAAGGCGCTCTGCCCGGATCCCTCAGGATCCTGGACATGCCTTGCAACGGACTTCCCAATGTGATCGTCCACAACGGAGAGCTGGACTCTGAAGAACGGCGCATGGCACTTCTCGATGCCATAAAGGAGCTGGATCCTTCCAAAGCCAATTACTACCTCTTCTTCAACCGCCGAAATGTCAAAGACTGCTGGCAGTTCCTCCACGACCTTCCCCATGGGATCCGTTTCTTCGGCCGGACCGGAGTCACCGTTTTCTCCCGGGAGCAGGAGGATGCAGGGAAAGGATATGAGGACGGCAGGATTTCCTTCGACGAATACTGGGATATCGTCAGGCCCGCCTATGCCATAGAAAAAAGGCGCTATCTTGGAGATGCGCCTGTTTCTGATATCATTCAGTTACCTTCGTACCACGAGCCCGGCCCCGATTCCACCGAAATGGAGCTTGAAATGGCCGCCTATCTCTGATACGACTCTCTATTAGAACTTATTCTTTATGACCACCTTGGAGCCTCCGGGCACCTTCTTCTGAAGATACCTTGCATTCGAAAGGCTCAATCTGATACATCCGTGAGAAAGATTCTTGCCCAGCGTACCGTTCACGATCCTGGTCGGACTGCCGTTTCTGTTGTAGAGCACGCTGTGGAAGAGATACTCGCTTCCGATGAAGCCGGTCCAGTACCAGCATCTCAAGTTGGATCCCGTATTGAAGTAACGGCCCTTCCTCGTGATCCTGAATGTACCTGATGGAGTCCTGGTACCCTTGGCACCTACGGTGCACCTGGCATTCTTCATCAGTTTCCACTTGTTTTTCTTGCCCTTGTAGATGCGGACCTGATGTCTGCTCTTATCGACGAGGACCAGCCACTTTCTCTTGCTCTTATACTTCTGGGCCTTTTTGTCCATGTCGTCACCGATCTTGCGCTTGAGCTTGCCGGACTTCTTATCGAACTCGTACCAGGTCTTGCCGATCTTCCTGATCCCTTTGACGACTTTTCCCTTCTGGTAGTAATACTTGCCCTGCCAGCCGTTCTTTGCTGCGGGTGCTTTCGTAGGCTGTGTCGTCTGGGTCTGTTGATCGTCTGTCGCAAAGGCGATCTCAGTCACCGGTGCGAAACAGGTCAATGCCATTACCATGGATATGCCGTAGATGATGGCTTTTCTTCTAAGTCTCATTTCTCATTCCCCACTGTGAGCAAGGTACATCCCTTAGTTATATTATCATATCTTCCCTTAATTTTTCAATTATTCGATCTGTATTACGGCCGTCGTGGAATGTCACGATATTTCTGTATTTTTCAACATATTCTTCCGGCTGATCCAAGGCATATCCTTTTTCCACCGCCCATCGCCTCTCTTCATCGGTATATGTCACATGACCGAAGGCGTTATCTTCGTTGAGCATGAGATGGGCATGACCATACTGCTCCATACAGGCTTCCTTGTCCTCCCAGCAGAATACCACGTTACAGCCTCTGTAGAAGGCGTCGTAAGCTATGGAGGAATAATCTGTTATGAGCAGTCTTGTATGTCTCAACACCTCATCGTGGGAAAGATCCGGTCTCATGTATCTGTCCAGTCCGGTCTTGGCATCATTCATCATCTGTCTCATAAGCGGATGAGGCATGATGACGATCTTGTCTCTGATCTCCTCCGGAACTGCCTCTACCATCCGCATGAGCATGCGATAATAGCCCGTGTTCTCAAAGTCTCTAAGGGCCTCATTCGCCTCCCACCTTCTCCATGTGGGCATTATCATGATCAGATCCGCCGTCTTCTCTCTGTAGCTCCTGTCGAATTTGGCAAGCCCGGTGACATATAGCTGCTCCGGTTCGAATCCGGCAAGATCGATAAAGTGTCCTGCCTCCGTTTCCGACGAGACGACTATCCTCTCCTTTACCCTTTCTCCCGGTTTGAAAACAGATCTCACATCTGCATCGAGAGACACCATGTACATGACCCCGTGCTGGAGGAATACATAGGTTATGTCCCTGCTCCTGAACTTTGCCACCACGTGCTTCTCCGCCGTACGAAGCTGGAGGGAGTGGTCCATGGATTCGGTGCCGATAAAAGTCCTGCTCCTGAAAAATTCTAGCAGATGACTGAAACTGTTTTTGTATATGAGGTGGTCTCTGCACGCTGACGGCATCCTATCGATAGCAGGATTTCCTTCGTCGATTATGTATTTCACATTGGCATATCCCTGCTCCACGAGCTTTTCGAATAATACCGATGCACTCTCCTCGTACCTGGAGGCCTCCTTCTCGTACATAAGGATGGTGTCCGAAGCGCCCATTGCCTTTGAAAGAAGCCAGGCAAACTTCAGTTTCAACATCTGAGAAGGTCTGTCATAGGGGATCTGGGGCCTGACCGTGAACCAGGTCTTGTTGTTCACCGTCTGGCGGAAGAACATTGTCCTGCCATCCCTCTTCACCAGTCTGCTGTTTCTGAATTTGCCCGAGCGACGGTTGAAGAAGTCATAGTTGACGTCACAGACCTTCTTTCCCTCATAGAAGAGATAGAGTTTGTTCTGGATATCCATGACAAAGGCGTCTTCGAAATCCACCTCGATCCTGTATCTGAAGAGTTTATATCCCTTGAGAAAAGATCTGCCATTTCCTCCGTCAGATCCACCGCCCCCGGAGCCCGGGAAGATGCGGCTTCTGATCCCGCTGTTATCGGGAGTTTCCGGATCCTCCGAACTGGCCGGGGCGATCAGCATTTTGCCGGCATCTATCGCCTTTTCCCGGCTTCCAATACGAATAGCGCAGAGACCCTCGAATCGAAGGCCCTGCGCTCCTTTTCTGATGTGTCTCGTCACAAGACCGCATCCTACGTTCTTCTGTTCTTCAGTTTTGAGTTCCGCTGTCTGAACCATGGTGTTAGTATATCACATTGCCTTTACAACATCACCCTTTGGTTGTAGAATCGTTTTTGTACATAATTGCCTGAACGTGCGGTTATCCGCAAATATCAATACATGAGGTGCACAAATGAAAAGAAAACCTAACATAGCTGTAGTCGGCGCTACCGGTGTCGTTGGCACCACCTTCCTGAAGGTCCTCGAGGAGAGAGATTTCCCCTTTGAAAACCTCTATCTAATGGCATCTGCCCGTTCCGCCGGCAAGACTGTGAATTTCAAGGGCAAGGATTACGTTGTCGAAGAGCTTAACGAGCATTCCTTCGACAAACCCATCGATATCGCCCTCTTCAGTGCAGGCGGATCTACAAGTGCCAAATATGCACCCATCGCCGCCGAGCACGGAGTGGTCGTAGTCGATAACAGCAGCCAGTGGCGCATGGACGAGAAGGTTCCCCTGGTAGTTCCCGAGGTCAATCCTCAGGACATCACCTGGAACAAAGGGATCATTGCCAATCCAAACTGCTCGACCATACAGGCCATGGTAGCCCTGAAGCCCCTACAGGACAAGTACGGCATCAAACGTGTGGTCTACTCAACCTATCAGGCCGTATCCGGTTCGGGAATGAAGGGCATAAACGATCTTAAGAAGGGCCTTGAAGGAGACGACTCGGATCTGCAGGCATATGCACATCCTATTGCGGGAAACTGCCTGCCCCACATCGACGTTTTCCTCGAAAACGGCTACACAAAAGAAGAGATGAAGATGATCAACGAGACCCATAAGATCCTGGGCGATGACGATATCAAGGTGACGGCGACTACGGTAAGAGTCCCAGTCTTCGACTCCCACAGCGAGTCCATAAACATCGAACTTGAGAAGCCATTCGAACTCGAGGATGTACGGGAACTCTTCAAGAATGCTCCCGGAGTGATCCTCCAGGACGATCCTGAAAACAACGTCTATCCCCTGGCCAGAGATGCTGCCGGTACGGATGAAGTCTACATCGGACGTATCAGAAGAGATTATTCCGTAGAGAACGGTCTCAATATCTGGGTAGTGGCCGACAACATAAGAAAAGGCGCTGCCACAAACGCCATCCAGATAGCCGAACAGCTTCTTCAGACTCTGCCGGACTAAAACAAAAAAACCCGCATCAATGAACTGACCCCCAAAAGTTAGACCAAATAATCTAACTTAAGGAGGTCAGTTTTTATTATGGCAAAGTACAGTTTTGAATTTAAGATGAAAGTCATTAAGGAGTATCTAACAGGACAGGACAGTTTT
>Ga0256406_1001085_pt1 | contig 45306 bp, 38 predicted proteins | sample RumenRJG_03DNA_FD_185986 | JGI IMG/M metagenome (GOLD analysis project Ga0256406, IMG submission 185986) | Bovine rumen microbial communities from Lethbridge, Alberta, Canada - RJG_03 | ecosystem: Host-associated > Mammals > Digestive system > Stomach > Rumen | place: Canada: Alberta | collected... | reverse complement strand
TGCTGCAAATTTAAATAAAATTTCTGAGATTATAAGCCAGTTGAGATAAAAACTGAAACAAATGGCCCCGAAAAGTTAGAAATCAAGGCCTCCATACGCTCAATCTATCCTATTACGTGCTCTAAGTCACAATTATTTGCTATATTTGAGGTCTCATTTATTAACCCTCTAATTTTTTAGGCTTATGAGAGCAGTATGTGGCCTTGACGTGCACAAAGATAGTGTTTTTCTTTGTATCTTGTGCGAAACGGGCGAGATTATTGAGAAAGTTTTCGGAGTTTTAACACATCAGCTGCGTGACATGCGCCGGATGATGCAGTCGCATGGTGTGAGTGAGGTGACGATGGAGAGTACGGCTGTTTACTGGATACCAGTTTGGCGCGTGCTTGAGCCGCATTTCCATCTGAAGCTCGTCAATCCCTATTTCATCAAGCAATTGCCTGGCCGCAAGAGCGATGTGAAAGATGCCCAGTGGATAGCGGAGTGTACGCTGAAGGATCTGGTGCGGGGCAGCTTCGTGCCACCGGAGCGTATACAGCAACTGCGGCAGTATGACCGCCGCATCTTCGACCTTGACGCAGAGATTGTGCGCAAGCTGGCCAAGCTCGACGCAGTGATGCAGCGCTGCAACATCCGCCTGAGCAACTATGTGTCAAACACAGACACCAAGAGCTACAAGAATGTGGTGAGAAAACTCTGTGAGGGAGTCACCGACCCAGAGGAGCTCATCAAGGAAATCTATAGTCGCATCACCAACCGACACGGCAGGGAAACCATCCTGGCAGCACTCACGGGAGTAGTCTCTGATGCGGAGAAGGACACAATGCGCCAGCTCAGGGACGAGCTGGATCTCGCCGAGAGACACAAGCAGGAGTGCATGGACAAGATGTCGCATGTCTGCAGAACTTACTATCCTGAGGAACTCAGAAGGCTGATGACCATACCGGGCATCGGGGAACGTGCCGCCACATCATTGATCGCAGAGATCGGAGTCGACATGACCAAATTCCAAACCGCCGCACACCTCGCATCCTGGAGTGGACTGAAGCCACGTAATGACGAGTCCAACAAGAAAATCAAGTCGCGCAGAATCACTCATGGCAATATATTTCTGCGAAAGACCATCATCGAGTGTGCATGGGGAGCAAGCCGCACAAAGGACTGCTTCTTCAGCCGATTCTCCTACCATCAGACACAAGTCCGCAAGAAGAACAAGTTGAAAGTCCTCGTTGCTGTAGCACGCAAACTGCTCATAGCCATATGGCATGTGCTTCACGACGAGACCGACTACAAGGACTTCTACGCCAAAAACGATTGTGAGACATCCGGCAGCGAAAGCAACGGGTGACACAATATACCGCCCACGGCAAGGCTATTATCTTTGTGGTGGATTATACCCCGTCTGCAAATTAACCAATGACATGGGCGGCAATGAAAGCCAGTTTGAGCCGACAACTCGAAGAGGAAAGTATTATTCAAAACACGGGACTTGGAAGGTCTACGTGCTAAACTGTCGTGTAGCTTAGAAATTGACGACAGCCCCAATATTAGCGCGGCGGGGCAATTTATGTTCAAGTTTATAGAGGAAAGATACGATTTAGCGAGCAAAATTCCAAATATATTTGAGAATTTTCGAGCGTAAGTCTTCGCGTTTATTTATAGCGCAAAGATACAACTCCCTAACTCCCTGACTCCTTAGACATAAATATTTCTACGGACTTAAAGGACCTATAGGACTTTGCCACCAAAGTGGCGCTGGCGTCACGGTCCTTAGAGTCGGGGCTTAGCCTATGATGTTCTGTGCCCAGAGGGGGATGTCATCTGTGTAGCGCTTGAATGGCTTGCCGTCGGTCATGCGAAACCTGCAATAGTTTTTGGCCTGCAAGTGAAGATTTTGTAAATTCTGCCACTCCGCGGGGGCGGGGCATCAAAGCCCCTAAATAATAATCCCTCCGCATGGAGTGTGCGGAGGGATTATCTTATGGTTTCATTTCGTTGAACATCGCAACTTCGTCATCGAAGCGGCTCACTATTTCGTCTAATTGTGGATGATTACGAGGAACAATGAGAGCTAATTACTTTATGGCTATATCGTAGTAATGCGAATCATCAGCCTGTTGGCGCAGGCGTTCCTCCTCAGCGAATATTTCGTTAGCCCTTTTCTGGAAGGCATCCTTGCGCTCTCTGGCTTTTTGTAGCCAAGCCATCACTTCCTCGCGTGTGCGCTGTTTATAATTTGTTGTTGTCATAATCTTTGTTGTTTATACGTTTCGGGGCCAAAGATAGTGCAAAATTTCGATTAAGCGAACAAAATGAGAATTTATTTTTCATTTTTAGTCTATCATTTATAAGGTGTGCGCAGATGCTGGCCACGCAGTTCGTCGAGTTTCTTCTGGTCGAACTGTCCGCTCTCCCAGAGTTTGTCCATCTCCTCGTCAACCTGCTTGGCGTGGAACGCAGACATCTCTTGCTCGGCGATCCAGTCTTTTACGCTCTGGCCAGCTGCGGGGGTTTTTGTTGTCGTTGTTGCCATAATCGTCGTTGTTTATTGTTTCTGCGTGCAAATATACAACAATTTCCCGATATTCCTACAAAGGGTACCTCTTTTTTTATTTCTACGGACTTAAAGGACATAAAGGACTTTGCCACCAAAGTGGCGCTGGCACCACGGTCCCTTGAGTCCCAAGAGTCCGTAGACTTACTCTTTCCACGGAGATATACTGGTCTAAGGAGTCAAGGAGGAAAGGAGTTTTAAATATTTGTGGATAATTTGTGTACATTTGTGTGCATTCGTGTAGCGTCGCAGACAAAAAAATATCCATGAATAATTCAAGTTGGAAAAATTTCTGTGCGACCTAATAAAACAAAGTTTCTGTGCGAACTCTTAAATTTATCAATCTGTACGGCCGAATTGGGTCGCTTGATTGATGCAGATACATTTTTCGAATATTATCATGAATTCCTATGGAAAAGTCTTCGCATAATCGAAAATTTGGAGTACCTTTGCAGCGTTGTTTGAAAAAGGATAAAGAGAAGACATGAAAAAGTTTTATTTGTTTTTACTGTTTTCATTGATTGTTGAGGCCGCGAGCGCGCAGGTAAAGGATACGCTGAGAGTGCTGGCCATTGGTAATTCATTCTCTGAGGATGCTGTGGAGCAGTATCTGTGGGACTTGGGTAAGGAGGCCGGCGTGACCTTTATCATCGGTAATGCCTATAGAGGGGGATGGAGCCTGATAGGGCATTGGAATGATGCCCGTTCGCTGGCGGTGAACACGGAATATCGTAAGGTGACCGACGGCAAGAAGGTGAACCGGGGAAAATATACGCTACGGGATATTATCACTGATGAGCCATGGGATGTGATTACCCTGCAACAGGTGAGTCAGGATGCTGGTCGCCTGGAGAGTTATGAGCCGGGACTAAGTCTGATGATAGGCTATGTGAAAGCGTTGGCGGTGGACTCTGTCCGACTGGGTTTCCAACAGACGTGGGCCTATGCTGAAGACTCTGAACATAAGGGTTTTGCGAAGTATAACTATAACCAATTTGTGATGTATTCCAGCATTACCGCTGCCGTGGAGAAGATGATGCGTAACCATCAGTATGACCTGCAGTTTTATATTCCTACGGGCACTGCCATACAGAATGCAAGAACCACGGTGCTTGCCACGGCAAGCACAAAGGATAATATCGTGAATCGTGACCTGACACGCGACGGTTACCATCTGAACCTGACGATGGGACGTTATATTGCTGCTTGTACTTGGTTTGAGAAACTTACGGGAAAGAGTTGCGTGGGCATGAAGACGCGTCCGAAGGGACTGGCAAAAGGACTGGCTGTAATTGCCCAGAAGGCAGCGCATGCTGCAGTGCTCACGCCCATGACTGTCACACCGATTTAATGAGGAAAGGGTGCAACGGTCCGTTGCCGTGGCCGATGGAGATGTCGGCAGAACGGCGGATGGCGGCTGTGATGAAATCCTTTGCTTGAGATATGGCCTTGGGTAATGAGTTGCCCAGGGCCATATTTGATGCTATGGCAGATGACAGGGTGCAACCGGTGCCGTGGAGGTTGCGGCTGGCAATCTTCTCTGTGGTGAACTCGCTGACGGTGCCATCGGACATTATGAGACGGTCTGTCATCTGCGTGGACTGGGCATGGCCGCCCTTCACCAGAAAAGCGGTGCAGGGATGCTCTATCTGCTCTTTCAGTCGCTCGGCCTCGGGAAGATTGGGGGTGACGAGTGTGCAGAGGGGGAAAAGCTGCTCTGCGATATAGTTGATGGCATCGGACGACATGAGCTGATAGCCACTGGTGGAGATCATCACGGGGTCGTAGATAATGGGAACATGTACCTCTTTTAGTGCTTCAACTATGACCTGAGCTACGGCCTTATCGGGTATCATGCCAATCTTGATGGCTGAGAGGTGAAGGTCGCTGAGGACGGCGTGTAATTGTGAGGCTACGACGTCGGGTGGAACAGACATGGACGACTGCACACCCTGCGTGTTTTGCGAGGTGAGAGCAGTGATAACGGTGGCACCATAGCAGCCATGGGCTGTAATCACCTTGAGGTCTTGTTGGATGCCGGCACCGCCCGACGGGTCGCTACCGGCGATGGTCAGTACTATTTCCATGCGTCGCCGAGGATCATGGCTCCTCCGAAGCCCATTTGTTTAACTACTTCTATCTTACTGAATGTGACACCCCCCAGTGCCATCACGCGCTCGTCAATAAGGCCCTGTAGGCGAGCTTCTTCAATCTGTTTGCAGGTAAATGCGGCATGATAACCTTGCTTTGAGATGCTGTCGAAGATGGGGCTCAGGCTCATATAGGCATACGACTGCTTTCTGGCTTCGGCCAACTCCTCAAAGCTGTGGCACGAGATACTCACGGCACCCGTCCATCCTGCCGGGGGATTGGGATTGCGTCTGTTGAGATGCACGCCTCTCAGTCCGTATCTCATCGCCAGGGGATGGTGGTCGTGAAGCACCAGTCGAGGGTAGAGCACTGCCGGCAGGTCGCACAGCAATTGCTCTACCTCATACTGGTTGGATTGAGGTTTACGGATATGTATCAGGTCGGCCTTCCCACTGGTGAGCAGGGCGGTGATACGCTCGGCCTCGCCAGCAAAGAAGTCGGGTTTTGTGAGAACAATAATCATACGTTCAGACCTCCCCTGACCCCTCCTGATTTAGGAGGGGAAATTAGGTCGAACGAGGCATCCCAGTCTTTCCACACAGGTTCGCGACCCAGTTCCTTGAGGCGGGCATTGATGACCTTGGCGGTGCGCTCGTCGCTCACGGTGAACTGTTCCAGCGCCTGTGGATAGGTGTGATAGCCGCCGGGGTTGACGTGGCTCTCGGCCGACATGGTGGTGACGCCCAGCGTGCACATGTTGTCGCGGATATAGGCGGGCTCACGGGTAGAGTAGGAGATATCCACGTCGTGGTCGAAGATACGCATGGCAAACGTGGCCTGCGCCAGTTCACGGTCGGTCATGAAACAGTTGGGCTGGAACCCTTCGTTCTGCGCAGGGCGCATGCGGGGGAAGTTGATGCTGTACTTGGTGCGCCAGTAGTGCTTCTGCAGATAGCGCAGGTGGTGGGCCATCATGGTGACATCCGTGCGCCACTCTTTCTCTAAACCAATAAGCACACCCATGCCGATGGAATGGACGCCGGCCTGACCCATACGGTCGAACCCGTCGCAACGCCATTCGAAACGGCTCTTCATGCCACGTGGGTGGTACAGCTGGTAGTGATCGCGGTTGTAGGTCTCCTGAAAACAGATGACACCATTGAGGCCGTGGTGGGTCAGTTCTTTGTATTCCTCCATCTTCAGTGGCATCACCTCTATCTTGATATTCGAGAAATAGCGCTTGGCAATATCAATGGCCTTAGCCAGATAGGGCACACCGGCCTTGGCGGGATTCTCGCCCGTGACGAGTAGGATATTCTCGAAGGGTGCCAGTTGTTTGATGGCACGATATTCGTCCTCTATCTGCTCGGGGGTGAGGATAGTGCGTGCCATGGGGTTCTCGCGGTGGAAACCGCAATAGACGCACGAGTTGGAACAGGAGTTGGTGATATAGAGGGGAATGAACATCGACATGGTGCGGCCGAAGCGCTCCTCAGTATATTTGCGCGACAGGCGGGCCATCTGTTCCAGGTATGGCTCGGCAGCAGGCGAGAGCAAAGCCATGAAGTCATTGACGTCACAATGACTCTTGCCTAAGGCACGACGCACATCGGCATCGGTCATGGCGGCGATACGCTCGGTGGTCTCCTGCCAACTGATATTTTTTAGTTCGTCGGAAAACATATTGCTTATTTAGATTTACAGGGTTTGAAGGCATATTCCTTCAGTTCGTGAATGGTAGGCTCTTTGCCACAGAGAGCACAGTCGGAGCGCTGGACAAAGTCGAAGCGCTGCCACTGCATCGAGAGGGCATCGAAGGTGAGAAGGCTGTTGGTGAGCAGGTTGCCCACACCAGCCAGGTATTTGATACACTCGGTGGCCTGAACGGTACCCAGCATGCCGGCGATAGAGCCGAGCACGCCTACGGTGGCGCAGGTCTCTACGTCTTTCTTGGCGGGAGGCTCGGGAAACAGACAACGATAGCAGGCTGAGCCGGGCACATGGGTCATCAATTGTCCGCTATAGCGACTGATGCCGCCCATGGAGAAGGCTTTTCCTAACATCACACAGGCATCGTTGACCAGGTATTTCGTGGCAAAATTGTCGGTGCCGTCGATGATGAAGTCGTAGGGACGTATCAGTTCGAGGGCATTGGCCTCGCTGAGATAGGTCTCATAGGCCTCTGCCTTGACATCGGGGTTCAGGGCAGAGATGCGTTCCTTGGCTACCTCCACCTTGGGACGGCCCACATCGGGCGTGCTATGTAGCACCTGACGCTGCAGGTTGGTGATGCTGACGGTGTCGCCATCCACTATGCCGATGGTGCCCACACCAGCTGCTGCCAGGTAGAGCGCGATGGGCGAACCCAGTCCGCCGGCTCCTACCAGCAGCACCTTCGACTGCAGCAACCGCTCCTGCGCGTCGAGGCCGAAGCCATCGAGAATGAGGTGGCGATTGTATCGCCTGCATTGTTCACGAGAAAGATCCATTAATGTTTAATGTTTAATCTTTAATCTTTAATGTTTAATCTTTAATGTTTAATCTTCCTCAAATCGTGAGTGAGCTTGGCTGCGCAGAAATTGGGGCCGCACATGGTGCAATACTCCCCGTCGGTGTGGCCTGCCTCAGTGAAATACTGCAGGGCCAGCTCAGGGTCGAGCGAGAGATGGAACTGGTCACGCCAGCGGAAATCAAAACGGGCCTTGGAGAGGGCATTGTCGCGGATGGTGGCTCCGGGATGTCCTTTGGCCAGGTCGGCGGCATGGGCCGCTATCTTATAGGCAATGATACCTGCGCGTACATCATCTTTATTAGGCAGGGCCAGATGTTCCTTGGGGGTGACATAGCAGAGCATCGCAGTGCCCAACCATGCTATCTGTGCGCCACCGATGGCGCTGGTGATATGGTCGTAGCCAGGGGCTATGTCGGTGACGATGGGGCCGAGGGTGTAGAAAGGTGCCTCGTGGCATTTCTCCAGCTGGCGCTCCATGTTCTCGCGGATTTTGTGCATGGGTACATGGCCGGGACCCTCGATAAAGGCCTGCACGTCTTTCTCCCACGCACGCACCACTAGTTCACCCATGGTGTCGAGCTCGGCAAACTGGGCGGCATCGTTGGCATCGGCAGTACAGCCAGGGCGCAGTCCGTCGCCAAGCGACAGGGCTACATCGTATTTCGCCACGATATCACAGATATCATCGAAGTGCTCGTAGAGGAAACTCTCCTTATCGTGGATGAGGCACCACTTGCTCATGATGCTGCCACCGCGACTCACGATGCCGCACAGGCGACTATCGGCCAGATGTACGTTGTGACGACGGATGCCGGCATGGATGGTGAAATAGTCAACACCCTGCTCGCACTGTTCGATGAGCGTGTCGCGATAGACTTCCCAGGTGAGGTCTTCCACCTTGCCGTCCACTTTTTCCAAAGCTTGGTAGATGGGGACTGTGCCCACAGGAACAGGACAGTTGCGCAGAATCCATTCGCGTGTCTCGTGGATATTATTACCGGTAGAGAGGTCCATCAGCGTGTCGCCTCCCCATTTGCACGACCAGACAGCCTTGTCCACCTCCTCATCGATAGAGGATGTGGTGGCAGAGTTGCCGATATTGGTGTTGATCTTCACCGCGAAGTTTCGACCGATAATCATCGGCTCGCTCTCGGGATGATGGATGTTGGCGGGGATGACGGCACGGCCGCGGGCCAGCTCGTCGCGCACAAACTCGGGGGTGATATGACTCTTGATGCCCAGTGCCTCGCAGTTCATGTTCTCGCGGATAGCCACATACTCCATCTCGGGGGTGATGATGCCAGCCTTGGCACATGCCATCTGGGTGATACCCTGCCCCTTTGCCGCACGGTCGTTAATCCACTGCTGGCGCAGGTGGGGCAGACCTTTCTTCAGGTCAACCGTATAGTTGGGGTCTGTGTAGGGACCACTGGTGTCGTAGATATACACCGGTTTGTTTTTCTCTGTATGGGTTTTGCCATTGTCATCTTTCGTCACCGTAGGGGTGAGGTTGACCTTGAGCATACCGACCTTTACATCAGGGTAAATTGTTCCCTGCATATATGCTTTCTCACGCTGTGCGTAAGCCTTGTGATCGTTGATCATTATAGATTAAACATTAAACATTAAACATTAAAAATTAAACATTTAAGAACGCAGTGAGCGGACTTGACGCCTCGGCACTGTCGGCAATGGCTCCAAGACCGGCCTCGTAGGCCTGTCGGCCGGCGATGACGGCCTGACGGAAGGCATCGGCCATCTTGACGGGATCGCCTGCTACGGCAATGGCGGTGTTCACCAACACGCAGTCGGCACCCATCTCCATGGCCTCGGCAGCATGACTGGGCGCTCCGATGCCGGCATCAACGACTACAGGGACAGTGGCCTGGTCGATGATAATCTGCAGGAAATCCTTCATGCGCAGACCTTTATTGGTGCCGATGGGGGCTGCAAGGGGCATCACCGTTGCAGCACCAGCCTCTTCCAGATGCTTGCACAGTGTGGGGTCGGCCTGACAATAGGGCAGTACCACGAAACCGAGTTTTACCAGTTGCTCGGTGGCTTTCAGCGTCTCTACAGAGTCGGGCAGCAGATAGCGTGGGTCTGGGTGAATCTCCAACTTGAGCCAGTTGGTGCCGAAGGCCTCGCGTGCCATTTGGGCGGCAAAGACGGCCTCCTCGGCATTACGCACGCCAGAGGTGTTGGGCAGCAACTGGATGTTGGGGAATTGGGTGATGTGGGTGAGTAATTCGTCATCCTGATCGTCAAGTTCTACTCGCTTCATGGCCACGGTCACCATCTCCGTAGCGGAAGCCTCGATGGCACGCGCCATCAGTTCGTTGTTATTGAACTTGCCTGTGCCTAAAAAAAGGCGAGAGCTAAACTCCCGCCCTGCAATAATTAGTTTACTCATGATTAATGATGTTTATGATGTGTTTCATTTCTGCAATTGGGTCGTCGGCACGTAATACGGTGCCGCTCAGCGCGATGCCCGTGATACCTGTCTGGAGGATGGCGGGGATATCGTCTTTGGTGATGCCGCCAATAGCCACCACGGGAATCGTGATATTGGCAGCACGCATCTGCTGGATGATTTGACGATAACCGTCAAGTCCCAAGACAGGTGCTAATTTCTGTTTGGTGGTGGTGAAACGGAACGGGCCGCAACCGATATAATCGGCTGAGGCTTCGTAGTGAGCTTTCGCATCCTCAAAGGTGTTGGCTGTGCCGCCGATGATATAGTCGGGCCCTAAAATCTGTCGGGCCTCACGGATAGGCATGTCGTTCTTTCCCAGGTGCACGCCGTCGGCCCCCAGTTCGCGTACCAGTGCCACACGATCGTCGATGATAAACGTAGCGTGATACTGTCGGCAGAGCTGCTGGGCCTTGATGGCAATGGGGCGTACCTCATCATCGGTAGCATCCTTCATGCGCAGTTGTATCCATCGACAACCGCCCTCAAGAGCCAGTTGGATGGAGTCCAGATAACTGTAACGCTCGGAATAGTGGGAAATAAACTGTATCATTGGCCTTACCCCCCGCATGCTGCTTTGATAATAGTGATACAAGCGCCTTCCTGAAGAGGTGTGTCGTCCCAGGTGCTACGTGGTTTCAACTGATTATCGATGGCGATTGCCACACCTTTGGGCGGCAACTGCAATTGGGTGGCAAGCTCAGATATAGTAGAGGCTTGCGTCTCGTGTTGTTTGTTGTTAATACTAATTTTCATATTTCTTTCCTCCGACGGCATTACCCGCGTCAGGTTCTATGGGTATTTTCTCAGCTTTGGCACATGCCTCAGCACCCCGAATATTTTTTTGCGCTGCAAAAGTACGGATTTTATTTTAATCTGACAAAGAAAACTGAAACTTTTTTTATGGAGAAAACTGGCAAAATATCGCCATATAGCTGAAATCATGAATTGACTCGAGTGATTTCATGATTTGAGCTAGGTCAATCGATGAAATCACTCGAGTGAAGATTTTGGGGTCCCGGAAAACTCGAGGCGAGTTTTCCGGGACCCCTAGGATGTTTTGTCGTGATAATGATTTAATTCCTGAAGACCAGGCCGTCACCGAAGGAATCCACGATGATGGGCTTCTCGCGATTCACCTCGTCGGCCAGCAGTTTCTTCGACAGGTCGTTGAGTAGATACTGCTGGATGGCACGCTTCACAGGTCGTGCACCATAGTCGGGATCGTAGCCTTCCTGTGCCAGCCAGTCGATAGCCTGTGGGGTGACCTCCAGGGTGAAACCCTGTGGCTCAAGCATCTTCTGGACGCGTGTCAGCTGTAGTTTGACGACATCGGCAATCTCCGCCTTTGACAGCGGCGTGAAGGTGATAATCTCGTCGATACGGTTCAGGAACTCAGGGCGCATAGTCGCGCGGAGTTGTTCGCGTGTGGCATTCGAGGTCATGATGATGATCGTGTTCTTGAAGTCGGCCGTACGTCCCTTATTGTCGGTAAGTCGTCCGTCGTCCAATACCTGTAAGAGGATATTGAACACATCGGGGTGTGCCTTCTCGATCTCATCGAAGAGTACCACGGAATAGGGCTTGCGACGTACAGCCTCGGTGAGCTGGCCGCCCTCATCATAGCCTACGTAGCCCGGAGGTGCACCAATCAGACGGGAGACCGTATGCTTCTCTTGGTACTCCGACATGTCGATACGCGTCATCATGGTCTCATCATTAAAGAGGTATTCGGCCAGTGTCTTGGCAAGCTCGGTCTTACCCACACCGGTGGTACCTAGGAAGATAAACGAAGCGATAGGACGCTTAGGGTCTTGCAAACCGGCGCGACTGCGGCGCACGGCATCAGAGACGGCCGTGATGGCCTCGTTCTGACCGATGACGCGACGATGGAGCTCCTCTTCAAGGTGGAGCAGTTTTTCACGCTCGCTCTGCATCATGCGGGTAACGGGGATGCCTGTCCAGCGTGATACCACCTCTGCGATATCATCGGCGGTGACCTCCTCGCGAACCATTCTGGTACCCGACGGAGATCCGTCGGAAGTAGTGGCGCTGTCCAGTTGGCGCTGGATGGCGGCGATATCGTCTTCGAGGGCCTTGAGCTTGGAGTAACGTATCTCAGCCACCTTACCGTAATCGCCCTCGCGCTCAGCACGCTCGGCTTCCAGTTTGAGATTTTCCATCTCTTGCTTGTCTTGCTGAATCTTGTTGATGAGCTGGCGTTCGCCCTCCCATTTGGCGCGGAACTCCCGCTCCTGGTCTTTGAGCTCGGCAATCTCGCGGTCAAGCTGCGAGAGCTTATCCCCAGCGGCCGAACCACTGGGCACGGAAGCTTCGCGCTTGATGCTCTCGCGCTCAATCTCGAGCTGTGCCAGACGGCGCGTAATCTCATCGAGTTCCTCGGGCACGCTGTCGCGCTCCATGCGGAGCTTGGCGGCGGCCTCGTCCATCAGGTCGATGGCCTTGTCGGGCAAGAAACGTTCGGTGATATAGCGCTCGGAGAGTTGCACGGCAGCGATACAGGCATCATCCTGAATACGCACCTTGTGGTGGTTCTCATAGCGCTCCTTCAAGCCACGGAGGATAGAGATGGCGCTGAGTTCATCGGGCTCGTCAACCATCACAGTCTGGAATCGACGTTCCAGAGCCTTGTCCTTCTCGAAGTATTTCTGGTATTCATTGAGGGTGGTGGCACCGATAGAACGCAGTTCGCCTCGTGCCAATGCGGGCTTCAGGATGTTGGCGGCATCCATGGCGCCCTCGCCCTTGCCGGCACCAACGAGCGTGTGTATCTCGTCGATGAAGAGGATGATGCGGCCGTCGGAGGCTGTCACCTCATTGATAACGCTCTTCAGGCGTTCCTCGAACTCACCCTTGTACTTGGCACCTGCCACCAGTGCACCCATATCCAGCGAGAAGAGTTGCTTGTCCTTCAGATTCTCGGGTACGTCGCCGCGAACGATACGCTGGGCCAGTCCCTCGACGATGGCCGTCTTACCTGTACCTGGCTCGCCAATCAGGATGGGGTTGTTCTTCGTTCGGCGTGAGAGAATCTGCAACACGCGACGGATCTCGTCATCACGTCCGATGACGGGGTCGAGCTTACCCTGACGGGCCAGGTCTACGAGGTTCTTGGCGTATTTCTCCAGCGACTGATAGTTGTCGTCGGCGCTCTGACTCTGCACACGCTGTCCCTGACGGAGTTCAAGGATAGCCTGACGCATATCTTTCTCGTTGGCTCCCGCATCCTTCATCATACGGCTCACGGTGGAGTTGACGATTAAGAGAGCCAACAGAATTGGCTCACACGAGACATATTCGTCGTTCATCTCGTGGGCAAGGTCTTCGGCTTTCTGCAGAACCTTCTGACTGTCGTTTGAGAGGTAGGGCTCGCCACCCTGAACACGGGCCAGATGCTGCATCTCCTGTGAGACCAGCATGTTGAGTTGCTGGACGTTGACGCCCAGTTTCTGGAAAATAAATGTGGTAATGTCTTGCGCCTTGTCCATCAGGGCCTTGAGCAGATGCACGGGCTCTATGGACTGCTGACCGTTCTGGCGGGCCATGTTGACGGCTTGCTGTACGGTTTCCTGCGCCTTGATTGTAAATTTGTCGATAGTCATAATTAACTCCTTTCTTTTTTGTTTGTTTCTGCTGACAGGGCATCAAACAGCGTGCCGTCTGCTAAAAACATGACAATTTGACGGAAAGTGATGACAGAACGTCGGTTGCGCAAATCCGTAAAATGCGTTAAACTTTCCTATTTTAGGGCAATTTTGGAGTAACGAAATATGGATTGTCAGATTTTTTTTATATCTTTGCTTTCTAAAACAATGTTCGCTCATGAAAAAGATAGTATTAGCCGTTATATGGATGATTCCAACGTTTTTGTTTGGACAGTCGTATGAGTCTTTGTGGAAGCAGGTGGAAGATGCCTTGAACAAGGATCTGCCGCAGACGGAACAGCAGGTGTTACGCCAGATAGCAGCCAAAGCGGAAAAAGAAAAGAATTACGGACAATTACTGAAAGCAGAGTTGGAGGCCGGTCAGGCATGTACTTCGGTGAGCCGTGACTCGCTGAAGCCTGTAATAGAGCGTTTGCTGCAGCGTGAGGAGCGTGCAAAGGATCCTGTGTTGCGTGCTGTTTATCAGACCGTGCTGGGTTCTATCTATGAAAGAAACTACTTTCTTGGCGAGAATCGCAGAGAGATTGCCAAGCATTATTATGATATGGCATTGCAGCATCCGGAGCAGTTGGCTGCGGTGAAAGCTGATAGTTTTCGGCCATTTGTGAAGGAAGGCGAAGACAGCCGCATTTATAGTGGTGACTTGCTTAGCGTGATTGGTTATGAAACTAAGCATTATGATGTGTTGCGTGATTATTATCTGAAGAAAGGTAATCGTGTGGCAGCGATGATGAGTAGTTTGGAATGGCTCATGCTACAAGCACCTTATGACGACGAAAAGTCAAGTTGGCCTCCTTTTTTTGCACGTCTAGACTCGCTGGCTGAGGCTTATGCCGACCTGCCGGAGACGGGCGAGGTGGCAATTCGTCGTTATAGACTCATGGAGGATAATGCTCGGGTCTCGGCAAAAGAGAAATGGGAATATATAGATGTTGCCTTGAAACGCTGGGGTACATGGGACCGAATGAATGAATTGCGTAATAAGCAGAAGGAGCTAAAGTCCTTGAATTATTATACTTGGGTGCATGAACCGGTATTGCCTCATAGGGAAATAACCGTAGGTATCGGTGATATCCGTGGAATTTCTAAGCTTACTATGCGTGTTTATCGCGTGAATGCCACCGCAATGGATCTGAAAGATATTGATCCGAACAAGGAAAATGACTATCGGAAAATCAAAGGAAAACTGACGGAGAAACCAGAACTGACACAGGTGCGAACCTATGGTGGCAAGGCTCCCTATGAACAATTCAATGATACCCTGAAACTGTCGGCTTTGCCCGTGGGTGTCTACATGGTAGAGGTTGAGACCTTGCCAAAAATGAAGAAGGTGGAGCGTAGTTTCTATTACGTTAGCAACCTGCGTGTGCTGTCTCAGCATCTTTCCAAAAGTAAGACCCGCTATGTGGTTGTAAATGCGACCACAGGACAGCCCGTGGGTGGTGCCAAACTACGTTTTAATTCGAATGGAAAGATTGTCACCCTGACCACCGATAGTAAGGGTGAGGCTGTTAGCGAGACTGGTAGTTTGCGCGTCACAGAACTCTTTGTTACTACTGACGATGATAAGGCTTGCGCAGAGATGAATCATTATGGCTATTTCACGTATTATAAACAACAGGAAATGAGAGAGGAAGCCAGAATCTTTACTGACCGTTCCATCTATCGTCCTGGGCAGGTTGTTCATGTGTCGGTCATCCTTTATAAGACAGAGAAAGGCTTCCAACATAGTGTGCGTAAAGGTGAGGAAGTACAGGTTACCTTAGAAGATGCTAATGGAAAGGAGATTGGAAAAGAGTATGTAACTACTGATGATTATGGTACTTGTTCCGCACAGTTTACACTGCCACGCAAGGGCTTGACAGGACAATACTGCGTACGAGTGGATCGTGTAAGCAACTGGTTCCGTGTGGAAGAATATAAGCGCCCAACTTTCGAGGTGGAGATGCCAAAGGTGACGGTTGACTATAAAGATGGTGATACGCTACAGGTGAAAGGTATAGCCCGTACTTATGCCGGAACACCAGTACAGGGTGCCAAAGTAAAATACACGGTGGAGCGTACCAGACATCAATTATGGTGGCGCTATTCATATTATTGGAATCAGATCACTATTGGGGAGGATGACGGTACTCACATGATGGCTGAGGGCGAGGTCGTTACTGATGCTAATGGACACTTCACGATTCCTACCCCTATGGTGTTGCCCATGACGAAATATGCCATGCTATATAATTTCGAGATTGATGTGGATGTGACAGATCAGGCGGGTGAGACGCATTATGCCGAGCTGTCGTTGCCGTTGGGTAACCGCAAATCGATGTTTCTCATTGATTTACCCACAAAGATACTGAAAGAGGATGGGGGTAGTATGACCTTTATGATGCAGAACTCTGCTGGTGTTGATACGGATGCGAGTGTGCGCTATCGTGTGGATGGTGGCAAATGGAATACTGTCAAGACCATGACGAAATGTCCTCTTGCCAAGGGACAACTGAAGGTGGGTAAGCATACCGTGGAGGCCATCTGTGGTGAGGATTCCCTGAAACGTGAGTTCGTGGTGTTCTCGCTCGATGATAAACGACCTGTTGCTGAGACAGACGATTGGTTCTATGCTTCAAGTAATTATTTCCCCAATGATGGTACGCCTGTTACCGTACAGGTTGGATCGTCAGCCAGCGATGTACATGTAGTTTATACTATTCTTTCGGGCGACAGACTAATAGAAAGCGGTTCTGTTGACCTGACAAATGAACTGTTGAATCGTAAGTTTACATACAAAGAGGACTATGATAATGGTATCCTGATAAGTTTTGCATGGGTGAAGGAAGGTAAATCCTATGTTCATGATATTTCTATTGAACGTCCAAAACCGGATATGAATCTGAAATTGCAATGGCAGACTTTCCGCAACCGATTGGAACCTGGACAAAACGAAGAATGGACGCTAACCATCTTAGGCCCAGACGGAAAACCCGTCAAGGCGCAGCTGTTGGCTACGCTTTATGATAAGAGCCTGGATAAGTTGGCTTCCCACGAATGGTCTATGAGTGTCAATAGACGATTGCCATTGCCTCAGACAAGTTGGTTCTTCTATGATTGCAGATTTGAAACTCCAAATGCTTCTTGGACAGAGTCACTACTCAAGGTGCGTCAACTGACATTCAATCGTTTCGATCATTCTATCTATCCTGATGCTTCAAGTTTCAGAAGGGGTGTCTATATGACAAGGAACACCCGATTGATGGGAAGCTTAGCAAGCAGAGCATCAGAAATCTCGTATGGCACACAGACGCCTGCTCCGAAGGAGTTCGCAGGTATGGCAATGGCAACGGTAGATGAAAGTCTGCAAGGTCGTATTGCTGGGATGGATATCTTAGAAACGAAGGAAACGGAAGCGGATAATCTTGTTGGGATGAACGTGTCTGACAAGCAGAATGGAATTGAGCAGATGCAGATGCGAGAGAATCTGCAGGAGACAGCATTCTTCTATCCGCAACTGCTGGCTGATAGCGAAGGACGGGTGTCGATGAAATTCACTTTGCCAGAGTGCCTGACCACCTGGCACTTCATGGGCTTGGCTCATACACAGGATATGAAAACCGGAATATTGACTGACGATGCTGTAGCTAGGAAAGAAGTCATGATTATACCTAATATGCCTCGTTTTGTGCGCGAGGGTGACATGGCTACTATCTCGGCCCGTATTCTGAATACTAGTGAGAAGGCTATCAACGGTAAAGCTCGTCTGGAATTGCTTGATCCAGAGACCATGCAGGTGGTGTCTGCTCAGGAGCAAAATGTTCAAGTGACGGCTAATGGCACTAGTGCGGTAACCTTCACTTATGACAGTCGTAGCACCTCTTACAATCTGCTGGTGGCTAAGGTCATGGTTAGTGGCGAGGGCTTTAGTGACGGTGAACAGCACTATCTGCCCATTTTACCTAATAAGGAGCGTGTCACCGTGACGGTGCCTTTCACACAGACAGAGCCTGGGATAAAGACGATAGACTTGTCTGCCTTGAAAGATAAAACGAATAGTCAACTGACGTTAGAGTATACCAATAACCCTGTGTGGCTGATGATTCAGGCATTGCCTACGGTGGGTCATCCTCACGATAACTGTGCTATCTGTCAGGTATCAGCTTTTTATGCCAATGCTATAGGGCGCCATATTCTGAAGCAGAACCCGCAGACAAAACATATCTTTGAGGCTTGGAGTCGTGATGAGGTTTCTTTACAGAGCGGTCTGCAGAAAAATCAGGAACTGAAAGATTTGTTGCTTGATGAGACGCCTTGGCTGGCTGATGCTAATCGAGAACAGGAGCAGAAAGAGCGACTGAGTGATTTCTTCGACGAAAACCTGATACAGCAACGGCAGAATAGCTCTTTAGATAACTTGCGTCATTTGCAACTTGCTGACGGCTCGTGGAGCTGGTGGTCTGGTATGGATGGCTCGCTGTATATGACCATAGAAATCAGTGAGATGCTGGTGCGCCTGAACCAGATGACAGGTAAGCAGAGTGAAACAAAAACGATGCTGGATAAGGCCTTTGTATATATGGGTAAGGAAATGGTTAAGATGGTGAAGCAGATGAAGGAGGACGAGAAGAAGGGCGTCAAGCAGACCTTCCCCAGTCATAAGGCGCTGCAGTGGCTTTATCTCTGTACGCTTGATGGCAGAAGACTTTCTGCGGATGTACAGAGTGCCAATACCTATCTGAAGAACCTGCTGAAGAAGGAGACGGCTTATCAGAGCATCTACGACAAAGCAATGTCGGCAATTATTCTGAACAACAAGACTTATATCAAGAGCCTGAAAGAATACACGGTGTATCGTGAAGATATGGGACGCTATTACGATACGAACCGTGCCCTCTACTCATGGCGTGACTACCGCATCCCCACACAGGTGGCTGCTATCGAGGCTATCAAGCGACTGACGCCTGAGGATACCAAGACCATCGAGGAGATGCAGCGTTGGCTGTTGCAGGAGAAACGTACGCAGGCTTGGGATACGCCCGTGAATAGTGCCGATGCTATTTATGCCTTTTTAAGTGAAAAAGGAAAAGTGAAAAGTGAAAAATTTGCTGCCGCCCCACATACCGTCTTGAAGGTCGATGGCAATGAGATTGAGACCTCGAAGGCTACAGCGGGTATCGGTTATGTGAAGACCACAATGAGTGGTGACAACAAGCAGACCTTCACTGCCGAGAAAACCTCTACAGGAACCTCATGGGGTGCTGTCTATATGCAGTTCATGCAGCCCACCTCTGAGGTGGAGACACAGAACAGCGGTTTGAAGGTGAAGCGTGAAATACTGAGCGCGGAAGCAAATCTCAAGGTCGGTGACCGCATCAAGGTACGCATCACCATCGAGGCCGACCGTGACTATGATTTTGTGCAGGTCGTTGACAAGCGTGCTGCCTGCATGGAACCGGTGAACCAGTTGAGTGGTTATCGCTGGGGCTACTATACAACACCGAAGGATTGTGCTACAAATTATTATTTCGACTTGCTTGCCAAGGGTAAGCATGTCATAGAGACGGAATATTATATCGACCGCGCGGGAACATACGAGACAGGCACCTGTACTGCCAGTTGTGCTTATAGTCCTGAGTTCCGTGGTGTCGCTAAATCGCAAACTATAAAAGTAGAATGAAGAAGACTTTAGTAATAATAGGCCTTTGTATGGCCTCTCTGGTTGTTTCTGCCCAGAGAGTGCAGGTGGATAAGCCAACTGTCAATGTTGGAAAGACGGGCTTTGAGGTGCCTGTCACGGCGACGTTTGAACTGAAAAACAGAGGCGGACGTCATCTGACTGTTACAAGTGTGAAACCGGATTGTGGATGTACCAAGGTGGAATATCCTAAGAAGAGTGTAGGTGGCGGTGAGACATTCAAGATCTCGCTGACCTATGATGCCCGTATGTTGGGACATTTCCGTAAGCAGGCTGCTGTCTATGTGCGTGGCGAAAAAAAACCGGTGTGGCTGACCATGGAAGGTGTGGTCCTTGAGGACTGGAAAGACTATAGTAAGATGTATCCTCATGCGTTTGGTAATATCCTGGCTGATGTTGACAATGCGGAGTTTGATGATGTGAATAAGGGTGACCATCCGGAGGCGGTTATCAATATTATTAATAATGGTACGGAGACGGTGGTGCCTAACATGCTTCACCTGCCTCCCTATCTCACGGCCTTTGCCATGCCGGAGAAGTTGGAACCGGGGAAGACCGGTAAGCTGACGTTGACACTGAATTCGCAGCATCTGAACAGTTTCGGACTGACACAGACCACGATTTACCTGGCGGAGCAGTTGAGCGACAAGGTGAGCAGTGAGACGGAGTTCCCTGTCTCTGTGGTGCTGCTGCCCAATGCGACGCTTTACGAAGGAAAGAACAAACAGTATGCCCCCCGACTGGAATATTCCACCGACTCTATCGCTTTGGGTATGGTGGGCAAAAGGAATGTGAAGAAGGGGGTTATCACCTTGGCAAATAAGGGCCGCGTGCCTTTGAAGATATCATCGCTACAGATGTTTACAAAGGGCATGAAGGTGACGCTGGATAAGAGTGAACTGCAACCTGGTGAGTCCACGAAGTTGAAGGTCGTGATAGACAGGGATCAGGTACTGAAGGCTCGTCAGCGTCCGCGTGTGCTGATGATTACCAATGATCCCGACCACTCCAAGGTGGTTATCAAAGTGAGTGTGAAATAATTATCAATTCAAACAAATGGAACATCCCGAGAATAGTGCTGAATATGCTGGCTTGCAGGTGAATAGTGGGGTAGAGCAGCCTTCTATCATCAACCCTTACCTGAAGCGTAACCGTTTCCGCAGGCGTGAGTTGAGTGTCGGCGAAATGGTTGAGGGTATCGTGAAAGGTGACGTGACGATTCTCTCGCAGGCGGTGACGCTGATAGAGAGTGTGAACCCTGACCATCAGGCTAAGGCGCAGGAGGTGATTAATAAGTGTCTGCCCTATAGCGGAAAGAGTGTGCGTATCGGTATCAGTGGTGTGCCGGGAGCGGGTAAGTCGACCTCTATTGATGAGTTTGGCGTTCATCTGTTGAAGGAGAAAGGCGGACGCCTGGCGGTATTGGCTATCGACCCCAGCAGTGAGCGTACCAAGGGAAGTATCCTGGGAGATAAGACACGTATGGAGAAACTGGCCATACATCCTGATTCGTTTATCCGTCCTAGTCCGTCGGCTGGCTCTTTGGGCGGTGTGGCACGAAAGACACGTGAGACCATCATCCTTTGTGAGGCTGCGGGGTTCGACAAGATATTCGTGGAGACGGTAGGTGTTGGTCAGAGTGAAACGGCCTGTCACTCGATGGTAGACTTCTTCCTGTTGATACAGGTGGCTGGTACTGGCGATGAGTTGCAGGGTATCAAGCGTGGTATCATGGAGATTTCCGATGGTATCGTCATCAATAAATGTGATGGTGATAACGTGGACCGTTGTCAGATGGCTGCAACGAATTTCCGTAATGCCCTGCATTTCTTCCCTATGCCAGAGAGTGGCTGGCTGCCGAAAGTGCTCTGCTATAGTGGTTTCTATGGCACGGGCGTGAAGGAAATCTGGGATATGATTTACGAATATTTTGATTTCGTGAAGGCCAATGGCTATTTCGACTATCGTCGCAACGAACAATCGAAATACTGGATGTATGAGACCATCAACGAACAGCTGAGGCTGAATTTCTATCATAATCCCCGGATTCGTGAACAGCTGCAGTTGGCAGAGCAGTCTGTGCTGCAGGGACAGAAGACGAGTTTCGTAGCGGCACAGGATTTGCTGGATGTTTACTATCGTGATAACGTCATAACGAGACAACGAGATAACGAGTAATAATGATTCAGATAGAGATAGATAACGGCAGTGGCTTCTGTTTCGGAGTGACCACGGCCATCAAGAAAGCGGAGGAGGAACTGGCTCAGGGCGAGAAACTCTATTGTTTGGGCGATATTGTGCATAACGGCATGGAGTGTGAGCGCCTGCGACAGATGGGACTCATCACCATTAACCATGAGGAGATGCGTGAACTGCATGATGTGAAGGTGCTGTTGCGCGCCCATGGTGAACCGCCTGAGACCTACGAACTGGCGCGCCGGAACAATATCGAGATTATTGATGCGACGTGTCCTGTGGTACTGAAACTGCAGAAGCGCATCAAGGAACAGTATGATGCAAACCTCCAGTCGCAGATCGTTATCTTTGGCAAGAAGGGTCATGCCGAGGTGTTGGGACTGGTTGGTCAGACACAGTCTTCGGCTATCGTCATTGAGAATTTCGATGAGGTGACGAAACTGGATTTCTCGCGTGATATCTACCTGTATAGTCAGACGACGAAATCGCTCGATGAATTCCATCGTATCATTGACTATATCCAGGCACATATATCACCAAATGCGAAATTCCAGAGCTTTGACACCATCTGTCGTTCGGTGGCCAACCGAATGCCGAATATCTCACAGTTCGCTGCCAAGCATGACCTCGTCCTGTTTGTATGTGGACGTAAGAGCAGTAACGGCAAGGTGCTTTATAATGAGTGCCTGCGCGTGAATCCGAATACGCATCTGGTGGAAGGGCCTGAGGAAATAGAACCTCAGTGGCTGGAAGGCATCAATACCGTGGGCATCTGCGGTGCCACGTCAACGCCTAAATGGCTGATGGAACAATGCAGGGATAAACTTTTGATGTTTGATGTCTGATGTTTGATGTTGGAGGTTTGAGGTTTAAACTGATCATAGTACTGTTGTGTCTGCTGAGCATCTCTGTTCTTGCCCAGCGGCCTCGGTATGGCAAAATGTCACCCCTGTTGCGTCAGTTGGCACGCAGTTCATCCTCCCTCACCCCTCATCCTTCTCACATCTCACATCATCCATCTTCCATCGTCCATCATCCCTCTTCCGTCTGCGCTTTCGTGAAGGTTGGTGATGATGGTGAGGCTGTTCTTCGGAAACATGGTTGTAAGGTGTTGGCACGTGTAGGACAGGTCTGTATCGCGGATATACCTGTTGGGCAGTTGGGCGCGCTGTCGCTGGATGGCAGTATCCTCCGTATGGAAGCCCGTCAGGGTAATTGCTTGTCCACCGACCAGATGGCAACCCATTTAAATGCCTTGCCTGTCTATGCCGGCCAGAACCTGCCACAGGCTTTCACGGGTAAGGGCGTGGTCGTGGGCGTGATGGATGTGGGCTTCGACCTGACACATCCGAATTTCTATTCTGCTGATACGACGCAGTATCGTATCAGGAAATTCTGGGATATGGTGACACAGGATACCGTGGGCAGCGGACTGTATGTAGGACGTGATTACGAGGGACGGGAGAACCTGTTGGCCCTGGGGCATTCCCGTGACGGTCTGGATATGACGCACGGAACATATACTACAGGCATTGCTGCAGGCTGTGGCGTCGGGTCTCCTTACCGGGGCATGGCTCCCGAGGCCGACCTCTGTCTGGTTGCCAATGCCGTGACCGATGATATTGTCTATATCGACTCAGCCGACTACTATAAATATACCTTTGCTACCGATGCGCTGGGATTCAAGTATCTGTTTGACTATGCTAAAAGCGTGGGGAAACCCTGTGTGGCGTCGTTCAGTGAAGGTTCGGTGCAGGATTTCCGCGGTTATGACCAGTTATATTATGAGATGTTGGATAGCTTGGTTGGACCTGGACGTATCCTGGTGGCTGCTGCAGGTAATAATGGTGCGGTGAAATCTTGGTTCCGTAAACCTGCAGGTGAGGAATCGGCTGGTACCTTCCTGTCAAACAGCGGTCCTGAGATGCTGCTGACGTTCAAGTCGGCACGGGACTTTCAATTGCGTCTCGTGGCCTATTCTGATGCCAACGATACCTTACTGGTACGGACGTCTGACGTGCTGTCGCAGGAAGACTCGTTGCTGACAGCGGTATTGAATTTGGACGATTATCAGTTGAGTGTGACCACAGAGGCTTATCCTTCCTGTTATGACGCCAGTGAGATGTGCTATGACGTGACGCTGCGTACTACCGGTGATATCGGCGCCAGGCGACCACTGTCTGTTGAGGTTGTGGGCAGAGATGCTGATGTGGAGTTTTTTCGAGTGAATGGTAATCTCTATACGTCAACACTGAATCCTTCCCTGGATGCCGGTGAGACCGTCTGTTGCATCCACTCTCCCTCCAGTGCCCCATGTGTCATCAGCGTAGGGTCTACTTCCTATCGTGACAGTATTCAGAATATGAGAGGGGAGTGGAAGAAATACTGGTTGGGAAATGGTGGCGTATGGGCAGCCTTCTCATCTGTTGGACCCACGTTCGACGGGCGAATCAAACCCGACGTGATGGCCCCCGGTAATAATATCATCTCTTCGTTCAGCTCGTTTTATATGGCGACCCATCCGGAAGCTTCCGACCTGACTTGGGACGTGGACAGATATGAGTTTAATGGCCGCTCCTATGCCTGGATATCCAGCAGTGGCACTTCTGCATCGTGTCCAGCCGTGGCTGGTGCGATAGCATTATGGCTTCAGGCTAAACCCGATTTGACACCTCAGGAAATTAAAGAGGTACTGAGTCTCACTTGTCGTCATTATGACAAGTCGCTCACTTATCCTAATAATAAATATGGTTATGGGGAGATAGATGTCTATCGTGGTCTGCTGTATATCCTTGGTGTTGACCGTGTAGAGGAGGTGTCAAAAAGACATACATCCGCTCGCATTCATTATGCAGATGGTCAATTGCATGTGTCTTTCGAACAACCTGTATCATCCTCTGTTCAGTTGAATCTCTATACGATGAGTGGTCGCCTCGCTCATACTGCGACGATTAAGGCAGGACAAACATCCCAAAGCCTTTCTTTAGGTTCCCTGCCTGCAGGCATCTATGCTGTTCAACTTGATGGACCCTCATCCGTTAAGGGCTCTACACTCATTAGGAAATAGTGGCTTATTGGTGATAAGCAATCTCTTCCGCCAATCTGTTTAGCATCAGACATTGCTCGCGTGAGATAATTCGGCGTTCCATGTGATATTCCCAAGGGCAGATTTGTAAGAGACGTCCATTGGAACATGCGTCGAACGATTCTCCAGAAGGCTTATATAAGGGGGGAAACCCATTCTCCCTTACAAGAATGATACGGTAGCCTCGATTCATGGCTTCGCGCATGACCTCCTTCTCGCGTGTTGCAATGGCTGCGCTTACCAAGATACCGCCAGCCTCGCCGCATGCCAACCATTCTTTTTTGTATTCTGCATATTCTTTGTCGCTATAAGCACTATGCACAATCACTGCGACTTTCTGCGGGATGTCAAGTAAGAAACGATTACCTACTATCTGACAATGCCACTCTGCGATGTCAATATAGTTTAGGGTAGTGAAAAAATCAGGGTGAAGCCGTTTAATGGCTAAGCGGCGAGGATTGTCATCGAGATAGTGCTTCCAGTTGTCAAGCTGGCTATCGTTAAGCAGGATGAGGTCGTTGTAGCCGCGCTCGAAGAGGAAGGGCATTCCCGCCGCTGATGCGGCGGGAGTGGTGGCTGCCACCACTCGCTGCGCGTCAGTAGCCGCCACCACTCGCTGCGCGTCAGTAGCCGCCACCACTCGCTGCGCGTCAGTAGCCGCCACCACTCCCTGCGCGTCAGCGCAGGGTCTACCCATCCTCCACCAGGCCCTTGAGCATCCTCCTTTAAAGCCTGCCACTATATGCCCTAAATGCTTGCCCTCAGGCAAATCCTCTTTTATTCTCACTATCATGTGAATATGATCTGGCATTATGCAGAGCTTCCATATTTCAACCATCTTGTAGATGGCTGATATCTTCTGTACCTCTTCATCTCGAATGGCCTTCCCGAGAGCCGTCAATTCTACGGATGTATCTTGTTCTCCAGCGGACATGATTAGTTTTCCCAGCACAGGCCGTCTTCCTTCAACAACCAGTGTCACCATATATGTGCCCTTGCGATGGTAATCGTGCCAGGGTTTGCGGCGTTTCATCTTGTGCTGGGTTTCTCTGACCTGCACACCTGCAGCAATAGCTTCCTCTTTGCTTCTTGACATATTGGTTTTTGGTGATACGGTTGATACCTATGAAATAGTAAGGAAACGTATCGTTATTTCGTAGCCTTCACAAACTGTTCCATCAACCACTTGTTCTGCTCGTCGATTGTCATGTGACTGTTGTCGAGCAGGAGGGCATCATCGGCCTGGCGGAGGGGTGATACCTCACGGTGTGAGTCGATATAGTCGCGCTCCTGTACGTTCTTCAGGATATCGGCATAGTCAGCGGGCATGCCTTTCTGTTGCAACTCGTCGTAGCGGCGCTGGGCACGTACCTCGGCACTGGCTGTGACGAAAATCTTGAGTTCTGCATTGGGGAATACGGTAGTGCCGATGTCGCGTCCGTCCATCACGATACCGCCTTCACGCCCCATTTTTTGCTGTTGCGCTACAAGGGCTGTTCGTACAAAGGGAATAGCGGCGATGGGACTGACATGGTTACTCACTTCGAGGTTACGAATCTCACGTTCCACATTCTCTCCATTTAAGAATGTGGTGGTCTTACCGTCAATCAGACGCTGGTCTATATCAATCTGGGGCATCGCTTCGCGGAGTTGCTCCTCCAGGACGGTCCCGTCGGCTGTGAAGAGCTGATGACGCAGGGCAAACAAGGTTACACAACGATACATGGCGCCTGTGTCAACATATACATAGCCCACTTTGCGGGCAAGTTCTTTGGCCATTGTGCTCTTTCCGCAGGAAGAATGACCGTCAATAGCTATTGTAATTTTTTTCATATGGTGTTTTTTTGTAATGGGTCTGATCTTTTTTTTGGGGGGGTAATGGGTCTAATGGGCTTTATGGGGATAATGGGCCTAGAGGGCGTAGCTGAAATTAATCATCAGGGAGGTGCTGCTCACATGGTATTTCCCGTAGGCCACATGCAGCTGCATCCGCTCCAGCATCATACCGGCACCGATGGAAAGGGCTGCCCCGTGACTGCTCTCATCGTTTTCTCCTGCACTGATCTTCATCTCCGAGGCACGCATGGCATTATAGCCGGCGGCGATATAGAACTGCTCGCTCAGCAGGAGGTCGGCTCCCAGCACCAGGTGCTTGCCGATGCCGTACTCCCAGTCGTTCAGACGAACCAGTGTGGCCGAGAAACGCAGTGGTGAACTGGCCAGGCGCTTGCTGACACCCAGTTGCACGTCGAGTGGCATTCGCTCGAAATCATCGTCATAGGCTTTCAGTTGTCCGCCCAGGTTGCGGGCCACGGCACCGATGCTCCAGTTGCTCTCTTCGTCGAAATAGTTGAGGCCCAGGTCTATAGCTGTGCCCATGGCATTATAATGACCGATGTACGAGGCGACCATCTTGGCGGTGATACCACCGCTGATATGTTCTGTCAGTCCATAGGCAAAGGTTCCTCCTATGGCGAAATCGCTGGCATGAAACGTACCTGTCTCCTCATTGCTGACAGTGGTCTGCTTCATTTCACCATAGTTGATGAAACGTCCCTGGATGCCCCAGGAGCCGCGGTCGCCGACAAACTGTGAATAGGAGGCACTTCCCGTTACCGAGCCCTGCATGTAGGTCATCATGTTGAGACCGAGTGTGCGGTCACTGACGAAATTCAGAAGGGCAGGGTTGTGGAATACCATGGCGGCATCATTGTCTGTGAGCGTCACATTCTCTCCACCCAGGGCAGCAGCATGGGTGCTGGTGGGCAGTCTGAGGAAATTGAACGCAGTCTGACTGTCTTGCGCCTTGATGGGAAGCGCAAGTAGCATAAGCCAGGTGAAAATGATGAAAAATCTCATGCCAATGGTACTATTCGGGCACAAAGGTACGAAATATGCCGCGTAAATCTGACTTTATAACGAATATTTTTTATTTTTATTTCCCCCTTTCGGCTTTATTTAGTATTTTTGCACCGCATTATGGAAGAGAAGAAAAGTAAAAAGGCTGATTTGGAGCATGGATGGATACGCAGGTTCCTGCTGGGACTTGTGATTTCCCTGCTGTGTTTCTTTGTGGCACTGATAATGCCTTTTCCAGAGGATGATCCACTTGATGATCCTGATTTGCTGGACATGTTCTCCATGGATGAAGAACTGCCGTCGCTGATGCGCCCTGAGAATGAGCTTGCATTGGCCCCTAAGGTGGAACCGGAGCCTTCCAAGAAACTGGTGGTGAAGGATGAAGAACAGGAGCACGAGCTTTTGAAGGACAATGAACCGGTAGAGACGGATATGGATGATGACATGAGTGCTACGGATGAGGATGAGAAAGAGCCCCCGAAACCCGAGGAGGAAGCAATCAGTTTCCGTGTGGTAGAGGACCTGCCTCAATTCCCCGGTGGTGCCATTGAGATGATGAAATGGCTGCAGCGTAATCTGAAATATCCCCCAACCATACAGGAACGGAAAATTCAGGGAAAGGTAATCGCTGAGTTTATCGTAAACAAGGACGGGTCGGTGACGGACGTGAAGGTGGTGAAATCGCTGAATCCGCTCTGTGACCGGGAAGTGCTGCGCGTACTTCGTATGATGCCCCGCTGGACGGCTGGTATTCAGAATGATGAACCTTGCCGTACGAAAGTGTGTATCCCCGTTGTATTTAAATTGTAATCAATAAAAAACCGATATAGTTATGATGACATCTGAAGAGATTCTGAGAGTTGTTAATAAGGGATTGGAGTCCCTTGCGTATGACCGTAAGCCCGCATCGCTCTATGAACCTATCCGCTATGTGCTTTCGTTGGGAGGTAAGCGTATCCGTCCAGTACTGATGCTGCTGAGCTACAACCTGTTTAGAGAGCATCCCGAGGAAATCCTGATGCCGGCCCTGGGTCTGGAGACCTATCATAACTATACGCTGCTCCATGACGACCTGATGGACAATGCCGATGTGCGACGCGGTCAGCCCACGGTTCATAAGAAATGGGATGCCAATACGGCTATCCTCTCAGGAGACTCTATGCTGGTGCTGGCCTATCAGCGTGTGGCCCAGTGTGACAATGCCCATCTTGCCCAGGTGCTTGACCTGTTTACGGAGACTGCCCTTGAGATTGGGGAAGGTCAGCAGTTTGACATGGACTTCGAGACACGTAATGACGTGGAAGAGGAGGAGTATATTGAGATGATCCGCCTGAAGACCAGTGTGCTGCTGGCCTGTGCTTTGAAGATGGGTGCCCTCTTGGGCGATGCATCCCAGGAGGATGCTGACCTGCTCTATCGCTTCGGTGAGAAGATTGGTCTGGCATTCCAGCTTCAGGACGACTTGCTTGATGTCTATGGCGATCCGAAGGTCTTTGGTAAGGCTATCGGCGGTGATATCACTTCGAATAAGAAGACTTATATGCTTATCAATGCCGTGAATCGTGCCAATGCCGAACAGCGTGCAGAACTGATGCGCTGGATTGAGGCGAAGCAGTTTGACCGTGCGGAGAAGGTGGCTGCGGTGACCCGCCTGTATGACGAGATCGGCATCCGCCAACTTTGTGAAGAGAAGATAAACTGCTATTTCGAGCAGGGTAAGCAGTTGCTCGAAAAGGTGAACGTGCCTGCAGAGCGCAAGGAGGTGCTTCGCCAGTATACGAACGCCATGATGCACAGGGAGAAGTAAAAGGGAAGAGTGAAGAGTGAAAAAATTCTTGCCGTGCAAGCGACCAAAGGTCGAGCGGCTACCGCAGTGGAAGTTTCTTTCGTAGATACACATTGCCATTTGGATGGTGAGGAATTTGACCTGGATAGGGCAGAGGTGATGCAGCGGGCCCGTGAGGCTGGTTGCAAGGCTATCTTCCTGCCTGCTATCGACTTTCCTACTTCCCAGCGTATTCTGACCCTTTCTGAGCAATACCCCGACTGGCTCTATCCGATGGTGGGACTCCACCCGGAGGAAGTGCGTGCCGACTGGCGTGAGCAGCTGGAGAAGATCAAAGAACTCATCCTTCATCCTTCTTCCGTCAGCCCTCTTATTGCTATCGGTGAGGTGGGACTAGACTTCTATTGGAGCAGGGAGTTCGAAAAGGAACAACTGGAGGCTTTCGAGGTACAGGTGCAGTGGTCGGTTGAGACACAGTTACCCCTGATGATTCATTGCAGAAAGGCCCAGAACGAGATGGTACATATTATAAAGAGGTATGCCGACCGGTTGCCTGGAGGTGTGTTTCATTGCTTTACGGGGAATGACAAAGAGGCGGCAGAACTGTTGCAGTTCGACCGGTTTGTACTTGGCGTTGGCGGTGTGCTGACATTTAAGAAGAGTCATCTTCCCGAAGTCCTTCCGACTAGTGTGCCCCTTGACCGCCTGGTGCTGGAAACGGATGCCCCCTATATGGCACCTGTGCCTATGCGGGGACAGCGTAATGAGTCATCGTATATCCGTCATGTCATCACCCGTCTTGCAGAGGCCTATGGCGTGGATGAATTGGAAATTTGTCATCATACGAATGAAAATGTGAAAAAAGTATTTGGTATTCAGGTATAAAATGATTACCTTTGCAGCCGCAAACAATTAGGAGAGGTGCTCGAGTGGTTGAAGAGGCACGCCTGGAAAGCGTGTAACCGGCAAAACCGGTTCGCAGGTTCGAATCCTGTTCTCTCCGCGAAAATGACTTAAAGGGAATCAATCAGGTTCCCTTTTTCTATGCCTGATTGCCAATACGTTATGTTTGCAACACTCTGAAAATTAGAGTTTTGTATAATTTGCACCTTGTAAAACATAGTGCATTTTTAATTATGATAATGCAATATAACGTATATGAATTCGTATTATATTTTTGTTAGAGTAAAAAAAGCAATCGAAAGACGATTATTCACGCTTGAACACGCATTTTCAGACTTGGTAAGTCGTGAAAATGTTAATATACGACTTTTTTTTTTGCAAGCCTTCCTATTTCATCAAAAAAATGTTCCTTTGCAGCAAAAAACAAAACGTACAGCTATGAAGAAGGAAGAATTGGAAAAGCTGGTAGAGAAAATAGCACAGCGAACTGCAAACATCGTTATGGAGCAGTTGAAGGGAAAATGTCAGGTGCAAATTCCTGGTATAGATCCAGATGAGTATGTGGATAGTAAGGAGGCAGCTCGAATACTCGGACTCACACCTGGCTATCTTCGGACGAAGAAGGAAAAGTTTCCTCACATAAAGGTCGGTGATAATAACCAAGGTAGAGTGCTGTTCCTGAGGTCAGCACTTCTGAACAGCTATAAAAATAAATAGATATGCGAACCGCAGTAGAACTACCAGTAGTAGGTCTTATATATAATAGGTATAAAAACGCCTCGGCAACACAAGATGCCGTGGTCGAAATACGTGTCTATTACCAACGCAAGACCAAATACATGTCGACCCGAGTAAGATTGCTCCCTAAAGAATGGAAGAACGGTCTGGTGGTGAACCGCGTGGATGCTATAATCCTGAATAAGCAACTCGACAAGTTGCTGGTTGATATACGGAAGGTCATTTACGACATGTATGAGGAAGGCAATATAGACATTGATGCGATTCCAGCACGTCTTATGGCTAAACGGAAGCCCAGTGTGGCATTCATTGAGTTCTGTGAACAGCGATCCAAGATTCGCAAGTACGGAAAAGCCGCTGATAGCCAGGAACGCTATGAGCGTTTTATGCGTTTCCTTAAGGAATATGGTAAGTTTAAGACTTTCTACGATCTTACGGAGCAAAAGGTGATGGAACTGGATCGATATCTCCAGAAAAAGAACGATATGAAGGCCAAAAGCCGTTGGAATAACTATCATCGCTTTCTCAACTCTTTCATCATGGATGCTCAGAAAGAGGGTCTTCTTCAGTTGAACCCCTACGATAGGGTGATGATAGACAAGGGCAACGACTACGACGGCATAGACAAATGCTTGGAGCCAGAAGAATTTGAGCAGCTGCGTACGGCTAAAATGCCAGATGCCAGACTGGAGCGTGTCCGTGACCTCTTTGTCTTCCATTGTTACCTCTGCCAAGGCTATAAAGACCTGCAGTCCTTCAATGTGAAGAACATCAAGGAAGTTGACGGTAAGAAGGTATATACTGGCAAGAGAGGAAAGACAGGTGTAGAGTTCACCGTTCCTCTTCTTTCCCCTGCTTTGGCCATCCTTGACAAGTACCACGGGAAACTGCCTATTCTCAGCAACGTCAAATACAATAAGTATGTCAAGGAGGTCGCTGCCATAGTAGGACTTCCTGATGCCATGACTACCCACTGGGCCAGGCATACTGGCGGCACTCTATTGCTCAATGCCGGCGTTCCCATGGGTATTGTCAGCAAGGTTTTGGGACACCGTAGTATAAAGATGACTGAACGTATCTACGCCAAGTGGCTGCCCAAGACCATTGTCAATGAGGTTAACAAAGTCGCCATCAAAACGGAAGCCAAGGAGAAGTTCGATAAGCTCACATTTCTCGCAGTGGATGCAGTCAAGGCCGCTAATAGTGACCGTACTGCCCTCGAAAATGCTTTCAATGATTACTTTGACTGGTACGAGGATCAGGTGCAGCGTGAGAACTTGCCGACCTTTGGCGGTGCGCCAGGATCTCTGCAGAACCGCGCAGTCCTCGCTGGTCAGATAACCCGTACTGTTAAGTTCGGCAACTATGGCGTAGATGAACATCGGCTCACCCAACTGAGAAAAATATTGAATGATATAATAGATTACATTAAAGAGTAATAAATATGGACGTAAGGACAGACAAGAAATGGGCCGAAGTTCTGCAGTACGCCCGAGAGCATGCGACTGGTGAAGGTAGTCACAAGGGATATCGATGGTTGCAGGATGCCTACGAAGAGTATTTCAACAACCACGAAGAGAGAGTCGAAAAAGGCACCATGCCATCTTTTGGCGGCGCTTCCTTCAGCGATCACAACCGGACAGTGTTCGCGGCTCAGATAGCCAGGTCTCTCAGATACAACGAGAATGGCTATGAAGGGCCCCGGCTCAATGATGAGCAGTTTGAGAAGTTGACGGACACCCTTCAATGGATCAAAGAACACCCCAAGAACGAACAACTCAAACTATAGGAAGATTGACAATGAAAAAGAAAAAGAGGCCACCACCTAAAAAAGAACTGGCTTAGAGGGGCAAACTCTAAGCCAGATACAGAAGCGAAGGGGTATGCTTCATTTGTCTTTTCAACGAGGCAAAGGTACGCATAATTCTTCAAATTAGCAATTTTTTTCTGCAATTATATAAAAAAATTAACTAAATAATGAAGATTTAATATGACGGGGACATGCTTACCAATTGAACATCTGACAGGAGAAATACAAAGGTATATCAATAATATCTCGGAAATGTATCAAGTTCCAAGGGATATGGTCACGCTTGCGGTATTCGTCGCTACCGCCGTTTCCTCTGGCAAACGAATCACTACTAACGATGGAGTCTACGTTAATCGCCTGTCGCTCTGGGGCACGACCATCGGCATCAGTGGCGCAGGAAAAAGCCAATATCTTAACAAGGTTATGGAACCAATTTCACAACGTAATGAAAGTCTTGTGAATGAGACTGAGAAAGAGAAAAGAGAGTGGAAAGGCAAGGGCAAGGAGCCGGAGAGCAAGAACTTCAAAATTCATACAATTACCATCGAAGCACTCTGCAAGAAACTCAGCATCCAGCCGGACGGTGTTCTGCTTTGTCGGGGTGAGATTTCTGGTTGGGTTGGAAGCTTCGGAAAATACAACAAAGATGACTCAGAGTATGCTACCTGGATTGAGATTTGGGATGGTCAGACGTTTACTGTTGAAACCAAGAACGGCGAAGAGAAATTTATCAATGTAAAGGAACCGACACTCTCGGTCATTGGTGGTGTGCAGCCGCCTATTCTGAAGCGATTCGCGAAGGCGGATTTACTGGGTAGCGGCTTTTTGGGACGCCTCCTGATGGTTTGGCCTCCGTTGTGTTATCCCTCCTCAGCCCCCACAGGGATTTTTGACGAAAAACTGCTGGATTTTTGGAAGCAGTTCCTCGACAACAATTATAAGCATTCTGATCAGTTTTCGTTTTCGGAAGATGCGATAGCGATTTACGAAGATTTCTGCTATAGCTATGTTCGCGAGAAAGTATTGGCAATCGGCGAGGAATCTGCTGACCCTTACAATATGTGTATGCTTGAATTTTACGGAAAAATAAAGATCTACGCCGAAAAATGGGCTGGTCTGACGATGCTGTTGTCTGGGAAGTCTGGTTTTATTGACGGTGTGGCCATGGAGAAGACCATAGAGACCATGAAGGCTTTCGAGTTTTATGCCATGAAGGCATATCGATATATCTTCGGTGCACCGATGAATGCCACTTCCTCCAAGGGCGAGATTATTCGAAAACTGCACTCAGAATTTGGGATAGAGAATCAGGCTTTACTCGCTTCTGCCCTTGGCATTGGCCGCTCTATCATCAGCCAATATCTCAGTGGCAGAAAATGAGAATATGAAATAACTCAGGTAAACATGCAAAATAGCCTCAAATGCCGATGTGCAAAGAGTTTGTCGTGTTTACCTTTGTTTACTTAATTTGAGCGCAAATCAAAAATGCTTACAAAAATTGGTAAACATAGGTAAACATTTAACTTACTGATACTCAGTTGATTTTCTTTGTTTTATATGTTTACTTACACCTGCGCGGGCGTACGCGAACATATTTAAATTGGATTTAACGAATAAAAAGAAAAAAATATGAACATCGAACAAATCAAAGAGAAATACACCTGTTTGGATTGGCTGGGTGATAAGGTGGTGAAGAAGACCTCCAGAGGATATCTGGCACGTTGTCCTTGGAGGGAAGATAAAAATCCATCATTGACAGTCACTCTTGATGGTAAGGGGTGGCATGATCTCTCAGACGGGAGTCACGGTAATCTCATTGGTATGGTGCAGCGGTGTTTGAACACTACCGACTTTAGCAGAGTGTGTGCAGCATTCGACATCGTAACTCCTTTTTCCTTTCATCTGTCAAGAATCTTTAACGAAGGAAAAGAAAAGGATAATGGCTTCGCCTTCTGTGACATCATACCACTCCAGAACCGTGTCTTATATGCCTATCTTGATGCCAGATGTATCAATACGACCATTGCCAAGCAGTTCCTGAAGGAGGCTCATTACGGCTTTGAGATCAGAGAGAATGGCCGTTATCTGTTTGCCTTGGCATACGCTAACGACATCGGAGGATATGAACTTCGTGGAGCACCGAACAAGGCGAATGCAGATGGCTTTAAGGGTGGAACGGCTCCAAAAGGCATAACCACACATCTCGGACGAGAAAACGCGGCTACGGTCGTTTTTGAGGGTTTTATGGATATGCTTTCGTGGGTAACGATGACGGACGGTGTAAAGCACAATCTCGTCGTGATGAACAGTGTGACCAACAAGGAAGAAACAGTTGAGGTGCTGCGTTCCATCAGTGGTACCATCTACCTCTGTCTGGATAATGATAAGGCCGGTGAAGAAGCTACAGCCTTCATCAAGAATGCGTTACCGTCAGTCATTGACTACAGGAGCCACTATGCCGACCATAAGGACGTAAATGAGTTCTTAGTTAAGCATAAGTGCGGCATCTAAGGGGCGGGCTTTCATGTTCCACACGCTCCACATGATGGCTCTATCGAGCTGCCCTCTTACCGCCTATGGCTCCATGGTGCTTACCGCTTCGGGACAGCATCCCGAACCCTGGCTTTTTATTGTGTCTATCGCCGATATTGTGTCGTGAAAATGTTAATATACGAAATAAAATTTTTCAAGAGTCCCATATTAAAATTTTCCGCGTACTTTTGGGCGTTGAAATCCGCAGTCCAATCCCGCACTTCATTCCACACTAATCTTTGTGGAAAACAATACGGAAACGTATGCGGAAAATAATATAAAGTACACGAATATTATTATAACGAAATGGAACAAAAAATTCAGCAAAGTAACTATGCGGAATATTCGATGATTATTCCGACCAGCAGACCGCTATGGAACTACCTGTTACGAGGCCAGAGAAATTCATCCAAGAAACTCTCACGCGTGGAAGCATTTCGAGACCTCATAGAACGGCAGCACGCAGCATTGCTGTCTGGCAAGGATGACGGCATCGGCGCAAGCGTCATAGAACTCACGAAAGCATGGCGCTGGAATCGTGACACGACCAGTACCTTCATCGGCACTCTAACGCAGCTTGGAGCAGTGACCTCTGAGAAAGAAGGGAATCGGACAATCATTAAGCTAAATCACACTATCGAATGAGAAAATATTTCAGAGACCTCAGAAAACCCTCAGACGTGAAAAACTCTCGTCTGCGACTAACGGAATATGAATCCTTTTCTGTGGTCTTATACGTTACGTAAACGACATAACTTCGACCAGAAAAAAATGGACTACGGCAACAGTGGCGGAACGCCAGCATTCAAAGAGCCTCGCAGAGCCCCGAAATAACCCGAAGGCGCTTGCGCGTATGGTGACATGCCGCCATAGGGGTAGCCTACTACCCCCCTATTGGCACAAATGCCACAAAGGGAGGGCCACATACCAAGGTTGAGCAAGCTCAGTGGCAGGTAGGCTTAGGGACACCCCGAGACCCCGCATAGAACCGTTTTTCGAAACCCTCTAAACGAACTTGAAAATGGCTAAACAGCAAACACAATCAATCGACCTGCGACCAGGCAAAAGGTTTGCCGTCGCACTTAGTAATGAAAACCTTCGCATCGGCGATGACTCCGCATGGAAGGCGAAGTTGGCAGGAACCCTTGACCCGACAAGAACAAGACTGGACTTCGAGGTAGGAAAGGGTGGAGGTATTCAACCTCTCAACAAGGCAAAATCAATTACCAGAAGAATCAAGGACATCCTGAAGGCCAACGGTATCAGCGACCCAAATACGGGCATACCCGATGAAGACCTGAAGGTTAAAGGTGTAGGAATCAGAACATATGCCAGCTTCATCCTGCAAGGTTCCCATGAAACAATGGAAAAGCTTGCTTTCGGTGAACAACGTGTTTCCTACGATCCCAACGCAGATAATTCACATTTGGAACGTAAGGAAGAAATCGAAAAATGGGCAAAGGAAATGTACGCATATGTTGCGCAGAAATATGGTGAGGATAATATTGCGGAGTTTACAGTACACCTCGACGAGACGACTCCACATGCACATTGCGTAGTAGTTCCCATAACAGCATTCGGCAAACTTTCCTTCAAACATGTTTTCGTCGGGGAGAACAAATACGAGTTCTCGCGCAGGACAAAAGCGATATGGGATGAAGCAGCGAAGATTGCAGAGAAATACGGTATGGAAAGAGGCACACCTGGAGGGCAACACAAGTCCTATCTCCAGTGGCTCAAAGAACAGATCTTGAAAAACCAAAAGACCATTGAGGAACAGTATGAGACGATAGGCCGACAGTCCACCGAGATATCAGAACAGGAACAAATTCTATCCGGGCAGAGACAGCAGCTCTATGACATCAACGCAGAGATAAAAACCGCTGAGAAGAAACTGAAGTCGTTTACCAAGATGCTTAGTAATTTAAACGATCAGAAAGAACATCTGGAGATTGAAATCACTGCACTCGAAGAGATGCGCGATACTGGTAATGAAGAGGTGGAACAGCAGCTGAAAGAGAAACAACAGTTACTCGATGAGATTAACGGAAAAATCTCTAACAGAGAGGAACAACTTTCCAATGTACAACAGCAGCTGCATGACCTCGCCATCAAGAAACATGATTTACAGAGAGAATATGATAACCAGAAGCGTCAGATGAACAAAGAACTCCCTGACCTTCTCGATAAAACGCAGAGTGAGGTCAACGATACATTCTGGGAGATGGCAGCAGAAGAAATGAAGAAGGATTATTCTGCTTTTGAGGATTTCTCGAAAGAACTTCCCAGGGAACTAAAAGGGAAATTTGAAAGACTTCTTGAAGGTTCGTTCTTTGAGGACTTGGCAGAACGAGGGGAACAGATGGCTGCATGTGCCGCCGCACTCTTCCTGGGATATGTTGATGCCGCCACGAACATCGCTCATGCTGGAGGTGGTGGCGGTGGTAATACCAGCGGATGGGGCAGAGATAAGGATGAGGATGATGAAGCATACCGCCGTCGCTGCTGCATCATGGGACGCATGATGATGAAACCAGCCGGAAGGAAATACCAAATGAAACGCTCATAACTAAGGTTACTGAATAAGGTAGGGGAGCTTGTTACACCTTATGTTGTTAACTTGAATGAAGCGAAATAGAGTTGAAAATGCATTTTTTACTGCATAAACGGATGCAAATCTAAAAAAATATTCGTATCTTTGCAACCGATGAAAGTGTCTCCCCATCGTCGGAATCGCCAAAATTCGCTAAAAGGGAATACGAGACACAGACGGCAGTTCATATTGATGGACTGCCCATCTGTGCGTATTTTATGAGCGTTTGGCGATGCTCTGGCGATGGGACACAGAGGGCAGTCCTCTTTTTGTCAAATGAACAGAATGTAAGTTAAACATCGCTAAAGAATCGCCAAAATGAAAAAGAGAATGTTTTTGATGATGCTTGTCGCAATGGCCATGAATGCCTTTGCCCAAACAAGGAATTTTGAGCCTGAATATATCGGTCAGGTCGTAGTGATTAATGCTGATAGCACGACAACGCTGCTCCAGAAGGAACAGACTGCCATGAAGACAAGCTCGTCGAAGTTTGGGTACATCCCTATTCCTGGCAGTAGCCTGCTCGACAAGAGTAAGGTTCACCTCACCGTGAAGGGGGAAGAGTCAAAGACGGTGCTTCCGAAAGGTCGCGTAACATTTATCATCAAGACGGGAGATAACAACAAGGATCCTAAAGATGTATTTGGTATCTTTCAGTTCGAGGTGAAGAAGAAAAAACGTCAGTATCAGCTGGCAGAAGCCGGTGTACTGAGTGGAGTGAAATCCACGATGACATTCAACACTGTTCCGTCGGAGGCGAAGAAGTATGGTGAGGACTGTTATCTGGTAGTGATAGAGAATGCGGAACCAGGTCAGTATGCCGTCACCACTACTGATATATCACAGGTTTCTACTTTCGGTGTGAAATAACATTCCCTTTTCAGCTCTAAGTGGTAGCGTTATGGTATCTAATAGTTACGATACGACCAAGAACAGCATGGGATATATAATGAAGATAACCGTGCTATTCCTCTTTGTTCTAACCATGTCCTCATGTCAAACACTCAAAACCATAGGAGAAAATCCCAACTATGATATGTTAGATTTGTTTAGGGGTTCCAAGTCCTTTGATTTATCTGCACCATTCCCCAAGAATGGATATAAGCTAAGAGGTATTACCTATCGAAATGTTGAGATTCAGAAACTCGCAGGGAATGACACCTTATATTATATTAAGTACAATCCGAAGAGAGAGGAACGTAATTTCTATTTTACTGTTATTGACAAACAAACTGCGGACACTATATTGGACAATTCGCTAAATAAAAAGAAGAATCCAGTAGTTTATCATAGGGAGGAGTGGCTCGATCAGGCACTAATTCAACTCGGTATTAAAAATTATACAAGCAACAATAGCCTGTGGACATACTTTAAGCCCGAATACAAAATGGTAAAGGGCAATCTTCCAACAGACGCTGTAAGGACAGGATACCACCGTGAATATGAAACGTTCAACTATGAAACAGCTCAGAAAGCTTATTATACGCAACGACATCCTGAGGAGAAGCATAAAGGCATGCAGCTTCTTGGTGCACTATATATCATCAATATGTTGTCAGAACAAAAATCCCCCAATAAAACACAAACTCAATGGGACTTATATAACGATGCTCAAAAGGCAGTAATACATGAACATGACAATGCAAAATAGGAATGCATAGCAACTGTGCAGATATTAGCAGAAATTGCGCTAACATAGTGAAATTTCTGCTATTTTTGACTGCCTACTTCAAAAAATGATTCCAAAATTTGGAGGTGTGGCTAAATTTAACTACTTTTGTACCGATGAACAAAAAAGAGAAACTGGTAAAGCGGTTTAGGACGTTGCCAAGAGACTTCACCTTCGATGAGGTGGTGGCTCTCTTTCAATTGTATGGTTTCACGTTGGAGAACAAAGGTGCGACATCAGGATCACGCATTAAGTTCTACAATGAGGCAGATCAAAATGCCTACATCATGCACAAGCCACATCCGAGCAACATCATTAAGGGCTATATGATGCGTGACATCTTGAATTATCTAATAAAGAACGACTATATAAAATAGGAGGACTAAGATATGGGATATTTGAAATATAAAGGCTACACAGGTAGCGTGGAGTACAGTGAAGATGACAAGTGCCTTTTTGGCAAGGTACAGGGTATGATGCGCGACAATATCACCTACGAGGGTGCTACGGTCGAGGAACTGACGGCAGATTTTGAAGGTGCTGTGGACGACTACCTTCAGTTGTGCGCGGAGAAAGGCATTGAGCCAAGGAAGCCTTACACTGGTGTCCTAAATGTCCGTCTTGGGCCAGAAATCCATAGTGGTGCGGCTATGGCTGCAAGCAAATCGGGCATCACTATCAATGCCTTCATCAAGAACGCTGTAGCCAGGGCATTGGGAATGGTACTCTGAAAAAGTCTGCTGATAGTTTGGTTGTTTCAATAGAAATGACTACCTTTGCAACAAAGTTCATACTATATATTTGTTAGAGTTTATGATTGACACTTCGTGACATAGAAATGTTAGAGTGTTGATTCTCAATAAGTTGAACGAGCAGCCCGAGGGTATGGAATAATATCCTGTTCTCTCCGCATTAATTAGGTTTCGGGATTTTTTTCCCGAAACTTTTTTATGAAATCGCTTTATTAGCCATTTTCTGTCGAATAGTTCCGCGTTTTTATTGTTTTTTTCCCTTTTGTTGCGATGGATTGGTGATATGAATCGATAGATGATGCTTTTCTTGATGTAAGTTAATGAATAGTAGAATTTTATTATTCGTTGATGATACAAATCAGAAAGCACATGAAACGTTTTTCGTTGAAGTTTGTACGAAATAGAAAGCCCGTGGGATGTAAATAAAAGTAATTTTAGCATAAATTACTTAATTTTGCATCCGATTACGAACTAACCGCAAATAATTGCAAACAAAATAATAACCAAAAACAAAATCGAATGAAAATCAAAAAACCGATTGACCTGCAGAGGTCGCTTGCATTGCAAGATTTCTGGAAACGGAGCCGGTGTCATCTTCTCGCTGTTGGCTTAGCGCTGACATGTGCAGGAGGGTTTGTTTCTTGTTCGGAGTACGACTTGGATGAAAACACCCCCGCTGGGTGGGATCGCAGCATCTACAGTTGGCTGGATGAACAGGATGACTTTACCACCATGGTGAAGTTGATTAATGACCTGGACTACCGTGATGTGCTGGCAAAGACGGGTTCGAAGACCCTGTTTGCCGCCGACGACCAAGCCTTTGACCGTTTCTTTAAGAACAATTCATGGGGCGTCAAGAAGTATGAGGACCTGACTGTGGCCCAGAAGCGTAAACTGCTTTTCGGTGCCATGATTAACAACAGTTATCAGGTACAGGCACTCTCAAGTACCCCCAACGCCAGTGGAACTCCTGTTGAGGGTGATGCCATGCGTCGCAGTTCTGCTCTTGAACCCTTTGACAATGTGCAGATTCTGGAAAAGAAAGATATCCCGAATGCTGACTATTGGTCCATGTATCAGGGAAGAGACTCTTTGGTGGTGCTGCATGATGCTACCGAGACGCCGATGATTCATTTCATTGAGCGTTATATGGTGAACAAGCAGATTACCAATGAAGACTATGACTTCCTGTATAATCATACAACCCATCGTCAGAGTGGTGACGCTTCTGTGAACGGTGCCCAGATTGTGGAACAGAATATCCGTTGCCTGAATGGTTTCATCAACCGTATGAGTGAGGTGGTGACACCTCTGCCCAATATGGCTGATATTATTATGTCAAAGCCAAACACGACAGTCTTTGCACATCTGCTGAACCGCTATTCAGTGCTGGATTGTATGGACGATGAGACGAAGGATGCCTACAACGCCAGCAGAGGTACTCATGTAGACTCTGTGTTCCAGTTGCGCTATTTCTCTGAGCGTTCTCAGGGTAAGGCCTTCAATAAGTCGCATAACCAGGTGAGTGAGGACTTCGGTGAACTGCCTTATGATCCAGGATGGAACAGTTATAATGTACCTTCTAATTCTACTGGAAGTACCGCTATGCAGCAGGATATGGCTGTGATGCTGGTTCCTTCTGATGAGGCTTTGAACAAGTACTGGGAAGAAGGTGCCGGTGCTGCCTTGCGTAAGAGCTTCGGTTCTTGGGATAATGTGCCTTACAGCACCCTGACCGAGTTTATGAGCGCCAATATGCTTGAGTCACTCTCAGGCAGTGTGCCCAGTAAGTTCCAGTTCATCCTGAATGATGCAGCTGATCCCATGGGTATTAAAACTACCGATGTGGACTCTGTATGGCTCGCTTGTAACGGTGCTATCTATCTGACGAACCGTGTGTTCACACCTACTTCATTCGTCAGTGTGATGTACCCCACTGTGGTGGATAAGAATATGTCTATCATGCTTTGGGCTATCAAGAAACTGAATTATCAGGCTTATCTGAACTCACTGAATGCCCGCTATAGTTTCTTCTTGCCATCCAACAAGGCACTGCTGGAATATGTTGACCCCTGTTCATACGGAAAACCACAGCGTCAGATGCTGCGCTTCCATTACGATTCCGATCGTAAGGGTAATGAGGTTTATGCAAGTATTCATAACATAGATCCTGAGACAGGCGTAGCCGGTGACTCTGTTGGCGTATATACCAATAGTAATGGTACGAATCTGGACTTGAACCCGATTCTGAACCGATTGTATACCATTCTTGATGATCACGTGGTGATTGGTAATGTGGAGGACGGACATGAGTATTACCGCACGAAGGGAGGCTCAATACTCCGCGTGAAGAATGCAGGACAGAGCTCTATGCTGGTTGAAGGAACCCGCCAGATCAACGGTGAGACCCCATCAGTACCTGTCAGCTATATTTATGACCAGACACCTGAGACACAGGGCGGTAACGGTAAGAGCTATATCCTGGAGCAGGGTCCTGTGCTGGGTACACGTCAGACTGTGTTCAATATCCTGGGTCAGCATCCTGAATTCAAGCGTTTCCATGACCTGCTTGAGGCCAGTGAACTTATTGAGACCAAGCATGATAGGAAGTTTGCTTGCAGTGACAGCTGTATCAGTGTGTTCAATAACTTCCATTATACGGTCTATGTACCTACCAATGAGAGTATCGACCAGCTGATTGCCGATGGTGACCTGCATACCTGGGATGATGTGGCTGCCCTGGATACGACCATCGCCGAACAGAACACATTGTATCATCAGTATGTGAACGAGATTGACGCTTTCCTGCGTTACCACATCCAGGATAATGCCATCGTGATCAATGCCGATAATACCACTGGCATGGATAAAATGGATAGTGAAGGCAATTTCACAACTCCTTATGAGACGGCTTACCTGGCAACTGAGAAGACCTCAACCGGTGGAATCAGGGCTTTCAAGAAGTTGAACGTGAAGACCAATGAGAAGGGTTCTGATATCTGGATTATTGATGCCGGCGGCAATACCCGTAAGGTTGTGAAGACTCCCGGACTCTATAACCTGATGGCTCGTGAGTTTACGTATGCACAGAGCGAGAAGAGTCAGGCAAGTATTATCCACAACTCTTCATCGGCCGTGGTTCACCTGATTGACGGACCGTTAATGACTAAGAAAAAGAACTGATATTGATAATTATTATGATGAGTAAAAGATTTGCTAGAATTTTAGGATTGATAATTTTCAGTTGTCAGTTGTCAATTATCAGTTCCTATGCCCAGAAAGCGGGCGATATCATCAGCGGAACAGTGACTGATGCCTTCGGTCCTGTGATGCAGGCCAACGTCATTGAGATAGACGCCGCCAACCGTATCGTGGCCGCTGCTACAACAGATATGAATGGTAACTTCTCCTTCAAGCTGAAGAATCCGAAGGATAAGTTGAAAATCTCTTATGTGGGATGTAAGACGCAGATTCTGCCTATCAACAAGACCCACTATAATATTAAATTGGTGGACCAGACCACGTTGACGGGTGTTGAAATCGTTTCAAGTAAGAAAGCCGGCGGTTCAGGTCTGCAGATTCCCGTCAAGGAAATCTCGTCTGCCCGTCAGAGCATCGACATGAAGGAGTTCGAGGGTCTGTCAGTGACAACCGTCGACGAGGCTCTGCAGGGTCGTATCGCCGGTCTGGATATCGTGGCCAACTCAGGTAACCTGGGTAGTGGTACGTCGATGCGCCTGCGTGGTGTGTCGAGTATTAACAGTTCAAGCGAACCTCTGATTGTGGTTGATGGAAACGTGTTGCAGGGTGGTGCACCTTCCGACTTTGACTTCCAGTCGGCCAACGATGAGAAATTCGCTGAACTGCTGAATATCAACCCCGAGGATATCGAGAGTATCTCAGTATTGAAGGATGCTGCTGCTACCGCTATCTGGGGTTCACAGGGTGGTAATGGTGTTATCGAGATCAAGACCAAGCGTGGCGCACGTGGTAATACGCGCGTAACCTATAGCTTCCGCCTGACCGGAACCTATCAGCCCAACGGTATGAAACTGCTGAACGGTGACGAGTACACCATGCTGCTGAAAGAGGAGTATTTCAATCCTCACATGAATCCCAATGCCAGTGATGACATCAATGAGATTAACTATGTCTCTGGTGGTAAGTTCTCTGAGTATCAGATGTATAACAATAATACCGACTGGGTAGATGCTGTGAAGAAGACTGGTTGGCGCCAGAACCACTATGTGTCACTGAGCGGTGGTGGTGAGAAGGCTAACTTCCGTATTGCTGCCGGTTACGACCACGAGACTGGTTCTATCATCAAGCAGCAGTTGGACCGTTTCACCACACGTGTGGCTTTGGACTATTTCGTGTCTGACCGTATCAAGATTGCGACCAATGTGTCGCTGACTTATACCGACAACCATAAGAACTATTCAGACCTGCTGTCTGTTGCTTATCGTCGTATGCCTAACCTGAGCATCTACGAGGAGGATAAGAATGGTAACTCGCTGAGTGAGTTCTATAACATGCTGCCCAGCTCCAATAAGGTGTTTGAGGACAACCAGTATAAGGACTATAACCCCATTGCTCTGGCTTATCTTGCTCAGAGTGAGGAGAGCAGCTATAATATTGAACCTGAGTTCAAGTTGAACTATGAGCTGTTGGGTATTGAGAATGAACAGACCCGACTCACTTACGAGGGTAAGATCGTGTTCAATATCTCTAACCGCTATAATGATATGTTCCGTCCCGTGGAACTGAGTACTGGCGGATGGACAAGTAAGGATGCCAACCTGGCTACCAGCAATGCCAATAAGAGTCTGGGTGTTACTACAACGCACACGCTGACTTTTGTACCACAGTTCCGTAATAAGGACCACTCGCTGATGATGCTCCTGCGCGGACAGTTGACAAAGGGTTCGAGCACCAGTCAGAATACCAGTGAGTACGGTCTGCCTTCCGGTACTATCCGTTCTACCAGTGCAGCAGGTATCATTGACGCCTTCAGTGCTTCACCTGGCCAGTGGCGTAGTCTGTATTTCACCTATTCTGCCCACTATGCTTACAAGGGCCGTTATGTAGCCGACTTCTCTCTGCGTCGCGACGGTACGACCAAGTTTGGTAATGACAAGCGCTGGGGTAATTTCCCTGCTTTGTCAGGTAAGTGGATTGTCAGTGATGAGCCTTGGATGAAGAAAGGTCTGCCTTTCGTCTCTATGCTCGCCGCCCGTTTGGGATGGGGTATCGTAGGTAATCCTCCAGGCGGTGAAGGTCTTTACTACAGTAAGTATACCGGTGGTAAGGGTTATATGAACTACGGTTCTGTGTACCAGAAGAATATCCAGTTGAAGAAGCTGAAGTGGGAACAGAAGGAGACCATC
>Ga0256406_1001084_pt1 | contig 45343 bp, 44 predicted proteins | sample RumenRJG_03DNA_FD_185986 | JGI IMG/M metagenome (GOLD analysis project Ga0256406, IMG submission 185986) | Bovine rumen microbial communities from Lethbridge, Alberta, Canada - RJG_03 | ecosystem: Host-associated > Mammals > Digestive system > Stomach > Rumen | place: Canada: Alberta | collected... | reverse complement strand
TGGGGCACTGTACACCATTGACCCACAGCAAGTCGCCCGCTGCAAAGAAGACATCCTTGCCCACTTCGTCAACACCCAGTTTGGAACCATTGGGGGACTGGTATCCCGGAGCCACAAGGCGGATGGCGCCTTTGGGGAGGTCGGCGTCGGGGGAGACGTTCTCCGGGACGCAGGAGGTGAACAAGAGCGTTGCGGCCATCAGGAATGAGGCCAGGCTCGATGCTAAGATTTTGTTTTTCAGCATATTGTTTGTATTTTTATATTATGTTCCAATCTGCAAAGGTACGTTTTTTTTTTTGATATGGCGTTTTTTTCGTAAATTTTATGAAAAAATCGGGCGGTGCGGTGGGGGTGACGGTAGGGGAATGGTAGGGGGATGGTAGGGTAATAGTAGGGCATTTTCCCATTATTACCCACGGATGGGAAATAATGGGAAAAGGGTTTTTGTTTTTTCGAGGACGAGACTTGTCAGAGGGAGAGTCCGCCGTCGACGCAGAGGACCTGTCCGGTGATGTACTGTGAGAGGTCGGAGGCGAGGTAGAGGGAGGTTTTGGCGACGTCGAGCTCGGTGCCGCCGCGGCGGAGGGGTATGTCTTCCATCCAGCCACGGCGGACGTCTTCGGGGAGCTGGGCGGTCATGACGGTCTCGATGAAGCCGGGTGCGATGGCGTTGCAGCGTATGTTGCGGGAGCCGAGTTCTTTGGCGAGGCTTTTGGTGAAGCCGAGGATGCCGGCTTTGGAGGCGGAGTAGTTGCACTGGCCTGCGTTGCCGTTGACACCGACGACGGAGGAGGTGTTGATGATGGAGCCGGCGCGCTGTTTCATCATCATGGGGGTGAAGGCTTTGCAGTAGTTGAAGACGGAGCGGAGGTTGACTTCGATGACGAGGTCCCAGTCCTGCGGGGACATGCGTAGGAGGAGCTGGTCGCGGGTGATGCCGGCGTTGTTGACGAGGGCGTCGAGGCGTCCGAATTGTTTCTGCACCTGCTCGGCGACGGCGAGGGTCTGCTCGTAGTCGGCGGCGTTGCTGGCGATGAAGGTGCAGGCGGGGTTGAGTGCCTGGAGTTCGGCGAGGAGTGCGTCGCTGTCGTCGTTCTGTTTGAGGTCGGTGAAGATGACGGTGGCGCCTTCCTGGGCGAAGAGGCGAGCGGTGGCGCGGCCGATGCCGCGGGAGCCGCCGGTGACGAGGGCTATTTTGTTTTCTAACAGCATTTTATCTTAATTTTGGGGGTTATCGATCAGAGCGAAGGAGAGGATGCCTTTGACGCAGAGTTTGCCGTCGACTTTGCCTTCGGCTTCGCAGTGGAAGATGAGGCCGCGGCGGTCGGTGATGCGTCCGCGGAACTCGATGGTGTCGCCCGGACGGACGGGCTGGCGGAAGCGTGCTTCGCGGATGCCGCTGTAGAGGGGTGTACGTCCGGCGGCGAGCTCGTCGCGGACGAGGATGCAGCACGACTGGCCCATCATCTCGCAGAGGATGACGCCGGGGACGATGGGGTTGCCGGGGAAGTGGCCCTGGAGGAAATACTCGTCGCCGCGGACGTGGTAGTGGGCGACGGCCCATTCGCCTTCCATGGTGACGTCGTCGACGAGCAGCATGGGCTCGCGATGGGGGAGGAAGGTTTTGATCTGGTCTCTGTTAAGCATAATTCAATGGCCTCACCCCCGGCCCCTCTCCTGGGAGGAGAGGGGAGTGGAATGAGGGCTTTTCTGTTATTCGTTAAACAATTGTTTTTTTATTTGTTCTATCACGTGGTTTGTGTTGTTTGCTACTTCTTCGTTGCGAAAACGGATGACGGTGTAGCCCATTCGGGCGAGGTCGAGGGTTCGTCTTTGGTCGTCTTCTTTCTGTGCTGCCTCTTCGTGGTAGCCGCCGTCCACTTCGATAACCAGTTTTTCGCGCAAGCAAATGAAGTCTGCGATATAGTCTCCGATTGGGTGCTGTCGTCGAAAACGGATGCTGGGTATCTCTTCGCGCAGCGCGTCCCACAGTATTTTCTCATACAGGGTCATCTGTCTCCGATTCTCTTTGGCATTGACCTTGAGCAGGGAATACCTGTCGGGCGATGCTGTCTTGCTGAGGAATGGCATACGGGTTGGCATTCTGCTCCCCTCTCCTCCCAGGAGAGGGGTCGGGGGTGAGGCCTTTCTATCTCCTCAACGCCACGCAGGCATTCTGGCCGCCGAAGCCGAGGGAGTTGCTGATGGCGATGTCGGCTTGCCATTGGCGTGCGGTGTGGGGTGTGTAGTCGAGGTCGCACTCGGGGTCAGGCTGGTCGAGGTGGATGGTGGGGGGTATGACGCCGTGCTTAAGTGCGAGGGCGCTGATGATGAGCTCGACGGCGCCGGTGGCGCCGAGCATGTGGCCGTGCATGGACTTGGTGCTGCTGATGACGGCGCGGCGTGCCTCTTCGTCGCCGAGGGCCTTCTTGATGGCGGCCGTCTCGCCCTTGTCGTTGAGGGGGGTGCCGGTGCCGTGGGCGTTGATGTAGAGGTGCTCGCCGGGCTTGAAGGCGGCCTCTTCGAGGGCCAGGCGCATGGCTTCGGCGGCGCCGCGTCCCTCGGGGTGGGGTGCGGTGTAGTGGTGTGCGTCGCAGGTGTTGCCGTAGCCGCAGACCTCGGCGTAGATTTTGGCGCCGCGCTTGCGGGCCAGCTCCTCGCTTTCAAGTATGAGAATGCCAGAGCCTTCGCCGAGGACGAAGCCGCCGCGGCGGCTGTCGAAGGGGAGCGAGGCGGCCATGGGGTCGGTGGCGGTGGTGAGGGCTTTCATGTTGGCGAAGCCGCCGATGGCCATGTGGCAGACGGAGGCTTCGGCGCCGCCGGTGATGACGGCGTCGGCGCGACCCTCGCGGATGAGGCGGTAGGCCTCGCCGACGGAGTGGGTGCCGGTGGCGCATGCGGTGACGACGGGCAGGTTGGGACCCTGTGCGTTGTGTGCGATGGCCACGTTGCCGCCGGCGATGTTGGCGATCATCTCGGGTATGAAGAGCGGCGAGATGCGGCGGATGCCGCTGCCAATGAGGTTGGAGTGCTCGCGCTCGAAGGTCTGAATGCCGCCCACGCCGCTGCCGACGGCGGTGCCGAGGCGCCGGGGGTCGATGTCGTCGCCGACGCGCAGGCCGCTGTCGTCCATAGCCTGTCGCGCGGCGGCGAGGGCGTAGAGGGCGAAGAGGTCGTTGTGGCGCACCATGGCTTTGTCGATGCCGTAGTCCTCGGGGCGGAAGTCCTTCACTTCGGCCGCGATTTTGACGGGGAGGTCGGAGGGGTCGATGTGGGTGATGGGGCCGATGCCGCACACACCGTTGAGGAGGTTGTTCCAGAGGGTCTGGATGTCGTTGCCCAGCGGGGTGATGCACCCGATGCCGGTGATGTATACTTTGCGCATATCTTGTTTTTTAGGAGTAAGGAGTAAGGAGTAAGGAGGTAAGGAGGGTTAGCCATGCTGGCTGTTCTCCACGCTGGCGTAGTAGGCGTTCAGCACCTTGCTCGCTTCTTCTATACTCGTGTTTAATTCATTGTGGATGTTGTTGTTGATGTATTCGATGTCTTTGGCCAAGATGATGTAGTAGCGGCACTCTTCGAGGCTGCCTTGTGCAATGTTGAGGAAACGGAGTTTGTCGGCAGGGGTTTTCTTCTTGTAGCCTTCGGCGATGTTGGCTGCGATGGAGACGGCTGCACGCTGGAACTGCGAGGTGAGGCCGAAGCGCTCGTGGGGAGGGAAGGAGGCGGTGTGGAGATACACCGAGCGGACAAAAGCGTGAGCCTTTTGCCATGCGATAACCTCGGTGAAACTCCTTGTCGGCATATTATTATATGTTTACAATATTATATATGTTCTTCTTACTCCTTACTTCTTACTCCTTACTTCTTACTCCTTACTCCTTACCTCCTCAATACTTAAGAATCATTGTTCCGGTGACGAAGCCGGCGCCGAAGGCGCTGAAGAGCATGGTGTCGCCGCGGCGGATGGAGCCTTGGCGCACGCCCTCGTCGAGCAGCAGTGGGATGCTGGCCGAGCTGGTGTTGCCGAAACGCTGCACATTGGTGGGGAACTTGCGCTCGGGCTGCTTGAGGTTTTCGCGGATGGCCTCGTTGATGCGGAGGTTGGCCTGGTGGAGGAGGTAGTGGTCGATGTCGTCGAAGGAGAGGCCCGCGGAGTCGACGGCCTGCGATATGTCGCGCGAGGCCGAGGTGACGGCCATGCGGAACACCTCGCGCCCCTTCATCTGGAGCGGCATGCGGGTGTCGATGCCCTCGCCGGTCTCGTAGGGGGTGGGCTCCATGGGGTTTTTGTAGACGATGACGTCGGGCATGGGCACGGAGGTCAGCTTGCTGTAGAGGAGGCTGTCGCCCTTGGTGACCACCACGGCGGCGGCGCCGTCGCCGAAGAGGACGGTGCAGTTGCGGTCGTTCCAGTCGCAGAAGCGCGTGCATTCCTCGGCGGCCACCAGCAGGATGTTGCGAGCGCGGCCGGTGGAGAGGAGGGCGTCGCAGAGGTCGAGGCCGTAGACGAAGCCCACGCAGGCGGAGTTGATGTCGAAGGTGGGGCAGTTGGGGCCTTTGATGCCGAGGTTGGCCTGGATGATGGCCGAGAGGTGGGGGGTGACGTAGAGGTTGGAGACGTTGGAGCAGATGATGTAGTCGATGTCGTCCGGGCAGAGGCCGGCGGCGTCGATGGCGCGACCGGCGGCCTCGGTGGCCAGGTCTTCGAACCGCTCGGTGGTGATGATATGGCGGGTGTTGATGCCTGTGCGCGCGGTGATCCACTCGTCGCTCGTGTCGAGAAACTCCGAGAGCATGTCGTTTGTCACGACTTTCTTGGGCAGCGCGCTACCGGTTCCGAGAATTTTCATGTGTTAAAAATTATTAATTTCGGGCTGCAAATATACGTAATAAATTTTGATTAAAGTGTTAATGTGAAAAACTATTTTTTTAAGCGGCTGCATGCCAGCACATTGTAATTTTATGAAAAATTAAGAAAATGTATTATTCGCACTTTTTAACTTGGCGCATGTCGCAAATATTATGTAATTTTGCACCCCGAATTTTATCACGATACAGCCATGCAATTCAGACTCACATACTCGGAAATCAGCGACCTGATAGAGAAGAAGGCCGGGCGCAGCATCCCGGTGGTTTACGGCGGCCCGCACACGGTGCGCATCGCCTACGACGTCAATGTGCTTTTCAAGACTGCCAGCGTGGGGCTCGACCTCACGGTGGACGAGGTGCGCGACGGCAACATCATCCTTTCCTACGCCGGCGGCCCGGGCATCGACTTCATGGTGCGCACCGCCCTCGGCCACGCCAAAAGCCAGCCCGGCGGCGACATGATCGAGCTGCTCACCGACAACCGTATCATGCTCATGCTCAGTCGCAACGCCCAGGCGGGCTCGCTCTTCGAGCATGTCAACCTGCAGGACATCCGCTTCGACGAGCAGTACGCCATCGTCGAATTCCAACCAAAATAAAGCCTTACTCCTTACCTCCTTACTCCTTACCTCCTTACTCCTCAAGAGTTATGGTACTTCTCGTGCCGCAGGATGGTGTGGGCGCGGTAGAGTTGCTCGACGAAGAAGAGGCGCACCATCTGGTGGTTGAAGGTCATTTGCGAGAGCGAAATCTTGTGCTGCGCCGCGGCGTAGACGGCCGGTGAAAAACCGAAGGCGCCGCCTATGACGAAGGCCAACGTGCGCGTGCCGCTATTCATCTGTTTTTGAAGGTATTCCGCGAAGCCGACCGAGGTATACTCCTTGCCGTGCTCGTCGAGCAGCACTGCCATGTCCACCTTATCCAACTGCTTCAATATCAGTTGCCCCTCGCGCTCCTTGAGCTCCTCGGGGCGCAGGGTGCCGGCGTTCTTCAGGGCGGGGATGACCGCCAGTTCGAAGTCGCAGTAGTGGCGCAGCCGCCCTGCATACTCGTCGATGCCCGCCTGGATATAGGGCACGTCGGTTTTGGAAACGACTATCAGCTTGATTTTCATATTTCGGGAGGCAAGGAGTCAGGGGAATAGGACGTGAAGTATTTTGGGCCGGCAGCGGGTGACTTCGAAATAGGGGGTCTGCACGGTGCCGAAGGAGCGGTAGTAGTATTCGCCCCCATGCTCCATACTGCCTTCGAAATCAAATGCTTCGGTAAGTGTGGCGAGGTGGCGTATCATTTGCCAGTCGAGGTAGGTCTGCGCGTTGGCCGGCGCGCCCTCGGCCACGGCGGAGAGCAGGGCGTAGGCGCAGCGGCTGTCGTAGGCCACGAAGGCAGCGCAAATGGCTGTGCCCGAGGCATCGCGCAGTGCCCACAGCAGCCCCTGCCCGCGGTGGAGGGCGGTGGTGCAGATGTGTTCGATGAAGTCGCGCCGCAGCACGTCTCCCCCACCCTTGCGCTGCCAGTAGTCGGCATGCATCTGCGCAAAGTCCGCAGGGGACATCTGCGAGTCTATCGTGCATTCCCTCTGAAGGTTGGAGAGGTTCTTGCGCCGGGCGCCGGAGGCCTGTTGCATCAGCGCGTCGGGGTCGGCGATGGAGGGGAAGCGGTAGGTGTAGCGCGTGGTCTGGCGGTAGCCCTTCCAGTGGAAGGGGAGCCAGTTGGTGATGCCGGGAGCGAAGCGCTGCTGGAAGAGGTTGATTTTCAGTCTGTCCAGCTGCTCGGCCAGCGCCGAGCCCACACGGTTCTCGAAGTCGATGCGTGCGCTGGCGGAGAGGCCCTCGGGGTGGTTGTACCACGGGCCGCTGTATTGCGTCAGTTCGGGCTGCAGCACGTAGCGGAGGCCCATGCGGCGGCCGTGGAGGTAGGGCAGGGCGCCCTCGACGGTGCCGTCGTCGCGGCAGGCCAGCAACACGTCCCACTGCTTGCCGCGGCACACCGTCTCCATCCACCAATATTGCTGAAACAGAGGGATTCGCGCTCCCTCTGTCTCGCATAGTTGGCGGTATCGGTCCTTGGCGGTCACTGTATCTTGATCGTCACGCGGTTGTTCTGAATGCGGCCTTCGTAGGTCGAATTGTCGCCGATGGGGTTCTCGTCACCTTTGGCCTCGATTTCAATGCGTTTGCCATCGATGCCGAGCAGCATGAGGGCCTTCTTGACCTCCATGGCGCGCTGGCGCGAGATGCCGATGCAGTATTCGGCCGTGCCCTGGTTGTCAGCATAGCCGGTGAGCAGCACACCCTTGCGGTCGTTGCCCACGAGGTATTCGGCCAGCTCCTCGATCATCGGCTGCCACGACTCCTGGATGGTGGCGTCGTTGGGGAAGAACTTGATGTCCTGGAACTTGCGGCTGGTGGTATCGGGCGCAAAGAGGGCTTTCTTCTTCGAGCCGAAGTAGAGCATCATGCCCACGTGGATAATCTCGTCGCCGCGCATCGAGTTGTAGTAGTTGGCACCCTTAAAGTACTCGTAGTCAACCTCTGCCACCTTGTACTGAATCTTGTTGCGCATCTCCTTGCGGGCCTTCCAGTCGCTGAACTTGTCCAGCGCGGCCATAGCCTCCTTGCGGGCCTTTTCGGCCAGGGCCTCGCGCTCGGTGCGGTCGGTGATGTCGGGGTTGACGGCGTAGAGGGCGCACATGGTCAGCGTGGCGCGGCTCACTTTCTCCAGGTAGTTCACCACCGGCTGCATCTCGCCCCAGTCGGGGTTCGAGGCCTTGGTGGCGTCGTTGATGTCCATGTAGTTGTAGGGCGTGTAGTAGAGCTTGGCGTCCTTGGTGCTGAAGGTGGTGAACTTGTCGAAGGTGGCGTAGTCGCTTTCGCGCACCTTCTGGCGCCCCTCGATGTAGGGCGACTGGTCCTTCTTGCTGCTGCGCTTCTTCTGCTTGTTTTGCGCCATGGCGTCGGCGCCGCAGAGCATCATCAGGGCGGCCAGTATCAGGGTGATTGTCTTCTTCATCGTTGCTATGCTTTTTTCAGGTTTTAGTGCCGTTTTAACGAAAAAAATTGCATTAATGCTTCTCCGTATCGGTCAGTGTGCCGTTCTCGCACACCACCACGCGGGCGGGATACTTGTCGATCATCATGAAGTCGTGGGTGGAGATGAGCATCGTGGTGCCCGTCTGGCGGCCCATGTCGACCAGCAGCTGCATGATTTCGGCCGAGGTGACGGGGTCGAGGTTGCCCGTCGGCTCGTCGGCCAGCAGCAGGGCGGGGTTGTTGATCAGTGCCCGGGCGATGCCCACGCGTTGCTGCTCGCCCTCAGAGAGTTGCGACGGCAGCGACTGCGCCCTCTCGGCCATGCCCACCGCCGCGAGGGTCTTCTCGATTTGGTTCTGGATCTCGTTGCGCTTCTTCCAGCCCGTGGCCTTGAGCACAAACTCGAGGTTGGCGTACACATTGCGGTCGCCCAGCAGGCGCGCGTTCTGGAACACGATGCCTATCTTGCGCCGCAGCAGCGGGATGTGGCGCCGGCGCAGGTTCACCACGTCGAGGCCGCACACCTCCGCGATGCCGCCGTCGATGGGAAAGTCGGCATAGAGGCTGCGCAGCAGCGACGTCTTGCCCGCCCCGCTGCGGCCGATGAGGTAGACGAACTCGCCCTCCCGCAGGTCGAGGCTCACACCCGTCAGCAACTGCCCGTTGGCGGTGCTCAGCGACAGGTTCTCCAGGTGTACAATCGTCTTGTTTTCAGTGCTGTTATCGGTATTCTCCATGTGCTTGCAGTGTCGTTGTTGGTGCCCGAAAGCATATTCCTATAACGCCACCACACACAATATATTATGTGCCAATGTAAAAAATATATTGCCCATTAAAATGGGGCAATCACGATTTCCCGCATATCCCAAGCGGCGTCTGGTTGCAGGCGTTGATGTCGCCTGTATTGTAGACAGGGTCCCCCGGCCGTGCCGGGGGACCCTTGTGGTATGCGCGTGTCGCTGCGGCTGGATTCTAGAAGAAGCCGTTGCCGTCCTGGCCCCAGCCCTCGCGTGCGCTGTGCGTCTCCACATGCTCGTCGTTGGAGGAGCCGAAGAAGAGGGAGAGCCGTTCGGGGCTGCTAGAGGCAAATCCGCGTTCGCTCTTGAAGCTGACCACCGTCAGCTGCGGTGCGCTGTATTCGTGTCTTTTGTCTGTTTTCATAGGGTTGTACCTGTTATGGTTAAACGAAGAGTAGTAGCACTGCTGCTGGTAGGTCGCATGGCGGTTCTGCCGCATACATATTTATTGTCGGCACTGCCATAGCCACTAGTGGAATTGTTGCGGTATCTCACACGAATAGAACCAGTTGAATGGCACCAGCCAGCAAAGGATTCCCAATCATTATTAGAACCCCCTAAAAGACTGCCAGCCCAGATGGTATGGCTATACACGTCAAGTCCGTTGGGTATGTTCACGGTATCCGTATAGAAATGTCGATTATCGCTGCCATAGGAGTATCCCACCATTCCGCCGAAGTAGATGGCGGCAGGATTTGATGTTGAAGCACTGAGAGATTTTATGTAGGATTGGCTGCTGGTGCTGGTTCGGTTGATGCCGACACTGCAGTCGTCGATATCGATACGAGCACGCGAATAACCTAACAGGCCGCCCACGTAGAGCTGCAGGCCTGTTTGGTAGAAGGCCTTTTCGTCGCCTTGATGATATGAACTGTTTTGGTAGGAGAAGTAATATTTTGTGTCATAGATGCTGCACCGGTTGATCTCGGAACGTCCCTGTACGTAGCCGCACAGGCCGCCCATGTACAGGTCGGTGCTGGGGGTGTAGCCGATGGGATGCCTATCGTTGCAAATACTGAAGGTGAGGGTGCCGGTTATATTGCAGTTGGTGAGGTTGACGCTGGTAGCCTTTGCGACAAAGGCGCCGGCGTGTGTGGTATACTGGGTGATGTTCAGAGTGGGGTTGTGCAGGGTGAGGTTTTTGACCACGGCATTGTCGGGGTCGGCCAGCAGGCCGCTGTAGCTGGGCAGCCCATATGCATCGTCAAAGCGGTAGCCCAGTACGGGTGCGGTTATTGTGTGCCCGCCGCCGTCGACCTCGACCACGTTCTTCCAGGGAATAACAACAAAGCCGGTGCCGGGGGTTATGTCGGCAGTGATTTTGATTTTGGAGTTTGCAGGGAGGTAGATGGAGCTGGCTTGCAGATTATACATCTTATTGAACTCGTTCTTGTTCATGATGTGGATGTAGCCCTGGGCATCCTTGTAGAAGTAGTCGGGAACAACGAGGCCGGTTCCCAGTTCGTCTCCGGTTTGTGCGGCGGGGGTTGTGGGTTGCACCTTGGCGTAGCCCAGTTGGCCCCGGTTCAGGTGGTTGTCGTTGCTTCCGCTCTGCTTCCGGGTGAAGGTGAACCAGTGTTTTACAGTGGCGCTGGGGTTTCCGTCACTCCTACTGGTATAGACTACCTTGATGGTGAACTGGTTATTGTTTCCGACAGGCAACACCGGTATTTGAACCTCGAAGTTGCCGCCGGAACGAGGAATTTCCCTGAGTTCGGGTAATTCCATGGTGACGGTGCGCAGGCTTGCGTCGGCAGTCTCGCGGGGCTGTATGTTGGTCGGGTTCGTGGGGTCCACCGTGACGTCGCCGCAGAGTTGGTAGCTGGAGCTGGTGACGGAGATGCTCTTGACGTAAATATTACTACCGCTGGGGACGACTTTCACGGTCAGTGCGCCGGTGAGGTAAGTGAAGTCCAGCCGGTCGCCCGAGGTGCCGTAGGCCGCCATCGGGGTTTTCAGCACTTGCTTGCTGCCGTCACTGGTGGTGGTGTAGACGTAGGTGGAGGGGAGGGTGACGGTCATGTTGCTGCCGTTGGCCACGCAGGGCAGGTCGGGCGTAACGGCAAACAGCGGCCACCGGAACTCGTCGCTTGCAGGGCTGCGCATGATGTAGGCGTTCTGGTTGGCGTCCACCTCGACGCGGTGCCATGTGGGGGTGGTGGAGCCGTTCGAATAGACGCGCACCGTGTCGCCCGTGTTCCATTTTGTGGCATAGCCTTCGACTACCATTTTGGCGTTGCCGCCATTGGCCTCCTCGGCAAAAAGATTGATTCTGGTACCCGTGCCGGTTGTTTCTTCTTTCTGGCACGACGCGAACAGCACGCTAAATACTAGCGCCTGCGCCCCTACCTTCAAGCACGACCTGAAACTAGGCGTGTGTGTGGGGGGGGTAAGTGATTGATTTTCAGCATTTAAACTTAAATTTAATTAATAAATAGGTGTTGAAAATTTTTGCAAAAGTACAAAAAATATCCGACACCACCAAATTTTTCTTTAAAAAAAATGCCGAAACACCATCGACCTGCCATCCCGTATGCACGACGCGCAGGGAGATTTTAACCTTTTTTACAATTATTCCATAATATATGCCACAATTTTTGTGTACTTTTGCAGCAACAAAATCCTTGAGATTATGAAACGTATGCTTTTGATTATCTGCCTCTTGGGTGCTGTATTGACTAGCTGCTCCAAAGACACTGTCACCTCCAGCACGGCCGTGGACGATGGTGCCGACTCCGGTTCCGACATCTATTCGGCCGACGACTTCGAGCACACCGTCTCCATCGTCTACTCCGGCTCCTCGGCCACCGTCGAGGGCCTCACCGACCTCGTCACCGCCTCCATCTCCGGCGCCGGCGTCACCATCACCAACGCCGACACCTCGCTCCACATCATCTACCGCCTCTCCGGCTCCTCCTCCAGCGGCTACCTCAAGCTCTACAGCCCCCGCCGCCAGGCTCTTCTGCTCGACGGCCTCAGCCTCTCCAACCCCAACGGCGCCGCCATCAACGTGCAGAGCCACAAGCGCACCCACGTGGTCCTCAGCGGCTCCAGCACCCTCGCCGACGGCGCCACCTACAGCGCCACCCCAGCCGACGAGGACGAGAAGGCCGCCCTCTTCGGCGAAGGCCAGTTCATCTTCAGCGGCAACGGCACCCTCACCGTCCACGCCACCGGCAAGGCCGCCATCACCTCCGACGAGTACGTCCGCTTCATGTCCGGCGTCACCGTCAACGCCACCTCCTCGGCCGGCCACGGCATCCGCGGCAAGGACTACATCCTCGTCTCCGGCGGCACAGTCAACGTCGAGGTCTCGGCCGATATGAAGAAGGGCTTCAGCAGCGACTCGCTCGTCCGCATCGAGGGCGGCGCCACCACCATCACCGTTACCGGCAGCGCGGCCTACGACAGCGAGGCCTCCGACTACACCTCCTCGGCCGGCGTGCGTGCCGACCAGCGCTTCGAGATGGCCGACGGCTCGCTCTACATCTCCAACAGCGGCCGCGGCGGCAAGGGCATCAGCGGCGACGGCACCGCCCTCTTCTCCGGCGGCAGCTGCACCGTGGCCGTCTCTGGCGACAATATCACCTCCGGCAGCGGACGCAACGCCACCAGCCTCTCCGCCGCCAAGGCCATCCGCTTCGACGGCGCCATTGCCGTCACCGGCGGCACCCTCTTCGCCACCGCCACCGCCCACGAGGCCATCGAGTCCAAGAGCACTATCGACATCACCGGCGGCACCGTCTATGCCTACTCCGCCGGCGACGACGCCATCAACGCCGCCTCCGACCTCACCATCGACGGCGGACAGGTCTATGGCCACACCGACGGCACCGCCGAAGGCGCCGACGGCATCGACGCCAACGGCAACATCTACATCAAGAGCGGCCTCGTCTATGCCATCTGCACCCACGGCAACCCCGACGTGGCCCTCGACGCCAACAGCGAAGCCCGCAAGCAGCTCTACATCGAAGGCGGCACCCTTATCGTCGTCGGCGGCCTCGAAAACGGTGCCTCCCTCACCCAGACCTTCTACCAGGCCTCCTCCGCTTCGCGCAACACCTGGTATGGCATGACCGTCGGCTCCGACACCTACGCCTTCAAAACCCCTGCTTCCGGCACCGGCCTCGTGGTCTCCGGCGCCTCGCAGCCCGTGCTGGTCTCCAACCCCACCGTCAGCGGCGGCACCGAAATATTCAACGGCATGCTCAAGCTCTCGCCCTCGCTCGAGGGTGGCAGCAGCGTCTCCCTCACGCAGTACAGCGGCGGCAACGGTGGCGGTCCCGGCGGCGGTGGCCACGGCCCCGGCGGCTGGAAGTAATTGCATCCACTCCTAATCCCTAATTTCTAATCCCTAATTCATGAAATCCCTCAAAGCAATCCCCCTGGCACTCGCAATGATTGCCCTTGCGCTCCCCGCCGCAGCCCAGACCGATGTAGACCTCGACCCCGAGGTGGGCGCCCGCATCTCGGCCACCATCGACAAGAAGCTCTCCCGCGGCCTCCATATATCCTTCGAGGAAGAGGTGCGGTTCGACAATAACTTCGGCTCCCTCGACCGCCTGCAGCACACCCTCCACGCCTCGTATAAGGTGCACACCAATGTCAAGGTGGGCCTCGGCTACGCGCTCATCAACGGCTACAGCTCCACCAACTCGGCCTTCAAAGGCGCGCGCCACCGCCTGATGGGCGACGCGGCCTACACCTGGCACCTCGACCAGTGGAACATATCCATCAAGGAGCGCCTGCAGTACACCCTGCGCAGCGGCGACTACAACACCTACCAAAACCCTGCCGGCACCCTCGGCCTCAAGAGCCGCCTCTCGGCCAAATACAAGGGCTGGCAGCACCGCGGCTGGACACCCTACGCCTACCTCGAGCTGCGTACCAACTTCAGCGGCCCCTCCATCACGGCCGACTACAATGCCGCCACCGGCACCTACTTTGTCCCGGGCACCTCGGATATCGAGGGCGAGGCGGGCTGGTTCCTCGACGGTTTCAACAGCACCTATAACGACCGCTTGCGCCTGTGCTTCGGCACCGACTACCGCATCACCCGCGCCAGCACCCTCACCGCCTACCTGCTGGCCGACTACCTCAACGAGAAGGCGGTCGATGCCAACAAGGAAGGCACCAAGCTCAAGAGCTATACCCACGAGCGGGGGCTGATGTTCTCGCTCGGCGTGGCCTACCAGTATGCGTTCTAAAGCGAGAGGGGGCGCCACCTGCGGTGGCGCCCCCTCTCGCTATTTGTACCGTTATTTTATCAGGTTGCCGAGTATGTCGCGCGTGATGGTGCGCGTGGCGGCGGAGGTGGCGTTCTTGATGACCTTCTGTCCGGTCGAGGTGCTGGAGCGGCTCTTCTTGCCGGTCACCTTGTTGCTCACCGCGGTGCCGATTGAGGTGGCTACCGTGGCGGTGACGGCCGTGAGCACAGCCTTCAGCACTTTGGAGAACACGCCGGCCTTTTTCTTCTCGGCTTTGGGGGCGGCCTCCTGCACCTCTTTGGTGGTGCGGGCGGCCCCCACGGGCTGTTCTTCGGCCACTTGCATGGCGGTTTCCTCGGCTTCTTTGATCAGCTGCTCGAAGGCGCTCTCGCGGTCCACCATGGTGTCGTACTTGCCGGCCAGGCGACTGCTGCGCTGTATGGCGGCGCGCTGCTCGGGTGTGATAGCGCCTATCTGCGAGAGGGGGAAGAGCACCTTGGCGCGCTGCACGACGGAGGGGGCGCCCTTCTCGTCGAGGAAGCTGACGAGCGCTTCGCCGGTCTCGAGGTTCATGATGGCCTCGTCGGTCTTGAAGGCGGGGTTGGGGCGGAAGGTGTCAGCGGCGGTGCGCACGGCTTTCTGGTCCTTGGGCGTGTAGGCGCGGAGGGCATGCTGGATACGGTTGCCCAGCTGTCCGAGGATACTCTCGGGGATGTCGGTGGGGCTTTGGGTGACGAAGTAGATGCCCACGCCCTTGGAGCGTATGAGGCGGATGACCTGCTCAATCTTGTCCACCAGCGCTTTGGAGGTGTCGTCGAAGAGCATGTGGGCTTCGTCGAAGAAGAATACAAGCTTGGGCAATTCCATGTCGCCCACCTCGGGCAGGGTGCTGTAGAGTTCGCTCAGCAGCCACAGGAGGAAGGTGCTGTAGAGTTTGGGCTGGAGCATGAGGCGGTCGGCGGCCAGCACGTTCATGATGCCTTTGCCGCCTTCGGTCTGAAGGAGGTCGAAGATGTCGAAACTGGGCTCGCCGAAGAAGCGGTCGGCCCCCTGGCTTTCGAGCTGCAGCAGGGCGCGCTGTATGGCACCGATGGTGGCGGTGGAGATGTTGCCGTAGCGGGTGGTGTACTCTTTGGCGTGCTTGCTGACGTAGTCGAGCATGGCGCGGAGGTCCTTCACGTCGAGGATGAGCAGGCCGCGGTCGTCGGCGATGCGGAAGACGATGTTGAGGACGCCGTCCTGCGTCTCGTTGAGGCCCATGAGGCGGGAGAGGAGCTGCGGCCCCATCTGGCTGACGGTGGCGCGGATGGGGTGCCCCTGCTCGCCGAAGACGTCGAAGAAGCGGACGGGGCAGGGCTGGAACTGCGGGTTGGGGATGCCGAAGGCGTCCTTGCGTTTCTCGATGAAGGAGGACATCTGTCCCGCCTGGCTGATGCCGCTGAGGTCGCCCTTCATGTCGGCCATGAAGCAGGGCACGCCGGCCTGGCAGAAGGTTTCGGCCAGCACCTGGAGGGTGACGGTCTTGCCGGTGCCGGTGGCGCCGGCGACGAGGCCGTGGCGGTTGGCCATGCGGCCGTTGATGCAGAGGTTGCCCTCGTCGCAGTGGGCTATGTAGAGCTGACGGTCGTCGGTGTACATCGTGCGGGGGAGGTTAGAAGGTGTAGTTGAAGCCGAGCTTCACCAGGGCGGGTTCCCATTCGAGGGGCTGGGTGAGCGAGTTGAGGCCGGCGTAGAGGGTGGCGGTGGTGCTCTTGATGGGGTCGAGGGCGGCCTCGGCGGGGGTGTAGGTGGTGGTGGAGTTGACGTAGCCGATGGAGAGGAGGTCGAGCGAGAGTTCGGCGCTGATGTGGGTGGAGAATTCGTAGACGATGGTGGGCCGCAGGCTGACGCCCCAGGAGAAGAGGGTGGTGGCGTCGTCCCAGGGGTTCACGTCGCGGTACTCGCCCGGGTTGGGGAAGGTGGGGGTGACGTAACTCTCTGTGTACTTGGTTACTCCCATGGAACGGATGGTACCCTGGAGGAGCAGGTTGAAGTGCATCTGGCCAAAGCGGACCACTTCGTATTTGACCATCGGGGAGACGGACCAGCCGCTGCGCGAGGTGGTGCGCTTATGGTCGTGGGCGTTGATCCAAAGGCCTACCTGCTCGTAGAAGAAGGTGTCGATGTCTTTGAACCATTCGGTGCTGTTGTTGTGGTAGTTACCGGCCACGCCGACGTAGATGCGGGGTGTGATTTGGTAGCCCAGCTGGGCGCCGCCGAGCCAGGAGGCGACGTTGGTGTAGTCGTCGTTCAGGGAGTTGGTCTCCTTTTGGGAGTAGTAGCCGCCCTGGAGGCCGAGAACGAACTGCGCCTGCGCTGCCGAGAGGCAGAGGAGGGCGGTGAGAAGGAGTGCTAATTTCTTCATCGTTTTCAGTGTTGTTTGAAAGTGCAAAATTACGAAGAAAAAATGAATTGGGCGGCAATAAAATGACAATTTTCGACAGAAAGGGTCTATAATGCTGTATATCAGCAATATGGACAATGACGGGATTTTGCTTCAATTTTTCGGAAAAAAGGCGGAAAAAGGGCAAAAATCGCAGGTTTTTACAGGGCTGAAAAACAGCGGTTTAGAGGCATCATCTTCTTCCTCTCTTCTTCCTCTCCTAAAGGATGAAAAGGGGGATGGCATCGGGTGCGAAGAAAGCCGCCGTTTTTCGGGGGAAAACGGCGGCGAGGATATTAAATCGGGAGGGGGTGTCAGTCGGCGAGGAAGGAGGCGATTTGGCGCTCGTCGATGTTGCGGGAGTGGTAGGTGGCGACCACTTTTTTGCCATCCATCAGGAGCACGAGGGGGCGTGCGCCATGTGTGATGGAGAGGAAGAGGTTGGAGCCGATATCGGAGGGCTGGATGTAGACGATGCGGTCGGGGTCGATGCCGTGGCGGCTGGCGATGCCGTCGAGTTTTTTGCGAGCGATTTTGCAGTAGGGGCACCCTTGTGTGACGAAGGCCACCACGCGGCGGTCCTGTCCCACGCCGCGCTCGTCCAGCGGACGTCCCGGGAGCATGGCGGAGTCGAGGTGGGCTTCGCTGTAGGGCAGCTGCTGCGAGCCGAAGGCCCAGTTGTCGGGTACGGAGATGACGAAGGGGGCGGCCATTGCGGCCAGGGTTCCCGCGGTCAGCAGCCACCACTTGGGCGGCAACAGGGGGCGCGGCTGGAGGTGGAAGTGCCAGAGGGCGAGGAGGATGAGGAGGGCATTTTTGAGGAGCGACTGGGTGGGGTCCATGTGGATCCACTGGCCGAAGCACTGGCAGGAGTCGCTGCGGCCGGCGAGGGCGGCGTAGCAGAGGAAGAGGCTGAAAAAGAGGAGCATGCCGAGAGTGGCGAGCCGGGTGAGGCGTGGGTACCAGCCGGCGAATATCATCACTGCCAGCAGGAGTTCGAAGCCGATGACGAGGCGGGCAGCGAGGAAGCAGACGGTGAGCGGGAGGAAGCCGAAGGAGTAGATATAGACTTCGAAATGGTCGATGCCGGCCATCTTCGATACCGCCGAGAGGGCGAACAGGGCCGCCAGCGCGAGGCGCAGGCACCAGGAGAGGATGAGGCGTGCGTTACTCGCCATAGTCGCGACAGTTCACCTTGTGGACGTTGACGCGGTGGAGCGTCTGCTGTCCGTCGTCGGTGGTGGTGTGTTCCTCGAAGGCAAACTCTGTAATATCGGCACAGTTGATGCTGCTTCCCACCTCGAGTACATCGAGGGCGTTGACGGCGTCTTCGCCGTCGGCATAGGTGCAGTAGCAGCGGTGCTCCTTGCTGCAGGCGGCGGCCAGCAGCGCGCCGGCAATCAGAAGTATGTGTCTCTTTTTCATAGGGCTCAATCGTTATAAACGGAATCGATGTCGAATTCGTAGTCGGTGCAGAGGAGCGAGTCGACCTTGAGAGAGTCGAGGGTGTTGTGGTAGGTGAAGAGTTTGAGGTCTTCGCACTCGCCAGCCTCTATCTTGATGATGCGGACCGTAGGCGCGCCGATGACGGAGCATCGGCAGGTCTTCTGTTTGGAGCAGGCGGCCAAGAGGAGGCAACAGGCTGCCAGGGTGATTACTTTGCGGTACATCTTATTATAATGATTTAAGTAACTCTTCGAGTGAAATTTCGTCGTGGATGAGGACGTCGCGGGGTTTGGAGCCGTTGCTGGGGCCGACGATGCCGGCGGCCTCGAGCTGGTCGATGATGCGTCCGGCGCGGTTGTAGCCGAGCTGCAGCTTGCGCTGGAGGAGCGAGGTGGAGCCGAACTGCGAGGAGACGACCAGACGGGCGGCGTCGTTGAAGAACTCGTCCTTGGTCTTGGGGTCGAACTCCTTGTTGGGTTCCTCGTTTTCGTCGAGGTATTCGGGCAGCTCGAAGCCGTCGGGGTAGCCGCGCTGGTCGCCGATGAACTTGACGAGCTTTTCGATTTCGGGGGTGTCGATGAGGGCACACTGGAGGCGTATCATGTCCTTGCCGGCGAGCGAGATGAGCATGTCGCCGCGGCCGATGAGCTGCTGGGCGCCGCCGGTGTCGAGGATGGTCTTGGAGTCGATGCCGGAGGTGACGCGGAAGGCCACGCGGGCGGGGAAGTTGGCCTTGATGGTGCCGGTGATGATGTTGGTGGTGGGGCGCTGGGTGGCGATGATGAGGTGGATGCCGACGGCACGGGCCAGCTGGGCGAGGCGGGCGATGGGGAGCTCCACCTCCTTGCCGGCGGTCATGATGAGGTCGCCGAACTCGTCGATAACCACCACGATATAAGGCAGGTAGCGATGCCCGTTCTCGGGGTTGAGCATGCGCTTGCAGAACTTCTCGTTGTATTCGGTAATCTTGCGCACTTTGGCGGCCTTGAGCAGGTCGTAGCGGCTGTCCATCTCGATGCAGAGGCTGTTGAGCGTGCGCACCACCTTCTTGACGTCGGTGATGACGGCCTCCTCCTCGTCGGGCATCTTGGCCAGGTAGTGGCGTTCGAGGGCGGAATAGAGCGAGAACTCCACCTTCTTGGGGTCGACGAGCACAAGCTTAAGCTCGGAGGGGTGCTTCTTATATAATAATGAAGCGAGCACAGCGTTGAGGCCGACGGACTTGCCGGTGCCGGTGGCGCCGGCCATGAGCAGGTGGGGCATCTTGGCCAGGTCGGTCACCAGGGGGCGGTTGTTGATATCCTTGCCGAAGGCGATGGGGAGCTCCATCTTGGCATCGCGGAATTCGGGGCTCTCGAGCATGGTCTTCATGGCCACAATCTGGGGCTTGGCGTTGGGCACCTCGATGCCGACGTTGCTCTCGCCCGGTATGGGGGCGATGATGCGGATGCCGAGGGCGGCCAGCGAGAGGGCGATGTCGTCCTCGAGGTTCTTGATTTTGCTGATGCGGACGCCGGGGGCGGGCTTGATTTTGTAGAGGGTGACGGTGGGTCCGGTGATGGCGGTGATGTCGGTGATTTCGATACCGTAGTCGCGCAGGGTCTGCACGATGCGGTCCTTGTTGGCCACGAGTTCCTCCATGGTGACCTTGGTGTTGGCGGCCTCCCAGTCCTCGAGGAAGGAGGTGTCGGGCATGACATAGTCGGAGAGGTCGAGGTGGGGGTCGTAGGGCTCGTCGAGGCCGTAGTGGCGGCGGTAGTCGTCTTCGTCGAGGTCGTCCAGTTCGCTAGTGGAACTAGTATCGCTAGTATCACTAGTATCGCTAGTTGTACTGGTCTCATCAGGGGTGCCGGATTCTTCCAGGCCTTGGATGTTGAAGGTGATGCCGTCGGAGGCTGTGGCGGCAGGGGCTTCGCTCACCTCCGGCTCGGGTTCGAGGGGGGTGCCCTGGGCCTTGGCGTTGACGCGGGCGAACTCGTCGTCGATGCTGAAGGCGGGCTCGGGGTCGACGGGCATGTCGTGCTCGACCTTGGGGGGATGGGAGTGGAAGAGGGCCATAGCCTCCTCGTCGAAGTCGGCGCCTTCGTCCTCGTCGGCGGGTGCGGGTGTGGCGGCGGCCTGGTTGGCGGGCGTTGCCGGGGCGGGCTGGGGGTCGTCGGAGTGGTCGGTGGTCACGTTCTCGAACTGACGCTCGATGGCTTTGGCGGCTCCTTTGAGGTCCACCTTGGGCATGTGCACCTCGGGGATTTCCATTTTGTGGACGAGCACGAGGAACAGCACGGCGATGAAAAGCAGCAACACCAATGTCCACCACGAGAGGAGGCGGTGCAGCGGCTCGGCAAGCTGGAGGCCGATGCCGGCGAAGTGCTCAAAGCCGGAGGCACTATGCACCCAGGCGCCGCCGATGTAGCCGAGGGTGAGGGAGATCCAGAGCATCCAGAAGAGGGTGCTTCCGAAGGTCTTCCACCAGGGCATCACCTTGACGTCCCAGAGGCGCATGCCGTAGACGAAGAAGAGGAGCGAGAAGCCGAGGGAGCCGATGCCGAAGAGGCGGTTGGCGAAGAAGGCGGCCAGTGAGTGGCCAAGGCTGCCGAGCCAGTGGCCGCGGGAGCCGCAGTCGGTGGCGTAGTAGCCCACCAAGGCCAGGAGGAGGAAGAGGGAGAACATGACGTAGACTGCGCCGCGGATGCGTGCGAACTGCCGGCTACGCAGGAATGCGACAAAACCGCCGGAGCGTTTCTTCGACGGCTTCGGGGCGGTTTTGCCTTTGGACTTGGGAGTGGATTTCTTCTTTGTGCCTGCCACTGTGCTTGGATGTGTGATTGCTTGAATGTCTGATAGACAGAATGATTACTCGCCTTGGAGGAGTTCGATTTCCTCCTGGAGCTGGGTGAAGAGTTCCTGGAGGTCTTCATCGGAGAGGGTCTCGTAGCCGTCGGGGAGCAGGAAGTCGGCCTCTTTGACCTTGCCGGAGACGATTTCGGTGGCGGTGTAGGTGATGGCACGACCTTCGCCCTGGTCGATGGTGCACTCGAGGGGCATACCCTTGAGGCCGTTGAAGATGGCGTTGTAGGCGGGGCCGATCTCCTTGGAATACCACATGACGCGAGGATGGTCGACGCCTTCCTCGTCATAGATGTGCTGGACGAGCTTATAGGCGGTGTGGCCGGCAATCTGCTTGGTCTCGCCGTCGACATACTCGTAGTAGAAATGGCCGGGCTCGGTGTCGACAATGGTCAGCGAGTCGAAGGACTCGGACTTAAACTCTTGCTTGACAAGGATTTTGCCGCTGCCCTGATAGGTGAACTCGGAGCCCTGCGAGCGAAGGTAGCCGAGGAGCTGGCTGAGGTCCATGCAGGTGGTGCTCTTGAGGTTGTTGACCAGCACAGCCTCGGCACCCATGCCGCCGAGGAAGATGGCGCTCTTGGTGAACATGTTGTTGCCTTCCACCTTGATTTCGGCCTTGGCCACCTCTTCGGGAATCTGAACGGCCACGGTACCTGTGGATTCCACCTTGTACTTGACGATGCCTTTGAATGTGTTCTGGGCCACGAGTGTGCCGGCAGCGAGTGCCAGAACGGCGGCCAGGGTGATGATTTTCTTCATTGTATAGTCGTTTTATGATTTCCTGTTTAGTATCTAATTGGGTCTTATAACTGCAATTTTTATAAAATATTGTACAGGGGTAAAAAAAATCTGTATCTTCAGAGGAGATCCAGAACGGGCTTCACCGCTTCGCTTGGAGTCAGTGGCCGAAGAGCCCTGCGGCGCTCATCGAGCATGCTTTCCGAAAAGGGCGTCTGCATCAGCCGCGTCAGTTCCTTTCGCAGCGCAACGGCGCCATCGGCCACAGTGCAAAGGTCGCCCAATGATGTACCGGCCACCATCGCACTATTCACCAGGCAGTGGCGTCCTGCGAACAGCGAGTTCAAAAGCTTCAGTTTCAAACCTGTAGGTTGGTCGGTCACCAGCAGGCAAACTTGCGCCTCGGCAATAAGCTGCCGCATCTTCTCGTCCGTCGGATTGTCTACAAGATACACAGTGTCAGATTCGTCCACCTTCTGTTGTAACCATTCCGGTGGATTTGAGCCAGCAATTATCAGCGAGAAAGGCAGCCCATCCACCACGTTATCAATCAGCCATTCTGCAGCCCGGGCATTCTCTGCCACATCCAGCGCCCCATGATATAATGCGTATTTGCCCGTACCTGCCTGCGCAACCACCTTATCGTAAGGGTGGCACGAAGACATTGGCTGCACATTTCTACAACCCATCGCCTCGAACTGCTGCTTTTCGCCTTCATTCACCGCCAGCACCGCATCCGCTCGTCGCAGGATGGGTTCGTAGCGGGCTATCTTCCAGGCATCTATCTTCAGATAAAGCCGTTTCAGCCAGCGTCGCTCGCTCGCTGCCAGGCGTCTGTAGTACTCCCCCTCCACATTGTGCGCCCGCACCATCACCGTCCGCCCGCGGCACACCCCCTCGTCCTCGAGCAATGCGCAGCAGTGCAGCCCTTCGAGCAGGACAGGATAGCAGTCCTGCATTAGTCTGTGTTTCAACTCTTTGCTTTCGCGCGAGGCAACGATAAAGGGTCTTCGGTCCAGCATCCACAGGGGCGACATATCACGCTGGTAGTAATTCACCTCCACGCAATACTGTTCCAGCTCCTTAGCTTCGCCACGACCATAATCAAAGCAGTGCAGATGCACCTGTACGCCCGCTTCTGACAGCGCCCGCAGACGGTAGTAGACATCAATCACACCGCCGTAGTTGGCCGGCAGCGGCACATTGAACGACACTATATGCAGGTCCCGATTGTTCATAGCAGGCTGGTTGTCAGTATGTTTGTTCTGTGGCAATCCGTTTGGATTGTTCCGCAAAGATACGGCTTTTTTGCCATTCCAACAAATGTTTTTGCAACACAATAATAAGGTTACACGCACGTTACCCATGTGTATGAACCTCTCAGCCACCCTCCGGAGCCTCGACTATTCGGCGCTGCCCCTGAGCGACTACAGCCGCCGGTACATCCTCGGCCTGCTGCCCGCGCTCGACTACCACCTACTCATCTACCGCCGCACCCTCGACCGCCTCCTCGACGCCCTCGGCCGCGAGCCGCAGCGCCTCACCCTCGTCGACTACGGCGGCGGCCACGGCTTCTTCTCCCTCGTGGCCAAGGAGCGCGGCGTGGGACGCGTGGTCTACGTCGACATCAACCCCCAGGCCGCCGAGGCGGTGCAGGCCGTCAGCCGCGCCATTGGACAGGGCCCCGACGTGGTCATTACAGGCGACGCCGCCATCCTCCGCCGCTGGAGCGGCGATACAGGCATCGTGCCCGATGCGATGGCGGGCTTCGACGTGGTGGAACATATCTACCGCCTCAAGCCGTTCTTCGCCGACCTCTTCGCCATCCACCCCGCACTGCCCATGACGCTCACCACGGGCTCCAACCCATCCAATCCCCTCGTCTGCAGCCGCCTGCACCGTATCATGGACGAGGACGAGCACGGCTACCCGGGCTTCGAGGGATTCCTCGCCCAGCGTCGCCGCTACATCCGGCAACTGCACCCCGAGATGGATGACGCCTCCCTCGACCGCAGCGCCCGCCTCACCCGCGGCCTCACCTTCGACGACATCCCCGCCGCCATTCAAAATCCCAAATTCAAAATTCAGAACTCACCCGACCCCCACAACACCTGCGACCCCGCCACCGGCAGCTGGACCGAGCGCCTGCTCCCCATCGACGCCTATCGCAATCTGCTCGCCCCCCACGGCGCCACGCTTCGCGTAGCCAGCGGCTTCTACAACCCCTTCGGCACGGGAGCCAAGCCCCTGGCGGCCCGCCTCGTCAACCCCCTGCTGCCACGCCTGCGCTGCCTGGCACCCTTCATCACGCTGGAAATCAACCTTCCGCGCGCCAAACAATAATACTTCCCAATCTGCGTTATGTTCTCCATGCACGCCTTGCGCCACCCGACCCTCCTGCTGCTCGCCACCCTGCTGCTGGCGGCCTGCTCCGGCGCCGACACGCTCGACCCCCTGCGCCGCTCGCGTGCCGACGGGCTCAACCGCGAGGCCTTCCTCAGCCGCTACCGCGACCCGCAACGCTGCATCTCCCTCTCCGACAGCGCCTTGCAATATATCCAGGACTCGCTGCCCGACTATGTCGACGGCCAGCTCCGCGCCTGCAACAACAAGGCTTTCGCCTACTTCCTCACCTCCGACTACGCCCGCGCCGGCGAGATGCTTGCCCGTGTCGACAAACTGGTCAACCTCCGCCACCCCTCCGAGCGCAACGGCGACATCGAGGGTGTCATCCGCGACCTCACCCGCGCACGCCTCCTCCAGCGCAGCTGCCGCATCGCCGATTCCTACCGTCTCCTCTACGACATCGGACGCAGCGGCATCCTCGACCACGAGCGCGACAATATATTATATAGTTACGCGCAATCCGAATACTACATCACCCTCCTCACCCTCAACTTCCACTACCGCGACGGCAAGGAGTCCGACCTCCGCTCGATCCTCGCCGAGGTCGAGCAGCAGCGTCCGCAACTCAAAGTGGACTACGCCCAGGACATGGCACTCAACTACGCCCTCGCCTACGGCTGGCAGAGCGCCGGCGAAAGCCTCACCGCACTCGACTACTGCGACCTCAACTACGCCATCCTCGACCGCTCCGACTCCAACCTCTACCATCTCGCCAACACCCTCCAGATGGAAGCCTACGCCCTGCGCAGCATCCCCGGCGAGGCCTCGCCGGACACCGTCCTCGCACTCTACGACGAGGCGCGCCGCACCTTCTTCGAATTTGGCGACCCCTACCAGATGCTCGGCGGCGTCACCTCCACCGCCCGCTACGCCCTCCTGGTGAGCGACACCGCCTTGGCCCACAGCGTATTGCGCAACTGGCTCGACATGCGCGGCACCTGGACCCCCTTCTCCGCACCCAAGATGGAGGTCGGCCTCTTCGACGTCCTCCTCCGCAGCCGCCTCGCACGCACCCCCGACGAGGCACGCCGCTGGTACGAGCATTATGTTGAACTCCAGGACTATATCAAGCAGAACGAGCAGGAAGACTTCGCCCTGCAGCAAAACCTCGAGGCCCTCTCGCGACGCAGCCGCTGGATGACACGCACCACCATGGTGGTCAGCGCATTGCTGCTCCTGCTGGCGGCCCTCACCGTCCTCCTCTGGCTCACCATCCGCCGCCTCCGCCGCGAGAAACGCCAGCTCGAGGAGGCCAAGCGCCGCGACGTGGAGCGCATCGCCAACGTCGAGACCTGCCTCAGCGTCATGCGCCACGACGTCAGCCCCTTCATCGGCTACCTCCGCAACCCCAACCTCAGCCCCGAACTGCGCTCCGAGGTGCTCGAACAACTCCTCCGCACCTTCGACAACATCAAGTCCTGGACCTCACTATCCATCCCCAGCGGCCTGGCATTCAGCGCCTCCACATTCCCGCTGCAGGAAGTCTTCGACGACGTCAGCCGCCAGGTCATCTCCCCCGCCGCCGGCGTCGCCCTGCGCTTCGTGCCCACCCCGCTCTCCCTCTGGGGCGACCGCCTCCTGGTCACCATCCTCCTCCGCAACCTCGTCAACAACGCCCTCCAACACACCGTCTCCGGCAGCGTAACACTCTCTGCCACAGCCGAAACCGACATGCTTCGCCTCACCGTGGCCGACACCGGCAGCGGCATGTCCGCCGGGCAGCTGGAAAACCTCTTCCGCGCCGACCGCCCCGACGGCGACCACGGCTTCGGCCTCATCCTCTGCCGCTACATCGTCAAAAAACACGACGACCACACCCGCCGCGGCTGCAAAATATGGGCCGAGAGCAACCCCGGACAGGGCACCCGGATGCACCTCCTCCTCGCCGCACCCGAAAAAAATCACTAGCATGTCAAACTTTTTTTGTAATTTTGCACTCTGAAATGTCAGCGCAGAATGGCTAACGAACTGAATACGATACGAGTGATGATGGTCGACGACGAGCCGCTCATCCGCAAGGCCGTCCGTATGGAAATGAACGACCGCGCCGCCGAAGTGGAATGCCACTCCGGCGACGACCTCGCCACCGAAATGCGCCGCGTCGAAATGGTCGACACCTTCGCCTCCGGACCAAGCCTCATGGCCGCCCTCGACGAAATTGCGTCCACCGAATTTCAAAATTCAAAATTCAAAATTCAAAATTCAAAACTCCCCCATTATCTCCTCGTCGACATGGAGTTCCAGGGCGAACCCACCGGCGGCCTGCTCATCGCCCGACGCCTCCACGAACACTACCCCGACATCCGCATCATCATCTTCTCCGGCCGGTTCGACCACCCCGGCGACGACGAGGAACGACGCCCCCAGCGCGTCATCGAAATCGGGCGCGTCGTCATGGAAGCCTTGCGCCTCGGCGCCAGCGCCTTCGTAAGCAAAAACGCCGCCGGCGGCTTCTCCATCGAAAACATCCTCCGCGCCATCGCCTGCCTCGAGCGCGGCGAGCGCTTCTACTTCAACTACCCCGTCATGCTCACCCTCAAAGAAGCCGCCGAACACTACTTCAACCTCGTGGGCCTCAGCGACTTCGTCGAAATCACCCCCGCCGAGCGCACACTCCTCCTCCTCGAAGCCGCCGGATGCACCGCCAGCGAGATAGCCTCCAAACTCGACGAAAGCGACAAATCAATACAAGAACGCCAAAAAGACCTCTCGCGACGCCTCGACATCGTCAACAAAAGCGCCGCCCGCGTCGCCAAAGCCCTCTCGCTCGGCCTCATCAACCCAGCCGACATCAAATTCCTACCGCGTAGTTAAACCATTAAAATACAGTACAAAATGAAAAAAATCCTCACCCTCGCACTCCTCCTCCTCTCCGGCGCCGTCGCCATGGCACAGAGCGCCGCCGACTACCGCGCCGCCGCCGAGCGCGGCGACGCACAAGCCCAGTTCCAGCTCGGCCAGTGCTACGAAAAAGGCCTCGGCGTCGAAATCGACTCCGCCGCCGCCGTCCAGTGGTACACCCGCGCCGCCGACCAGGGCGACCCCGACGCACTCTACAGCCTCGGCCTCTGCTACTACTACGCCATCGGCGTCCCCGAAGACCTCGACAAAGCCCGCGCCTACCTCCGCAAAGCCATCGCCACCGGCAAACTCGACACCATGAAAGCCTACACCGCCAACGCCCTCATGGGCCTCTTCGGCGCCGAATAACAAACACTTTTCGGCAAAAGTATCCATCATTACCCATCGATGGGTAATAATGCGAAAGGGCCGAACTATTACCCTAGAAAACCCCTACCGCTCCCCTACCGCCCCCCCCCCATCCCCCCCACCCGCCCTTGCCCTACGTCCCCACACCGAAAAGAAAAAAACAATATATGCGATACGAAGTTGACTTCCTGGTAGTTGGTTCTGGCATCGCCGGCCTCAGTTTCGCCCTCAAAGTGGCCGCCCACGGCCGCGTCTGCATCCTCTCCAAAGGCGACGCCCGCGAAGGCAGCACCCGCTACGCTCAAGGCGGCATCGCCGCCGTCATGTACGACAGCGACTCCTTCGACAAACACATCCACGACACCCTCGTCGCCGGCGACGGCATCTGCGACCGGCAAGTGGTCGAAATGACCATCCGACAGGCACCCGACCGCATACGCGAACTCGTCCAGTACGGCGTCGGCTTCGACCGCGACGGACAAGGCGACCGCTTCGACCTCCACCGCGAAGGCGGACACTCCGAATTCCGCATCCTCCACCACAAGGACAACACCGGCGAAGAAATCGAACGCGGCCTCCTCGAAGCCGCCCGGCGCCACCCCAACATCGAAATCAAAGAACGCCAGTTCGCCATCGACATCATCACGCAGCACCACCTCGGTCAGCGCGTCACCAAACACACCCCCGACATCGAATGCTACGGCGTCTACGCCCTCGACTGCGACACCAACCGCATCGACACCTACCTCGCCCGCGTCACCCTCCTCGCCACCGGCGGCATGGGCAACGTCTACTCCACCACCACCACACCCGTCATCTCCACCGGCGACGGCGTAGCCATGGTGCACCGCGCACGCGGCGTGCTCAGCGACCTGGAATTCATGCAGTTCCACCCCACCTCCCTCTACAACCCCGCCGAAAAGCCCGCCTTCCTCATCACCGAGGCCATGCGCGGCGCCGGCGCCGTCCTCAAAGACCGCGACGGCAAAGAATTCATGCAGAAATACGACCCGCGTCTCTCCCTCGCCCCGCGCGACATCGTCGCCCGCGCCATCGACAACGAGATGAAAATCTCCGGCCGCGACTACCTCTACCTCGACGCACGCCCCATCGGCAAGCAGCAACTCATCGAAGGCTTCCCCACCATCTACGCCAAATGCCTCTCCATCGGCATCGACATCACCCGCGACATGATCCCCATCCGCCCAGCAGCCCACTACCAGTGCGGCGGCATCAAAGTCGACCTCCGCGGCGCCACCTCCATCCACCACCTCTACGCCGCCGGCGAATGCTCCTGCACAGGCCTCCACGGCGGCAACCGCCTCGCCTCCAACTCACTCCTCGAAGCCGTCGTCTACGCACACAACGCCGCCATGGCCGCCATCGAAGAAACTCAAAACTCACAATTCAAAACTCAAAATTCACAGGTCCCCGACTGGAACGCCGAAGGCATGGTGCTCAACGAAGAGATGATCCTCATCACCCAAACCAAGCGCGAACTGCAGGAAATCATGTGGAACTACGTCGGCATCGTCCGCAGCGACCTCCGCCTCCAGCGCGCCTTCGACCGCCTCAACCTCATCTTCCGCGAAACCGAAGACCTCTACAACCGCTCCGTCCTCACCGAACCACTCTCCGAACTCCGCAACCTCATCGCCTGCGCGTACCTTATTATTAAGATGGCACGCGCCCGGCGCCAGAACGTCGGCCTCCACTATAGCCTTGACCTACTGCAACATTAACCCCCTTTACAAAACTCCCACACAAAAAAAAGTTTTGCATTTTAACATTTAGTTCCAAAAAAATTACTACTTTTGCAGCCGGATTTTTTAGTTTAAAACAACGTTTAACAACATAAATAAAACATTATGACCTCTTTAATCATTCTCCTTCAGGCTGCCGCCAACATGGCTTGGGGCTACCTCGGAGCCGCCATCGGAGCCGGCCTCGCCACCGTGGGCGCCGGCATCGGCATCGGCAAAATCGGCCAGGGCGCCATGGAAGGCATGGCCCGCCAGCCCGAGTCCAGCGGCGACATCCGCACCTCCATGATCATCGCCGCCGCCCTCGTCGAGGGCGTCGCCCTGCTCAGCGTCGTGCTCTGCCTGCTCGTCGTCTTCACCAAATAGCGTGAAGCCCGCAAAAACTCTGGGGCCAGCGATTGGCTGGCCCCTTTAACAAAGACCAACCACATGAACAACCCACTCATAAACCCAGGCATCGGCGTCTTCTTCTGGATGCTCGTCTCCTTCGGCATCCTCGCCTTCATCCTCATCAAATGGGGCTGGCCCGCTATCCTCAAATCGCTCCACAACCGCGAAGACGCCATCAACGCATCCCTCGGCGAAGCCGCCAAAGCTCGCGAGGAAATGAAAAACCTCGTCGCCCACAACGAAGAACTCATCCGCCAAGCCAAAATCGAACGCGACGAAATGCTCCGCTCCGCTCGCCTCACCAGCGAACAAATCGTCGAGGACGCTCGCGTACGCGCACAGGAAGAAGCCAACCGCATCGTCGACAGCGCACGCGAAAATATCAACTTCGAGAAACTCAAAGCCATGCACGAGCTCAAAAACCAGATAGCCAACCTCAGCATCGAAATCGCCGAGAAACTCATCCGCGCCGAGCTCAGCGACAAGCCCAAGGCCGACGCCCTCATCCAGAAAGAGCTCGAAATGATGCAACTCAACTAGCGCCCCATGAACGACTACCGCATCAACAACAACTACGCCAAGGCGCTACTGCTGCTCGCCACCGACCGCAACGACATCGACCGCGTCTCCGACGACATGCGCCTGGTGAACAGCGTCATGGCCGAAAACCGCGAACTCGCCGTCGTCTTCGGCAACCCCACCGTCAAAGTCGACCGCAAAGTGGCCATCGTCGACGCACTCTTCTCCGGTCAGGTATGCGACACCACCCTCGCTTTCCTGCGCTTTGCCGCACGCAAAAACCGCTCGGTCAACTTCCGAGGCATCAGCCAGGCCTACATCGAGATGTGGCGCGACGTCCGCGGCATCGTCCTCAGCGACCTCGTCACCCACCAGCCCATCGACGACACCGCACGACGCATGGTCACCCAAATGGTCGAAGACTACACCGGCAAGCGTGTCGAACTCCACGACCGCACCGACCCCAAGATGCTCGGCGCCTTCAAACTCGAGTTCGACAGCAAAATGTACGACGCACGCATCCGCACCAAAATCCGCAAACTCCGCATCGAGTTCGCCAAGAACGTTTACGAAAGCAAATTCTAGAACATTATGTCCAACATAAAGCCCGCCGAAGTATCGGCAATCTTGAAACAGCAACTGGCCAATGTCGACCTCAGCGTCGAGCTTGAGGAGGTCGGCACCGTCCTCACCGTCGGCGACGGCATCGCACGCGTCTACGGCCTCGACAACGCCCAAAGCGGCGAACTCGTCGAGTTCGACACCGGCGACCACGGCATCGTCCAGAACCTCGAGGAAGACAACGTCGGCATCGTCATGCTCGGCGAAGTCAGCACCATCAACGAGGGCGACACCGTCAAGCGCACCCGCCGCATCGCCTCCCTCCGCGTGGGCGAGGGCATGCTCGGCCGCGTCATCAACACCATCGGCGAGCCCATCGACGGCCGCGGCCCCATCGAGGGCGAACTCTTCGAAATGCCCCTCGAGCGCAAAGCCCCCGGCGTCATCTACCGCCAGCCCGTCGAGCAACCCCTCCAAACCGGCATCAAGGCCATCGACTCCATGATCCCCATCGGCCGTGGCCAGCGCGAACTCATCATCGGCGACCGCCAGACCGGCAAGACAGCCATCGCCATCGACACCATCATCAACCAAAAGTCGTTCTACGACGCCGGCGACCCCGTCTACTGCATCTACGTCGCCTGCGGCCAGAAAGGCTCCACCGTGGCCAACCTCGTCAAAAACCTCGAGCAGAAAGGCGCCATGGCCTACACCATCGTCGTCGCCGCCACCGCCTCCGCCCCCGCAGCCATGCAGTTCTACGCTCCCTTCGCAGGCGCTGCCATCGGCGAATACTTCCGCGACACCGGACGCAACGCCCTCGTCATCTACGACGACCTCTCCAAACAGGCCGTCGCCTACCGTGAAGTCTCCCTCCTCCTCCGCCGCCCGCCGGGACGCGAGGCCTACCCGGGCGACGTCTTCTACCTCCACAGCCGCCTCCTCGAGCGCGCAGCACGCATCATCCAGAACGACCAGATTGCCGCCCAGATGAACGACCTCCCCGCCTCACTGCAGGGCAAGGTCCGCGGCGGCGGCTCACTCACCGCTCTGCCCATCATCGAAACCCAGGCCGGCGACGTATCCGCCTACATCCCCACCAACGTCATCTCCATCACCGACGGTCAGATCTTCCTCGAAACCAGCCTCTTCAACTCCGGCGTCCGCCCGGCCATCAACGTCGGCATCTCCGTCTCCCGCGTCGGCGGAAAGGCGCAAATCAAATCCATGAAGAAAATCGCCGGCACACTCAAAATGGACCAAGCCCAGTACCGCGAACTCGAAGCCTTCTCCAAGTTCGGCTCCGACCTCGACGCCGCCACCAAGGCCGTCCTCGACAAAGGCGCACGCAACGTCGAAGTGCTCAAGCAGCCCCAGTACACCCCCATGCCCGTCGAAGAGCAGATAGCCATCATCTTCTGCGGCACCAACGGACTGCTCCAGAAAGTGCCCATCGAGAAAGTCGGCGAGTTCGAGAAAGAATTCCTCTTCCAGATGAACTCCCAGCACCGCCCCATCCTCGACAACCTCCGTGCCGGCAAACTCATCGACACCGACCTCGCCGCCATGCGCCATCTCGCCCTCGACCTCGCCGAACGCTACAAATAGCCCACTGACCACCGACCACTGACCACTGACCACTAAACACTGACCCATGGCCAACCTCAAAGAAGTACGCACGCGCATAGCCTCCGTCTCCTCCACGCAGCAGATCACCTCGGCTATGAAGATGGTCTCCGCCGCCAAGTTCCGGCGCGCGCAGAACGCCATCATAGGCATGCGCCCCTATGCCGACCAGTTGCAGGAAATCATCGCCGACATCGACACCGGCGACGGCGTCCGAACCCCCTACCACACCCAGCGCCCGCTCCAGAACGTGCTGCTCGTGGTGGTCACCTCCAACAAAGGACTCTGCGGCGCCTTCAACAGCAACGTCCTCAAGCAGGCCCAGCAGCGCATCGACCACTACCGCGCCTCCCTCCCCGCCGGCGCACAGCTCCACGTCATGTCCATCGGCAAGAAAAGCTCCGAACTCCTCGCACGTCAGCGCGACCTCCCCCTCACCACCCACGACGACCTCCTCGACAGCCCCTCCTTCGACGAAATCGCAGCCCTCGCCGACGACATCATGCAGCGCTTCGCCGCCGCACAGCTCGACCATGTCGAAATCATCTACAACCAATTCAAAAACTCCCTCACCCAAATCCTCTCCACCGAGCAATTCCTCCCCCTCACTAGAGAATCTAGTAATACTAGATCGACCAGCACCTCTGCCCCCTCCAACGACTACATCTTCGAACCCTCCAAAAACGACATCCTCCGCGAGATGGTACCCCTCACCCTCCGCTCCACCTTCTACCGCATCATCCTCGACTCCCTCGCCTCCGAACACGGCGCACGCATGACCGCCATGCAGAAAGCCACCGACAACGCCACCGAACTCCTCAAAGACCTCACCCTCAGCTACAACAAAGCCCGCCAGGCCGCCATCACCAACGAAATCATCGAAATCGTCTCCGGCTCCGAAGCCCTCAAAGGATGACCCCACAGTATAGGCACAGTATAGGCAGGGTATAGGCAGGGTATACAATGTAGTATACAAACAGTATACAAACGGGTATACAAACAGTATACATTCGAGTATACAAACAGTATACAAACAGTATACATCAAAACATAATTTCAGCATCACATGCTGAAATTATTTTTTTACACTCTGTTGATTTTCATTATATTTACCCAGAACCTTATCTTTTTTCGGCATCAGTATCAAAAAAATGTGTATCTTTGCATTGTCAAACATCCGAGCCCATAGGGGTAAGAGGGTGGGAGACAGGATATTATAAAAAAGACGTTGAGCCACGTCTTGTCTGCGGCTATCGAATCTAGCAAATTCAAAAATCTACCGCGTGATAAGGCAAAGTCAGCGTCCATTGATGAGGATATACACTTGTTGTATATTGTCAGCGTGGGCTCGGGCATTGCTTATCCTTGGTAGATGGGCATGCTAGAGCCTCGATAGCGGGATGAGCGATAGTTCAGATACCCGCGCTCTTTTTTATAACTGTCTTTGTGTTAATGAAATTATTGGAACAACACATCCACATTGGGTATCTGTGGTTGGCCTTATAAAAAACACAAATGCAATGAGGTGTAACAATTGTGGATACATAAACGAAGACAGTGCAAAGCGATGCATCAAATGCAATGCCGAATTAAGCGTGGCTCCCTCGCCCGTAGGTGGCACGCTGTCGCAAAACAACGACGTATTTCAGCCGGCAGCCACAATCAGCGAAGCCACAGGTGGCGGTTTCTCCAATGCCGGAACACAAGTCGCTGGCAGCACACCCCGCCGACGCCCTGAACCGGTTGCCCCTTCCACACCGTCGACCGGCACCCCTTTCGGAGGCACCATCCCTCCCAGCACCCCCACCAGTGAACAAGGCACCATCAACCCCTGGACTCGTAAATCCCAGACTGGTTTCTGCTGGCTGCGCGGCATCGACGAGACGGGACAGCTGAAAGATAAACACACCATCTCCTGCGATAGCAACTCTTTCGAACTCACTCGAGATAATGTCAATCCCGGCGACCACACCATTTCATCCCACCAAGCCATTCTTTCGAAGGATGCTGATGGTTGGTACATCGAAGACAAAAGCACCTACCAAACCACTGCCATTATCGCTTCTCGACGCACAAAACTCGTAGAAGGCGACATTATCGTTCTTGGCTCTAGCCGTTTTGTTTTCACCGAGCAAAATCCTGAAAAACAATCCTGATGGAGCGCGTTGAGCTACAGCGTGGCGATGTGATTGGCGGATGCTATCATGTCGACAAATTGTTGGGCGAAGGCACCTTCGGCCAGGTGTTCCGTGTGTCGGATCGCAGCGGAAAAACAGTGGCTCTAAAACTGCTTAAAATGTGGTGCATAAGCCCCGACGAGCGCGCCAATGTCGCCAAACGCTTCGAGATGGAATACCACACTGGCCGCATCAACAGCCCCTATCTGGTTCATTCCCTCGCAAAAGGAGAACATAGGGGAAATCCATATATCGTTATGGAATACTGTGATGGTGGCGACTTGCTGCACGCACTCAATCGCGGCTCCGTCGATACTACACGCGCCATGACGCAGGTGCTCCTGGGTCTTCAGGCTCTGCACCGCGAAGGTAAAGTCCACCGCGACCTGAAACCCGAAAATGTCCTCATCCGGCATGACGGCACAGCTGTATTGACCGACTTCGGCATAAGCGGCGACCAAAACCACCGACTCACCAGACGTGGCATCTTTGGCACCCCACGCGAAATAATGGGCACCTTTATATATATGCCTCCCGAGCAAGTCCGACCTCCCTCAGGCAACGCCACGGTAAGACCCACTACCGACATCTTCTCCTTCGGCGTGATGCTCTATCAAATCCTGACCAATCATCTGCCATTCGGAAAGCTGGAGTCGGACGACGATATGGAACGCTACTGCGAAAACGGACGCACTGGAAGATGGAACCGAGACCTCCTGCAACGGCATCCTCAGGCCTCCACCTGGATGCCCGTGGTGGACGGCTGTCTCCAACCCAACTATACACGTCGGTTGCAAAACGTAGGCGAAGTGCTGCAGCTTATGCCCAAAGCCCCGGATTTGCCCTTGGCCGAAACACTGCGTGACGAAGTCCCACCCTCAAACATTTCACAGTGGATGCTGCGCGTCATGCAGGGCGAGGAGTCGGGACGAGTCTACCCCCTTGACCCCGCGAAAACTCACGCCAACGTGCTGCACATGGGACGCAAATCCTCTTCCGCTCACAACGACATTCCCATCACCGAAACACTAAGCGCCTACATCTCCCGCTCGCACTGCACTTTGGAGTACGACCCAGGCGAAGAGCGTTGGTATCTCTGGGATGGACAGTGGGTGGAGCAGACCGGCGGTGGCAAGTGGAGACCCTCGCTCAACGGCACCTTCGTCGGTTCGCGCCAGGTGACCATGAATGACCCATATCCACTTGCCGTCGGCGACATTATCACTTTGGGCGATGCCACCCTTCGCGTTGAAGCGAAATAACTTTACAATATCCTGAAACAAAAACACACAGATATGACACAAGCAACAAATTACAAACGCTCCTTTTCCGGCTCAATGGGTGCTGGTATGAAGTCCGTCTTCGGATCGACCGGGCGCCGCTTCTATGAGTTGGAATTCCGCACCGCTAGCGAAAAGCATCGCGCGGGAGAGACTCAGAAAGTCATCGTTGACCAAATCGAACTCGGCCGCGACAGCCAGTGTGGCATACGCTTCGGGGAGGACTGCAAAACCGTCTCCCGCCGCCATGCTGCCATCATCAAAGATGGCAACGGGTGGAAACTGGTACAGCTCTCCAAAACCAACTCCACCTATCTCAACGGTCGCAAAGTGGAAAACGAGTGGTACCTGCAAAATGGCGATGAGATACAACTCTCCACCGACGGGCCTCGCATCGGCTTCCTCGTGAAAGAAGGTGCCGGAAGTCTGGTCAAAAGCATAGGCCTCACCAACAGATTGAGCCTATTCCGCCAGCAGGCCTTGCGGCCGTATAAGCGGGCACTGACAGTGATATCAAGTGTACTCGTTGTTTCTGTTGGCATCTTGAGCTTTTTATTGTCAGATGTAATGAAAGACAATAGATTGCAAGCTGCTGCAATAAAAAAATACGAAGACCAGCATTCTGCAGATTCTATCAAAATAGAAGAAGCTATCGCTTCTGCTTCAAAGGCTACTAATCGTGCCGAAAGTGCTGAAAAAAGACTTGCTAATTTAAGCCGGCAAGTACGTAGAACCGCCGAAAGGGTTGATACAATGGTTAATATACAGGTAGGTTCTGTTTCTGATGCAGCAATAAAAGCAGCGATGCCGTATGTATACTTTATCCGTGCATACGAGGTAACCCTATTTTCTCCAGATGGAACTCCGTACACTATCCCTAATTATAGATGGAAAGGAACGGGATTCTTATTGGCGGATGGGAGATTCATAACGGCCAGACATGTTGTAGAACCATGGATGATGTCTCCTGATGGCATAGGTCTCGAAATAAACAATATACTTACGGAAGTCGGAGGCAAGTGCGTGGCGAAACTCATTGCCGTATCACCGTCTGGAGATAAAATATTTTTTACAAGCGAGCAAACTATAACCGACAAATCACGAGATAAAAAATATGAAATTGTCCAGAAAGATGATGCAGGAGAAGTTGTAATAAAAGATGGTGATACCATTAAGTCTTATTATTATTTAACGACAGATTATAATGTGGATTGGGCTTATATTCGCACCTCAAAAGAAGGGGGATTGCCATTTGATGCTCAAGCTAGCACAAATCTGAGAATGAGGACTCCGCTTACTTCCATCGGATATCCTGCGGGAATTGGAGGTGAGGATATGACAAATGTGCAACCAATATGGGGGACGGCAGTTGTCGCCAAAGATGGACTGCACAATGGTATGATTCTGGTAACCGATGATAATACTGAACAAGGTAACTCAGGAGGACCTATGTTTATATCAAATAATGAAGGGAAACTTGTGGTTGTAGGTATTGTTTCTAATGGGAGGGGAAATAACACCGGTTTCTATGTCCCAATTAGTAATTTAAAATAGTCGCTAGTATTACATTATGAAAAAGATCGTTGTTGTATGGGCATACATACTATTAGTAGGAGAGCCATTATTGTTTGCTCAAATTCAAAATAGCAAAGACTTTTCGAGTCAGTCGGTATCAAGTAGCTGGATTGCAAAGTCCGTAAGACAATCACTATTTATAGTGAATTCGAGTTACAAAGTTCAAGATGGTAGTGGGCAACTATTTGATCGAGAAGGACGCACTGATTTTAACAACTGTTCTTTACTTGGGGTGCAGATTGAGAATACTCTAGTGACTCCCGGGGAAACCATTTCTCCCTGGATAAATGACACTGCGTTTTCCGCATATAAGGAGTCCTATTCCCCCGTATTACACATAGTAGAAAAAAGGAATCTTGACCAAAAAGACTATATAATAGTGGAATTCGATTCTTCCGTCTGTAAACAGAATGATGGAATTTGCCTGTTTTCTAACGAAGAGCCTGGATTAAGTTACCAGAATAAAGACGCTTCAGAAGTGTCAGGACACATTGTATGGGTCGTTTCTCCCGATTCTCCGGGCAAATGCGACTCTGTTCATCTAATAATTAACACGTATACTAGAACAAACAATAATATCGTAGATGGACCAAAAGTGTCAAAAATAGATGAGATCCTTTCTTTGGGTAAGTTCAAGCAAATAATTGGTGGCATTTTTGTTGTCCCATCTTTCCCTGAACCAGGTGTGGTAAGATTCAATGTGGCAGCCTTGCTCAAACGTTCTCATAGAGAAATGGGGAAATGGGAGGTTGTGGTAGTTTCGGACGGTTATAAAGATGTCACAGAAGATGATGGGTTAGTTCCGAGCAAGAATACCCGTAACCAGAAACCATCAGCACGAAAAAGAAAAAAATAGAATATTCATGCATAGTATAATTAAATACCGCATCGCAGCCCGAACGGAAGCAGCTGGCAAGTATAGTCCCGACGCCCCACAAGAGGGCAATGAGGACAACTACGGTCTAATTTGTAATATCGCCCAGCCTGCAGCGCAGCCTGGTTTCGACGAGGTGGTCGACCTCGGCGAAATGGGACTGTTGATGTTCGTGGCCGATGGCATGGGTGGACACAATGCGGGTGAGGTTGCATCTAAAATCGCCGTCGACACCGTCGCGGAAGCCTTTTCCAGTGCTAAAATCTCTTCGGGCATCGCCGTTAGCCACGAGGCTCGCAGCCTGTACATGGAAGGTGTGATTCGCGAGGCTGACAAACGCATCCGAGCCTATTCCAAGCAAAACAAAGAGTGCGAAGGCATGGGGTCTACCCTCATCATCGCCTGGCTTGTAGGGAACGAACTCTCCGTTAGCTGGTGTGGCGATAGCCGTTGCTATGTCTACAGACCTACACCTGCTCCGCGCATCAGTATGATCAGTGAAGACCACTCCTACGTCCAGGAGTTGGTTCAGCGTGGCGTCATACCCTATGAGGCTACCTTTGCTCATCCCCGTGGCAATGTGGTGACACGCTGCCTGGGGGGTGGGGGTGAGCTTGCCGAACCTGAAAGCCGCCGAGCCTTCATCGGGAAAGGTGACATCGTCATCCTTTGCAGCGATGGACTCAGCGGCGTTCTTTTCGACGATGGACGCCTTTTCGACGGTCAGCCTATTTCCGAGGAAAATATATGCGACGTAATTTCAGCCCACAGGTCTTCTTTGCGAGAATGCCTGCAAGAGCTTTTCGCTGCCGCTGAACGACAGAACTGGTATGACAACGTGACCGTCGTTGCATGCGAGGTGGTGGAAGGTCCTGATGCCCCCAGTGAAATACCAGGTGCACTGCCTTCCACGCATATTTCCCCTAGAAAGTCGAGAAGCAAGCGGTGGGTGGCTGCAGCTGCAATTGTCTTGCTGTTGGTGGCTGGAGGACTTTTCTCTTGGTGGTATATGAGCCAAGTGCCAACCTGCGATTCATCGTGCGACCTGACTGCCCTTTTGAAATATGATCAGCAAGAGGGTGTATTGTGGTTCTGCGATACATCGCATACGTGTTGCATCTCGATCTCCGACAGCACGGGTGTTGTGGTGAGGGATACTATTCGTGATGGATCTAGATTTCGTTTGCCTTCATCTTTCGAACACGGGAAAAAGTACTATGTCTCTGCTGTTCGGTTGGGATGTGAACCATGTACTCCCAGACGTAAAAGTTTCACCTATTATGCCCGTGAGAAGGCAAGAGGAAAAAGCAGTGAGCGAACTTCTTCTCAGCCGAAAGCACCTGCAAATCCGCCGAAACAGTCGGTAAAACTGATCCCCGTTCAACTAGATTCTTTAGCAAGGGGAAAGGATGCAAAACATGAAGCTGCACCGTTGGATACTCCCGACATAAAAAAAGAACTGAAACCATATAACCCACCCAGCTTAACAATAGTCCCCGTCGACTCAAATAAGAACCAATAACTTCATGGAAGATCTTAGAGAGAAGTTAATTGTAAAGGAACGGTATCGACTAAGCAAAAAATTAGGGGAAGGTTCCTTTGGTGAGGTATGGCTGGCAGAAGATATGCTGCTTGATAATATGCAGGTGGCATTGAAATTCTATCAACGCACTGATAGTGAAGGCCAGACTGCTTTTACTCGTGAATATACCCGCGTGCTTCACCTCAAACACGACAATCTCCTTACGGCCAGCTATTTTGATTTCTACCAGCGGCGTCCCTTTTTGGTGATGGATTACTGTTCGAGAGGTGCGGCCAGTCAGTATAAAGGCCACATGGAAGAAAAAAAAGTGTGGCAGTTTGTTCATGATGTGGCAGCGGGCCTTGCCTATATGCACCGACAGCAACCCCCAATCATTCACCAAGATATAAAACCCGGCAATGTATTGGTGCACAGCACTGGTCGTTTCGTTGTTACAGATTTCGGTATCAGTCGTTCCACGTTAAGCGGTAGCGGCTCGGGCGAGGCCCTTAAAAGCGCTGGTACTATAGCCTATATGGGGCCAGAGCGGTTCAAGGCAAACGCAGAGACAATCAAGGCGAGTGATATTTGGAGTCTAGGGTCAAGCGTGTATGAACTTGTTACTGGCAATGTACCGTTTCAAGGAGGTGGTGGTGTAATGCTGACGGCGGGAGCAGAAATGCCCGCACTGCCATCAAATTACTCAAAAGAACTCAATTGTGTCATGCAAGCATGCATGGCCAAGGATACCTGGAATAGGCCGCGGGCCGATCAATTGGCGACTTATACCGAAGCTATAATTCGCGGCGAACACCCAACCCCACCGTGGAAGTCCAAGTCCGGTGGGGTAGAACAGCCGACAGCCATGTCTTCTGCATTGGAGAAAGTGGTGAAGATTGTCTCTCGGCGAAGTGTTCTTATAGTGCTCGCTGTCGTGGCGGCTGCTGTGCTGCTAGGCCTTCTTGTTCACCGTTGCTCTTCTGGTACTGTCGAACCATCGTCTTCTACCGAGGCGTTAAGTGATGGCGGAAAGGAAAATGTGGAAATTGTGTCCCTTCCGGAAGGAAAATGGAAGGGCGGGATTAACAACGAGGGCAAACCCGATGGCGATGGTGAATTAAGCTATAAATTCGATGATCCCGATGGACGACAGTCGTATATGGGATCAATGAAAAATGGCAAACGGCATGGCAAGGGAGTTTTGCTCTATAAAAATGGCAATAGTTTTGATGGCGAGTTCCGAGACGATGACCTATGGAATGGAACTTTCCGCAACGTGGAAGATGGACTCTATTTCTCGGGGACTTTCCTGCGCAATGCCCCTCAACACGGTGAGTGGCGCTATATTGATGACAATACTCTTTATGAGAAAATATGAATATAAACTAAAAACTACGATATGATGAAGAAGACTGTCTTAATGGGATTGATGCTCTTGTTGGGAATTGTGAATGTCCTTGGCCAGAGTGGTGTGTCAGTCCAAAAGTGCAAGACCTGTAACAAACCTTTGAAGGAATGCAAGTACAAGGGAAAACACCCTTCGTCATCGTCATCCTCTTCTCGACAAAAAAACACCTCATATTTAAGGGTGAACGGGAGCAGTAACGAGATTAACACAAACTGTACCAATTCTTCGGGATGTACTTTTGTGTACACCGTGGCAACCAATGCGCAAGACTATACGGTGTCTTCATCAAATGCATGGATAACCTTCAGGGATAAGAAAAAAGAATCATTCACGGTCGAGATTGAAGCCAACAGATTGACACGTATTCGCGAAGGGTATTTTACGGTCACCGCAGGCGGCACACAGGTCAAGGTCAATGTCAAGCAAATTGGTGCAGCAAAACAACGGGCCACGTATCTGTATTTGGATGGCTCTCCCGATGATCAGGTTATTAATTGCGACAGTCCAGACGGTTGCTCAAAAACATATGCCATCTCAACCGATACCGCAGATTTTGTTGTCATGGCTCTCCCATCGTGGGTCAAAGTTGTGCAAAAGTCACTGACGTCATTCTCTGTCCGAGTGGAATCTAATCCGAGCCATAGGGAACGCAATGATTTCTTCTGGGTTCGCGCCGGTGGAATGCAAGTGAAGGTGAAGGTGCATCAGGTACGTAGACCACGAACACTGGCCAAAGGTGTCTCGGATGTCCGTTTTTCTGCAGGCATGGGGATGAGGGTGTCTCATACGAGTGTTGGTTTCAGTGGCCCTACCGTGGGTGGTGTGTTCAATTATGCAGTCAACAATCTTAGCGGTATAGGCACAACTCCCAACTACTCTTCCGGCATAGGTTTTGACGCGCATGCTTTGGTCGAGATTCCTATCACTGGGGGCTTTGGATTGGCAACAGGATTGGGTCTTTCTGTGCATAATTTCTCCCAACAGTTTCAAAGCAGTGAATGGAGTTTTACCACCGACAATTGGAACACAGCTTATGGTATCACGCAGAGCAGCAAGGAGAAATACAGAATTACTTCGCTGGATATTCCAATACTACCCCAATATCGTATTTCATTAGGCAACGGGAATACAGTACTTTCAATAAAGGGCGGTTTCGTTTTTGGAATTGGTCTGTCGGGAAAAGTCAGGCTGAATACTCAAATTCGCGCAGATAATCAAAACTCAAGTGGTAATAATACTGGCCAATACAGCGAAAGTACCACTACGGGTAGTGCTAATTTGTACACCGGGTCTTACAATTTCACGCAACGCTACTCCCGGGGTTCGTCACAGACCTACACCATGAACGGGATTGCCACCAACCCATTCGACCGGTTCAATTTCTCGCTACGCTTGGGAGCAGACTTCGAGTTCGCTCGTTTCTATGTCGGACTGACGTATGATATTGGTCTCTCCAACATTGCCAATGACTCCTACTTCAGCAACGTGTCAAATCAGATTCCGGGATTTTTCCATTACGGAACTCCACGGCTTATGTCGAGTTCCCTCCCGCTGAAAAACTACAAACAGCGAATAGGAAGCCTTCTGATATCAGTAGGGTACAGATTTTAAAAGAAAGGGCTGGCAATGTTGAAACCATTGCCAGCCCTTTTGTTGATGAGGTGCGGTGCTACTGCCGCAGGGGTGTGAGGGTGGTGCGGCGGTTCTGGGCGCGGCCCTCGGGGGTGTCGTTAGTGGCGATGGGGCGGGTCTCGCCGTAGCCGCGGTAGGTGAGGCGGTCGGGGCTGATGCCGCGGAGGATGAGGTAGTCGTAGACGGCCTTGGCGCGCCGCTCGGAGAGGGCCAGGTTGTCCTCGTCCTTGCCTACGGCGTCGGTGTGGCCGCCCACCTCGAGGCGCAGGCTCGGATGGCGCTTGAGGGCTTCGGCCAGGCGGTCGAGGCCGGCCTTGGAGGCTTCGTAGAGTTCGGCGCTGGCGGTGAGGAAGTGGATGTTGCGGAGGGTGACGGTGTCGCCGAGCGAGAGGAGGTTCTCGGCCTGCAGGACGGGGTCGATAAAGGTGACGCGTTCGGGCTGCACGGGGGCGGGCATGACGAAGGAGTAGAGGTCCTGGCGGCCATAGCCGCCGAAGCGGTCGCTACTGAAGATGGCTGTGCGGCCGTCGGGGGCCACGATGAGGTTGTTCTCCTCGCCGGCGGTGTTGATGGGGTAGCCGAGGTTTTTCACGTCGCCCCAGGTGGTGTCGGAGGTGCGCTTGGCGCGGAAGAGGTCCATGCCGCCCATGCCGAGGTGGCCGTCGGAGGCGAAGTAGAGGGTGCGGTCGTCGAAGTGGACGAAGGGTGCGGTCTCGTTGCCGGGGGTGTTGATTTCGGGGCCGAGGTTGCGGGGCTCGCTCCAGCGGCCTTCCACGAGGGTGCAGCACCAGATGTCGGTGCCGCCGTAGCCGCCGGGGCGGGTGGAGACGAAATAGAGCGTGTAGCCGTCGATGGAGAGCGAGGGGAAGGACTCCCAATAGGGGGTGTTGACGGGGTGGCCGAGGTTCTGCGGACGGCCCCAGCGGTCGCCTTGGCGGACGGACATATAGATATCGCACGAGGAGTGCTCGCGCGAGCGCCCGCAGGCGGTGAAGATGACCACGCGCCCGTCGTGCGAGAGGGTCTGGGCGCCCTCGTTGCCGTTGCTGTTGAGGGGTTCGGGCATGCGCTGGGCGGGGCCCCAGTTGAGTTCCATGGTGTCGTAGAGCGAGAGGTAGAAGTCCTCCTCCTGTGGCAGGCCGGGCTGTGTGGTGGCGCGTCGGGGCGAGCGGCGGGTGAAGACGAGCTGGCGGTAGTCGGCGGTGAGGGCGGGCAGGTACTCGTCGTCGGCGGTGTTGACGTTGGGGCCGAGGTTGATGGGGCGGAAGGGGACGGGGTGCTCTACGGCATGCTGGCGGAAGTCGGCGGTGCGGATGCCGTCGCGCGCCTCGCGGCGCCAGCGTTCGCTTTTCGGGTCGAGGCTGAGGCAGTGCTGGTAGCACTGGCGGGCGTCGGCATGGCGCTCAAGCATCAGGTACTGGTTGCCGAGCAGGAGCCACGCTTCGACATAGCCGGGGTCGAGGTCGAGGGCGCGGTTGAGGAGGCGGACGGCCTCCTCGTGGCGGCCGGCCACGCCGTGTTCGACGGCCTGGTTGAAGAGGGGTTCGCTCTTCTTGGTCTGCGCGGCGGCTGCCAGCGGCAGTAGGATTAGGAGGAGCAGGAGTGGACGCATGGGCTAGCGGTGTTTGACCAGGGTGCGGGTGAGGCCCTGGGAGTGGAGCAGATAGGTGCCGGCAGGGAGGCCGCTGAGGTCGATGGTGAATTCAGAATTTTGGGGTTTGAAGTGTTGCAGGCGGCGGCCCGAGCAGTCGAGGAGCGACACATCGGCGGCGGCCCGGACGGTGATGCGGCCGGAGGCGGGGTTGGGGAAGAAGGAGAGGGGTTGGGGGTGGGAGGTCGGAGAGGGGATGTCGAGGCGGGAGGCGCCGGCGGGGTGGCCGGTGGTGAGGGTGAGGCGGTAGGTGCGGACGGTGTGGGTGTCTTCGGCGGTGACGGTGAGGGTGACGAGGGAGGAGGTGTCGTCGAGGGGCTGGCGGTCGATGGCGACGGAGGCGTCGCGGGCCTCGGGGACGACGAAGAGGTTGGGGTCGGCGAGCAGCCGTGGCTCGTCGACGTGGACGGTGTAGTCCGTCCGGCCTTTGCGGAAGCCGTCGATGGGGCGGCCGTCGACGAGGATGTCGTTGAGCCAGGCGCTGTAGACGAAGCGGATGTCGTCGATGGAGAGCGAGTCGTTGGCGCTGCCTCCGCCGGGGGTGGCGTTGGTGGTGAGGTTGACCAGGAGGTAGCGCGGGTCGGACTGGCCGTCGTAGAGGAAGGGGACCTTGAGGAGCTGCCAGTGGGGCTCGGTTGGCGAGCCGGTGGTGCGGGTGAAGCGCGCCTGTGCCTTGCCGCAGTAGAGGTCGGGGCGGTTCTCCTGATTGGGGGCGCGGAAGTCGTTGTCGCCGTGGAGGATGGCGGAGACTTGGGCCTGGGCCGAGGCCGAGGAGGCGTAGAACGATACCCAGACGTAGAGCGAATCGGGCGTGCCGGAGAAGGGCTGGCAGTGGCTGGCGTTGGAGCGCTGGGTGTAGTTGAAGTTGTCGCTGCTGGAGGCCGACATCGAGCCGGCGTGGATGCGGCCGGTGGTCATGTTGCCGTTGGCTTTGATGCCGAGGATGGAGGTGGTGTAGATGGTCAGGTAGTGGCTGCCGTCGGAGCCCGGGCGTCCGCCGTTGCGGCGGTAGTGGTGGGGCGAGTCGGCGAGGGAGGAGAAGGTGCCGTCGGACGAGGCGAAGGAGTTCCAGTGGGTGGGCTCGGAGGTGACGCCGCCGTCCCAGAGCTCGAAGCCCGGGTTGGGCAGCTGGTGCTGGGCGCGGCCCGCCAGGGCGAGGGCCAGCAGGCAGAGGAGGGCGAGGGTGTGTTTCATAACGCAATGGGGAACGGAAAAACGGCGAAAATATTGCACATTGACAAAAAAATATGCCCCAACGGGCGGATGGTAGACGGCTGATTTGCAGTGGATTGTGGGCATACTCTTCTTCCTCTGTTCTTCATTGGCAGGCGATGGGGGGCAATAAAACAGAAATTGTGGCGTTGTAGGGGTGTTTGGGGAAGACAAGA
>Ga0256406_1001083_pt1 | contig 45376 bp, 36 predicted proteins | sample RumenRJG_03DNA_FD_185986 | JGI IMG/M metagenome (GOLD analysis project Ga0256406, IMG submission 185986) | Bovine rumen microbial communities from Lethbridge, Alberta, Canada - RJG_03 | ecosystem: Host-associated > Mammals > Digestive system > Stomach > Rumen | place: Canada: Alberta | collected... | reverse complement strand
GAATAAGATATGCTAATTCGACTTAAAGACTGGCTACGACCTCTCTTTCAGACAATTATTATTCTTCTTGTGATAATTCTTGCATTTATTGTTGATTTTGCAAAGATTCTCGCAGAAGCCATAGTCAGAGCACAGTTAGAAAAAGACAGCCTGCCAGTATGGCTTAGAGTAATAAAAGCCTATGGCCTATGGCCACTGTCACTTTCAATTGCGGTGATAGTTATCGCCCTCGTTTATAATAGCAATAAAGAAGCTGCGCTTAACGGCAACAATGATATATATCATGAACACACTTACCTTTCTTACCTGTTTTACCGGTACGTACTTGGATATAAGTCCTGTTGCCTGAGACTTGTTCCTGTACTGATGCAGTTTAAACTGGTAGTGAATGGTGTCTTTGCGAATTACATCCTATCTGATGACGAAATTCATACGGCGTCGGAAGACGAACAGATATATGTTAAGAGGCCTAAGAGTTATATAGACACAGTTAACCTGCTGATAAGTGATACATATAAAGTTAAAAACAGTCAGCTACCGGAGAAAGCAAAACAGTATTCTGCGATAAGGATTGACAGACCTTCAGTGGATCACGTGAGATATGATAGTGAAGGACTACGAGAGCAGAGAACCCGTTAAAGAAGATGCAGTCGCTTATCGCGATAGCCTGCAAGCTGCTAAGGGTGATATACACGCTTCTACTGACAGGCCGGAAATATGATCCGGAGCGAATGCTTCGTGATATAAGATATCCTGAGCCGTCACAGGCAAAAGCAGCATAACGTAGACATAGATATATTTCCAGGACCTTGCCGGGCAGCCGTTAACGGATGCCCGGCCGGGTTCTGGAACATGAACCCAAAAACGATGATGCTCTGTCATCATTACAACTACTGACAGACCAAGTATGGCAGCGAAGTGTCCTCCGAACTATTCGGGACTGCCACAGGAATGACTTGCCAGTGTGATTCAAAAACAGATAAGAGCCGTAGCTGGCAGGGATTTTCTCCGTGAGGCATGACCTCGTTTGAAAGCTTGGCTGGCACTTGGTGTATGGATAGGTGGGACGAAGGCTGGGACATAGATCCCCATGGACACGGAAGGTTCACTGCCATAGTTGATCTGAGGGAAAATGGCCTTTATAAAACGGACATACCGGACACTCTATAAAGCATACCCAAAAATCAGCTATTCAGCACATGATGCGATGATATCCATCACCATTGACTCTTATTTTATGAGGTAGGATGTCAACAGAAGCCCATAAAATCGTAAATTGGGGCTTGGCATTATAGGAAGAGTAAACAGTGATACCCATCAGCTTCGCCGTTTTTGCAGCCAGATCAGTGATACAGTCGTGATAAAGATCGACTCCATGTGTTTTCTCATAGTCGTAACATCGACCGCGGAATCTCGAAAGAGTCTTGTCACTTATAGGCTGCTCTTCAAAACTTGTGGTATGGAGTGCCGCCTGATACTGCTTACTTTATATGAAATTTTCAAGGTACAAAACAGAAATTATTATCATTAGGCCATAAACCTTTTGACCCTAACATCATAAAATTTATTATAAAAACATATATGTTAAACAAAGCTCACGAAGGATATGAATACCAAGATTTTTTTACTACAGCAATTGCTGTAGATCTGATGCTGCGTCATCCAGAGTGCGAGCTTGAGGTCGATAGTAAGGATTTTAAAAGAGATAAGTTTGATGATCTGAAGGTCTTATACAGTTCTGATACTAAAAGTTCTGATTTGCAATCCGGTAGTGATGATCCTACGAGCGATAGTGCGTCCAAAGAATTCTGTAATCCGGATGCAACTATAAATGACAAATACGGTATAGTATTTCAGATCAAGTATAGCGATGAGAATACAGACCATGCTTTGGAAAAGGTTGACTTTTCTAATGGTAATGGCCATGACACATGTTTAATTGACCTTTATGAATCATGGCATGAATTGAGAAAAAGAAGAGACTATAGCTCACTGCTCCTGTGCTTGGCGTGGAAACGTCCGGCGGCAGCTGATGATCTTAATAAATTCCTTGAAGATGTAACTGGGTCTATAGATTCGATCACTTTTTCTCTGCCCTTTGAATGCGTAGTATACCGTTTTAAAGCAAATGAATTCTGGCCAGAAGACAATAATATCCCTTCTGATTGGAGAAAGGTAAAGAAATACCTATTAGAAAATCAAGTTGATCGTAATGATTTTATAGAGTTTTGCAATGACCTGAGAATTGTTGTTGAACTTCCGAAGGCCAGTCTTGATTTTAGCCACCCTTTACAGCTTGAAACGGATATCTTGTCCCTTGTGAACAGACTTGGGGTTGGTATTTATCCTAATGAAAAAATTACCAATACGGATTTTGTCAATAAATTGGCAATGCTCGTCAAGAGGACACGCGCAAAGGGCGGATCTATTGCTGTAGACTCATTGGCTGAAAGACTTGGTTTAATTACAGATTATGGTCGCCTGGATCAGAACTTTCCTGTCGATAAGAATGTCCAGGTCTCTTTAACAGACGAGGTCAGGCGACTTGATAAAGAAATCAAGAAGAGTAATCGACTGATTCTTACAGGAAACCCTGGTTCAGGAAAATCATGGTTCATAGAAGAGTTTACACAGCACCTTAGAGAATCTAAAAGTGTTGTGGTTCGATATAGTTGCTTCTTATCTCTTGATGATGTTACTTCAATTGAACGTATAAAGACTAACTCGCTTTATGGTAATTTTGTATCTCAACTTATCGAGCAGATTCCTCAGTTAAAATCAAAGAAGGATACGCTGCTTGGAGCGGACAAGAGTGAAGTTGAGAAACTTTTAAACGAGGTAAAAGGAACATTCTATGTCATAATTGATGGATTAGATCACATAGAACGTGAGTATAATCTTAACAAAGAGACGATTTCTCAAGGCCAGACGACTATTATCAATGAGATTACGCAGATTGTCTTTCCTGAGAACTGCCATGTACTAATAGTATCTCAACCAGTAGAGGATCTGGATCTTTTTAAAGAAAAAGGATACAGAGAAATTCACATAAAAGGGTGGGATATAAGAGGTGTCAAGACCCTTATGAGCAGATATGGGCTGGCGGACATCACACTTGAAAATGAAAACTATGTAAGTGACAGTCCCCTATTTCTTAGCAGAATACTATTAGAAAAATCTCAAGGGAATGTTCTGTATCTAGGTTATCTCATAAGGCAACTTCAGGAGTGCCAGAAGAATCCGAGATATACGGTTTCAGTTAAGAGTTTACATGAAATTCCAGATTACGATATAAGCCTATCTAATTATTACTCATACATATCTGGAAAAATTAGCAATACTAAAATTGTCTTTGCCTTAACTGGTGCTGATTTTTACTTAAGTGCTTCAGAATTATCAGAAATAACTGGCATGGGAGATTATGTGTTGAGTGATTTGGAAATCCTTAAACCAGTCGTACGTGAATCAGCTATTTCTGGTGGAGTGATAATATATCACGAAAGTTTCAGAAGATTTATTCTTAACAGTTTAAAGACAAAACAGGTTGATGTTAATAAAAATGTATATGGCGATTTAATTGCGTGGCTACATAGTAAGCCTTTTTATTTATTTGAAAAGAGTTATTATTACTTGCCTGCTCTATACCTTAAGACTGGTTCTAATGACATTGTTAAGCTGATCAGAACTGATTTTGTAACTGAAAGTATTCGTGAGGGATATTCTAGGGATGCGATTCGGAGCAGCATTGTTTATTTTATTCAGGGAGCGGCTAGAGCTCACGACATTGTAGCTCTTGCTACGTCTAGTGAACTCCTTGCTATGCTGGATGATCTGAATGATGCTAATGATATTAATATTAAATATCTACAGGCGCTATGTGCAACAAAGGGTGCAAATAAGCTAAACAATTTACTACAGAACAATGGAAGACCAACATTTTTTGATGTAGCTACTGGTTTAGAAGCATGTTATATATGTTCAAGAAACGGAGTACGACCATGGTGGGAGCTATACCTAAATGTTAATGCTAAAACATTTAAAGTAGACCAGGCAAAATATTATTTCAGATACTGTGTTGATTCTCAGGGATTTGAATGTATACCGCGAATAATGAAAGGGGTAGAAGCAGAAAAGAAAGTATTACGAACTTCTCTTGTTAGAGAATTATATCCTGAAATTATCAGTTATATAGGAGAAGATGAGATTTCTAATATTTGTAAGACTGAACATCTCACATTTTGGAATCAGTACATAAAAGAGCGGAAGATCGGCTTTGCGGACGTTCAATCAGTTTCTATAGATGAGGCTGTCAAGCTGTTTGATGCGATATTAAAGATCGAATATCCATCCGACGATAATATAGATATTTTTTATGAATTCTTCAATACTGAATTTTCTTTAGTGCGTCAAGATTCGAAAACAATATCATTCTTTGATGATCTTATATCAAAGTGCGAGGGGATTAACTGGTTCCATAACTGGATAATCTATATGATCAGGATTGTAAGACTTTGGGCAGAATGGGCCGAAAGTGGTAATGAATTCCGGATTAATCAGGATAATGAGATTTTGGATGCACTTCACTACCTTATTAAAGACACTGAAGTCTTTAAGGGAAAGCCAAGAACTTGCGACCTGTATTCTCTTCGTGGAATCATGAATAAGAGCTACTATATGGCTCTGAGAATGATAAGTTCAATTGACAACCTTAATAATGCTATTGGTATTCTTAAGGATATGGCAGATAGGACGGCCACTGTTTTTGATCATAGTAGCAGTGGCCCGCTTACGAATGAGAACTTTATAATAGTTCTTAGTCAAATTATAAATGACGGTAATAAGGATGTCGTTATCCCTTACATTGAATCCTTCGCTGCAGATAGTGCAAATTGTGAAGCGTATGAATACGCTGCTGAGGCTAATTTTGAATTGGCGGTTGTACTTGCCAAATATGATATTGAAAGAGCACGTCATTATTATGATTTAGGAATTTCATATCTTGTTGGTTATGGATATCATAAGGACATTATCATAGAACAGATATTGGATCCTTATTCTGAGTACTATAGTGCAATAGAAAGAAGTAATCAGGGCAAGCAGATAGCTATAAAAAAGAGAGACGCTATCACGGCGATGACACGAGCTCTCTTTACGCATACTGACGGTCGAAGTACTAATCATTATCTGAACCTTTGGACGGAGAAGCTACTTCAAATAGATCCATTGTATGCACTTAGCTTCATTAATGGTTTTCAGATATTCAATGAAGGCGGGGGAATAGCAGATGATATGATTCTGTCAATCGTTTGCAAGTATTGTTCGTCGCCTAAATTCACGCGGGTTGTAATAAGTCTTATTGAATCGCTTCCGAATAACATGGGCAGTAGATTGATAGATGCCGCTTCTTGTATCTTAAAAAGGCTTATTTCGGACTATACCGATAACGGGACTTATAGCCCGGAGGATGGAGAACAATTAGTTAGGGAGCTTACAGTAAATATTCTATCAAGATTCAATATCCTGGATGAGAAGCAAAAGATACTAGATCATTCTCCAAATCAGGAAGCAATCATCAAGTTTATCAATCTAGCTGAGCATACTGGATTAGATGTACAGCAGTATAGAACTTATTTCTCAGGTGGAGAGGATATAACTAATAAAGGAACAACTGTTTCTTCGGGTGAAAGTACATATGAGAAGAATGAAGAGTTTAGATGTAACTCATATGATGAGGCTATTGAATGGTTTGAGAAAAATGATATAACCGATGAGAATAGTCAGGATGTCATAGCGTTTCTTCAGTCACTCGAAAAGACTGAATCCTCAGATGAAAAAATCTATAGTTGCTTCAAGTCCATCATTTTTAGAAACTGGTGGGACTCTAGCTCTAAATTCGAGAATAGAATATTAGTTATACTTGATAAGCTGAATTGTTCTGATGAACTTTCAATAAAAGTTCACACACTAATGTTTGTCAATTCCAATGAATGGGGGAGTTCGCTTACAAATGGTGCTGAGTTTGAAGAAGCGTATAGAAGAAATGCAAACATTGCATTTGAGGTTCTATTTAATGAACTCCCATCTGTTGCAATAAGAAGATCTGGTAGAATAAGTGCCGGATTAATCAGCACTCTGAGTAAAGTCGGCTACGATGAGAATACCATTATAGCGATATGGGAGAATGTATTTGATATTATAAAACAGAGATTCCCAAATCTAGATAGATATAATCAGCGCATAGAGCTGAATGTCGCAAGTGAATATTATGGCGTCATAGATGCTCTTGTTGGAAGGATGATTGATGGAGGCAAGGAACAGTTTCTAACAGCATACTCTTATATTGCTGATTGTGGAAAAAGCAAACAGTATTCTGAAGTCGAGGAAGCGTTTCTTTTCAGCTTATCAAACTTTAATAAATGGAACTATGTGACGCAGCTTGGAATTGTAACTTTGATAGGGAAATATGGCTGCGTGCTGAATGACAAAGATCAGCAAGTCTTAATCAAAGCTATAGATAAAATATATCCAACTGGCAACTTGCTTTTAGATGTTCTGTTTTCATCAAAGTCAATTTATTATTCAAGCATTGGGTTTGATAATAAAAAGCATGAGCCTGATATCTATAATAGGGATGAATTGAAATATTACCTTGAAGAGAATCTGCCTGATCTAGGAAATTTAGAAGCATCATCTTACAGTGAAGAGGATAATTCCTTTGTAGAAGAATCTATTGATCGTGATCCAATTCTTGTTATACTGAGTAATATTGGAGTTGATTATCAAAGTTTCTACAAAATGATTCATTCTTCTTCGATCGTTCAACATGATATAAGATATTTTGTATCTGGGACAACTGATCAGCCGGAGATGAATACGGTATATAAGTCATATGTGCTTCATTACGCTTTACATGAACTTTTGAAGAAAGCTTATGAGAATGATGATTCAGAGGTCATAACCAAGCATTTGCTGTGTTTTATTCCAGATTTTGATGGAATCTACTTTTATAGAAAATGCAGGGAATTACCTCCCGAGAATCATTTATTTTTAAATGATGATAGCAGTGTCTTTCGCAAATTTGTGGTTAACTCGGACGATGAATACACTAGAGTAGGTTGTGCTGAAGTAAAGAAGGAAATCGAATATAGGAAAAATACTATTACGTTGGCGTATGAGGGCTTGGTAACAGCAGATTGGGAGAAATCGTCTAATAGAGAGAAATGTCCAGTGGCAGAATTATTTATATTGTCATTTCTACAACCACCTGTTTATCAGATATTTGAAGACGATTCTTGTCTAATAGATTTGCATCAAAAATGGGATAAAGAATTTGAGGGCGAAGCTTATCTTTGGCCGACAAAGGATATTTGTGATAAGTATCATTTAAGAAAGGCCATAGGCCAAAATCCTTATGAACTTTATGCTGTAGATAATCAGAATGAGGCGGTCTTTATAATGCGGAACTGGAGAGCATGTTACAATGGTAATTCCGATTATAAAGGCAACGCAATTCCGCTAGATTTTGGAGTTGAACTTTTGGCTAGAACAAGTTTTCTTCAAATGATTGTTGCAGAATATGGGAAATTATTTATAGCCAATAAAGTGATTACTGTAGCATGAAAGTAACGATTGCCTGAATCTAACGATCATAGAAAGTATAGGACATCGTTGAGCGAAGTTTCTGCTCGATGAAATTACTATAGTCGAAGATCAGATGACGGTGAGCATCGTCGAACTTATAAAGAGTGAGGATATCTTCGAAGGTTGTTCCAGGCAGATAGGTTCTGGTCATGTGATAATAGAACAACGTTTTATATCCGCCAATCAGAGCATAGTAGGAAATATTTAGAAGCGATTCCTTGGCAGTAGAGTGATCCTTTATGATAAGAAGTTTATCTTCCTCAAGATGCTGGATCTGCTGATCGTAGGTTAAGAACGGCTTTATTGGTTTGTACGAAGTCTTGCTCATAGATATCTCCAGTTAAATCTTGGTGGGGTGATCCTTGACCAATCTTGGAATCAGAAGAAAGGTAAAGAAAAAGAGGGCCCGTAGGTCCTCTTCCCGATCGCAGGCATCGCGAGTTTCTGCGACCTGATCACTGAGAATGTATTAACACAGACGGAGAAAATTGTCCAACGGTTTATAGAGATTTAAGAACGGACCTGACTCCTAGCTTGTACCCGAGAAGGGACTATGCTAGGGACCATACTTCTACTGTGACCATCGATGACCTGTTCTTCTTTTTCAGCGGAAACATGAACTTGAGAACGTCGGCCACACTGTGGTCATCTTGTAATGCTGTGATTTGGGGTATGTTATCTGCTAGACTCATGTGGCACGGACCTCGGCCGGATTATAAATTTTTTGTGGACATGAAAGATGGTCTGCAGTCATATATAAGAAGTTGAGGGACAGCATATTGACGTATTGCAATAAAAGAAATAAAATGCAATAAAATAAAAACCTAAATAAGGAGTCTCTATGCAGGATAGTGTTTTTCAACCATCATTTGGGAATAAACCGGCTTATCTGGTCGGAAGGAATGACTGTCTGAAAATATTCAGGGGAGCCCTCGAATCACGTCCCAGTAGCAGGGAAAGAGCGTTGCTTATACTTGGACAGAGAGGATTCGGCAAGACCGTGCTGCTCCTGAAAATGGCTGATATTGCGCATGAAATGGGATATGTAGTCGCATCGCCAACAGTAGTATCGGGGAATCTTCTGGAACGCATCCTTGAAAAAATCGGTGCTGACGGTGCAGAAATATTAGATAAAGATATTCCGCATATTACAGACGGCAGTATCAGTATAATGGGATTTGGTGGAGGCATTCAGACACAGACAAAAGAAAGCGGTACTCACAGCTTCGCATACAATCTGACAGAGCTTTGTAATAAGATAAATGCAAAGGGCAGAGGTGTTCTGATCCTTGTTGATGAGGTGCAGGCAAATAGTGAAGAATTAAAGCAGCTTATAATAGCGTATCAGGAGATAGTTGGGCAAGGCGTGGAGAGGTTCAGATAGTTGTGTCATATTTAAAGGAATATCTGGCAAAGCATCATGAAACTTAAAAGAATGCTGCCCAATCTGAAATTTATGTCATGCATGACTCTTTTTGAGATAGTAGCACCTGATGATTAGGTCGCCAAAAGTCCTCTGACAAAGAGCTGCTTTTTATCAGAGGACTTTTGGCGACCTAATCATAATAAAGAGCATCTAAAGAGTATCGTTCCTCTGATAAGCAACAGTGTACATATACGCGATCAAATTAGGCATTCACTTTATATTAGGAAGTCATTGCATTTTTCGAACCTTAAGAGAACTTAGTATAATTTTTTTTGAGAAGTACAGATAAAATGATCACCTGGTTTCATATTTCAGATATACATCTGAATAGAAGCGGTGTAGAGACACGCCGTATGAGGAAACAGCTTCTTTCGTTTTTAAAGAAAAAGCAGATTAGAAGCAAATATATATTTTTTACTGGAGACCTAAGGTATGCTCCTGATGGAGACTTCGACAGTGATACTGTGCCTTTTCTTGATAGTTTGGCAGAAACACTCGGTGTTGAAAAGCGTAATGTGTTTATTGTCCCTGGTAATCATGATATAGAAAGAGATAATTCAGACAGATCAGATGCGCTAAGGGTTATCTGCAATAATGACTCTGATTATTATAACCCTAAGGTTGGGACTATAGGGGATAGTGAGCTGGAAAAGATTTATACATCAGAAAAAGATTTTGCTTTATTGATGGACAAATTCTATGATGGTCTGCCAGATAGAGCTTGTTTGTATCATGACTGGTCAAAACCGCATTTTACAGTTGTATCTGATGATTTCAATATTATCCATGTCAATAGTACATTGACATATTCTGCTGACCACGAAAATGATTTGATTATTGGGACAGAAAAACTTATGGATGCTTTGGATGATATTGACAAAAAGAAACCCTCTATCTTGATAACGCACTATTCATTTGATTTTCTTGCCAGGGAAGAGCAAAAAGAAGTTTTGAAGTTACTTACTGACTATAATGTGCAATTATGGTTTGCAGGCCATGAGCATGACAATATACTGAGAAAACAGAGGGACTATTTCTATGAATTTCAGAGTGGTAATCTATTATATGAAGAAGGTGATATAAAGAGTAGTGTTCTGCTCGGTAATTATAATGAAGAAAGTCATGGTGGTATTGTTTATGGAATTGAGTGGGATTCTGAGTCTGGATGGAAACTAAGTCATCATATCAGTAATCAGAATGATCCAGATAAATATATATATGAGCTTGATACAGACAATTCGTTGGATAAGGCTCTTGAAATTTCAGTAACTGATGACAAGTTTGTTAAGAAAATCGAAAAGCCATATGCCTTTAGTAAATACGGTTCTAATAATAATCTTAATCTTAATATGTCTTCCGATGTTTTCTTGACAAATAAAGACAATAATATAGAAGCGGCTGATTTTCCTGAGATACAGTCATACGATGAAATTCAAAAATATAAGGGACTTATTTATCTTGATTCAAGTATCGTTCCTTCAATGAGCGCGGATGTTATACATATGAGGAATGATGCTTATGACAGATACGATGTTCAGACTGAGGCGATGACTATATCCTTCTACAAAATCTATGGTATAGAATCGTATATGGTTTTTAGCTACAATTTATCCGGATATACAGATGTAGACGAGAGATTACTTCTATTTAGACAGATAAGAGAATATCAGGATGCTAGTAATGTATTTATAAAAATGGTTGGTCACGAGGAAGAAAACATTATGCTTGACAGATCTGAATTGGCCGTTGAATCGGAAGACAACTATGAAGAGACATCATACTGGATCAGGCAGATGGAAAAGATTTCTAAGATTGAGAATTATTTTGGAGTGAAATTCTATCTTCCTATTAAAGCATCAGACGATGACAATCTGGCAATTGAGGTTTTAAGTGATTCCATTGATGGAAAAAGTTGTAGAACCCTACCACCCGTTCATATGAAGAATCATGGCCTTAGGAAAACTATGCATTTGAACAGGCGAATCAGCATAGGGAATGTTGAAAGACTTATGCAGCTGACCTTATTTGGATACACATTCAAACCCATAGATCAATATATTCTTGAAGGCGATTATGTATACAAAAGAAATAAAGGATGGATACGGAAAGGCCACAACGGTATAACAGTAGGCGTTGATTTTGAAATATCGTTCGATGACGAAAAGAATAGGGAGCTCGTTAAATATATTCCTTTTGATGAGGAAAGCGATGAGTTTGACCTGAATTCAATTCCTGAGCTGGATGGTGATATAGAACTGTTCTTTAAAAGCTATATTGATATCACATACAGACTGCATGAGAATAGACAGTTATTTTTAAATTACAGGGATTCGCAAAGAGTATTACTTGGTGATAGCAAACCTTTATCATCAGATATGCTACATCCTAAAAAACTAGCCATTGACAAGATAACGATAAATAGAGTAGTCGATAACATAGTTTCTGCTGGTAGAAAGTTGATTAAAGCGACAGACGGGTTACTATCTGATTATTGTAGTGTTGAAAATAACAGTATAGAAAAATTTGGGGATAATTTGGAGTTTCTTTGGATGCTAATGATGAATTCATATAGCGCATCAGGCCATTTTCCTATTTCCGTAAGTTCAGATGGAGCTTGGTATTACGATTTGAAGACAATTAAAGCAGAAGCAGAATCAGATAATGATCAAAGTCTCGAAGATCTTACTGAAACGATGAGAGGTGCTTGTGAAGTTGGTTCTAATTATGAGCTATCATTCTATAACTGTATGAGGAACTATTCCTATATTTTGGCTCAGATCCAGAAGGATTACTATGATGAAATCATAGGTGTCATAAATGAATATGTGGAGAGAATGGATAAAATAATTATGGAGAACCCTGCCCTTATACATAAGGGAAAGAGATACCAGAATGTAGTAGCGTATTTAATGAAAAATGATCAAGGCAATCTGCATATTTTTGATAAAGATTCTGATGTGATGGCAGATGTGCATAGGTATAGAAATGATGCGATTATTCTTCTGGAACACGAATCACAAGGTTTTAATGGGAACAAGTATATTTAAAGTGACACCGCACGATTCTGTCACTTCTCTATTCACCTGCTTCTGTAAATTTATCATTGTCACAGCTCTCCCGTGGCGTGCAATGCAAAATGAAAATCCATAGCTTTCTCCAGGCGGCCTTCGAGCCGCCTTTGCGCGTTATTTACATAAATGCTTCCGTTGTGTTATACTTGAAACAACATTTGGACGGGAGGCAGCCATGAGACCAATAAGTATCGGGAATGACGGATTTTATGAAATCCGAAAAAATAACGCTTTTTATGTAGATAAAACAGCGTTTATAAAAGAATGGTGGGAAGAACTGGATAAGGTGACACTTATCACCCGCCCAAGACGATTTGGCAAGACCCTCAATATGCAGATGCTTGGCTGCTTTTTCTCTGAAAGATATGCTGGCAAAGGAGAAGAACTCTTCGACGGGCTGGACATATGGAAAGAAGAGAAGTACAGGCAGCTGCAGGGGACATATCCGGTCATTTTCCTGTCTTTTGCAAATGTAAAAAAAGACACCTATGCTAGCGCAAGAGAGGGCATTATAAGTGTAATCGATGACCTTTTCAAAAATTTTAAGCGTTCATGGAAAAATGATTCAGACGAGCAGAAAAAAGAATATTCATTTATGTCACTGACGAAAGAATCTTCGGATACTCAGATTGCCAACTCCCTTCATGAACTTTCGTCATATCTTGAATTCAGATATGACAAAAAATGCCTGATTTTTCTTGATGAATATGACACCCCTCTACAGGAAGCATATGTTCGTGGCTACTGGGATGAGATGTCTTACCTGATCAGGGATCTGTTCAATTCTACCTTCAAAACGAATCCATCGATGGAACGTGGTGTCATGACAGGCATTACAAGAGTAAGCAAGGAATCTATTTTCTCAGGACTCAATAATCTGAATGTCATCACGACTACGAGCAGGCAGTATGAGACAGCTTTCGGCTTTACAGAAAAAGAGACCTTTGATGCACTTGAAGAATACGGGTTGTCTGATATGAAGAGCGATGTCAGGGAGTGGTATGACGGCTTTACTTTTGGCGATACCCCCGATGTCTACAATCCCTGGTCGATAGTTAATTTCCTTAAGAAAAGGGAACTCCAGCCATATTGGGCAAATTCCAGCAATAATGGCCTTATCAACCGGCAGCTCCGCCTGGCAGATGCCAGTATCAAGAGCCAGATGGAAACGCTGATGAATGGCGGAAGCATCAAGACGAAACTGGATGAGGAGATAATTTTTTCACAGCTGGATAGAAATCCCAAGGCAATCTGGAGCCTGTTCCTTGCAGGTGGCTACTTGAAAGTAGTGAAGAGAGAATTCGATGGGAGCTGGTTCGATTACACCCTCACACTCACAGATAAGGAAGTCCGGCTGATGTTCGAGCAGATGATCAACGGATGGTTTTCTGAATCAGTTAACTCGAATAATGAATTTATCCATGCCATGATCAATGGTGATGTGGATGGGATGAATGTATATATAAATATGATTGCCAGTATAAGTTTTAGTAGTTTTGATGTCGGAAACAGACCTTCGGAAAGTACAACCCCTGAGCGCTTCTACCATGGCTTTGTACTGGGCCTTCTCGTAAGCGAGCGGAACAGATACCTTATAAGGTCAAACCGTGAGAGCGGCTACGGCCGTTATGATATCTGTATGTACCCGCAAAAAAAAGCCCTGCCAGGAATTATAATCGAATTCAAGGTCCAGAATGAGAACGCAGGTGAAGAGACCCTTTCTGACATAGCCGACATAGCATTACAGCAGATAGAGGCAAAGGATTGTGCATCCGACCTGAAGTCAGAGGGTGTTGAAAATATACTCAAGTATGGATTTGCTTTCGCAGGAAAAAAAGTCTTGATAAAGAAGAAATGATTATATGTTTTGTATTCAGACTGACACCCGCTACATAGAGCAGGTGCGTAACGCAATAAAAGAAAATGTGCTGACCGACGGCGAAGAAGTCTTCATGCCGGTCACAGAGCGTATAAGGAAGATAGAAGGTAAATGGCAGAGAATCCTGGTGCCCATGTTCTTTGGATATCTCTTCATAACATCAGAGCAACCGACAGAGCTATATGGCAGACTCCACAAATCCCTCGGGAAGACAATCTTCAAATATGTGAAGCTCATTAGGGACAACGAATACATAATACCCCTGTCTAAGGAGGATGAAAAGATCGTCACCGAACTCTCAGATGAGAACCACATCATCAAAGCCTCGCTGGGATATATAAAAGGAGATAAGCTCATTGTCACAGATGGACCGCTCCGTGGCCGCGAGGGTGAGGTAGTAAAAATAAACCGCCACAAGCGCATCGCAGTCCTCGCGATTGACTTCCTGGGTGAGAAGAGAAATATCACCGTAGGCCTCGAAGTCGTACGTAAAGAGAAATAACCGTTGAGTGTCGAATAGAAAGATTCATAAAAAGTTGAAGATCTGCAAACGCATTTTCATCATCCTTACCATTGCCTGGATGATCACCATCTTCTTGATGTCCTCTCAGCCGGCCCCTGATTCAACCGAGACCAGCCTTGCAGTTGGACATGCTGTCTGCACGCTATTTGTGCCAGGATACAGCAAAATGAGCACAGATGATCAGCTGCAACTCGCAAAAAAGATTGACCACCCAGTCAGAAAAACGGCCCACGCCACAGAGTATGCCATCCTTGCAATGCTAATATTTGCGGCCATATCAGGCATGTATGACAATATGGTCAGAATAAAGCATAACCTGATCAGCCTCGGATTCACCACCGCATACGCAGTATCCGATGAGATCCATCAGTATTTCGTACCAGGCAGAGCTTGCATGGTGACCGATGTTATGATAGATTTAAGTGGAGCACTGGTTGGGCTTATTCTGGTCTCTCTTGTGAAAAAAAGGCCTTACAAAAACCGGTGCAACTAGGATAACTCAGATAACTAAAAAATATGGAAGATATAGAAAATATGAAAAAAGAAACAACACCGAAAAAATTCAGGCTTAGCCCTTCGATAACCATGCTGATTATTGCCGCAATAGCTTTGCTGGTCGGTATCGTAGCCCCGCCAGCCATTCGTGATCATGAAAACAAGTGCATCAACGAAGACTGTAGAACAGCGTCAGAAATACTTGATGCAGTAAAAAATTCTACGACCAACACCAATATCGCCCAGCAGATCACCCAGACCGGATGGTCCACGATCACCTGGACCGCGGTAGACAAGAAAGGCGTGATTACCTGCACAAATAATCTAACAGATCTGCAGAACGCAGTCACGAATAAAGTAGGAGACGTGCCCCGGAAATCAAAAACTCTTGGAACAGCAGTCTGGACCGTGACCGTTACCCCGAGCGCAGACGGAAGCGGCTATACGGTAAATGGGGCCTGGACTGGTGCTATCGGAGCGGACAACAATGAACTTACCACGAAATCCGGAGGAACAGTAGCACAGTAGCAGATAAGATCATGCCCGAATCACGCTAGCATTATCCGTATGATATTGGCCTTACATGACTTTTGCAAATTGATAGATGAGATTTTTCATCGAAATAATACAAAGGAGTAACAGAAAAAATGAATACCCGGAATTACCAGCAGATCAATAATGCAACGATAGAGGAGCTTGACCTTGTAGCATTACTCAAAAAGTTATGCGTTCAGTGGCGTGCTGTCCTTATATTTTCAATAATAATAGGCCTGCTAGCCAGTGGAGCGAGATACGTAAAGGATATGAGCGCTTACAATGCATCTCTTTCGACCCAGAATGTATCAGGCAAAGAAGCAGTTGAGACAAGCGGTCTGAAGCAGGAAGAGATAGACGCAGTACAGCAGGCAGTATCACAGAAAAGGCAGATCAAAGTCCTGACGACTTACACGACCGAGTCCGAGTACATGAATCTCGATGCGATGAACTGCCGCCAGCTTTCTATCCTGTACTATATCAAGGCAGACAGAGGCTCAGATGCCGCTGACCTGCTCGCAGTATACAATGAGATGCTGCAATCGGATGATTCAGTAAAGGCTATCAAGGAAGCAGCCGGGGTCAAGGTACCAGCCAAGTATATCCGAGAACTGATCTCAGCATACGATGCCAAATCAAGTGACCGAGGCGGCTATACCCAGGATTCATCAACCGATGTGATGAAGATAACATTCAATCTGCCAGAGGGCGCAGATTCAAAAGCGGTCGAGGAGACCATAGAGAAGCTGATAAAGGCCTATGATGTAACAGATCTTGGAATCGCAAAAGGCAAAATCAGAAAAATAAGTTCTGAGGTCAATACTGTAATGAACGAAAACATGCAGACGGACCAGCAGAACTATACAAATAACCTGTCAAACCTCAAGTCGACCTACAACACCGCAGTAAATTCCTTCAGCGATAAGCAGAAAAAACTCCTCGATACGCTTCTTGAAGAAAACGGACTTTCAGACGATAACACAGAGGCTGGTGCAGGTAACACTGACGTCAGCAGTAGTAGCAACGATACATCAGTAGAGACCGCCACGGCAATAAAACCATCTTTTTCAAAAAAATATTTTGCCGTAGGCTTTGTGATCGGTATACTGCTTTATGTCTTTTTGGCAGTTATCGTCGAGATTCTGGGCAAAAGATGTTCAGCGGTCGCTGGCAGCAACAGCGTCTTTGTGATCGGTTCGCTCTTCGACACCGCACAGAAGAAAAAGAACTTTATTTTCCGTGACAGACTTCTCGAAAAGTGCCTGTACAGAAACCAGTCAGACCTCGATTCCGGAATTGACAGGATTCTGACCAAAGCACAGATGAATTCATCCCAGGAAAAGCTCGCCGCAGCCGAACTCTGGACAGTAGGATTCGACGGGATGGCAACTCCGGCGGTCACTCAGCTAGTGCAGGAATCCATTGCCAAAGGAATAACCCTTACCGTAAAATCAACCGCTGACGGTAAACCGGACGATATGCTTACAGACGTCGCCCCAGACAAGAGCATCATCCTCGCCGTCCAGGACGGCATCAGCTGCAAAAAAGACGCCACCTTCCTCACCGAGATGCTCTACACCCGAAAAGCCGACTACCTCGGCCAGATAGAGCTGCTATGAAAATGAACTATAGCTATTAAAAATCTGAAAATATGCCGAAATATATATTGACAGGTGCATAATAAACGGTTAAACTTATATGGCTTGGCGTATTAGTTGGGCCACATTTCAGCAAAGGAGGTTTTTATGGCTAACATTAGCAGACAGATTGGTGCAAACATCTTTACATTGATGCAGGATTCTGGAATTAGTCGTGAAGATCTGGCTGAATATCTTGGTTATTCGTTGCGGGACATCAACCGCCTGATAGATGGCCGGCTTCTTATTTCTCCGAGGGCAATGAGACAGGTTGCTGATTTTTTTCATGTGGAGAAATGTGATCTGCTGAAGGTGAATGATGACCACATTATTCCACAGCTTCAGTATATGAAAGAATTTGAAAACCAAGACAATCTCGATCATATACTTGATCTGTTAGACGACTATATCGAATTGAAAGAATCCGTATGATACAAGGGCTGTACTTTCGTACAGCCCTTTTGAGGTTTATATGACTTTAGATCAGGTTGAAAAGTATATTCAGGAAATAACAGATAATATCCGGAAAGAAAGCGTAATCCAGACCACTGCTATACGCGATGGAATTTATTATCAGGTCTGATGTTTCAAGTGCTGGATTTATGATTGAAAAGAAGGAGCTTGAAAATATGGTAAAGCTCATAGGAGAACGCCATAATCTGGCCGATATAAAAACTGCGTGGAAAGATGCACACGGGGATGAGTAACCTCAGCCATGCAAAAATGCCTTCTAATGGGAAATAAATAAAAAATGGGAAGTTATACAAAAAAGTCAGTAGATGAGTTCTTAAGAACAGCAGAAGAATCGCTTAGATGGTTTGAAGGCCGCAGTGGAGTAGCAGAAATCGACTCAACATATTATGCTGAACAGATGTGGACTCTACTTGAGCAGATAAGAAGAGAATATGTAGAAAGCCATCCGGAAGAAGCAGTCCAATGTATTCTATACATCTTTAAAATCACAGGCACAATGGATATCGATGATGGTTATGGAGATGTTTATGATGCGGAAAGAGAATATATAGACTGTATCCGGGAGCTGCTATCAGAAAAAGTAGAAAAGAGATTTAAGGACTCAGTATTTAAGATGCTGTTGTCGGAAATAGATGGGACAATCATCGATTATCAAGAGGATCTTCTTATAGACCTTTTGTATGACAGCTTTCCCGAAAAATGGTATAAAGACCTCCTGCTTGCCTTTGCCGATGCAAGAATCAAGGAATCAATAATAACAGGAAACTATAGAAGAAGGGTGTTTACCAGGAAGTGCGCACCTCTGTGGCTGGATAACGGAATGCCCGCTAGAAACGTAGTTGAAAAGCTGATTTTTGACGGAACAGTAACAGCCTGTGACACGTGTCTTAAGATAATAGAACAGGCGAATGATCCAGCGCTGACTTACTGTGTGCTGAAACGCTACTACCATCACATTACGCAATCAGACAGATACGGGAGCAGATACGATGATAAACTAAGAGAGTGTGAGACCGCAGTACCAGAGAAATATAAGGATTTTCTCACTTTCTGCAAAAAACGGCATACAACAGAAAACGACTATAAAAGCTGGAAAAAACTTTTTCCAGACGATATCTGGTCCATACTTGAATGTATATGGTACGAGACAGCAGACAATAAGAAGAGCCTTGCAAGGATGTCGTCCAATGGACAACTTATAGATAAGGCATTCAGTAGAGGACGTTGGAACTCTATCTCTGTTGAGGAAGCAGACGATTTTGCTCCAGTCCTTAAAGATGCATACCCATATGAGCTGCTCCATCTTTATTATGATGCATTTGAGAGCACGGCACTGCGAACCACCACAAGAAAACAGTACAAAAAACTTGCCTATGGGATAAAAAGGCTTGAGGACCTGGAGGGTGGATCAGTCGCAATTCCGCTAATCGTCAGGAATGTCATGAAGATAAAATCATCAAGTCATGCATTCGCAGAGGAGATGTCGGAAGCCTTCCCAGAGATAGTTGAGCATCAAGCACTGTGTCTATGAAGACAATGGAAGTCCAGTAAATAGCTAGAATTCGCCGTTTTGTACATTAGCTGCCGACCCCGCACGAGCTAACTATCTGACTCTGTACGGTTAGGCGTACAGAGTGATTAGCGAAAAAACTGTAGCGAACATATGTTTCAGATAAAGGAATATTTATCCGCCCAATAAATCCCGGAAGGCGGACACGTGGAAACCTCTCTACTCCGCCATTTGTGTCTATACCTCTGCTTCCGAGCGCCAGGGTTAACGCAAAATAATCGCCTGTTCAGGTGAAATATGCATTAAATCTGGCAAAACCTGTTAATGATCCTTTTTCAGCTCCGGAGGCGGGCAGGATTTCCTGTCCATCTGCAAACCATACCTCACTGTGCTATCCTTGCTGCTCCTGTGCCTGTATTCTGTCAGTCTTCACGTACATATATTTTACTATAGAGATTCAAGATTTCATCCTTATCTTCAGATATGCCTATATCTCTAAGCCTTATTTCTGTATCTCGCATTCTGGAGATAAAATCAGTTATATCAGTATATATCTCATCGGGTACAGAAATGCGGGTATCAGGATTTACTATTGGATACAGCCGGAACACGTCAAGCCTGTGTTTCCTCAAATCCCTGGAATTTACATGTATCCCTCTGCTCTTTTGATCACTAAGGTCGAGCCATGCCTTCATTTTGAATGGGATGAGATGCTCTGCATTAAGAACCGGTATGCCTTCAACCTCAGTTCGTCCGCTCAATAAAAATCTGTAGTATGATTCATTCAGCAGGATTGCAGAGAGACTTGAAATGTCGTCATCTATGTGAAGTGGCATAAGATGGGTATCCGGGCGAAGACTGATATTGCTCTGAGGTCTTGAAAAAAGCTCTATCATAAAGGGATAATCCGGCTCAGTTGCATCGGAGAAGCGATAGAATTCAGCTTCCCCGTGGCTTCCTGTATAAGGAGTATATCCTCCTTCTCTGATGAAATCCCAGAAGGCCGTTGCGAATTCCTGCGTCAGAGCTTCAACAATGATCACCATGTCAATATCCTTGGTCTGTCTGAAATCCAATCCGGCATCACTCATGAGCAGGTCACAGGCAAAGCCTCCGATAATTGTATACTGCTCCTTATATTCGGCAAACCTGTTCCTGAATTTATCTATTCCACTTACCATTTATTCTTCCTCCGGAATCGGTAGTCCATGTTTTTTCCTTATTGTATCAAGCCCCATCTGTACCCTCTCGTCCTTTGAATCTTTAAGAGATAAAAGCAGCGAGATATCATCCACTCTTTCCGATACAGCAAAGATATCAGGATCATAATTCCATAACTCAACAGTGTAACCGCCATCATCATAGAATTCCTCATCAGAGATCTGTACCTCTTCTGGAAAAATATCTGCCTTTTTTTTATATACTGCCACCCCGCTGTCGGTATTTCCCGCTGAAACCATGGAAATCTCTGATAACGCCCTGACTCCGCAGGCAATGACTTTCAGGTTGGCAGGCAGAGATTTAACAAAATTAGTCCGACTGACAGGCGACTTCATGTAATAAAAAGCCTTCTGTATAAACTCTTTCTTTGGCAGAGAGATGTTGATCCATTTATTTGTTCCCTCTGTCTCCACATCTATCAGATGCAGGGAATTCAATTCTTCTATCGCACGTGTGCAGGTGGCTTTCGATGTGCCAATACGTGACGCTATTTCAGCCATATTTATCCTGTCTGTCTCTTCCCTGTAATAAAGAAAAAGGCATACCATTTGGGTTCCCGGGGACATCAGCGAAGGAAACGCGTACCGCTTTTTAATATTTTCTGTTAATGCCACGCCCCAGAACGGGAGAAATATCTGTGAATTATCTGCAACAAATGGTATACCATCCGCAATCAGATTTTTCCGTTGGATTGAACTTAGTCTGTAAAAAGATAAGGCACAGTTCCTGTCCGTCAATCTGCAGAAATTGAGAAACTGTTTTTTTACAGTAGAAAGCCTGAAACTGTCAGATACAACTCTAAGCAGCACACACTCCTGACCATTCCAACATATCTTTGAAGCCTTATAACCATTCCTTATGTAATTTGGTGTTCCTTGTGGGAAAACACACAGGGTCTCTCTAATAGCATCACCAAATACTGATCTTAGATACTCATTCAAAGAAAAATGCCTCCATATTTCATTATTATATTTATTGTACCATAGCTAATGAAACAAAGCAATATCTTATGAAACAAATATTCCTGCGTACGCTTTTTGAGTTGCATTCTCTCATTTTTAGGAAGTGATAAGTACTACCCGATTTTATTGCAGCTGTGATAATGTACATTTTTTTCCACATAGTCTATGCTATAATCATTTCAGAAACGAAGAAAAAATACACCGGAGGTTCAAGAATGAAGCTGAAAGAAATAGACTATGACTCGATGACTGATCCGCTCCGAAGAGAGCTCTATAAGTCCATATGGTCTGACAGTAATTTCGATACAGCCATAAAAAACACCTTACAGAGGTGCGATATCCAAAAATTCATACAGCTTTGATATACCTGATGACAGATCTGGGCAGGCTCTTGGCGAAGTATTCGGCGTTAGCGACATGAGAGCCCTTAAGGAAAAATACAGGCAGGCTGTAAGCGGTTCGGGCAAAGAATATAGAAGGATAGCCACACTCCTCTCTTCTTCGCTGTACTACCATTACTGTGCTGAATTGCTATATTATATTAGCGGTGTCATTGCAAGCGGCAGATAGAGATAATCCTCTGTTTCTCGCAGATCTCCTTTTGTAAGTATAATCCCTTTTCCTGTCTGCCTTTTGTATTTCTTACAAAAGTAATCAATGGAAGGATGTCTGGTTGCATTCCCACTCTTGACTTCAACAGGTATCGTTCTGTGATCATTATGTATAAGGAAATCCACTTCGTATTTGTGTCTTTTTCCATCAGAATCTGTTACTATCCTCTCATAAAAGCGCAGCGGGAGATCGTTCGCAGACAGCATCTGAGACACAAGGTTTTCCGTCATCATTCCTTTATTTGCAGACAATTTTCCTAATACCAATGACTTGTAAAGATTACTTTTCAGATAGTTATTTCCCGCGGCAAGCGTAAGCAACAGTCCCGTATCCGCCATATAACATTTCACTTTATTCGGTTGTAGAGAAAAGCCCTCTATTTCAGTTGGTTCTTCCAACAACATACACAGACTTCCTACCATCGATTCACTGATCCAGTTTATAGCATCGATATAGTTTGCAGCACGGCTGCCCTTCTTCAAAGATGAATATTTTATCTTTTTATCATGATGAGAAAGCTGTTCAGGTATCGAATCAAAGATCGCACGTGCTTCTGCAACATGTCCTGTGGCGTATTTCGCTATATCTTCACGATAAAGGTGTATTATCGTTCTTTTAACTTTTTCTGTACATACTTACTTGTTTATTTAAGGGCTCGGCAATCCTTTTATTTCCAGGCTTTTCAGCGGTATTTCGCCTTAAAAAAGGCACAAAGTTTACTCAGCAGTAGAAGAAAGCTCACTTTAACATGACAGAATGAAACAATGTTTATGGCAGTATGAGAAAATATTTACACTTAAAAGTGACAGTAAGTCCGTATCCAAGCCGCACTTTTGCCCTTAAAATCGGCAGTCAGCATTATAGGCAGAAGGGCATCTGGTACGATTTACACGCGAACTACTCAGGAACAAGTTCCCGAGAATTCCCGCCCGATTGCTTAAACCTAAGTGTATGGAAAACAATCTGCATGAAAGCTGTTTTGCCCTTCTAAATGGCAGTCAGCGGTCGGATAGGACGTAAGATACTGTCGAAAATGAGTAGAAATAAGGCAGTTGAGGGCTGAACATATTCATTATTCACTTAAAAAAGGCAGTTGATAGCCGTTCAGATGGGCGATGGATTGGAGAATACGTATTTTTGGTCAGATATAGTGTCAAAAATAAGGGTAAATAGAGTATCAGATATGAGTGTACTGCCATTTTTAAGGGGAAATACAGGATATGTATTCTGCATGTTGTCATTCTGTTCTTTATAAGAAATGATATATGATGCCAATAATAAGTGGAAATGGCTGTTTTTCGGGGATTTACTGCCTTTTTTGAGGACAAATATGAGGTATTTCAACTTAAAAACGGCAGTCTCCGACTTAAATTGATATTTGTCCATTAGAACAATATTTTTATATATTGTGAGTCTCCCACCCCATCTCTTTGTAAAGAAGTTCCTTAAGTCTGAAAAGCATATAGAGAGGCAGGCTCCATACATGGGTGCCTTTATCCATATTATCTCCTATATTTTTTAGGGATGATTTAACAGCGATTTTTGGAGAGTATCTGTGATTAAAGAGTTGGAAACTCTTGGCTTTGGTATTGTCAGCTGATTTCACCTCGATAGGCATCAGGACACCTTCAGGGTCAGTGATAAAATCTACCTCAGCAGTAGCTCCAGATCTCCAAAAATAACAGTCTATACCCATGGCTTTTAATTCATTAATTACATAGTTTTCAGCCATTGCGCCACGAAACTTTATGAAATTATCATCACCAAAAAGAATGGTTCTGTAATTTACATTGCTCTTCCTTCGCAAAAGACCGATATCAGCCATGTAAACCTTAAAATATGTAGTATCCGCCATTGCAGAAAGTGGTATTTCAGGAGTCTCAACCAGATCAAGCTTATATACTAGTCCTGCATTTACCAGCCACTGAAGAGCATCCTCAAGATCTTTAGCCCTCATACCCTTTTTTACGTGTGAAAAAATGAACTTATTGTTATCCCTTGCAATCTGCCCCGGAACAGAGTTCCAGATAAGAGATATTTTCGTTGCGATATCTGCATTGGCATGTTTCCCAAAATCATCGGGATAGTCTTTCAGAATTTCATCCTGTACCTCTTCAACCTGAGAGTAATCATGTGTATCGATCCACGTCTGTACAGCCTCCGGCATGCCGCCTACAATATAATAATTTTTCAGGTATTTCTCCATTGGGACAGTAAGTGCCTCCGGAATTTCCCGCCCTAACGTCATGTTCTTAAGACCATTTATATATTTTTCACCACCGTCAGCTTCTACGAATTCCATGAAGCTCATAGGCTGCATCTGCAATCGGTCAACTTTCCCAACTGGGAATGATATACCTTCAGACTTAAGAGCAACCCCTAGCAGCGATCCAGCAGCTATGAGATGGAGTTCTGGTAGGTTTTCATAGAAATATTTAAGCGACGCTACTGCTCTATCAAATGCCTGTATTTCATCAAAAATCACAAGAGTCTCACCTATGCTTATCTTACGTCCTATGATGATTTCTTCAATCTCCTGCATTATCCTGTTCACATCATAATCATAGTCAAATATTGACTGCAGCGCCGTATCACCATCAAAATTCAGATAGACCATATCCTCAAATTCATTTTTCCCGAACTCTTTTAGTATATACGTCTTCCCACACTGTCTGACACCTGTAATCAATAAAGGTTTACGCCCTTTTTTGTCCTTCCACTTTTTCAATTTATTAATTATCATACGGTGCATTTTTATATCCTCCTGATTTAATCAGTATTGGTTTGATATTTGCAACCAATTATACATTATTCGTTATAAAAACGCAATAATTATAACTTTTTTGATTTCAAAAAAAGTAATGGCCGCTGAGCCAAAATACTACTTGACACAAACAGTAATGTGTAGTTATACTAGACAAAGTTGAAACAAATGGTAATAACTTTTAAAGCGAGGCAATCATGATAAAGACAGATGAAAATGCAATGGATATCCGCGTAAAACGTACCCGATCTGCTCTGCGCAGTGCTTTTCTTCAGATGTGTACTGAAAAGTCGTATGACCAGATTAATGTGAGCGACCTGGCAAAAAAAGCTGCTATCAACCGTAAGACATTCTATCTGCATTACAGCGAGATGGATGATCTTATGGATGATGTGGAAGATCACATTGTCACAGAGATTCGTGAAAAATTCAGCAATGATACTACAGAAGAGGACGTTGCTGATAATATATATATACTCTATAGCTACCTGCAGGATCACTCAGATGTTATGCAGCCACTTCTCAATGACTACACATACGATCATTTTTCCCGCAGGTTCATGCATGATGTTCTAACCTCAGACTGCTTTAGACCTCTCTACGGCACTAACCCCGCCCGAGCAGCAATAGCTGAGGGCTACTGCACCAGCATTTTCTCGATATATGAAGCCTGGAGAAAATCTCCGGATACAAAGCTTGATCTGAAGGGAGTCGCAAACCAGTGCGCCAGGATGGTACTTCATGGTGGGATAAAGATGTGACAGTTTTCACTGTCTAATCATTGGTTCAGACCGTTAAGACCAGTCATCAGGAGCTTTGCCGTGCCGTCTGCAAGCCTATCCAGGCTGACGCGATTGTCGATTGGCTTTTTCTTCCAGCGTCTGATGATTCCAAGGGCAGCATTTGCGATGAAAGACGGAACTATCTCCTTGTAATCCTCCCGTTCGCATAGCCCACTGAAGTAGTCCAGGGAAAAATAACTTGTCGTGAAATCCACTGCAAATGGCTCAAATTCTTCATCAAAAAACAGCTTCTGTCGCACCGGATTGTTGGCATTTATATAATAGTAAAATAGCAGCACCCCCCCCCCGGGATGTCTGCTGATTGCAGGTCTTCCAGGCCTTCCTTGAGGTCTGAAAGCATGTCCTCGCCGATTGCCTCGAGCACATTATCGATAGATGCGAAGTGGCTGTAGAACGTCTGCCTGTTGATCATGGCTTCTTTCGTAATCTCATCGACCCTGATCTTCTTATATGGTTTCTTCATAATTAGCGTCAGCAGCGCCTGTTTTACGGTCTTTATCGTCTTCTGTACCCTCAGATCCGAGGAATTGTTTCTGATAACTGACATATCTGTCTCCTTTGCTCTCCCGTGGTATTATAACCCACTCCGCATCTTTGTCAAAATCGTCTTTATTATTATAAAAAAGGCTTCAGGATGCTGGGAGGAGCATCCTGAAGCCGGGTTGTCTATTGAGGTCCAGGGAGAATTTCAGGGTCTCGCCGGAATCTTTACGTCAAATTTGTTGATTTTCTTTGAAGGATTGGTAATTACTTCTTGTCTGTCTTCTTGGTAACTGTCTTAGAATATGAGCCGACAAGCTTCTTACCGGTCTTGTCATATACATAAGCCTTTACCTTAACCTTGACTGTTGCGCCCTTCTTAACAGTAAGAGTTGTCTTACCACCATTTACAGACTTACCAGATGACTTCTTTCCTACTGTCTTCTTGATATAGTACTTGACGTTCTTCTGATCCTGCTGTGTCCAGGTAACTGTTACATAGCCACCCTTCTTGTTTGATACCTTAACGCCGGTAACCTTGGCTGGTGTAGTAACGTCAACGTCTGCTGAGTCGTCCTTTACCTCAACCTTTATATACTCTGTGCCGGCATTGTGTGTTGCGTCTGCAGGAGTTGTAACTGTGATTACAGCTACACCAGCCTTAACAGCTGTTACAAGACCTGTATTGCTTACTGTTGCAACTGCTTCGTCATCAGACTTGTAAGAGATAGCTGCACCTGAAGCTGTAGCAGCAATCTGTGAAGTCTCACCAGCCTTAAGGCTGAGTGACTTTGATGATGTAACTGCAAGTGGTGAAGCAGCCTTTGTGCTGTCTGCTACTACTGTTACGCTGATTGTCTTAGAAGTTGTTCTGTAAGCTGTTGTTGCAGGAGTGGTGATAACTACCTTTGAAACACCAAGTCTCTTTGCTGTAACTACGTTGCCCTTGAGATCTGTGATATCATCGTTGATCTTTGCCTGCTTGTAGCTAAATACAGCCTTGTCATTGCCTGTTACTGTAGGAGCAAGTGCAACTGAAATCTTTGTGCTGAGGTCAAGTGTAGGCTCCTCTACATTGATTACTGCTGCAGGAAGAGCATTAACTCTTACTGTGAATGTAGCAACCTTTCCGAAGATATTGCCTGCGTCCTTAGTCTCTGCTGTGATGGTCGTTGTACCTGTCTTATTGGTAGCGGTGATGAGTCCTGTTGAGCTGATCGTTGCTACTGTAGGATCTGAGCTTGTGAATGTAACCGGAAGCTTACCGTGTGATGCAGCTACTACCTGAGCAGTCTTTACCGCACCTGCAGCTGCCTGGCTCTGGGTATCCATCTGGTACTCTGAACTATTTACATATGCACCGTTGATAGTGAGGTCGATGATATCTCTCTCAGTATCTGATACTACAACAGGTACTACTGTTGAGTCTGCTGCGATGCTTCCAGCTGCTGCAGCATTAATCGTGATGTTTGTCGTTCCCTTAGAAACTACTGTTACTGTACCATCCTGTGCTACGGTAGCAACTGATGGATCTGATGATGTAAACAGAAGTGATCCTGAAGCCTCAACATTGAGCTTTGCTGACTTCTTGATCTGTGTACCAAGATTAAGCTGAGTCTTCTCTTCAAGAACGTTTTCTATCTCTGTCTCAGTATATCCATCCGGCTGGAAACCATAAAGATAAGCAGTCTTGCCATTGTCTGCATCTTTCCATGTAACAGATCTAAGGTTACGCTGAGCGATTACATTAACATTAAATGTCTTTGAAGCAATCTCGCCACCCTTTGAAACAAGCTTAGTCTGACCTTTATAAACATCCTTAAGTGCAACTGCTTTAACGGTCACGGTTGTATGACCAGCAATCTCACCATAAATTTTGAAGTCTGTGGCTCTGTCTCCAAGGCTCTGCGCTCCACTTGCTACATTTTCGCTTGCTGAAACATAATCAGTACCTGATACAACCCACTTGTAGTCTTCTCCAACAGTTCCTGGAAGAGGAGTTGTTGGAGTTGTTTCCCAGTTTGAGCTGTTAGCATCAAGCTGATTAGCAAGAGTTTTCAGCGCAACTGATTTGTGGTATCCAACGTAGTATGTGTCTACGTTGTAGATATCTGTGGTGTATCCATCATGGAAAGCACCATTGTTCGCGGCTGTTTTATCCCAGAGAGTGTATGAGTCTTTAATCTTTGGAGCATTAACGCCTTTTACAGTAACTGTGAACTCATAAACGGCACCGATCGTGTCATCGTTGTGAGTTCCAACAGATGCAGCTGACATAGTTGTGACATTATTCACGCCATCATTGCTGATCTTACGGATTCTGAATGTTGTTGTGCCGTTTTTTGTAGGGATGGTCTCTTTAAGAGTAACGGTGTATGCACCCTTTTTTGCAACATAGAAAGCGTGGCTGCCGTTACGTTTGAGATTGATGTCGAGATTCAGATCATTTGATGCCTGATCTGTTAATTTTACATTCAGACCATTGGCGTTTTCCGCTGTGGTTTCAAGTACATATCTACCTGCATCGAGGTTTGCAATACCAATGTCGTTTGAATCGCTAGGTGCTGAGCTATTCTCGAATTTTGATGTTCCTGCATTGTATACGAATGCTGTTTTGTCGCCTTCTGCAGCCTCAGCCTGAACTGAAGCTCCAAGATTAGCTACTGGTGCAAATGTGAGTGCTGTTGCTGCTGCAAGCACCAGGGCTAAACCTTTTTTAAGATTTAACATAATTTGTATGATTCCTCCTTTTATGTGAAATCATCCTGTATGGGCATATGCACTCCTTTCCAGGCCTAGTTGATCTATCCTCTTCTAATAATAGAAGATTCGTGCGATCTCAGTCTGGCCGAAAGCAGGTTCGCAAGCCTGTGGCACCCCATACATTCCGATTCCAGTTTAGAATAGAATGTTTGTCAATATACTACGTGGTTCTGACCTCCCAATCATTTATTATGAAGATATCAAGGCGAACCCACCGGCTCCGGCATGCGTCGCCAGAGCCATTGATGCCAGTCCGGCTTCTCTGTCACAGGAACCTGTGAAAGATAATCCTTATGCATCCTGGTGAATCAGATATCTCCTTTTCCACGTTCCTCTGAGGAAAACCTTTATATATGAAGCGAATCAGATCCGACGGCATATATTTCAGGTCCGCTGTATCCCCTTCGGACAATTCTCACTTTACAGCAGAATAGCGGCCCGTAACATAGCCAGAAAATCTGATTCCGTGGTTATCAATACAGTTTGCGATTTTGTATTGTTATCTTTGTGAAGGGCTGGCGGGCGGTTTTCAATCTTTTTTCAATTGAGAAAAATGAATCTGCGTGGTATTATATCTGTATACCTGTGGCACAGAATCATGGAGGCTATATGACTACGCGTAAACTGCCTGTTGGAATGCAAGACTTTGAAGATATAAGGACTGGGAACTATTTATATGTAGATAAGACCAGATATGTCTGGTATCTTGTCAATAGGAGCAAGAGCTTTTTCCTATCACGGCCGAGACGTTTCGGCAAAAGTCTTTTCACTTCTACGCTCGAATGCTATTTTCGGGGGAAGAAGGAGCTTTTCGAGGGACTTTACATTTACGATAAAGAAAACGCACGCGTAAATAATGCGTGGACTGAGTACCCGGTTATCGTATTTTATCTATCTAGCGGCGAATATCAGGAACCAGATGGGCTTAAGATACGTCTTGACAGAACCCTTACTGATATAGAAAATAAATATGGGCTTGCACGTCCGGATTATGACCTTTCAAACCGTTTTGCAGATGACATCAGACAGCTTAAGGAAAAGACAGGCCAAAAGGTAGTAGTTCTCGTCGATGAATATGACAAGCCTCTGTTGGATACAATGTATTCAAGCCCTGAACAGGAGGAGAAAAATCGTACTTTATACAAAAGCTTTTTCTCGGTTCTGAAGGATGAGGACAGGTATCTGAGGTTTGTTTTTTTCACCGGGATCACGAAGTTTACGAAGGTGTCGATTTTTTCTGACCTGAACCAGCTTGATGATATCTCTCTGGATAACGACGTCGATGGCATCTGCGGCATTACGGAGGATGAGCTTTTAGATAATTTCCAGCCTGAGATTACTGCGCTTGCTGATGATCAGGGGCTCTCGCATGAAAAGTGCATTGAGAAACTCAGGAAGATGTATGATGGCTACCATTTTTCTGAGTACGGGGTCGGGGTTTACAACCCGTTCAGTCTGCTGAATGCTTTTTCTAAGAGAAGATTCAAGCGTTACTGGTTCGGCTCAGCTACGCCTGAGATTCTGATCAAGAAGCTGCAGGGCTCTGATATCCCGCTGTCGCGCATCGGTGAGGATGTCGATGCGACGGAGGAAGAGCTTGAGGATTACACGCCTGAGAATGACAACCCGATTCCACTGTTCTACCAGACCGGATATCTGACGATCTGTGGTTATGATCCTGAGTTTGAGCTTTATTCGCTGGAGTTTCCGAATGATGAGGTGAAGTACGGGTTTATGAACTCACTTGTGCCGTATGTGCTGGGTGTGAGGAATGCTGAGAATCCGGTTTCTCTACGATATATGTTTATGGATCTGAAGAACGGCAAGCCGGAGTCATTCATCAATCGTCTGACGGCACTGCTTGGCGGGATTGCATATCCTGAGGGAGCACGGCCTGAATACGAGGGAGAGTGGTCTAGACAGATTTATCTCATTATGACGCTTCTGGGTGCTCACGCACAGACTGAAATCCATATGGCCATCGGACGTGCTGACTGCGTCGTGAAGACGCCTGACTATATCTATGTGTTTGAATTCAAGCTGGATAAGCCGGTTGAGGATGCGATGAAGCAGATTGAAGATAAAGGGTATACAGTCCCATATCAGGCAGATAGCAGGAAACTGTTCAAGGTCGGGGTTGTGTTCTCGAGCGAGAAGAGGAATGTGACTGAGTGGAAGATTGAAAAGTAACCTGAATATTCGCAAAGCTGTACCATCTGTACCAGGTACAGATGGTAAAAGCCATCGCTGTCATCCCAGCCCTTTCAACCCACCCATCAGCATTTTCGCCGTCATATCGGCGAGCGTATCCAGATCAGGTCTGTCATCGACCGGTTTCTTTCTCCATCGACGGTACACCCCGAAAGCCACATCAGAGATAAAACCACTTGCTATCCCGAAGTCTTCCGGCCTTGCACAGAATTCCCTGAAGAAATCAGATCCAAAATACTTTTCTCTCACCTGCTTTGAAAAATCGCAGTAATCACTATCATTCAGCAGTTTCTTTTCAGCCAGCTTGTCTGTATTAAGGAAATGGTAAAATAGTCTCACCCCCCCCCCGAGTGATTTTTCAGGCATTTTATTAAGGCTTGCCAGCATCTCCGCCACCATATCCTCCCGGATACTACCCAATACATCATCCTTCGAAGCGAAATGCTTGTAAAAAGTCACTTTAGTCACTGGTGCTTCCTGCATTATCTGCTCGATCCTGATCTGCCCATACGGCTCCTTGCGGATCAACTCTAGCATTGCCCGTTTAATATCGCGGTCGGTCTTCCCGATGCGGGAATCTTTTTTATTTGAAACGGTTCTTGGCATAATTCTCCTTCATAACCCCTGCTATTCAGCATCATCACTTAAGGTCGCCCTATGGTATATAGAGACCTCATGTTCTTCCATACCGGCTATTTTCTCTTTTACATCATTGATATAGTTCTCATACTTTTCATGCGGCTTGCCATTATCATTAACACTTGATAACTGATATTCCAGTCTTCCCAGGAGCTCATAGGCCTCATGCAACGTATCCGGAAGCAGTTCTGTCTTTGCTACAATGATATCATTTTTATTTGTTGTACTGGCAACGGCTATCACCCTTTCAAAGTCCTCATCCAGCTTTTTCTTTCTTCTCCCTATATCTGCGCCTTTATCAACTTTTGTACTGGAACCCATTTATTTCTCCTTGTTAGTACTCTTAAACTTATCTATCACCAGGTCTATCTTCCTTATCTCATATTCTCTGATATAATCATGAACGTTGGCGATATTTTCACTTTTTTCATCCCTAAAGACAACTATAAGCAGTATAGCTCCAACTACCAGTATAATAATACCCATAATGATATCAATTGGGGCATGGCATTCTGAATTAGTAAAACCATATATCGCCGATGCCATAACAGAAGTAATTACTGCAGTAAATATCGTCACAGTTCGCTCCAATGGCTTTTTACCAGATTGAAGATAGTTCCTGCGTATGATAAGGCTGGCAATGCCCTTTTCGGAAACAACTGTTCTGATCTGCTTATCATCATAATATTCATCTATCGCTTTGAGCTTGTCATTTATGTACCCACTGGTATTTCTGTCTCTACATGTTATATCATCAATGTTGTGAATAATTCCCTCATTAATCTTCTTACTCTGATCTTTGATAGAATCACGTGCAGAGGTAAACATATAAATAGACAGAATTACTAGCGTGATCAGCAGCATAATCACTCCAGCTGGTTCAAAGGTCGGATTGCCAGACATCAGTAGCAGATACGCAATCGCAAAGGCCACACCACCCATAATAATTTCTATAAGATATTTGTTATTTTTCATTGATTAGATTCCTCCACTTTAATAATCATTCTCTTCTTTCAATATCGGCATATTCTCACCGTACATAAACCCCCGACTTCCTTCTCACTATTGTTTCCCTTTCTCGTGCTGACATTAAGTGGGTCATTTTTCATTGTAAAAAGGCTCCGGGATGCTGGGAGGAGCATTCCGGAGCCGGGTTGTCAAATTTGGATTCCTAAGCCATTACAGGGGGCTTTTGGAATCACTTGTCAAATATGTTGATTTTCTTTGAAGGATTGAGAATTACTTCTTGTCAGTCTTAAGAGTAACTGTCTTGGAATACTTACCAACAAGCTTCTTTCCAGATGCATTGTAGATGTATGCCTTAACCTTTACCTTAACTGTAGCACCCTTCTTTACAGAAAGAGTAGTCTTGCCACCATTGACAGACTTACCAGATGACTTCTTTCCTACTGTCTTCTTGACATAGTACTTGATGTTCTTCTGGTTCTGCTTCTTCCAGGTAACTGTAACCTTGCCACCCTTCTTGTTCTTAACCTTAACGCCAGTAACCTTTGCAGGAGTCTTAACGTCATCGGCTACATTGCCATTAGCATCTGTTACAACAACCGGGATCTCAATCTCAGCACTCTTTACATTGGACTTTGTATCAGCTGCTGCAGATACCTTGATTGTTGTAGTACCCTGCTTAACACCTGTTACAGTAATAGCTGCTGAAGTAGCAACTGTTGCAGTATTTGTTGCTGTTGCAATTGAAGTATCAGCTGAAGCAACTGTAATGCCTGTATTTGATGTAGCATTGATAGTTACAGTCTCGCCCGGCTTAACAACTACAGACTTCTTATCAACTGTAAGAGTATTGTCTACAGCACCAAGATCCTGTGAACCATATACTACCTTGGCATATACATATCCTGTCGGGTTATAGCCATCAGCCTTTGCATAAGCACGAACATATACTGTTCCTGCATTGTGGTTGTATGTCACATATCCTGAAGAAGAAACTGTGATATCACCATATCCAGACTCCTTAGACTTAATTCTTCTGAACTTGTTAGGGCGTGTGTTATCCGGAGTATAGAGATTATCTGTATCATAGATCACCTGTGATCCGGCAACGCCTACAGAAGCTGTCTTAACCTGAGATCTTGAAGTCTCTTTTGTTACAACTGTGTTCTGGTCAAGTGCAAGAGTATTAGTAGACTTGTCACTATTAACCTCTACAGGAATTGTAGCGATGATAAGACCAGATACTGAAGGTGAAGATGTAGTTTTCAGAACGATGTTGCAGGTTCCTGCCTTGTGAGCTGTTACAACACCATTTGAGTATGTAGCTACTGAATCATCAGAAGATGTTCCTGTAACATATGAAGAACCAGCATTTGTAGCAATCTGGATCGTATCTGACGTCTTGTCAGTAAGGTTCAGATAAAGCTTGTGATTCTTGTAAGTCTTTGCATTACGAGTAGTGTTCGTAATCTCATCTTCGTCAATCTCAGTATATCCATCATTTGCTCCTGCATAGAACTGAAGCGGAGCCACATCAGCGGTATTTACCGGGATAACGTATGTAGATGCCTTACGGGCAGCTGTCTTATCAGTCTTATCAGCTGACTTAACAGTTACAATAACATACAGAGGTACCTGAACGGCTGAGCTCTTAAGAGTTACATGACCATTCTTATCAACAGCACCATACTTCTCAGCAGCAGCTGTAGTGTAGGTATAGTAATCTCCATCCGCAAGATTAGATGCAATCTTCAGTGTACCATTATCTGTTGAATTGTTTGTATAGCCATCAGGTGTACCTGAATACTTGCCTGTCAGAGCGTTGTAGTCGTATGTTGCGGCATAGTCGCTCTTCTTACTAGAACTATAAGAAGGAGTAACCTTAGAGTTAACAATGTTATCTGTGAAGCTTACAGGTGCTACGATATCATAAGAAATCTCTGCACCAGCTACATCAGATGAAGCAGCAATATCAAACTCAGTTGTTCCACCATTTACAAGTGTCTGAGCTGCTGGGAGAAGACCTTCACCAGCCTCACTGGCATTACCATAATGTGCTTCAGTCTCGTAAGAAGCCGTGGCTGTGTGCTCATTAGTTGTCGGATTATCTCTCTGAGCATCAATGAGAACTGCCTTGTTTGTCCATTTGCCATTCTCAACCTTGCTGGTTATAGACTTATAACGATTGATTCCCGATGTAGGACGATCCTGAGTCTCAGCATCATCTGTATAAGTAACAGTCTGACCGTCATAAGCTCTTGTGTATGTAACACGGAGCTTACCATTACCAGGTGTAACTACAATCTTGAAGCTTGCTGAGCGTACGCTATCACTTGCTTTACCCTCTGCATCTGTTCCTTTACCGTTTAAGGTAACTGTCACGGTACCAGCCTTAAGAGCCTTAACCACGAGGGTTCCGGTAATGTTGGTTCCTGAAGCAAGAGTAGTGTAATTAATCGAAGCTCCAGAGTTCTTAACCTCTGCACCATTGTCAGGTGTATAATTTGAAACGTAGGCATTTACAATGTCCGAAGCCTTACCTTCCTGATCTGTGTATGGATCATAAGTTGTGTAAAGCTCTGAAATCTTTCCAAGATCATTCTTATTATTGTTAGTGATTCTGAATGGAACCTTGACTGTTTCATCCTCACCAACATACTGATCTGGAGCCTGAACCTCAAGATTCACGCCATCTGTGGTAACAGTCACAGTAAGAGTCGTGCTGTCAAGAGCCGGAGCTGTAGCACTGTTCTCACCAAGGGCATCGATTCTAATAGTCGTCTTGTTGCTCTTCAGCTTTGCAACATTAGCTGCTGACTCCGCTGTGAAAGTAACATAGGCACCATTGACGTGGTAAGTGGTTCTACCACTCTCAACGCCTGCAGCAGTATTGTCAGGCTTGCCTGCCATGTTTGCTACGTTGACAATGTACTGCTTAACAGAAGGGTCTGTCTTGCCATCACCCCATGTCTTGTCGTCAGTAACTGCTGAACCTGTAACGTCAGAGTTAAAGGCGAGATTTCGGTTAGCTGTGTTGTCCTTACCTTCAAAAGTTACAAGATTGCCATAGCTTCCGGCTGTCTTCTTATCCTCAACTTTCATTTCAGTAATTCTGAATGCTTTTACATCAGTACCTGAAGACTTGTCGTTGTGCTCTTTAAGGAAAATCTCCTGAGAGGCACCTGCCTTAAGAGTCAGAGATGTCGAATCAAGTGAGTCAATCCCTGAGGTCGTTGTCAGCCCGTCATCGTTAGCCGTTACGGCTGCGAATGATGTCACTGGTGCAAATGTGAATGCTGTAGCCGCAGCAAGCACCAGGGCTAAACCTTTTTTAAGATTTAACATAATTTGTATGATTCCTCCTTTTATGTGAAACCATCCTGTATGGGCATATGCACTCTTCCCCAGACCTATTTTATCTATCCCCTTCTATTATATATAATAGAAGGTTCATGCAATCTCAGTCTGGCAGAAAGCAGGTTCTCAAACCTGTGGCACCCCATACCTTCCGATTCCAGTTTAGAATAGAATGTTTGTCAATTTGCTACGTGGTTTTGCCCTCCCAAGCATTTATTATGAAGACATCAAGGCGAACCCACCGATGGCATGCGTCACCATCCTGGTGAATCAGATATCTCCTTTTCCACGTTCTTCCGAGGAAAACCGGTTCTAATTTATATTCGAGCCAGTTCGCTGTATCCCCTTCGGACAAGTAAAAATTTACAGCAAAAAAGGGCATGTGACCATGCCCAGAAATGATTGAGAGTTAGCGTACTATGCCTATTTAGCATTTTAGTTATAGTAGTATTGCTAACGAAAATTTTTGATTTTTTAAGGAATTGTCAATCTTTTTAGTTCAATAATTTTAACTATATTTAGTTGAAAAAATCTCATCCCCGTGTTATCCTATTCATAAGAAATGTGCACTTTCTGCACCAGGTACAACTGATGCAGGATCACAGCCGGTGCATTGAGATCATGCAAGGAGGCGCTATGACTACACGTAAACTGCCTGTTGGAATGCAGGATTTTGAAGATATAAGAACCAAAGACTATATATACGTTGACAAAACCCAGTATGTCTGGCGGCTAGCCAATAGCAGCAAGAGCTTTTTCCTGTCCCGCCCAAGGCGGTTTGGCAAGAGCCTCTTCACATCGACTTTGGAATGCTATTTCAGTGGAAAAAAGGAGCTGTTCAAAGGGCTTTACATATACGATAAGGAGAACGCACGCGGTGAAGATGCATGGGCGGATTACCCGATTATAGCCTTTTACCTGTCAGGAGGAGACTACAATGCTCCCGATGGATTAAAAAACACTCTAACCAAGACACTCGACCATGTAGAGAAAAAATATGGATTAACTCATACCGAATATGATCTCGCAAACCGCTTCAGCGATATGATAGTCCAGTTAAAAGAAAAAACAAAACGTCAGGTAGTCATTCTTGTCGATGAATATGATAAACCTCTGCTCTCAACGATGCTTACGAATCCTGAACAGGAAGAAAGAAACAGAGAGCTTTACAAGGGATTTTTCTCTGTCTTAAAAGATGTCGATGGCGATCTGAAGTTTGTGTTTTTTACAGGTGTAACAAAGTTCACAAAGGTATCCATCTTCTCTGACCTGAACCAGCTGAGCGATATTTCTATGAGCGATAAGTTCTCTGGTATCTGTGGCATTACTGAAGATGAATTACAAAAAAACTTCGATCCCGAGATTAAAGCTCTGGCAGAGACCAGAAATATGACTTATGATGATTGTCTGAAAAAACTAAAAGAAATGTATGATGGTTATCGCTTTTCAGCCAATGGGATAGGTGTATATAATCCTTACAGTCTGCTCAGTGCTTTCATGGAGCAGAATTTCAGGCGCTACTGGTTCAGGACTGCCACACCAGAGTTTCTTATTAAAAAGCTTCAGGACTCAAGTATGTCACTGTCACAGATTGCTGACGGCGTTGAAGCCTCAGATGATGAGCTTTCTGACTATAGAGTAGAAGATAAAAACCCGGTCCCGCTCTTCTATCAGACCGGCTACCTGACTATCGGAAAATACGACAGCGACTTTGATCTGTACTCACTGTGTTTCCCTAACAACGAAGTAAAGTACGGTTTCTTTAACTCACTGATTCCATATGTATTAGGGTCAGCTGCCTCTGAATAAGGATTACACCATTCCTTATCAGGCCGATAACCGCAAGCTATATAAAATCGGCATCGTATTCTCGACTCAGAAGAGAAACGTAGCAGACTGGAAAATAAAATGATGTGTGGCTGAACATAGTCAGACCGGAGGTATATATGAGCGAACGTAAACTTCCTGTTGGAATACAGAGTTTTGAAAACATAAGAACCGACAACTATGCCTATGTAGATAAAACTGGATACATCTGGAAACTCCTTTCAACAGGTAAGAGTTTCTTCCTATCCCGTCCCAGACGTTTTGGCAAGAGCCTGTTCGCCTCGACTCTCGAGAGCTATTTCAGCGGAAAAAAGGAGCTGTTCAAAGGGCTTTACATATACGATAAGGAGAACGCACGTGGCGAAGATGCGTGGGCGGAGTACCCGCTCATAGCATTTTACCTTTCAGGCGGAGACTACAATGCTCCCGATGGATTAAAAAACACTCTAACCAAGACACTCGACCATGTAGAAAAAAAATATAGATTAACTCATACCGAATATGATCTCGCAAACCGCTTCAGCGATATGATAGTCCAGTTAAAAGAAAAAACAAAACGTCAGGTAGTCATTCTTGTCGATGAATATGATAAACCTCTGCTCTCAACGATGCTTACGAATCCTGAACAGGAAGAAAGAAACAGAGAGCTTTACAAGGGATTTTTCTCTGTCTTAAAAGATGTCGATGGCGATCTGAAGTTTGTGTTTTTTACAGGTGTAACAAAGTTCACAAAGGTATCCATCTTCTCTGACCTGAACCAGCTGAGCGATATCTCTATGGATGATGAATTCTCCGCTATATGTGGTATTACTCAGGACGAACTGGAAAATAATTTCCAGCCAGAGATCAATGCACTGGCAGATTCAGAAAGCTTAGACTACGAGGCGTGTCTCGCAGAACTAAAAAAAATGTACGACGGCTATCATTTTTCCAAAAAAGGTAAAGGGATGTATAACCCTTACAGTCTGCTGAATGCACTCGTAAGGCATGAATTCGGCAGCTACTGGTTTAGCTCAGGTACACCTGATATCCTTATAAAAAAGCTCCACGCTTCAAAAATGCCGCTTTACCGTCTGACTGATGGTGTAACAGCCAAAGAATCAGTAATACAGGATTATCGTGTAGACGATGTAGACCCGATACCACTCTTCTATCAGACCGGATATCTGACTATTTGTGGATATGACCGCCGTTTTAAACTTTATACGCTAAAATTCCCTAATGATGAAGTCAAGTACGGTTTCATGGACTCTCTGGTGAATTACGTTCTCGGATATCACGTTGAAGAAAATCCCCTCTCATTAGAGCATATGATCACAGACTTAGAGGCTGGTAAACCTGAATCCTTCCTGAATCGCCTTACATCACTCTTTGCCGCCATCCCATACCCGGAGGGCAAGACTCCGGAGTATGAGGGCGAATGGTCCCGCCAGCTCTTCCTGATTCTTGAACTGATGGGTGCCTATACACAGTGCGAGGTTCACATGGCAACAGGACGCGCCGACTGCGTTGTGAAAACACCTGACTACATCTACGTCTTCGAGTTCAAACTTGATAAACCGGTAGAAGACGCCATGGCACAGATAGATGATAAGGATTACACCATTCCTTATCAGGCCGATAACCGCAAGCTATATAAAATCGGCATCGTATTCTCGACTCAGAAGAGAAACGTAGCAGACTGGAAAATAAAATGATGTGTGACTGAACATAGTCAGACCGGAGGTATATATGAGCGAACGTAAACTTCCTGTTGGAATACAGAGTTTTGAAAACATAAGAACCGACAACTATGCCTATGTAGATAAAACTGGATACATCTGGAAACTCCTTTCAACAGGTAAGAGTTTCTTCCTATCCCGTCCCAGACGTTTTGGCAAGAGCCTGTTCACCTCGACTCTCGAGAGCTATTTCAGCGGAAAAAAGGAGCTGTTCAAAGGGCTTTACATATATGATAAGGAAAATGCACGTGGCGAAGATGCGTGGGCGGAGTACCCGATCATAGCATTTTACCTTTCAGGCGGAGACTATAATTCACCTGATGGACTTAAATTAACACTCAATGAAACCTTATCAGAATTCGAAGAAAAATATGTTATTTCGAGCATCAGTAGTGATCTGCCCAATCGTTTACGTAGAGACATAAAAACTGTCGCAAAAAAGACACAGCGTAAGGTAATCGTCCTTGTAGACGAATACGATAAGCCGCTCCTCTCCACAATGCTTACGAATCCTGAACAGGAAGAAAAAAACAGAGAGCTTTACAAGGGATTTTTCTCTGTCTTAAAAGATGTCGATGGGGATCTGAAGTTCGTGTTTTTTACAGGTGTAACAAAGTTCACAAAGGTATCCATCTTCTCTGACCTGAACCAGCTGAGCGATATCTCTATGGATGATGAATTCTCCGCTATATGTGGCATTACTCAGGAAGAGCTGGAAAAGAATTTCCAGCCGGAGATCAATGCACTGGCAGATTCAGAAAGTTTAGACTACGAGGCGTGTCTCGCAGAGCTAAAAAAAATGTACGACGGCTATCATTTTTCCAAAAAAGGTAAAGGGATGTATAACCCTTACAGTCTGCTGAATGCATTCGTAAGGCATGAATTCGGCAGCTACTGGTTTAGCTCAGGTACACCTGATATCCTTATAAAAAAGCTCCACGCTTCAAAAATGCCGCTTTACCGTCTGACTGATGGTGTAACAGCCAAAGAATCAGTAATACAGGATTATCGTGTAGACGATGTAGACCCGATACCACTCTTCTATCAGACCGGATATCTGACTATTTGTGGATATGACCGCCGTTTTAAACTTTATACGCTAAAATTCCCTAATGATGAAGTCAAGTACGGTTTCATGGACTCTCTGGTGAATTACGTTCTCGGATATCACGTTGAAGAAAATCCCCTCTCATTAGAGCATATGATCACAGACTTAGAGGCTGGTAAACCTGAATCCTTCCTGAATCGCCTTACATCACTCTTTGCCGCCATCCCATACCCGGAGGGCAAGACTCCGGAGTATGAAGGAGAATGGTCCCGCCAGCTCTTCCTGATTCTTGAACTGATGGGTGCCTATACACAGTGCGAGGTTCACATGGCAACAGGACGCGCCGACTGCGTAGTGCAGACCCCCGACTACATCTACATCTTCGAATTCAAGCTCGATAAGCCAGTCGAGGATGCGATGGCGCAGATAGATGATAAGGATTACACCATTCCTTATCAGGCCGATAACCGCAAGCTATATAAAATCGGCATCGTATTCTCGACTCAGAAGAGAAATGTAGCAGACTGGAAAATTCAGGAGAATTGAAAAGGCAACGCACTACCAATCCGCAGTAAATGGTAGATAACCTGTTACAGATGTTACAGTTTTCTTCGAGAACAGGTGGTCTTGGAGAAATGCAAGAACTACAGAGAACAGAGCCGATTCAGACGAAGCCGCTTTCAGTGTAAATAAAGTGATTAACAACTAAAACTGATCCGCCTCTAGTTCCCGATAGCAGGTCCTAGAGGTGGGTCAGTTTTAAACGTTAAACATGGGTCAGTTTTAATTATAAATCAACATCCTTTAGCTTCAAACGCTTCTTATCGTCACGAGTTTTAAGCATGTATTAGTGTTCAGGTTCTAAATATTGGTCAGTCACAAGCTATTTATAATTTACGAAGCCAATATTCTGCACTCCGTAGCCGAAGTTTGTTCTCAGACACTGATCTACGCTTCTAAGTACCACATCAAAATTTTTCTTTGCCAGTGATGAGCAGCTGTCAAGCGACTGTGAAGCTCCCGGTTCCAGAGTAGTGTAAAAATCTATATTTTTGCATCCTTTTGAAAAAGCTGATGCAGCACGTGAAGTTATGGACGCTTGGTATATGTCCTGCGAACCCACTCTCTCACGCACTGATACATCATTTACCTGCCCATTGCTAAGTACGTGGAAAGTCACATTGAAGTAATCGGACGTGTTATCATATGTGCCTCCCACATCGAATCGAATGCTGTCACGTCCTTCATAATATCCATAAACCGTACATTTCGCATCTGATACATTAAAATCTCCGAATTCCTTCACTCTGGCTCCACCGGAATTATATCCGTTTATCTCAAGGTAATCAGCCAGTTCTGAGAAATGAGAAGTGATCTGCTCCGGGAACTTTACTTTATACGAACACTTCAGTTTTTTCTTTCCAATAGTACATACTATAGTGCCCTGCCCATTTCTGAGAGGCGTGACAGTCACCTTTTTTTTATTGCTGCTTAGCTTCATGCTGATACATGGCTCGGCCCCCTCTGCTGTCCCAGCCTTGATTGTAGAAGACCAGTTTATCTGCGGCTTCTTCACAGATGTGGTAAGCTTTATCGTATACTTCTTACCGGCATCAGTCATCTTCAGGTTCTTCTTTGACAGCTTTGCCGTGTTCTTCGCATAAGCGTCGATCGTATAAGCCCCTGAACAGGTTGGCGCCGCATTTGCATATGCCGGTACGATTAAAGCCGCTGACAGAGTCACTGCGGCCATTCTTTTTAAAAATTTATTCATCGTTCGTTTTCTCCTCAAATAAAAAAGCCCGAGGCCACTGGGAGGAGTGGTCCGGGCCTAAATGTCTATAGGTCTTAGCAGAGCTTATTACAGGGTGCTCTGCAAACCATTTTGTCAAATCATTGAGTTTTGTGAAGGATTGAGATTACTTCTTGTCAGTTTTAAGAGTCTTCCAAGATGAGTAAGCACCTACATGCTTAACGCCATTAGTGTCATAGTAGTAAGCCTTTACACGTACCTTAACGGTAGCGCCCTTCTTTACTGAAAGTGTAGTCTTGGTTGAACCTACAGACTTTCCTGCAGTCTTTCCGCTAACCTTCTTCTGTACATAGTACTTCACATTAGGATTTGTAGTATCCTTGGTGTACTTAACAGTAACCTTGGCACCCTTCTTGTTAGATACCTTTACTCCGGTAACCTTTGCAGGATTCTTGTAATTAGCCTTTACTGTTACGATTACAGCCTCCTGATCAGCGGCAACTGTATCATTTCCAGCATCAGATACTGTGATTACGGCTGTTCCTGGAGCAACTGCTGTTACCTTACCGGTAGAGTCTACAGTAGCTACATTCTCATCAGATGAAGCATATCCAAGTGAAGCACCAGAAGCTACGATAGAACCAGTCTCGCCTTCCTTCAGGCTGAGAGTCTTGGTAGAAACCTTAAGAGCTGACTCCTTGAGGTTAGTATAGTTGATTGTGATATCCTTTGCTACGAAAGCATCAGCAACACCAGTTACAGGAGCACCAGTAATACGAACCTTCAGAGAGCCATATCCATTACCATTGAAAGTAACCTTACCAGTAGTCTTATCAACAGTCACATATGGGTTAGTCTGCTCAACCCACTTGCCATCTACCAGATTTCCTGGAGTATAAGTGTATTTTGTGGCTGGAGTAGATGTAGCCTTGATGGTATCTGTCTTCTTGGCATTAGTAAGAGTAATATCAGCAGCATCGATCTTAGCCTTGATGAACTTGTCTGTTACTGTAACAGCAAGCTTGATCGTAGCATTACCATAGTGAGTGGTATCTGACTTAGCTGCAAAAGTCACAACTGAAGAACCAGTCTTCTTAGCTACAAGCTTATTTCCAGAAACCTCTACGACTGATGGATCACTTGAGGTGATGTTTGCAGCAGCCATAGCTGAATCATTAGCAAGAGCCGTGAATTCAGGATCTGCAAAGTCCTTTGTTGAAAGTGTAAGTTTGGCGTTAGTTGTGCCATCGCCCACAGTTCCATCCTCATTGTACTGAGCTGTAGCTTTAACATCCTGATTGTCAACCTTAACCTCAGCTGTTGTGAAAGTCTTAGCATTCCTTATTGAAATAACACGGACCCAAGCAGCCTTAAGATTAGCACCACTAAGGTTGTTTGTCACAAGTACATCATAGTACTGCTCTACCGCATTAAGAGCGTTGGCTGTAGCGGTAACTGTATCTCCAGAGAATGTAAGGTCTGTAGATGCATTATGGTTAGTAGTCAGAGCACTTACACTTTCAGCAGCATTATCAGTATGTCCTGAAATACCCTTGCTGTTATAAATAGCCTTACCGTCCTTATCTACCTGATAAGCTGTATAAGTCAGCTTCTCAGTTGCAGACTGTGCATTATCAAGAGTTGCTCCTATAGCCTTTGAGAAATCTGAGCCTGTGAGAGTTATAGTCTTAGTAATCACATCTGAGTTAGGATTAGAGTTAGCTGTAATTTCTGTATTACCAATCTTCATAGTAGACTTCTCGGCAGTAACATCGATTACAAGCTCATATGACTGACTTTTGCCATTTGAATCTTTCATGTAAACTGTAAGAGTTGAAGTACCTACGCTTACAAATCTAAGAGTAAGATCTTTGTATTGAACATGTGATGAGCCTGCTACTGCAGCATCTGTCGGTTTCGTTGATACCTCTACAGATGTTCCACTAAGGCTGTATCCAGTAATCTGAGTCCAACTACGTTTTGGCGTATTGGTGTCAGCGAATGTCAGTTTTGCCTCTTTTGTACTATCAGTCTGCTCCGACTTCTGCATTACTTTTACAGCAAACTTACCATTACCTGTGACACTCTGCGTTGTTCCAGCTACGTTGTTCGTGTCTGCAAGTGTAAGAGTATATTTCGGATCTACTGTTTTATTTACAATATGTACAGTCCATGTCTTATCAACATTTCCTGATGTATTGTAAAGTGTGAAGTGGACATCTCCTGCCAGATCAGCTCCATTAGCTTTTACCTTAACAGTCGTACCGTTCAATAATACACCATTTTGGTTATTAATGGCGCTCTGTGAAACAGTCTGATTACGAAAGTCTTTCCCTTCAACTGTTACAAGATTATCGTTGTCCCATGCAAGTCTTACAGGTGAGCTGTTTGGCTCTTTGTCATACTGAATATGATATTCAATGTAATCAGATCCATTAGCTGTGAGAGTAGTCTCGCCCTCATCTTTAGTTATTTCAGTAGCAGCTTCAGCCTGTACTGCATTTCCAAGATTTGCAACCGGTGCAAATGTGAATGCTGTTGCTGCAGCGAGCACCAGAGCTAAACCTTTTTTCATGTTTAACATTTTAGTATGATTCCTCCTTTATTGTGGAAATCCTTCCTCAGGTTTCATGCACTCTTTCCCCAGACCTATTTGAAGCTTTTCACTCTTGTACTCACTACCACCGGTTTCCCGCTTCGAATCTTGTACAAGGCGTATTTGCAATATCAGCCTGGCCAAAAGTCGATTCGTCGTCTCAGATCAATCACATCATTTAAATATGAAAGAATTGTGATAACTCTTCTATGGCACTCCTGCATCCGGATTCCAGTATGGAATAGAATGTTTGTCAATATGCTACGTGAATTCCTGACCTCCCAAATCTCACATCCGGTAAAAGGCGAATCAGCCAGCATCAGTCAGCATGCGTCGCCGACTCGATACAGGACTTTCTGCCATGACTGCTAATGAAACCAGCAGCCTCGCAGATCACCCCATCACCATAGACTGATCAGGTACCAGACATTTTTATGAACTCACGTCCCTCCGGGGTTCGCTG
>Ga0256406_1001082_pt1 | contig 45385 bp, 43 predicted proteins | sample RumenRJG_03DNA_FD_185986 | JGI IMG/M metagenome (GOLD analysis project Ga0256406, IMG submission 185986) | Bovine rumen microbial communities from Lethbridge, Alberta, Canada - RJG_03 | ecosystem: Host-associated > Mammals > Digestive system > Stomach > Rumen | place: Canada: Alberta | collected... | reverse complement strand
ATTAATAACAAATAAACAATAACAAAAATGCCAAAAGTAAAGACAAACTCCGGCGCAAAGAAGAGATTCACATTCACCGGAACAGGTAAGATCAAGCGTCATCACGCTTATCACAGTCACATCTTGACTAAGAAGACGAAGAAGCAGAAGCGTAATCTGGATCACCAGGCTATCGTGGATCGCACAAACCTCAAGCAGGTGCGCGACTTGCTGAACCTCCGTTAACTTAACAGGCGTGTTAATTGAACAACTTAGTCAAACGAATTAAAGAAGAAAAATTATGCCAAGATCAGTAAATCATGTAGCTTCTAAAGCTAAGAGAACAAGACTGCTGAAGAAGACCAAGGGTTACTACGGTGCCCGTAAGAACGTGTGGACCGTAGCTAAGAATACCTACGAGAAGGGTCTTACCTACGCTTACCGCGATCGTCGTACGAAGAAGCGCAACTTCCGCGCTCTGTGGATCCAGCGTATCAACGCTGCTGCCCGCCAGTACGAGATGAGCTACTCTCAGCTCATGGGCGCTCTTCACAAGGCTGGTATCGAGATCAACCGCAAGGTACTCGCTGACCTCGCCGTGAACAACGAAGAGGCTTTCAAGGCCATCGTTGAGAAGGTGAAGTAAGCCGCGGACATGTTCTGAAACCTTTTAGAACAGAGAGGATTTAACATAAAGAGGATGCATCATGAAAGTGGTGCATCCTCTTTTTGTTTGTAATAATTTGCATAAGCCAAAGAAAAAGGTTAAATTTGCAGACACGTAAATATGAAGCCATGACTTTACCATCGGAATTTGCAGACTATACACGACAACTCATGGGCAGGGAGCTCTATGCAATCCTCGAAAAGGGACTGCAAGAGGAGACTCCCGTGAGCGTTCGCCTCAACCCTTTCAAGACAGAAGGTGGACTGGAGGGTGGAGAGCAGGTACCTTGGTGTCCATGGGGCTTTTGGCTTGCGGACCGACCCGCTTTCACTTTCGATCCACTGCTCCACGCTGGCCTCTATTACGTCCAGGAGGCATCCTCGATGTTTGTCTGTGAGGCTGTACGGCAATGTCTGGAGAAAGGGCTGGTATCTAAAAGTCCACTCCTCGCCGCCGATATGTGTGCCGCTCCGGGAGGAAAGACCACGGCCCTGTGCTCAGCCTTGCCCAAAGGCAGTCTGCTATTCAGCAATGAGCCGATGAAGCAAAGGGCGAGCATCCTAAAGGAGAACATCGTCAAGTTTGGACACCCCGACATCATCGTGACAAACAATTATCCGCGGGATTATCGGAAGACAGGACTATCGTTCGACCTCATCCTCACCGATGTGCCGTGCTCTGGCGAAGGGATGTTCCGAAAGGATCCGGGAGCCGTAGACGAATGGAGCGTACAGAATGTAGAGAAATGCTGGCAACTGCAGCGTTCCATAGTCGAGGATATATGGCCCAATCTCAAACCGGGCGGCGTGCTCATCTATTCAACCTGTACCTTCAATGCCCACGAAGACGAGGAGAACGTGCAATGGATAGCCGATAACCTCGGAGCTGATTTCATCTCCTTAAAGACACTACCGGAATGGAATATCACGGGCGCGCTCATCGGATCTCAGCCTTGCTACCGTTTCATCCCCGGACGCACCCGCGGTGAAGGCCTCTTCATGGCCGTGCTCCGGAAACATGACAAAGCGAGTGACGACAAAACATGGAATTCTTCAGCAAATTCTACCAAGACGAAAAAGACTGAGAGTGATCATCCGAAATGGTTCAATCCTAACTATGGAGAGTTCACAGAAGTTGAGGAGAAAGGCATCATCCGAGCCATCCCCGCACGATGGTCAGCAATATATAATAATGTGAAGAAAAGCCTGCATATCATCCATGCCGGCATAGAAATAGGCACTGTAAAAGGCAAGGACCTTGTTCCCGATGTGTCGCTGGCGCTCAGCACAGCGCTCAACCGGTCTGTCTTCCCACAGGCAGAGCTCAGCTACGACGACGCTATCCGCTACCTGAGGAAAGAAGCCGTGACACTTCCGCTCGGTGTGCCTCGTGGCTTCACGCTCGTCACCTACCAGCACCAGCCGCTCGGCTTCGTGAAAAATATCGGCAATCGCGCCAATAACCTCTACCCACAAGAATGGAAGATCAAAAGCTCACATATTCCCACCTCAGCCTCATCGTTGCCATGTCACCCCATCGTGCCATAGGCTCTCACGGCACCTTGCCTTGGCACATCAAGGAAGATCTTGACCACTTCAAGAAACTCACATGGGGCCATACAGTGCTTATGGGACGAAGGACCTATGAGTCGCTGCCTCACGGAGCCTTGCCCGGCCGCAGAAACATAGTGCTAAGCCAGAGCACCAAGAGCCTACCCGGCTGTGAGGTCTATACCTCTTTCGAAGAGGCTCTGCAACATTGTGGTGCAGACGAACAAGTATTTGTCATGGGAGGGGCATCGGTCTACCGCACTGCGCTACCCTTGGCCTCGCATCTTTACATCACTTTAGTAGAACAGGAGCCTCAAGATGTTGACACGTTCTTTCCAGTGTTTAATGAGGACGAATGGCAAGAGGTGAAGCATGAGCAACACAAAGGGTTCACCTTCACGGAGTGGGTACGCACCTCGAAGAGGTGCCACATGGTTAGCCCCACGTGAGGCACAGCCGAAACGTGGGGGTGGAAGAAAGCAGGCAGCCTGAATACCGGCCTCGAAGAGGGCGAACATGGTTATCGCCCAATAAAACTCACACTAGACCATGTTCGCCCTCTTCGAGGCCGGATCGCAAAAAATCACACGGGAACCGACCCCAGGTTGCGTCGCTGCGCTCCTTACCTGGGGCTAACCATGTAGCACCTCTTCGAGGTGCGGTCGATCACCTTTCCAGTCTTCCGATAACGGAAGAATCGAAAATGATGGCCGCCCATACAGTGATAATCCCTATGGTAAAATACAATAAACTATGAACGATATAACCTCCAACAAAGCAACTCTCGACTTTCTCCGCTATTGTCTCCACGACGACGCAGCGGTGCCTGAGACAACAAAAGACATCGACTGGGATGCCCTGCTCGACTTTGGCAAGCGGCAGAGTATCCGTGGAGTGTTGCTTCATGGCATACAAAAACTGCCAAGCTCTGCGCCCCACCCTTCTTTTCCCCAACTGAAGCGATGGCTGCAACAGAGCATTGCCATCAAAACAGCTAATATACAGACCTACCGCGATGCCGTGACCCTCACACAGCGTTTCCACGAAGAGACAGGCTGTGACAGTGTCGTGATGAAAGGCCAAGCCAACGCCTTGCGTTATCCTGACCCATACATGCGTGAATCAGGAGATATCGACCTGTGGACGACAGCTACGACAAAGCAACTCATCCGGTGGGCACACAGCCACGACCCCAAAGGAAGCATCGAATACCATCATGTAGACCTGGATGTCCTCCCCACGCCCGTCGAGCTTCATTATGTCCCGTCGTTCATGGGCAATCTCTTCTACGAGTGGCGCATGCGTCGCTGGTTCAAAAAAGAAAAGCCCAGACAGTTCGGCAATAAAGCAATATTGCCTGACGGTCTGGGCGAGATAGGGATCCTTGAACCCCCATTCGACTGTGTCTTTCAGCTTTCTCACATGATGCATCATTTCTTCTTCGAAGGCATTGGATTCCGACAAGTAATAGATTTCTATTATCTGCTCTCTGCCATGCCTAAAGATGACGGAAGTATCATGAAAACTGTGAAATGGTTGAATATGAGCAAGTTCACTGCAGCGGTGATGTTTGTCCTTCACGATGTGTTGGGCATGCCGCGTGAACATCTCCTCTGTTCACCAAATAAGGAGATTGGTCAACTTTTCCTCCACGAACTACTCTCTGCGGGCAACTTTGGTTTTCACGATGCCCGCTACCATTTCGAAGGATTGTCCCGATGGAAACAATATAAGCTTGAGACTTGGCGCAACCTGCATTTTGCCAAAGAGTTCCCTTCAGAGGTTGTCTTTGGCAGGCCCTTGTCACGCTTTTGGCATGCAGCTTACAAGTTTTGGTTGTCCTCGTCTGTGGGCTGAGCAGCGTACTCAATAGGCAACTGACGGTCGATGACGTTGTTGAAGCTCACGATGGTCTCTGAACGGGAGAGCCCTAAAGGCTGAAGCTTGTCGTGGATAATATTCAACAAGTCGTGATTGTTGTGCGCATAGATCTTGATGAACATGTCGTAACCACCAGTCGTGTAGTGACATTCTGTGACCTCTGGGATCTGACGCAACTTCTCCACAACCTCATCAAACTTCTCCGGGTCTTTCAGATACAAGCCCACATAAGCGCAGGTCTCATAACCGATCTTCTCAGGATCGATGATAAACTGGGAGCCCTTGATGATTCCCATAGATGTTAACTTCTGAATGCGCTGATGAATAGCTGCACCACTGACGTTGCATGCCCTTGCTACCTCGAGGAAGGGGATACGAGCGTCACCTTGAATAAGCTGAAGGATTTTTCTGTCTAATGCATCAATAACTTGACGTGCCATTGTAATCTTATTTCTTTTATAGTGGTGCAAAGATACAACCTTTTCTAATAATTAGCAACTATTTCGACCAAAATATTAGGAAAATAGCAGAAAATCATCCTTTATTGGGATTTTTTGAAAGCAATTTGATACATTTTAGGGCGGCCACCAGGGCCGCCCCTACGGTTAATACCCTATATTCTGCTTGAGGTTCCCGTTGAGGTCCAGCACCCGTGCAGGAATGGGGAAGACAGTGGTGTAACCGGAAGCCTCTCCATCGAGCTGCGGCCGGATATCGTAAGCCTTATTGAACAAGCCGTAACGGATAAGGTCGTTACGTCGCCAACCCTCCCACATGAGTTCCATACGACGCTCCCGGAGGATATTGTCAAGGGTAGCTTTCCGTGACGGCATGCCTACCCTACTACGGATAGCATCAAGGTCAGCCTGGCCACTCTCGCCATTGCGCACATGGGCCTCAGCCCGCATGAGCACGGCATCGGCATAACGGAAGAGAACGATATCGTTGTCGCAGTTCTTACCATCGTTGTACGCCGTACGGTCCACCTCATATTTCTTCATGCGTGCACCGGCAGTACGGATATATTTAGAATAGGTGAGGTTCGTCGAAGTCACCTCTAAGGGATAATAGACGAGCACACCACCACCGTCAAGGGCAATGGTCTTACCATCCACATAGACCGTGTCGCTATAGAAGTCCTGATCCCACCGATTGTCGACGCTGTCCGTGCCATAACCGTACTCATGCACCGTGGCAAGTGTGGCACAGGTACCATTCTCAGAAGCAGTACCGTAGGCGCCGCCATGGGCATAGTGACGCGAGCGGAAGAGGTACTGGAACTGTTGGGTATAGAGTGTCTTGTCCATCGGGATGACAAAGATATTCTCCGTGGAGTTCTCGTTGTGAACACTGAAGTTAGCCGTGCGGTCTGCCATGAGCATATAGCCATCGGCCGACAGCTTATCGCAATAATAGATACAGGTCTGCCAGGCATTCATTGTCTGACCATTGACCGTGAATGTAGCATTAGAACCCGAAGGCCGCACGCCGTCCGTCCAGTCATCGTCGGCATAGACCTCGTAGTTGAGGGCGAGCTTGGCGAGGAGGAAGTCGACAACGGGCCGGGTCATCCGACCATAGTAGTCGCCCTGCAGGTTACTTTTCTCATTGGCCAACAATGGTTCGACAGTCTGCAGCTCATCCCAGATAAATTTGTAAAGTACCGAGCGTTTGCTCTGTGAAGTGTTGGCAAGCGATTGGGAAGTCGATATTATCAATGGGATGTTGCCCCACATATCCATCGTATACCAATAGAACATCGCACGCACGGCACGTGCCTCAGCGGTATAGGCTGTCAGTTGCGCGTCGGTGAGAAGTGACTTATAGCTATTGAGATCTTCTAAAGCTTTATTGGAGAGATTGATGACCTTATAGAGATAGTTCCACGTGTCTTCAAGCGACTTGTCCGAAGCTGTCCACGAATGGAGGTAGAGGTCCTGCCAGAAGCCACCGTCGTACCAGTCACCGCCACGGATAGGGATGATGCACTCATCGGTCGTGAGCGAGTTGTAGTCGTACACGCCACGATAGGTACCTTGCAGTCCTTGTGACTGCTGCGTGCCACCCATATAGTTATAGAGTGTTGCCACCGTATTGTCGTAAAGTGTCGTGGCAGAAGAGTACGCCTGCTCCTGATCTATCTGGTCGCGAGGAGACTCGGAGAGGCAAGAAGTGAATAAGAAGATGGATAAAACTAAGGCCTCCCCAAGCCCCCCCTGAGGGGGGGGATGTTGATTACTTAAAGAGCCGAGGAATGAGCCTCTAAGTTGTATAAGTGATCTTTGAAGACTTCTTATAACTGTCATTATCTTAAGATATATCGCTTTCATAATTCCTAATCTTTGTTTTTTATCGTTGGATATGGTAATCAACATCCCTCACTTTAGGGAGGGCTTGGGTAGGCCCCTTGGGTAGGCCCGACCTTTCTAAAACTGCACCGACACTCCCATGGACCATGTCCTGTACACAGGATAGGAGCGCTTGTCATCGATACCTAAGGTGTTGGAGACGATATAGTTGTTGATCATTGGAGTCAAGCCACTATAGCTTGTGATAGTCGCAAGGTTGTTGACCGACACAGAGAGACGAAGGGCAGAGATGTAACGACTCTTGACAGGCACGTTCCAACCCACCGTGAGATAGTCGAAGTTGAGATAATCACCACTCTCGAGCCAATAGTCAGAGACGTTCTGGTCAACGATCTTCCGCTCGGGTGCACCTTTCATGACATTGTAGTCGGGGAAGCTCGACATGTTAAGATAAGACAGAGAGGTACCGTTGAAGATCTTATGACCGAAGGCACCATTCATCTGCAAGGACACATCAAAGTCTTTGTAGCGGAAACTGATATTCGAGCCGAGCGTCATCTTCGGCGTAGCCTGTCCGGCAACATAACGGTCACCTCCATTGTCGCTGAGGTCAACCTTTCCGTCGTTGTTCAGGTCTTCAATATCGTACATCTTATATCCGTTGCCACGATCCACGATGCCTTTGCAATGAGGGAGATAGAACACGCCGAGAGGTTGTCCTACAATCTGATAGAGCACATTGGCATTGCCGCCATGCTGTCCTGCACCATTGAGTGCACCGATGGCCGTGACGTCGGAGGCCGAGAGATGATAACCGTTGTAGTCACCCGACAACGAGAGCAGTTTGTTGCGCTGGAACGACATGTTGACATTGATATTCAGTTCCATGTCGCGACGCTGTATCGGTGTGATGCCAAGGCCTATCTCCACACCACTATTCTCCATCGAGCCGATATTGGCAAGAAGACTACTATAGGTGAAAGGCGGCACGGGTACGTCATAGTTGTAGAGCATATCCGTCGTCTTCGAATAATAATATTCGATGGTGAACAGGATGCGGTTGCGCCAGAAACCCATGTCGGCACCAATATTAAACGTCGACTTCTTCTCCCATTCGAGATCGGGATTGGCGTTGCGCAAAGAGGTCAGTGTGACGGTCGGCGAGCCATTGACCGGGACGATGCCTGCCGGGGCAACGGTGTTGAGGGTCGTATAAGAAGTGATAGCCCCGAGGTTACCCGTCAAGCCATAGCCCGTGCGGAGCTTAAGCATTGACACGATGGGCTTGAGACGTTGCATGAACGCCTCGTCCATGACGTTCCAGTTGGCGGAGATGGACGGAAACACACCCCACCGGTTATCCTTTCCGACCATCGATGAACCATCGGCACGCAGCGTGCCGGAGATACTATAACGTTTCAGTAGTGTATAGGTTGCCGTGATCATACCGGAGGCCAACGACGGGTCAGCATAGTCGGAGCCTGTACCACCATAGGGCCGGATGGAGCCGGCTGCGAGGTTGTTATAAGTAAAATCGTTCGTCGTGAAGCCCTTGACGGTGGTCCAGAATCCCGTGCGCCGCTCTTTCTGATACTCGCCAAGGAGAGAGGCGGAGAGATCGTTCACACCCCAGCTGTGACTCCAGTCGAGCGTGGCATTGGCGAGCCAACTCTCACTCTTATGCTCTCCGCGATAAGCCTGGCCCTGTGCCCAGACCCATGTAGGGCAGTACTGTCCATTCTCGGTAGAGTTGAAACCATAGGAGCCACGCAATGTCAGGTTCAGACCCTGCATGAGATGCGCCGTCATGTCGAGGTGCGTACTGAACGTGAGATACTTCGTGTCGTTCTTCTCGGAGAGGATCGTCCGAGGCGGATTGATCTCCGACGCTGCTCCGTTTTTTGTGATAGCATCGCGTGCGATCGTCGGGTTCTGCGCGGCAGCGGAATAGAAAAGCATCTGCTCGTCGAAGATGCCATTGACCTTCTGCGACGAGCCGAAGACACCATAATTGATATCGAGGAAATCGTCGAAAGCCTTCTGCGTGATGTCGAGCTTTGCCACGAGATTGTTCATGCCTTTCATGTCAAGCACCGTCGTGTTCTTCGAATAAGCCAAAGAAGCTCGGTAGCTCGATGTCGGACCGCCGCCACTGAACGCCACGTGGTGGTTCTGTACGAAACCCGTGCGCGTGATGGCATCGGGGAAGTTGGTGTCGTAGCCGTCGTTCTTATAAGCCAAACCCATGCTCTCTGCCGTGGCGATATACTCGGAAGCAGAGAGCATCTCGATATTCTTATAGATCGATTCCATACCCCACGAGCCGTCGTAGGAGATATGGAACGCGGCGCCCGTGCCTTTCTTCGTCGTCACCTCGATGACACCGGAGGCACCACGCGAACCGTATTGTGCCGTCTCGGCAGCATTACGAAGGATAGCGAAGCTCTCGATGTCGGCAGGATAGATAGTCGAGAGTGTGGCGAGGTCAGAGTAGACGCCATCGATGATGATCAGCGGGTCGTTGCCGCCTGTGAGCGACGTTGTACCACGTACACGCACCGACGAGAGCTGTGCCATGCGGTCCTCACCATTGGAGATGTTCACACCGGCCGCCTGACCGTTGAGGGCTGATAACGGGTTGGTAACAAGACCTTTGTTCATGCGGTCCTGACTGATGACATCTACGGATCCCGTCTCAACGCCGATGCCCTTGATGTCAAGGCTGTCGGGGTTGAGCGGTTTGATATTCTGTGCATGAGCAGTGCCTATGCTTAACAAAAAAAGATACAGTGAAAGCTTTCGAGCGTTCATCGGCTTCTCCATTTATGGTTTATTTCGCAAAAATAAGCAAAAAAAACGTACGGAGCAAGCAATGCATCGGAAATTTTATTGGCTTCGCCAAGAATCATTCAAATCTGATCAAATCTTTCAAATCTCTAAATTAGATTTGAAGTGTCTCGCGACTTACTTTTGTCAGATTTGAAACGATTTGAAAGATTTTGTGCGAAGCGCTTTCCTTTTGTTCTTATGTTACATCACCACTTCGACGACATGTGCACCCTTCGTGGCAGGGATGACGTTGCCGTCGATGCGGTTGCCGTCGACCGTGATCTCACGCACGCCTTTCTGCCTGCCGTCGGGGTTGCTGACATGGATATCGTAGCTGCCACCACGGAAAACACGATGCACGCGGTATTCGCGAGCCGTTGCAGGCAGGCACGGGTCGATGCGCAGACCATCGAAATCGGGCTGGATGCCGAGGATAAACTCCGAGACGGTGTACCACATCCAGGCTGCCGTACCCGTGAGCCATGAGTTCTTACCCTCACCCGGGCGGAAGGCATCCTTGCCGGCAACCATCTGGCAGTTGACATACGGCTCGACCTTATGCAACGTCTGGTATTTCTCCTCCACATACGACGGCAGAATCTTCTTATAATGTTCCCACGCATCATTGCCGCGGCCGTCGACGGTCTCACCGATGATAACCCACGGGTTGTTGTGGCAGAAGATGCCGGCATTCTCCTTGTAACCCTCCGGATAAGAGCTTATCTCGCCATATTCTACATAGTAATGCGTAAAGGCGGGGTTTTTGAGCACGATGCCATGCTCGCACTCCATACGTTCCTTCACGGAGTCGAGAGCCTTGTCGCACAGCCCTTCCTTCAAGCCGATGCCTGCCATCGTGCACCAGCCTTGACTCTCAATGAAGATCTGTCCTTCCTTGTTCTCATGACTGCCGATCTTGTTACCATAGAAGTCATAGGCACGCAGGAACCAGTTGCCGTCCCAACCGAATTTCTTCACAGCCTCGCACATGTCGTTGACAGCTTTGTCCATGCGTTCAGCCTCTGCGGTCTTGCCGAGATGACGGCAGAGGGCAGCATAGTCGCGGCCCGTGACGACGAACAGACCGGCAATCATCAGGCTTTCTGCCTTCGAGCCTTTACTGTTGTTCTCTGTGGTCTGGAAGCTCTCGTTCGGATCCCAGGAGAAGCAGTTGAGGTTCAGGCAGTCGTTCCAGTCAGCACGTCCAATGAGCGGCAACCGATGCGGGCCAAGGTTATTAAGCACATGGTCGAGAGAGATGGTGAGATGTTCGAAGAGCGTCTTCTCTGAACCTTTCTGATTATCGAACGGCACCATCTCGTCGAGGATGGAGTAGTCGCCCGTCTCCTTGATATAAGCGATCGTTCCGAAGATGAGCCAGCACGGGTCGTCGTTGAACCCACCACCGATATCGTTGTTGCCACGTTTCGTCAACGGCTGATACTGATGGTAGCAACCACCGTCGGGGAACTGTGTCGAGGCGATGTCGATGATACGCTGACGGGCACGCTCGGGGATGAGATGGACGAAACCGACGAGATCCTGGTTGGAGTCGCGGAAGCCCATGCCACGGCCGATGCCACTCTCGAAGAACGAAGCCGAACGACTCATGCAGAACGTCACCATGCACTGGTACTGGTTCCAGATGTTCACCATACGGTCGAGCTTGTCGTTGCCCGTCTCTGCACGGAAGATACCCAGAAGGTTTGTCCAATAACTATTGAGTTCAGCAAAAGCCTTATCTACCTTCTCTACGGTGTCGTAGGCATCGATGATGGCGTGTGCTTTCTCTTTATTTATGACGTGGTCGAGACCATCTTCCGCACAGTAGTTACCGTCCTTGTCGATCCATTTGCGGTCCTGCTGCTCCTCGACATAGCCAAGGATGAAGATGAGGTCACGATGCTCGCCCGGAGCCAGCGTGACGTCTATCTCATGGGCAGCGATAGGGCTCCAGCCATGAGCCACGGAGTTGCGGCAGTGACCTTCAGCCACGGCGTCGGGCATACTCTTCTCCGAATAGAGACCGACGAAGGTCTCACGGTCCGTGTCGAAGCCGTTGATGGGACTGTTGACATGATAGAAAGCGTAGTGGTTACGGCGCTCCCGGTATTCAGTCTTGTGATAGATCGTCGAGCCTTCAATCTCCACCTCACCGGTAGAGAAGTTGCGTTGGAAGTTCTCCATGTCCGTGGCCGCATTCCACAGGCACCACTCCTCGAAAGAGAAGACGGTCAGATGTTTCTGCTCCTTACTGTTGTTCGTAAGTGTCATGCGCTGCACCTCACAGTGGGCATGGAGCGGCACAAAGAAGAGGACCGAAGCCTCAACGCCATTCTTGCTGCCGGTGATTCGCGTATAGTTCATGCCATGACGGCACTCATAACTGTCGAGCTTCGTGCGGCACGGTTTCCATCCGGGGTTCCAGACTGACCCACCGTCCTTGATATAGAAATAGCGGCCATCGTTGTCCATCGGCACGTTGTTGTAACGGTAACGTGTGATGCGACGGAACTTAGCATCCTTATAGAAAGAATAGCCGCCTGCGGTGTTGCTGATAAGAGAGAAGAAGTCTTCGTTGCCAAGGTAGTTGATCCAAGGCCAGGGTGTCTTAGGGTCGGTGATGACATACTCGCGATGGGCGTCATCGAAGTGACCGTAACGTTGTTGTTTCATTATCAAAATAAAGTTATGTTTTCTGTATGCAAAGTTAAGTGTTTTTCTTTGAAATCGACTTTGCAGATGTTACCATAAAATGATACTATTGTATCATTCTCGTACTAAAAATGTTACATCCGCCGTTGGTCTCATTTCTTTTTCCTAATTTTGCAGAGGGACCACCGTACGGGCGGCTCTCGTGAAGAGTGCCTCGGAGAGGCACAATCATTCATAACCCCAGACTAAGGGAGCTTTAGCGAACGCAGTCTGGGGATTAAGCAGAGGGCGGATTAGTTGATTTCCAGCCTCGGAGAGGCTGAATGCGCCTTGGCGCGCTATGTAAAAACCACTATAGACATTGCGCACTATCGTGCATTCTGCCTCTCCGAGGCAGAAGGTCAAGACCCGTTGTTCCATCCTAAACCCCAGTCTGCGTCGCTGCGCTCCTTAGACTGGGGTTATGTAAAAGTCAGCCTCTCCGAGGCTGTTTAGTGGTATCAATCCGGGAACCAGAAGTTCAAACAGTACTTCTGAAATGGCGGGCGGCCACGGGGGCAGCCCTGCAAAATGAAAACGAACAATCAAAACAAAATAGAAACAATATGCTACACAGTCATCGTATTAAACTCTTATGCGCTGCTTTCACACTTGCTGCAGCGGCATCGGCTCAGACAGCTCCCAAGCTGCGTGCAGATAACATCGACGAAGTGCTCCGTGCCATGACCTTAGAGGAGAAAGCACAACTCCTCGTGGGCGACGGCAACGCTGGCTTCGTAGGCTCAGGCGCCATGCTCGGTCATCAGTCACGTCTCGTGGCGGGTGCTGCCGGCCAGACAGTTGCCATTGAGCGCCTCGGCATCCCCGCCACAGTGCTCACCGACGGACCTGCCGGCGTGCATATCGACCCGAAACGCGAGGGCACGACAGCGACGTTCTATGCCACGGGCTTCCCCGTCGGCACCTGTCTCGCCTCAACCTGGAACCCACAACTCGTCTACAACGTAGGGCAGGCCATGGGCAAAGAGACGCTCGAATACGGATGTGACGTCATCCTCGGACCTGGCCTGAACATCCAGCGCAACCCACTCGGCGGACGTAACTTCGAGTATTACAGTGAAGACCCACTCGTCACCGGCATCATCGGAGCAGCGATGATCCGTGGCATCCAGAGCCAGGGTGTGGGCACGAGTCCTAAACACTTTGCCGTGAACTCACAGGAAGGCGACCGCACGCGTGTCGACGAGCGCGTGTCACAACGTGCCCTGCGCGAGATCTACCTGCGTGGCTTCGAGCGTGCCGTACGTGAGGGTCAGCCTTGGACCATCATGGCTTCTTATAATAAGGTGAACGGCACCTACTCGCAAGACAACTACGACCTGCTGACGAAGGTGCTGCGCAACGACTGGGGCTTCAAAGGCATCGTTATGACCGACTGGATCGGCAAACGCTCCGACCTGCCGACAGCTCAGGAGGTGCATGCCGGTGACAACCTGCTCATGCCGGGCTATCCCGACCAGGTGAAGGACATCGTCGACGGCGTGAAGAACGGGACGATCAAGATGGAAGATGTGGATCGTAACGTACGCGAGATGCTCGAATATATCGTCAAGTCACCGAAGTTCCGCAACTATCAGTATTCCAACAAGCCCGACCTCAAAGCTGACGCGACCATCACGCGCCAGGCATCGGCTGAGGGAATGGTGCTGTTGAAGAACAACGGGGTACTGCCGATGAAGAAGCTGAAGAATATCGCACTCTTCGGTGTGAACAGTTACGACTTCTTCAGTGGCGGTCTCGGTTCCGGCTGCGTCAACGTGCCTTATGTCGTCGACATGGTACAGGGATTGAAGAACGCCGGTGTGGCAACAACCCCGACCCTTACCGACATCTACCGTAAATATGTCGACTACGCCTCAGCTAAGTTTCAGGCTGACAAGAACCCAGAGATGTGGTTCCTCAACCAGGGACAGCCGAAGCTCGAAGAGATAGAGATCACCGACCGCCTTATCGCTCATGAGGAGCCGCAGGCCGATGCCGCCATCATCACGATAGCCCGTCAGGCAGGTGAGGGCATGGACCGTGGTCAGGAGGATTTCAACCTCTCCGACAAAGAGCGCGACATGATCAACCGCGTCAGTGACCGATTCCACAAAACTAACAAGCCAGTCATTGTCATCATCAACAGTGGCTCATCCATTGAGACAGCGTCGTGGCGCGACCGTGTCGATGCCATCCTCGTGGCATGGGAGCCCGGTGAGGAGGGCGGCAACAGTGTCGCAGACGTGCTCACGGGAAAGGTCAACCCGAGCGGTCACCTCACAGCAACATGGCCTGTATCAATCAGCGACGATCCGTCGACGGACAACTTCCCGCAGTCTCCTGTCTATTATAACTTCACGGATAAGTTTGCCGGCGGCTATCTGAAAGGAGTCAACTACAGTAACCACGAGGAGGACATCTATGTAGGTTACCGTTACTACGACACCTTCGGCCGCAAGCCCGCCTATCCCTTCGGCTATGGTCTGAGCTACACTTCGTTCGACTTCAGCAAGCTCTCAGCAAAAAAGTCGGGCAACAACGTTGTTGTGACCGTCAACGTAAAGAACACCGGTAAGGTAGCCGGCAAGCAGGTGGCACAGGTGTATGTCGCTGCACCGAAAGGTAACTTGGAGAAGCCCGCCAAGGAGCTGAAGGCTTTTGCCAAGACCCGTCTGCTCAAGCCTGGAGAGAGTGAGACGCTGACGATGACGATCCCCGTGCGCGACCTTGCTTCCTTCGACAGTAAGGACAGTCAGTGGCTCGCTGATGCCGGCACCTACACATTCCTCGCAGGCGACAATGTGGAGCACACGACACAGAAGACGACACTGAAGCTCAGCGAATACACGGAGAAGACCTCCGATGCCCTGCCGCTCAACGTCAGCCTCAACCTGCTGAAACAGTAACAACGTAGAGGCGGCAGGTTGGCGCGCCCGCACCTCGGAGAGGTGCCACACGGTTAGCCCCAGGTAAGGAGCGCAGCGACATCACCCCTGCCACGACCGCCAGTCCCAATCACTCCCAGACCTTGTTCGCCCTCTTCGAGGCCGGATGTCAACGAAACCACACTGGCCTTAAACCCCATGCTGCGGCTACGCCTTGCATGGGGCTAACCATATGGCACCTCTCCGAGGTGCTTATTGGGGCTAATCATTTAATAAAAAGAACCCATTAAACATACATCCATGCGTAAACTCCTTTTCTTTATACTCTCCCTCATGACGACAACCCTTGCCTCTGCAGCCTCGCCTTTCATTCAGGTCAGCAACGGACATTTCGTCCGCAACGGGAAACCTTACTATTTTGTCGGCACAAACATGTGGTACGGTGCCATCCTCGGCAGTGAAGGCCGCGGCGGTAACCGCAAACGGCTCTGCCGTGAGCTCGACTTTCTGAAGAAGAACGGCATCGACAACCTCCGTATCCTCGTCGGCTCCGATGGTGAGGAAGGCGTCAGGACAAAGGTCGAGCCGACCCTGCAGAAGGCGCCGGGGGTATACAACGACACGATCCTCGCTGGTCTCGACTACCTCCTCATGGAGATGGGCAAGCGTAAGATGGTAGCCGTGCTCTATCTCAACAACTCCTGGGAATGGAGTGGTGGCTACGGCTTCTACCTCGAGCACGCCGGGGCTGGCAAAGCCCCGCAGACGGATGTCGACGGCTATCCCAAATACATGGACTTTGTCTCACAGTTCGCTACGAACGAGAAAGCGCACCAGCTGTTCTACGACTATGTGCGTTTCATCCTCTCGCGTACGAACCGGTACACGGGTAAGGCTTACAAAGATGATCCGGCGATCATGTCGTGGCAGATAGGCAACGAGCCGCGCGCCTTCAAGAAGGAACTGCTGCCACAGTTTGAAAAATGGCTCGGTGAGGCATCAGCCCTCATCCGATCCCTCGACCCGAACCATCTCATCTCCATCGGCTCGGAGGGCTTATGGGGATGCGAGGGTGACCTCTCCTGCTGGGAACGTATCTGCTCCGACAAAAATGTGAATTATTGCAACGTGCACCTCTGGCCATACAACTGGGGCTGGGCACGCAAAGACCATCTCTCAGAAGATCTCGAGCGATCGGAAAAGAACACGAAGGATTATATCGACCAGCACCTCGCTGTCTGTGAGCGGATCAACAAACCGCTCGTCATGGAGGAGTTCGGCTTCCCGCGCGACGGCATGAACTACAAACCGGGTTCACCGGTGACAGCCCGTGATGCTTATTATAAATATGTGTTCTCTCTCGTTGCCGACAATGCCTCGAAAGGCGGTAAGTTTGCCGGTTGTAACTTCTGGGCATGGGGCGGATTTGCTCAGCCCCGCCACGAGCACTGGCAGCCCGGCGACGACTACTGTGGCGATCCGAGCCAGGAAGCTCAAGGTCTCAACAGTGTCTTCGCAAAAGATAAGAGCACACTGAAAGTGGTGAAAGAAGAGGTGAAGCGGATGGCAAGAATCAAGAAATAAGACAACAGATTGAGAACGGTAATTACCGTAGATGCGGAGGGCATAGCGCGTCGGGGCGCCAGCACCTCGAAGAGGTGCCACACGGTTAGACCCAGGTAAGGAGCGCAGCGACGCAACCTGGGGAGGGAATGTAAGGAAGGGGGTAACATGAAAACCGGCCTCGAAGAGGGCGAACAAGGTCTAAAGTGAACGTTTTATAACCATGTTCGCCCTCTTCGAGGCCGGTATTCAGGTTATCCGCCTCCATACAACCCCACGTTTCGGCTGCGCCTCACGTGGGGCTAACCATGTGGCACCTCTCCGAGGTGCTCATGTGTGCGTTATCTGCGAAACAATCGTTAAATTATTGTCCTTATCGCATTGCCGCACTTGCCTTCACACCTACGATACCTGCAAACTTGTCGTCAAGATAGAACGTCGCCATGGACGTGTCTTTCTTGACAGCATATTTCAACGTGATCATATTGAGCTTTGCCGTACGGGGCTGGTAATCGACCTTGCCTTTTACCAGCCGCGACGTCATAGCTCTGTTGTGCATGGCTTCCAGCATCGAGTCGGTGAGATGAAGCGTGGAGTCGACAGCCGACCACGCGACATAGTCGACATCTTCCAGTGCCATCTTCTCCGCCATAAAGTCCTTGACATGTCCTTTCGCCGTGTAGCTGTTGCCACAGGACGAAAGAACACCAAGAATCATCACGAAGCCAAGGCCAGCACTAAGCATGCGACCGGACTTCCGAACTCCAGAACTTAAAAACTTATTAACTTCCAAACTTATAAACTTATAAACTTAAAAACTTTAAGATTCTTCCGATAAATGACTCCACGCATACGAATCCTCCTGAAGATATTTTTTTTCACACGGATTTTAAAGATCTTAAAGATGGCTACGCTTTTCGCTACGCGGTAGAGAACACCCATCAGGTGTACCCCTATGGGGTATGTGTAGCCGCAAAGCGGCGTAACAATCTTTAAAATCTTTAATATCCGTGTGAGAGAAATCCATGTGAGTATGAATGCATTTAACGGATGAACCACTCATCCTCATTTCTTCGGAATATTCTTCAAGATCTCAAGGAGATGATCCCATACCATCTGCACCGTCGGGATATAGAGGCACTCGTCAGGCGTATGCACATTGTGCAACGTCGGGCCGAAGCTCACCATGTCAAGGTTAGGATATTTCTCTGAGAACAGACCGCACTCCAGACCGGCGTGGATACCACGCACGACAGGATCCTTACCGAAGAGCTTGCGGTAAGCCTCCTTGGCGATACGCTGCAACTCCGAGCCGTGTTTCGGCTGCCAAGCAGGATAACCGTCGGTCTGCTCCACATCGGCACCAGCAAGCTCATAGGTAGCTTTGACGGTATTGCAGATGTTATTCAGGTTTGACGTGACGTTAGAGCGCTGCGAGCTCACAATGACAACCTTGTCATCCTCACTCTGAACGCTGGCCACATTGCTTGAAGTCTCAACCATCCATTCGAGCTCCTTGTCCTGACACATAGCGAAGACACCATTGTCGACAGCCTGCAGCGCACTGATGAGACGACGGCTGACATCTTCCGGCATGACTTTCTGAGCGTCGCAGCTCTCGAGGTTCCATTCCATGTGCGTGTCAGTGACATGATACTCGTCCTCAACCTGCGCAGCGAAGACATTCCAGTCGGCCTTCACCTCTTCCTTCTTATCCTCTGGTACGGCGAAGATGATCTTACCGTCACGGGGGATAGCATTGTGCATCTTACCCGAGTTCCACTGAGCCAGACGCAACGGCATCTTACCCTGCTCCATATAGAGGAAGCGGGCGAGGACCTTGATGGCATTAGCGCGCTTCTTCTCGATATCGTCACCAGAGTGACCACCATTGAGACCTTTCAGCGAGCCCTGCATGAAGAAATATCCTTTCGGAGCATCCTCACGCTGGAAACGGAACATAGCAATCGTGCTACGGCCACCGGCGCAAGAGATAAAGATCTCACCCTCGTTCTCAGAGTCGAGGTTGATGAGATAGTCGCCTGTCATGAATCCGGGCTTCATGCCGATGGCACCCGTGAGCTGTGTCTCCTCATCGCGTGTGAAGACACACTCGATAGGACCGTGCTCAATATCATCAGAGTCGAGGATAGCCAGTTCGATAGCGTCACCGATACCGTCGTCGGCACCGAGCGTCGTCCCTTTGGCGTGCATCCAGTCACCGTCGACATAAGTCTGGATAGCATCCTTGGAGAAGTCGAAGTCTACATCCACGAGCTTGTCACAGACCATGTCCATATGGCTCTGCAGAATCGTTGTAGCACGGTCCTCATAGCCCTTCGTGGCGGGCTTGCGGATGAGCACGTTGCCGGTCTCGTCGACCTTTGTCTCCAGGCCGTGACGCTCACCAAAATTCTTAAGATATTCAATCATCTTCTCCTCATGCTTCGACGGGCGCGGAATCTTGTTAATAGCCGCAAACTGTTCGAACACGCGGGCGGGTTTCAATTCTGCCATAATAGTATGTATTTTAATGTTTATATTTTATATTGCCTGTAATTTAATATACGCAATTTATAGAATAAAATCTAATTTGTTGCGTTATCTCTTTGCAGTTTGTACTTTTAACGTTATCTTTGCAAGCGTTTAAGTATAATTGCAGTGCAAATTTAATAAATAATGATAGAAACGTTACTCCTTACGGTGTTAATTATTGCTATAGCCATGGCGCTCCTAAGCGTGAAAGTGCTGCTGACGAAGAATGGCAAGTTCTCGTCGATGCATATTCACGACTCTCAGGCCATGAAAGATCGTGGCATCCACTGTGTCATTGACGAGGACCGCGAGATGCGCGCCGCCGGACGTTTCAGATAAACATTACTCCGATTAACTTTATCACCCGATAATAAGAATAAAAAACAAAAATATGAAGAACAACATTCTCTTCGCGGTAGCTATTGCTGCTGCCACGACTTTTGGCTTCACCTCTTGCAACAAGAGTGCTCCTAAGATGGACGACAAGACGGAGCCCGTTGAGCAGAAAGCTCCGAGCACAAAGATCGCTTATGTGGAGGTCGACTCCATCATGACGCAGTATCAGTTCTGCAAAGATTATACGAAGATCCTCAACGCTAAGGGTAACAACATCCAGAAAACCCTCGCCAGCCGTCAGCAGCAGCTCCAGGGCGCTGCAGCCAACTTCCAGCAGAAGGTGCAGCAGAACGCTTACACCCGTGAGCAGGCAGAGGCTATTCAGGCAGGACTGCAGAAGCAGAGCGGTGACCTCCAGGCACTGAACCAGCGTCTGAGCAGTGAGTTCCAAGCAGAGACCGACAAGTACAACAAGGCATTGCACGACTCCATCCAGCACTACCTCGCCATCTACAACAAAGATCACAAATATGGCATGATCTTCGCCAAGCAGGGCGACAACCTGCTCTATGCCGACAAGGCTTACGACATCACGGCAGAGGTCGTCGCCGGTCTGAACAAGGCATACAAGGGCAAAGCGAAGAAGTAAAAGCCTCTCCCCGGCCCTCCCCCGTAGGGAGGGAGAAAGCGCACCCATTGCGAATCGACTCCTACGGTGGTAATCATTCCCTCCCCTGGGTGGGGGAGGGATAAAGGCTGGGGCCGACAGGTTCCATTAAAATTTTTCCCCAAAATATTTGGTCATTCCAAAAAATAGCAGTACCTTTGCACACGCTTACAAAAAGAACGGCTCCGTAGCTCAACTGAATAGAGCATCTGACTACGGATCAGAAGGTTCCGGGTTTGAATCCCAGCGGAGTCACTTCTTACGTTAAGCAGAATATTATCCATTGGTTTGGCTCCGTAGCTCAACTGAATAGAGCATCTGACTACGGATCAGAAGGTTCCGGGTTTGAATCCCAGCGGAGTCACAACAAAAAAGGCAGTAATCTTTCGATTGCTGCCTTTTTTATTTTATTGATAAACCTTATAATACCCTTCCACCATTTTCCCGATGTCATACTGCATTGCTCGTCGGTGGCACCGTGCGGCTACAAATTCATATAGGGGGGGATTCTCACAGAGCCTGGTGACGATCTTCGCCACCTCTGCATCATTGCCCTCACTGAACATGATGCCATAGCCTTCCGTCACCTCTCTGAGCCCATTGACCCGCGAGGCGAGGAACGGCTTACCCGCTGACATCCCTTCCACGTTGGACAGCGACAACCCCTCCCAGTGGGACGACATGACAACGATGTCGGCGGCACGCAGCACGTTCGGCACATCCATACGCAGACCCAAGAAACGGACACGGTCACTGACCCCCGACTGTCGGGCCAATGCCTCGACCTCCGGCTGCCGAGTGCCGATGCCCACGAGCCACAGCTCATAGCACTGCTTGTCAAGATGGGTCATCGCCCGCACCAGCGTGTCCTGGTCCTTAGCCTCGCGGAACCCGGCGACCATGACGATGGCACGGCGAGGACCTTTCAGACGCAATAGATCAACGTCCGGCTGAGCCGTGAAGATCCTGTCGACATCCACACCATTATTGATCGTGGAGATACGGTGATAGCAAGGAGCGTTGACCTCCAACCATTTGCCGCCCATATATTCGCGCAACTTGTCCTCCGCGATCTTCGAGATGCAGACGACACGACTGTATCGCGAGTACATCCAACTCTCTATCGGTGCATACCACTTCCAGCTGCGCTTGCGGTTGGACGTGTTATGCTCGGTCGTGCACAGCATCGGCACACGCCCATGCACGAGCGTGCACAACACTTTGGCACACGCCACAAAGAGCTGCGGCGATGAGTTGTGGGTATGTACGATGTCGTAGTGACGCATCAGGCGGGCGAGCTGCCAGATATACCTGACACTATAGACCCCTTTACCCAGCCGGATGATCCGTATCGGCTGGATGTCCCCGCCTGCATGCGCCTCGTTCCACTGTTCTATCTCCCGGCAGAACGGGGTCTCCTCGCCATCGAAGACACAGATGTCGCAGTGCACCCCGGGCTTGAGCGTCAAGCGCTCAGCGAGCTGCACGACAATATGCTCTGCCCCACCCGTAAGCAGGGATGTAATGACTTGTAAAATACGCACGAAATACAGAGAATTAAGAATCCGCAAACATTAATTAGTGCCCTTCACCAGAACGAAAGTTCCGCACCATATTGCCGAACTCATCTAAACCTAAAACGTTGATATGAGGAAACGGAATATCAGCCAAAATTGAAAAGGGTTTATCTTCAGTAACAATAAAATCGGCATTACACACTACTGCACAATCCGAAAATTTATTATCATCTACATCTGCTTCTATTAAATGCCAATGATAACGAGCATCTATCAATCTTGTATTAGGAGCCTGACGTATAATTTCCAATGCCATACGAGAGATCACCGGATTTGCTTTATGCGACAATATCTCCTCGTACTCCTCAAGAATATCATTTGTTACGGCGATTTCATAATCACCATCAAGGAAACTTTCCCAAATATAATATCTTTTACTATGCCTTGATATTATCCGCAAGAGACAGTTCGTATCTAAGACCACTAACCGTTCCATTACGACTACTCAATATAAGGTGTACGAAGATGTTCCTGCCCCATCGCTTTCAACTTCGCATCACTAAGATCGCCTGAATCCCATAACCGATCCAGTTCTTTTTGCATACGGTCATTCATAAATTTTATTAGAACACGACGTAATGCAAGAATATCTTCTTCATTATGAAGCGAAGACACAATATTGAGTACATCTCTTTGTGCCTGATTAAACTTTATCGATGTATTTCTCATATCTCCGTTAATTAATACTGTTCTACTTGCAAAAGTAATCTTTTCCACTCATATGGACAAGAAAAATCATTTATTTTTCAACAAGATGATAGGATTAAATGTCTCTCCGATGCATCCCCCACCCCAATGGTTTAAGCCAGTACCATCGATGTCTTATCGGCGGTATAACGGTATCCGGTCGACGGCAGTACCAGAAGCGCCAGTAGTTGATAGCTGCTTTCACCTTGACCATAAACGGTACGCGGTAAGTGGTGAGCTCCGCATATGTCAGCATCGAGGCACGAGGACTGCGCATCCGTGCTCGTGTAATACTCGCTGTGAGACCATCAGTTTGGTATTCAGCAATATATATTGGCTTGTTAATATAAAACAATGAATATTTCTGTGCGATACGGAACCAAACTAACTGCTCAGGGCAAAACTTCTCACCATTAATCTCTGGGAATGGGAACTCACGCAACACATCCGTGCGGAACACTTCCTTAAGATCTCCTGTAACGTGATATTTATAACGAACATCTATAGCATTACAGAGAATATGCTCCTCGGGCAATCCACTCCCAATAATACCTCCGGTTCGTTTGTTGATATCAAGACCAGCTATGCCTCCCACAGAAGGCTGAGGATCTACATCTGCCCAAGACTTCTTAATAATATCAATTGCTACAGAAGGCAGCAAGTCATCATCATCGGCTATCATTACAAGCTGGCCTTTTGCCTCCTTTACGCCTCTGTTCACCGCCGTATGCTTTCCACCATTCTCCTTTCGAATATAACGAATAGGGAATGCCATACTATTATCGGATGTCAGCGATGCCATCACATCTTTTGTGTTGTCAGTAGAGCCATCATCCACGACAATCCATTCAAAATCCCGGCACGTCTGATCACATAGCGACTTATACAGACGTGGGAGTAAAGCAGCACGATTATATGAGGGGGTAATAACAGATATCAGCATTTTACTTCTGTCTATCATCAGTAATCTTTATGCACACGTATTATCCTTCCATGCTCTCCAAATACTTCTCAACTTGTCGCTTGAGAGGAGGAATATCATTTATCGCAGTGTTCCAAAGGGTCTTGACACTAACAGTTGCATATCCATGTACAAGAATATGCCGCATACCGATAATCTGCTTCCAAGGCAATTCTGGATGTGAAGCTATAAACTCCTTGGTCAGCATATAAGCAGCCTCACCGACCACCTCTACATTCTTCATTACAGCAAAATATCGAATCTTGTCTTTTGCAAACTGTTCGAATGTAAAGCCCTCTGTCATTTCCTCAACATTTGTTGCATACTTTACGATATGCAACAAACGCCCTTTATCTCTAGACGGTTCTCTCATAAATCAAAGTCCTATCATTGTAGGCTGTCTTCTTGGCATAATCTTCTAACGTTCCATCCTCTATCAAATCGACTTTTTTACCTAAAAGATTACAAAGATCCATATACATACCGCCCATCGTAAATAATGTAACACCAGCCGAAGGATCGAACGAGACCAATAGATCAACATCACTACTTGGTGTTTCCTCACCTCGGGAGTAAGAACCAAACAGCCAGACTTTTTTGACCGGTTGAGAAGAAAAATATTTCTGCAAACTTGCGATTATAGTATTGTTCAACATAATATTATTAAAGTTCTACTTGCAAAAGTAATCTTTTCCAATTACACGGACAAGAAAAAACCTTTATTTTTCATCAGAGCAATCTACATCCGCCTATCATCAGTAATCTTCACAATATCAGGATAGTGAGGATTAAAGGTGCATTTATAAACATCTAATTTCTCTTTTGAAGACACCTTCTCCATATTTAGTTCTTTTATTATACTGAACATGGGACCATTTCTAAGCGTCTTACGATAATCAAACAATATACTTCCGCCATAGTTCTTTGCAAGCCAATTGATAAGAGACGGCTCAATCTTCTTATTGGCAACGCGACAGCTTATTACAAAATCTGTCACGACATCATCATTATGCTTATCAACAATAAGGAAGCCAACGATTCCGTAGTCTCCGAACTTATCACTGCTTTGCAGAACATAACAATCGCATTTATCATCATCTACAATGTTTCTGACTTCTTCCATTGAAAGTCTTCTACCAGAAGAGTTTAATTGATTGGTACGCTGAAGAAGTTCATAGCAGCGGGGAATATTATCCTCATTGGTAGCTAACAATGACAACTTTATGTCACAGCTACGGAGGAATTCATCAATATCACCAGTCCAGTTTTCCTCTTCTGTCTTCAAATTCTCAATCATTTTGTAAGTCGACCTGCGTTTCTTGGAATCCTCTGTTACGATCATCTTGAATCTCTGACATTTGACAAGATCAATAATCTCTGAAGGATCAACGCAAGTCACAGCCGGACAATGAATGAGCACCTCATTTCTCTCATAAGGATTATCATCAACAAATATCACCGTGTCAGGATTAATATTCATTTGTTTAATAGTCCTTAAGACATTTACGCTTTTAGGCTCCCAATTTATTTTTTTGAAAACGAAATATTCGTCTATATTGAGTTCCTTTAATTTCTGAGTGGCCTGTTCATTATCATTCTTCGATGCTATGCTGTTAACGACTCCACACTCATCTAAATGTCTTATTAGCGAAATGAGTTTTAAATCCGGTGTGACATCTTTATTTTCAATAAGAGTCCCAGACCAGAGCGTGTTATCCAAATCCCATATCACAAGCTTCACTTTTTTACCTTTAGTTATGTCTCGCGGAATAAGCTCTAACTGGTTAAAAGTAACACTTATGTGTTGTTCAGCATTTGCCGGGTGTATGTTAATAAAAAACAGTTCATCCTTACTCTCAAATGGAGGAATGAAAACATCAAACTCCCGATTGTCTTTACTTACTTCAACGGCTTGTCTGAACAGGTGTTTAGTTGCACTTTTTATATCTACAAGGAGAGTGGTCATGCTCTCTAACCCAGACACTTTTCCATGTAAATCCAGAGCATAAACAGATTTATTCTTTCTGATGAGAAGATTGATAAGTTTCTGACGATAGCTGAACCATCCCCAATCAAATATCTGCTGGAGTCTCTTGAATGGGCTTAAAGAGGCGAGCTTGCGAAAGAAGTATCCAAGAACAGTAACGGCTATGTAAGAACGCGCGTAAGTCTTCCCTGAAACCGGCTTAATTTTTAGTTGTGACTCAATTTTAGCCCAAGTACGGAATTCGCATTTAGCGCCGATTCCATCTTCTGTCAAAACAGGGGTTATGCCATCAACTATTCTGACACAGTCTCCATCGGCGCGTTTCTTATACCGGTCACATGTGGCATAACAGGATGGTGCAGCACATTCAACGCAATGTTCTGACCAAAAGAGAGGTATTACAGCTTTCTGGGTTGAATACTCTCTCTTGATAACTTTACATAAGTGCTTGATACGGGCCTTACTATAAATGAATTCAAACATTATTCTTGTCCTTTAGATAGTTGTATATATCCATTGATGTTTTGACAGCAAGGACACCTTTCTCTTGTAAAGTACAGAGATAATTGCAGAGCTCCCTGAATTTAGAAACTTCGAAATCCCAGTTGTCATGTACCCCCCCCATATCAGGAACAATACTATGAAACATTAATACTAAACACTGTCTTTTCTTTACAGCATATTTTATGATTGCTCTGAGTTCCCTTAACTTTATAGAAGACAAGACCGGTATAGAATACAAAATACCATCTTGTGTTTCTGACATAAGAGTATCTTCATAAGCTAACCGATAAAGCAGCGGTAAATGCAAAATTCTGGAAGCCTTTCTACAATATGCTTTGAACATTGCATGTCGCTTATAGGTCAAAGACAATCTTGCATACACAATATTATGGCTCCTAAGCTCATTCCAAACAGGTCTCGCAAGTCCTGTTCCCGGACTTGCGAAGCCATTTCCGTATTTGGTTAATGAAGTAGTACCTTGAATCTTTTTGAGTTCTGATATTCCCTTAAGAATATCATCAATGCTGTTTTCATGGTGATAGCCATGTCCTGCGATTTCAAATAAACCGTCATTATAGAGCTTCTTTATCATATTCTCATTCATCGGAGCCACATCTGTTGGACGATTGGTCTTATCACCTCTAATGTACCCAGTAGTAACATTAAAAGTAGCAGGCAACTTAAACTCTTTGAGGATAGGACGCACAATGGTATAATTATCTATGCGGCCGTCGTCAAAACTAAAACCAATTAAACATTTATCTTTCATGTGCTAAGAATTTCCAAATTATCAATCTAAGGGTATCAATAAGAAAGCATATTAAAAACACCAGTATGAGGAATGCACCAATCGTGAGCAGAACCATCACACCATTATTGTTGTTATATAGCTGTCTGACGGCACGGCTGAAGAAAGGAAACACCAAAGGGTTAAAATGTATGATGTATACAGCGAAGCATGCCGTAGCCAATCGGTTTATGATAGTACTCTGAATCCGGATTTTCGAGAAAGTAGTTAGGAGACAGAGAGACGATAGGATGACCAAAGGATTGTCATAACGCAACATGCGAGCAGCTGTGCCGGTGAAATATAACGACACACAAACGAGAACAATTATAAACAATGTAATGCCACAAAAGATAGTAAAACCATTATTGTTTATTATCTTTATCGGATATAGACGGAAGTATCTGGCAGAGAGATAGAGCAGGCAGAAAAATGTAATACTGTAACCGCCATAATAGTCGATGTACCCGGTTAGCCATGTGAAGTAACACTGAAAGATGTATAATGATACAAGCAGCGTCTGAAATTGCTGTTTTGAAGCTGTCTCGGCAAATGCGTTTAAGACCGGTGATAACAGGTACAGCCCCAAATATGCTATAATAAACCAGTAACCATTATACAGACAGAGAGTAGCCTTAATGTTGTCAAAAGTGAGATAACCAGAATCATAGATGCAGAAACAAAATAATAGGAGCAGGAGCAGAAAGGCAACTTGAAACAAATACCTTGCCACACCTTTTACAGTGGTATGGATACCAAACCAACCGGAAATCAGGACAAAGATATCCACGCCACCAACAGCCAAAGAGTCGAAGAAAATCTTTGTCACAGATGAAGACAACGAGCCATCAAAATCAGCCTTCGATGGCAAGCCTATTATCATGCCACTGGCATGATCGAGCAAGACAAATAGAATGGCTATTATCCGGAGCAGCTCTATGTTGGATTGACGCAATTTCAACTTTGACATATTACCTCTTTGCATTAATCTTGAATCGGAATGCCTTACGATACAGTTTATTATCGTCGTACTTATGGTCATATTCATAGTGCTCGTACGAATAATCGCCTGGTCGAAAACCCGGAGTCATGAAAGTCTTGTACGGGTAAAGATTAAGCAAATAATTATTTGATCCTTGCCATGCATTGAAGATTCGTATGAAAAGGAACAGCATAACAACAATCATCGCAGGAGCTAATGAATGAACATTATTACCTCTCATGCAAATTGTCGTCAACGTACAAATGACACCAATCATGTAATACCAGGACAATCGACCGCCATTCTCAGAACGTATGAAGAAGAGCAACATAGCACAAAAGATGAGCGCCATATTGAGCAAGACACGCGTCTTCATATCACAGTCTTCGAACTCGTCGTAGTTATCCCATATAATCCACAAAAAGAATACAGCCTCTAAAAGATAAGCTATACGGAACCCTCCAGAAGCACTATAGTCAGACTGCATTTCCACTTGTGACATATCACCATATGCAGAGAAAAGAGCATTAGGTATTGATGATATGCCTAGAAGCAATGCAACGATCATTGTTCTTTCTACCATCTTTTTTGACCACTGTATATGTGCGATAAAATAGACTGGCATAAAGACTACAGCCGATTTATGAATAGACATGGCAATAAGTGCCACAATGAAGAACTTGATAGGCTTGCGCTTAATGATATAAGGGATACTTAGCCACGCAACAGTTGCACCAAGAACCTGACGAAGATATGTGAATGTGAAGAAGAACCACAAGCCTAAAAAGACGATGATGGCAAAAGGGTAGTTCTCCGCATACCGCCTCAGACTCACAAAGAGCAGACAATATACCGTAAAAGTGAGTATCAGAATAAAGATATAACGGTTCTCCGTGAACCAAGACACGATAATGTTATACCAAATAAAACCCGGTTCTTTAGGGAAGAAGTCAAAAGCTCTATCCAATAGATAACTTCGGCCTGCCGTAGTAGTGTTGGCGATAGAGTCAAAGATTTCTCCATAGATATAGCGGTCATAACCACCAAGCATGTCTCCCATACCGACAAACAATGCTAGGGCACCTAACATCATAGCCATGATAGGCACATCCTTGGCAAGACGTTCACTAAACTGGAATAAAAAAACTGGGATAAAAAATATAATAAGATATAGCCACATAGGATTATTAAAGTGGTATTAATTTGTTTACTAAAATAAATCTAAAATTTCTGCTGCAACTTTCTTCCGTGCATGCTCTTGCAACACACGTTTTCTTCCCCCTTCTGCGATCTCTTCATATTTAGCAGGATTGGCAGCAACATCCTGTAAAAGCGCTATAGCTTCGGAAGGAGTTTTGAATACGAGGCAAGACTTTCCATTCTCGACTGCAATATTTTCCAACGCATATGGAGAGCCAAGCTCAAGCAATCCATTACTGATAGCATCAAGGACCTTTCCCTTCGTTCCTGTACCAATATCGATAGCATTCACTTGTATATCATGCTTCTGCAACTCCTCGATATAGTCAGGAGCAAAATTGATAACATTCACAGACCAACCTCTACACTTCAGTCGCTCACTCCATGGCTCCCAACCTTTCCCTAAGAATGTAATCTCAAAGGATTCTCGCAGCGTATCGTCAAGAGACTCCAGCAAATCATCCGTTCCATGTTGGCAATAAAAATCGTGCCTTCCAGCAAACAGAAGACTGATCTTAGGCGAATGGAACTTGATGGTCTTTGGTCGCCACGCATAATGAGGATGACGAATGAACCTCACATCTGCCTCAGGATTGATGCCCTTAAAGAATTCAGCATCCTTCTGTCCTACGAAGTGATATAAAACATCTCTTTGACAGTAATCCCTTTCCATTCCGCGATACTGCCAGTAAGCAAAAGCGTATCGCATCACTTTCGACAGTCGATCCGTCATCCAATTCTTTGTCAGACAACGGTGATAGTACATCGATTCACAGTCTGGCCCCAAAGCGACAATTCGAGAGTTCTTAAAAAATCTAGCTAATCCAAACAACTCCTCACCATAGATCCAAACAATATCCGGATGGTAATCATTAATGTCCTTCACGGATTGTTCAGACAGACGAAAATAAGAAAGGATAGGATAGTGAAGCAGTATACGAAGAAAGACAAGATGCAAACGGAACATCCACCGATACCACCATGGCTTACCAAGCAGATGTACCTTGACTTTAAGGTTTTCTTCTGTCTTTCTTACTTCTTTTTCATTAACATCATTGATGTTGAAGCTCCATACCTCAAACTCCGTATTCCCGTTCTCTTCTGCACCAAGCATCAGGTGATAAGGCAACGCCGATGCTGCCCGTACATTATTAAAGGTCGGAGTCGAAAGACTTATCAGTGCTATTCTTGTCATCAAACCTATTTTAAAATTTTATTTACTGCTTCACACATTGGCCGTGCATCCGGTTTCTTTCCTAACCACAGATTTCTCCGATTTCACAGAATAATCCTCTAAAATCCTTTAATCTGTGGTTAGAACCAACAACAATAACAACCCACACAACTTTTACTACACATATTTTTTGTCTCTCATTGTCGAGAATTGTCCTATATTGTCTTCATAAAATATCTCTTAACGACAACCCCAGACAATAGACGACAATTCTTGACAATATTATTTTTATTGATGTTGTCTTAGTTGTTTAAGTTGCCCCCGTTGTTGAAAAAAAATATATCGACAACATTAACAACTGACACAACCTTTACAACTTATATATTGATGTTGTCTTTGTTGTTTATGTTGTCCCTGTTGTTGGAGAACAATAAAACCTTCTCCGCGCAGCGAAGCGTAACCATCTTTAAAATCCTTAGGATCCGTGTGAGGCGAAAGCATATCCCATGCCAGCAGTCTGAACGATTTGGCAGAATTAACCATTACCGATTATTGGTAATAATTTCTATCATCTCTGCAGGAGACACAACAATATGATTCTTTGGAAAATGTTTCATGTTACCGGTAACAACATATGCGCCATCCTTAGATAAGGCTACTTCATAAAAGACAGCATCATCAGGATCGGGAAAGATCTCATGACTTATAGTAGGATCAAGTTCCTTCCCCAATTTAACAAGGTTAAGTACATTTTCAACATCATATTGAGAAAATGAGAATTTCTTACGACTCAAGACATCCTTGTATTCCGCAATAATATCCTAGTTATAAAGAAGAATGACACGACCCTCCAGAACCATATCAAGCAATAAAGCCGTGGGAGAGTCTTTTCTACTCGTCAACAATGCAGAAACGAGAATATTCGTATCGTATACTGCATAGTAAGTTTTCTTCATTCTGCCTTTCTTTCTAATCTGGACAGACGAATTTCTTCATCAATGTCGTCCATTGATAACTCAGAATTACCATTTTGCATACTCTGCCGTCTCATTTCCGCAATAGCCTTTCGTGCATCGTCCAACACAATCTGGCGATGATCCGTCTTGAACTTAAGCAAAATTGATTCGACCTGTTTCTGAAGCCAAGAAGTAAATGCCTTCTCATTGGGAAAAGAAGGCTTGACCTCATTGATCAATTGATCATTTAAAATGATATTATATGAGCACATAACATCCTCCTTTTTATTTGATTTCTTTGCAAAAATAAGCATATTTCACTTTATTGCCAAATTTCAAAGCCATATTTTCGAATCTCACAATAGATCTCCAGCCACAGATTTCTCTGATTTCACAGAACGATGGGAGTTAGGAGATTTTTGTCTCTCATTGTCGAGATTTGTCTTAGATTGTCTTCTTAAAATATCTCTTAACGACAAATTTGGACAATAGACAATACTCGACAATATTATTTTTATTGATGTTGTCTTAGTTGTTTGGCGCGCCGGCACCTTCCATCCACCGTGCCAGGAATGGGTCATACACAGAATATTCACCGTTATCTACCGTAACGAGATCCTTGTCCATCAATCCACGCAAAGCGGCATTCACTACGCTCGCCGTTTGCAGATGATACTTCCGAATGAACTTACTGCCTGTCACGCCTTTTGCCTTACCCTCTGCAGCAATGGCCCGGAAAACTTCACGTTGCTTCTCCGGAAGACTCTCAAGCAATGTTGCATAGTTGTCATCGAACAAGTCAAGAATGTATTGCAAAGCCTTATCGACCATGTCAATGGTACAATGACCATTGGCCGGCGTCAGGAAGAACAGAACGTTCATCATCCGCTGCATGCTGGCTGTGATCCCGTCAAACTTGCGGTAGACATTCTCAACAACGGCTGGATCTACAGTTTTGCCATATTCTTCGAAACAGCCAACAGCAAACTCTGTATAACTCTCTATAGATATTCTCTTCAGCCCCATAGGGATAACCGACTGATAGAAAGGTCTTGCCGGAGAAGTGAACATCTCGGTCATCAGATGCCGCTTACTTCCTGCAAAGATAAAAGTGGCATTCGGACAACGTTGTATGTAAGTTCGAAGCAATGCTTCCGTACTCTTCTCATCCTTATATTTTATTATCTGCTGAAATTCATCAATAGCAACTAGACAAGGTCGGTCAGCATTCTGAAGATACTGAAATATCTCATCCAACGTCACCAAAGGATTATGGATATCCCCCAAACCCAGACTCCAACTGGGATTGTTATTGATATCATAGCTCAGTTCCGCCTGCAGAGACTTTAACACGCTCACAAACTTCTCCCAAATCTTCCTACCTAATGGCTTCAATGTCTCGAGGATAGCCATGCCAAAGACATTGACAAAATCGCGAAGAGAAGTCGTGGCATAGATGTCAATATGAAAGGCATAATAATGGTCAGATATCTCACGTTGACTGAAGCAATGCGTGATAAGATCAGTCTTACCTATCCTTCGGGGAGAGATCAGAGCAATATTATTGCCGTTGGTGACCAACTGCAAGATATCATGCGTTTCCTTCACGCGGTCGCAGAAATATTCCGGACCCGCATAGCCTTTAGTTACAAATGGATTCTCAATCATATTTCTGCAAAGTTACAACTTTTATCCTAAACAGGATAATCCTAAATAGGATAAAAACAGTTAGGAGATAGGAGTTAACACCTACCACAGATTTCTCCGATTTCACAGAACAATCCTCTAAAAAGTTTTAATCTGTGGTAAAACCGACAACAATGAGTTGTTCTGAATATTCCAACAACTTTAACAACTAACACAACTTTTACAACTCATCCCATATGTTGTCTCTGTTGTTTGTGTTGTCTGAGTTGTTGGGAAGAGAGCCGACAACTATAACAACTTACACAACATTGACAACTCTTCTTTTATGTTGTCGCAGTTGTTTATGTTGTCTCGGTTGTTGAAAGAAAACACTAATCTAGTCTTTTGATTATAGAACCGTTAACGGAAAGGATCTCATTTGTGTCCTTATCATAGAAATATCGTTCTATGACCGCGAATTCCGGCAGGAAGTTGACCAATATACCGCTTGGAACCTTCAGTATGCGAAGATAGTTGAAGAGTTGTGCTCTGTGGATAGCACATAGCTCCATCACAGCCTTGCATTCGACAACAATATCCTCTTTACATAGGAAGTCGACACGGAACTTCGCTTCCATCTGCTTACCATGGTAGTAAGGATGGAAATTCATCTCGCGCCTATAAAATATCTTGTCTTCATCCAACTGTATCATAAAACCCTCTTGATAACACGATTCATTGAGACCTGGACCAAGTTCCTTGTGAACCTTATGAATGACACCTATCACATCATAAATATGGGCTTTCAGTTCATTGACATTAACCATAATAATAAAATCAAATCTCCGCCAATAACCTTTTATCCAACTATCTTTTTTTAATCCAACAACTTTTACAACTCATACAACTTTTACAACTTCATCTTTTGTTGTCCTTGTTGTTTTTGTTGTCCTCGTTGTTGGATAAGAGATACCGACAACCTTAACAACTCATACAACTTTTACAACTTCATCTTCTGTTGTCCTTGTTGTTTCTGTTGTCCTCGTTGTTGGATAAGAGACACCAACAACCTTAACAACTCATACAACTTTTACAACTTCATCTTTTGTTGTCCTTGTTGTTTTTGTTGTCCTTGTTGTCGGATAAGAGACACCAACAACCTTAACAACTCATACAACTTTTACAACTTCATCTTTTGTTGTCCTTGTTGTTTTTGTTGTCCTTGTTGTCGGATAAGAGATACCGACAACCTTAATAACTCTATTATTGATGTTGTTCAAAGTTGTTAATGTTGTTTGAGTTGTTGGAGAGATCATACTTTTGTTGTTTGACCTCTATCGCATGATGACTTCATTGCAATCATATGATGATTGCAGTGAAATCGCGATGCGATAAAAGTTGAATGTTCTTTCCTACCACCTACACCTTTTTCTTTATAGTCATCTGATTATCAGTGTTTTTAATCCAAAAATCACCTACACCCTGCCTACACCTGCCTACACCCCACCTACACCCTTCTTTCACGCAGCCTGTCCGCTACGTATCACGGCATAGTAAGCCGCACCATGCTTAGTACGTTTCCACTGGTAACCCTGTGCCCTAAGCGCGACACCGAGGTTGACGTTGTTGCGTGGTGAGCAAGTCAACTGTGGATAGCGGCTGTAGACCTCCATCATCATGTCGGAGACTTGCAAGGCCGGGACGGCCTCACCCTTACGGGGCTTGCGAAAGCATTGTAGAGCCATGGTGGTAAAGTCAAAGTTCTGCTGATAGGGTTCATTGGCTTGCTGCATAAGGATTGTCTCCTCACGAGTGAAGTAGCACCGCTTGCCATCTTTCAACTCGGCATATATCTGTGCATACAACTGCTCGTAGTCAATGTCCTGGCTGTTGTCAATGATCTGACGAGCAGGAATCTCTACGCAGAGGTAACGACGTGAACCCGTCGGATCCTTGAGCGGATGACGACTGTTGGTCGTTGCCACAAAGGACGCGTATCGGTGCTGGTCGGTCTGGACGCTGGCATAGATGCGACGGCCGTTGACCGTAGTCTTCGAGATAGTGTGCTTGAGCTCTGCCTGCTGAGAGTCCTTGACCTGGTCGAACTCGTCAATGTTAACGAGAAGGTTGCGGGCAAGTGCCATCTCCTTATCAAACTTATTGGCGAGATTCAGGTGGTCAAGATAATACTCACGGAGGGACTTGGGGATAAGGCGCTGACAGAATGTCGACTTACCGCAGCCCTGAGCTCCGATGAGAAGGAGCACGACGTCGTTGCCAAACTCGCTATCCATCTTCATCCAGTGAGCGACCATGGAACGAAGCCACGTGCGGATCCACTCCTGCTGATAACCGTTGAGTCCGGGGATACAACCAATGAGTTGTCCGACATGGTCTTTTCCATCCCACTGCGGCAACTTGTTGATGTAGTCGGCGACAGGGTCGAAAGTCGGGGTGTGGTCGGAGTGAACGAAGGTCTCAGCGCTCTTGGCAACAGACTTCACATCGGGCAGTGCCATCTGCATGTCCCAAATGATCGTGTTCCAACGCTCGGAAGTGAGAGGCAAAAAAGGAGATGTCTCCTCCGTTTTTTCACCCTGAGGGTTAGTGAGCTTGGCAACCTCGTACTTACCACTGAGAACATTGTTGCGGAAGAGGTAGTGCTGAGAGAGGTACTCCTCAATCTGAAGGAGATCATCGTTAACCGCCGAAGCAACTGTTGGTTGAGGGGTCGCTACATTAGGCACAGTAGAATTGTTTTTTTCTTGCATAGTAATAGAATTTAGGATTAATGAAGTTTTCGGGTGCAAAGATAGTAAATATTTCCACTACTTGCAAGGATAAGCCCTCACAAAGTCTAAACTTTCTATTTAACTTACTGATTATCAACTCTGTGCAATATCGTAGCACATTCTCTCGGTGTAGGTGGGTTGTAGGCAGGGTGTAGGCAGGGTGTAGGTGGTAAGAAAAACTAATATTGACCGTACATTCAGTTGCTTCCATAACCACAGATTTCTCCGATTTCACAGAATAATCCTCAAAATCCTTTAATCTGTGGTTAAAAATAACACCCCACACAACTTTTACTACACATCTTTTTATCTCTCATTTTCGAGATTTGTATCAGATTGTCTTCATAAATTATCTCCTAACGACAACCTCGGACAATAGACGACAATATTTGACAATATGTTTTTAATGTTGTCCTCGTTGTTTATGTTGTCCCTGTTGTTGGAGAACTATCTTGTTTTTGTTGTCTTCGATTGCGTTAGCGTAGCGAGCTAAGCCTATAGTTGATAAAACGGCGGAGCAGTTCGCCAAAGCCAGTTACTTTCAGCAATAGCTTGCATCGGCTCTTCAACACGACCCGTTCTTTCATGCTCAGTTTATACCCACACGCCTTAGCCTCATCTCTAAGAGTCCTCATATATGGCTGATCTTTATCGGCTACAGAACCCGGATTGGAGTAAGCAATAGGAAAGAGTCCATTGAGTTTCAGACCAACAATCTGCGGAAGGTAATGCGGCAGGACATCCTTGGGGATCGAAGCAGTCAAGGCACGATAAAAAGCTTCCTCATGCCGGATAGAACTCTTCTTGGTGTGCGACACACTCGCCGTGTTTCGACGGAAATGATAGATGCAACGGTACACGAAATGAGGAGGCAACTGGGTCTTGAAGATCAATCGGATATTCATGATCATATCTTCCTCACCATCAATCTCACGCGGGAAGTCAAAGATATCGGGAGTCATCAGACTCCTTCGGTAAAGTTTGGCCCAAGGCATCGGCGGTATGCCTTTCCCGGAGATCTGCGCACGTCGACAGTCGTCTATTGTAGCATCTGGCGCCATGCGTTGCTCGGGTAACACCGTAAAACCTACAACAATGTCCGTACCCTCACGAAGCGCATAGAGCTGCTCCAAGGCATCAGGTTCCATCGTGTCGTCATCATCAGAGAACGTCACCCAAGGAGCCTTTGCAAGAGTCACCCCCCCCATCCTCGTCTTGTTGATTCCTTCATTCTCCTTATGAATCACTCGTATACGAGCATCCCGCTGAGCATATTCATCACATATCTCTCCGCTTTTGTCAGGACTACCATCATCTAACAAGATCAGTTCGAAATCCTTGAATGTCTGGGCAAGAATACTGTCCAAACATGCTGCTAAATATTTCTCGCCCTTATATACCGGAACGATAACAGATATCTTAGGTTGTGTTTCCATAAATCCTACTTATTCTCCTTCTCTGACCCCTTTGATGATTTAAATGGTAGTTTTCTAAGCACAAAAATAGCGGCAACGGAAATCAGCGTCATAGAGAAAATTATTCGTGCGATAATCTCATAACCTTTTAGAGCCAAATCATAAGCTATCAGACATAAGAATATCACCAATCCTGCGCCAATAATCAACCCCACCCAATTCTGAAGAATTTGGTTGGTAATGATCTTCTTCTCACACGACTGCTTATGAGCTTGTTCCTTCTCTACCAACTCAAGGAACCGTTCAGGAGAATTGGGTATAACATCTTGATACTCCCTGAGAATTCTTGATGTTGACTATCAAGATGCTGTGAAGTCTTTTCTTCCTTCATTTTTTAGATCGTATTATCTTGTAGCAATATCCAACATATAGTGACCTACATTTTCCCAATAACTTCTGATTCTGTCAGAAGTCGTTTCCGAGCGAACCTTACTCAACATCTCTGAGTAATCTTCGCCCAAGTCAGCTATTTTCGAAAAACCCGATATATAAGGGTGATGATCCCACTTAGCAACTGGATGAAGAATAGAAGAGTATAACACCCGTCCACTATCATCAACAACAGTGATAAAATTACCGTGTCTTTTTATATGTATTTTTGTCTTCATCGTACCTTCATATTTTGCTGCAAATATAATATTTATATTCAGAACGAACAAATTTTTAATGCGTTTTATTACGCTGGGAAATAGTCTTATGACCTTATTTATGTTTATTCCATTCTTTATTCCACCTTCTCCATACCAGACGTCCCGGCTCTTTGTGAGAAATGACACGTGCAGGGTTACCCGCTACGGTCATTCCAGCCTCCACGTCTTTCACTACTACTGCCCCGGCACCTATCGTAACTCCATCACCTATCTTTACGTCCTCTACAATACAGACGTTTGGACCGATATAGACATTATTACCTATATGGGCAGCATGAAAAAAAGAAGAACCGATGGTAGCATTTTGGAATATGTCTACATTGTCCCCAATCACAGCTGATGAGTTAATGACTACTGGTCCACCATGAGCAATCAAGATTCCGTAACCCATTTCCGTATCTCTCTGAATATCTATATGGGCCATTTGCCCTACTAATCTATACATTAATCTACTCACCCCCCCCACCAGAGGATTCGTACATTTCGATAACCTCCACCAAAAGAGGAAGCGGAAACCCACGTCAAGAATACCCGCAAAAAACATCCTCAGCAAGCTATCACCCCTACGACCCGTAATGCGATAATAATCACTGCGAATATAATCGACGCACTGAGAGAAAGACATTAATCGTATCATAATACTAAATACCCGCTTTCTTGTAAGTATTTCTTAATCATTGGCATTCTCGATTGCCATGAAGCAAATTGCTGTGCTGCCCGATAGTTCTTATCAGCTAAGCCTTGATAAGCAGAACTTTCTCTTAAGATATCAATAAGCTGATCCTCAGGATTAGCCCAGTCGACGTCTACCACAGGATTATAGCCTATCAAGTCTACTAATTCCTTGGGGGCCCGGCCTATCATAATACATCCGGAGAGCATCGCTTCCCAATAGCGTTGAGTAAGGGTCTCTATGTTTCCACCACGGGCCGGATTAGTGTCACACTGTGGAAAGCAGACCATGACCTTATACTGCGGCATCATCGCGTATAGTTCTTTATTGGAGAAAGCGACATGCTTATCGTTGAGCGTTCCGTCTGCATTAATATTACTGGTTTGATAGCCATGAAGCCCTCCTGCATTATAACACTTAAGAAGAACTTCATGATATTTTTTCATCTGCCTTCCCATCTCAAAGACATCTTTATCTCGCTCTGACAAAGGCCTCCCTTTATGGTAATGAGAAACATCTATTCCCTCAGGCACCCAATAAGCCTTTACAGTTGTTTCCTTGTTGATCATGTCAGCCACCTGGCTGGCAGTAACGAAGACAGTCTTGACATCAAAGAGCCTGAAAGCATCATACATTCGTTCCCAAGTTGATGGCCAGACATCCCACAACATAGGAACAATCTCATAACCGAAATAATAGGGGAACAGATTATCCTTAATATTTACACCATTCGCACATACCATCAATGCCTTTTTCCTTTGAATGAGGAATGGAAAGACGTAATGAACAAATCTATATACTTTCAACAATATTTCTCTGCATACCGCCCTAATGTGCCACTTGTATGATGGGAACAGATCGGGCTTGGATGTAATTCCCGCAACTTTACAACAGTCTATAAAGTCGTGCATAAAGAACTGAAATTCCTCCTTGCGACGCACCTTGTCTTTTATAAAAATACGCTTCATTTGTTAAAAACATTTTTCATAGATAGAAGCTAATCTCTCTGCCGATTTCTTCCAAGAGAAGAGTTTCACTCTCATAGCCTGGCGTTGAAGGAGCAATTCCTTCGTATCTAAACTCCATTTTAGGAAATCATCCAGCACCTCTCCTAGTGTATTTTGATAATTGTCCAGCTCAAAATAGACTGCTGCATCATCTGCTATTTCCGGGAAACAACTTTTATTATTGAGCAAAACCGGGCAACCAGCCTTATAAGCCTCAAGGATCGGTATTCCAAAGCCCTCATACAATGACGGGAAAATAAAACATCGTGCTTGATGATACAACTGCCCGAGTTCACTATCAGAGACATATTGATGATGAACTAGACCTGTTAAACCAAGAGAGGTAAACAATTCTTTCTCATTTGTTGTAAACCCATTGCCAGTACAAATCAAATGTACGTTCCTCTTTTTTAGGATAGGAGCTATGCTCTTCACCATTGGTTGAAAGTTCTTGTAAGACTGATTACGACCTCCCACAAACAAGACATAATCAAAATCAAAAAGCCGCTTATTGCTAAACGTAATGACTTCCGGTGCGCCATGATATACAACACTAATCTTCCCTTCTGGAATGTGAAGTACATCCATAATATCTTCTTTAGTCTTTTCCGATACTGCTATAATGTGAGAAGCCTTCTCTGCTAAAAGCTTCTTTCTTGCTACCTGAGGATCATCTTTTCGTTCATATACGAGCTCTGGTATCATATCATGAATAGTCAAGACAAATGGTTTATTCCCGATGTATTGTAGAAAATAAGGGTCAAAAAAAGTAGGATGGAAAATATCGAAATTACCTTCTTGCAATGCATGTACAGCAGCTCGTCTGTTCAAACCATCTGCTGTCAGAGTTGGAAACAATTTCGTAAACCATCTATAGAGCCGATACTTTCCAGGAAAGAACCTCTTGGTTATAAAATTATCTCCATAAAGACGATATGGATGCACATCACAGATATTAGCTTCTTTCAAATGTACATTGTCGCATTCCTTAATGGCTATCTCATATTCTACATCTTTCGGCAGATTGCTAATCAATTTAGCAAAACAATTCGACACTCCACCATATTTTTGCCAAGTAAAGGCCTGATAATCATAAAGAACCTTCATTGAATCAATTTTATTTATAAAGCCACTTACAATTGAGGAAAGGAATAATTAACGTAGACCTCCAATTGAGCGTACGACCTTTTATTGGAACGAGACCTATAGCACAGGCTTTATTAAATAGTTCTGTGACATGTTGACGATCTATCCTCTTATCATGCAGCAAGCGGTTCAGAAATCCAACGACTAAAGAGTTACTTCGTCTTTTATAAAACGTTCCAACTTCTCCTCCTACAAGTGTAGCTGCTTTATTTGTTTGCTGGGCGACATTCAGGTCACTGATCAGATTTTTACATAATCGGTCGACATCCTGACTTCTATCAATAGAAGACTCATTCCAACGATAATAATATGCCTTTATACCTAAATACTCCATCCGCTGTGCTAAAGGGTAGGCGTAAGTATTAAATATAACATCTTCACGCGTTACACCTTCCTGAAATGTAAGTTTATTCTTACGTAGGAAACTAAGCGAATAGATATCACTACAAACAGAACCTATGGCGATACCTGCTAAAATATATTCTTTACCTGTTTTTACTTCTCCCCCAAAAGGTTGGCTACACGTACTTTCAACCGTCTGACCTTTTCTTGAGACAAACATATCAATACGTCCTATATCTAATTCGTCCTTAACAGTACGAAGAACTGCCTCGCCAAATTTTACAGGAAGGTAATAGTCATCAGAATCAAGGAATGCTACATATTGCCCGGAAGCTAAACTGAGTCCGACATTACGAGCCGATGCTGCTCCGCCATTAGCTTTATCCTTTACCACAATATTAGAATGCTCCGTTGCTATTTCCTGAGCTAATGCGAAACTTGCATCCGAAGAACCGTCATTAATAATAATGATTTCGAACTGATCTTCTGTGAGATTTTGCTGATAACATGAATCTACACATTGACGAAGATACCTTTCAGCATTATAAAGGGGGATAATAATGGAAAGCAATTTCATATATTATCTATATTGTCGACAGTAACGTTAATGATTTAATCTTCGTAATAAACTTGCCAGTGCACAAGCAATGAAGTTTAAAAGCTTAAAGGCACACTTTTCCATTTTTCCATCAGCTGCAAAGGTCTGACGAAGTAACAAAAATGCTGATGTGAAACTCAATCCGATATATTCCTTATCTACCAAAATGGAAGGAGAATTGATTAAGTTCTTGGCGTTCAGAAGTTGATTTTGTGTTTCTTTGGAGAGCATCTTCTCTTTCCTTATCCGCTGGTATATCATATTACCGAAAAGTACAGAAAGACTGTTCTCACCTTGCGAAGCAAAGGTATGTAGAATCTTAGCGTTATTGAAATATTGCATACTATAACGCAACTGACAATTATAAATACCGCAGATTTCTGTTATCAAGCCAGGATTCTGCTGATTCGTTGCCGTCAAGGATAGTTGATCACGGCATTCTCCCTTACTCCGGCTCAACTCCCAATTAGCATGCCAAGCATCAAAGAGCTTGTAAGCTTCAGGAGTATCGCGGACTAAAAGCAATCCACTGTTGTAAACATCCGTTGAAGGATCGTATTCCAAACAGAAGATGTCCTTTAATGGCTTACGCGTCATTGCATTAAAGATGTCGTATTGACAAATCTCACGAGCATGACAATGATAGTCTAACACAGCACCTACGGCACAATCTATATCATTAAGACCACCAAGAGAATCACATATTATAGTATCAGCATCGATGAAAAGGAAGTCTCCCTTTATCAAATTCCGAAGGTTAGTTTTTACCCACCGACTCTTCTCCTTGTTTGAATATTCTTTAGGTATATCAGCAACTAGAATTCTATTGAAAAGTGATAAAGCGTTCCTTCTCTGTTCGCTTTGCAAAGAATCAGCAGTTGCCTGATCTGTCACCAGCATGATCGTTGCGTCTGAATTGTAGTGTCGCAAAGTCCAAGCCGATGCCCAAGCTTGTTCAAAATAGAGATCATCAAGACTGCTGATCACGTCGTATACAAAAGTGATGTTTACCATTTACCAAGGATGTATTTCAACGGACGAAGCTCAAAGAGCTTACTTAAAATGAACATAACAAACAACTCTATAGCAAAAGCAAGACAGAAGAACAAGAAGCCTCCAATCCTGTCTTGGGGAGTATAGATACTAAGCATGTCTCCGACAATTCTGTAATAGAACCACATATGCGTACAATAGATAAGCAATGTCTGCCTGCCAAAATACTCCGTCCAACTATTATGCTTTATTAATTTACAGATACCAAGAAAGAAAAATATTCCTGAAACCGAAAAAATTAAGAACAAGGGAATCTGAACCAACAACACAGCAATATGTGCATCAACTCCTGGCATAGGCCAATATCTACCAGAAAAGACAGACAAGACTATCAGCATAACGTAAACAATGGCCCCTATAACAAAAACCTTTGAATGATTTAGAATCTGCTTCTTTTTACTTATAAGCCCTAAAGCCACAAAAGGGACTGCCGTCAAACCATGCCAATAACAGAACACATTATCTCCAATTTCCCACTCATTAAGACCAACACCGGCAGCAAGACAAACCAATGACAGGAATAAAGTAACCGGAATATTCACATGTGCCCTATTGAAGGCCCAAACTATCAGCTTTGCCACAAGCAACGCATCTATAAACCATAAACGATCAAAAATATCGGAGTCTCCGGACGGATAATGCTCATATCTTACAAGAAGCCACTCTACCACACTAAAGAATAGCAATGGCACCACCAACTCCTTAAATTGCCGATAGGCAAAGTCTCCTGCCGTCCTGTCGAACGATGTGCAATAGCCTGATATGAAAAAGAAGGCCTGCATAAAGAACTTAATAAATAGAGGGCAGAAACCAAGAGGCACCACAAAGCATGCAGTATCATTTTGCCCCCCCCACTCTAAAGCGATTCCGAAATGACTGACCAAAAGCAGCATTATCAAAATGCCTTTGGCCACATCAAGATATTGGATACGAACATTTTTTCCCATAAAAAGGTCTATCTACTACCTGACCCAATTATAACCATCTGCTATAATCTTGGCAGGAATACCTCCTATTAGACTATTCTTACACGTAAACTTCTTATTGACCAAGGAATTTTGGCAAATCAGACTATCATCCGGTATTTGTGCATTTTTGGTTACAGCTGTATCAGAGCCAATCCAAACATGATTTCCGATTGTAATTGAACCTTCCGATTGCTTTTCTTTACCATTAAAGATTACTGGATGCCCATCAGTTGTATTAAGCTTAACATTCCAGCCAAACATACAGTCATTACCGATGTTTGCATTACAAGTAATCCTAATAAAACAATTTTTATTACAATAGAATTGGCTGCCTATTGTCAATACCCCGCTATCGACTCTTATGCCGCATCCTTCAGAAATAATAGCAGAACCGCCGAAGGCCACTACCCCCCCCCCACACCTATGGATAAGAAACCATTTGAATGGCAGGGAAGGCCCTCACTCCCAGAATGAAGTCCGATTTGAATCATATATTTCCTTAACGGTTGCCTGATCTTTATGGAACCACGGGGAATATGTCCTATCCTTACTTTAGGAGAAATAAGAATAGGACATAGTTTAGCCTCCTTGAAGGACAAATATCTAACACAGAAAACGAAGGAGTAAAGTTTTGTAAACTCAAAAATTATTTTTTCCTTTATCCTACGAAACAGGCTTAGCATATTATGGAAGCTGAAATGTTATACCTCATCAAAGGCTTTTCTTAACTCATTGATATAGCCCCGTCCATATTTGCGGTCCGGCTCCATGTAGTTGCCTTCCCCCCACTCATTCCATGCTTTTACAAACACAAGGTTCTCTTCTGAAGGTATATCTCTACATTTATCAAACATCGTTTTACAGAATTCTCCCCACACCTTTGGATCTGCATTTCTGAAGATAGTAGCTGCCCTTCCTGTACGCGGTGAATGGTCAAAGTTAGGATATATACATGGATAAATGCCTTCTTTTGAGTTGAAGTGCTCAATGACATAGTTGCAATAGGACTTATAATCATTGCCTACTGGAACCCCACATTTTCTCAAAGCACGGAAGAAAATATTCATGTAGGTATAATGATGATCATGAAATTCGCCGACGAAGTCCTGAATGACTGCGTCATAACCTGCATCAATAAGATCTTGAGAAATCTCCGGTCTCTGGCAGAAAGCAACAAAATAAAAGCCTCCCAATCCAGCCTCCTTAGCAAGCTCATTCCATAGCTTGATGAAATTTGTTGCTCTCTCACTTGCTGTAGGAGAGAAAACAGAGAAAAGCAGTTTCCCGTTTACTTTTGTATATCTCTTATCTTTGAATGCAGGCAGCAGGTAGTTGAAATGTGCGATATCGTCTTCCTTGCCCGGATAGACCTGTTCAAGCAAAATATGTGTTTTCTTAAACCCATTCCAAGCAGTTTTAGCCCATGTATGATTAGCCCAACAAAGTGAGAAGCCAAAATCAGGTTTGCCGCTTTTAACCACTTCTTCGAAGACCTCACTAAGAAGATGTGTACCATTGGTCCAATAGTGCCAGTACATAAAACTCTCAATGCCAGCTAACTTAGCGAGCTCAGCTTGCTTTTCACGGGTTTCAGGCACCCGTAGATCATAGAATCCAAGCTCTCCGGGAAGTTTCGGTTGATAATGACCAGGAAAAAGCGGTTTAGCTTTTGCCACATTGGTCCACTCTGTGAATCCAGGTTCCCACCATTTGTCATTGAAATCGGTAGGATAATACTGGGGTAAATAAAATGATATTAGTCTTGGTTTAGACATCTTTACTATTATTTTCTATTAATATTTGTACGAAAGAAAGAATCATAATCATAGCCATCATTCACAATTCGCTTGCAAGGAACATAATAACCACTTGTAAGGTCATGTTTAATATGGTAATACTTCGTTTTCACGTTTCCAATACCAAACATAACATTTGGTAAAAGATCACTAATAAATGGCAGACTCTTTGATTCATTAATCAAACCGACCTTTCTCTTATGAGTCTTTTTATATTTATCTGAATACCATATCATAAAAGGAATACTGTACTGGTATTTTAACAGATTCGCATTTATCCTACTTGCTACACGACCCCGAGAGTCACGATAGTCATAAACTTCCTCTCCGTGATCGGACAAGTAAACAAGAATCGTATTAGTATCTCTAAATATCTCAAAGATATATTTCATGACCTTGTCATTATAAAACGTCGCATTATTGATAAAATCACTCGCGTGGTACCGCTGTAGCACTTTAATGGTACCATGCGCGACGCTTTCAAGGTACCGCTCATATCACTCGCTTGGTACCGGTACCACCGAAGTGATATGAGCGGATAGGAAT
>Ga0256406_1001081_pt1 | contig 45399 bp, 28 predicted proteins | sample RumenRJG_03DNA_FD_185986 | JGI IMG/M metagenome (GOLD analysis project Ga0256406, IMG submission 185986) | Bovine rumen microbial communities from Lethbridge, Alberta, Canada - RJG_03 | ecosystem: Host-associated > Mammals > Digestive system > Stomach > Rumen | place: Canada: Alberta | collected... | reverse complement strand
AAGCCGTTGGCTTCCCGCCGCTTCCTGTACTGTTTCTCTGTCTGATTCAAACTTTTCAAATATCGCTTTGCTTAATTATTCAATCAAGTTTTGTACGCTTGATTTTTAGTAAGCGAGTGCAAAGGTAGTGCTTTTCTTTGAACCACCAAAATATTTCGAGGGAAAATTTCAATTTTTCTTCGATTTTTCGCGTTCTGTTGATTTATGTCAATTTTGTTAGGCGGGAGACATTATTATATTTAAGGAAGATAGGATTCTTGGGATGGATGGGGATTTTATGGGATGGATGGGGATTTCTTGGGGTGAGTGGGGTGAATGGGGATTTTATGGGGAGGATGGGGGGAATGGGGGAACATGGGGCAGGCATAATTCTACGAATTCTTCTTGACAAAAAAAGGTCTTATATTTGCTCAAATTCCGGGAAAGCAGTAAATTTGCACCGAACTACTTTAAACAACAGATAAATCGGTTACGAAAGCAAAATCAATCTAAATATGAGACCTATTTTTCTTGTCTTCCTCTTCCTGGCCACATGGAGCGCAAACGCCTGCGCCCAGCAAACAGCCATCCAGGAAGTTGTTAAAATCAATCCCACCACCGCAGAGATTCGCTATACCGACGGCAAACGACTCACCGCGGATTTCTACAGCGACAACATCGTGCGGCTGTTCCGCGACGACAAGGGAGGCATCGTGCGCAATCCTGCCGCCAATCCTCCCGCTTCCATCCTCTGCGACCGGCCACGGCACAACGCTGGCAATATCAGCGTGAACCGGACGGATAACCAGTTCGTCGTGGCGAGCAATACCATCAGCCTCAGCTTCGACGCCACAACGTCGCTGCTCTCCATCACCGACCTGCGCAACGGCCGCACGGTGGTCAGCGAGACCAAGCCCATCAGCTATGGACCGACGGGCTACGAGGTGACGCTGAGCTGCCAACCCAACGAGTACTTCTACGGCGGAGGCGTACAGAACGGACGCTTCTCCCACGCCGGAAAGAAGATAGAAATCGTGAACACCAACAGCTGGACCGACGGCGGCGTGGCCTCTCCCGCTCCCTTCTACTGGAGCACAAGCGGCTACGGAGTGCTCTGCCACACCTTCGCTCCCGGTTTCTACGACTTCGGCTCAAAGGACAAGAACAGCGTTGTGCTGACCCACAAGACCGACTATTCCGACATCTTCGTCATGGTGGACAGCAAACCCGAAGACCTGCTGCAAGATTACTACCAGCTCACCGGCAAACCCGTGTTGCTGCCCAAGTTTGCCTTCTACGAGGGACATCTCAACGCCTACAACCGCGACTTCTGGAAGGAGAGTACTAAGGAGAAGGGCATAGAGTTTGAGGACGGAAAGTGGTACATCGAAAGCCAGAAGGACAACGGCGGCATCAAGGAGAGCCTCAACGGCGAGAAGGACAACTACCAGTTCTCGGCGCGTGCCGTTGTCGACCGCTATGCCAAGTCCGATATGCCGCTGGGCTGGGTGCTCCCCAACGACGGCTACGGTGCTGGCTACGGTCAGACGACTACCCTCGACGGCAACATCGCCAACCTGAAATCGTTCGGCGACTACGCCCGACAGCACGGCGTGGAGATTGGCCTCTGGACGCAGTCGAACCTGCACCCCATCGACACCATCCCCGCACTGCTGCAGCGCGACATCGTGAAAGAGGTGCGCGATGCCGGCGTGCGCGTGCTCAAGACCGACGTGGCCTGGGTGGGCGAAGGCTATTCGTTCGGCCTCAACGGCATTGCCGACGTGGCCCAAATCATGCCCTACTATGGCAACAACGCCCGTCCCTTCATCATCTCTCTCGACGGCTGGGCCGGCACGCAGCGCTATGCTGGCATCTGGACGGGCGACCAGACCGGTGGCAACTGGGAGTATATCCGCTTCCACATCCCCACCTACATCGGGGCCGGACTCTCCGGACTGGGCAACATCACGTCCGACATGGACGGCATCTTCGGCGGAAAGAACCCCATCGTCAACATGCGCGACTTCGAATGGAAGGCCTTCACGCCCATGCAGCTCAACATGGACGGCTGGGGCAGCAATCCCAAATACCCGCAGGCGCTGGGCGAGCCCGCCACATCGGTCAACCGCAACTACCTGAAGCTGAAGTCGATGATCCTCCCCTACTCCTACTCCGTTGCCTACGAAGCCCTGGAAGGCAAGCCGCTCATCAGAGCCATGTTCCTCGACTATCCCAACGAATACACCCATGGCAAGGCCACTGAGTATCAGTACATGTACGGCCCATCGTTCCTCGTGGCGCCCGTCTACCAGAACACCGCAGCCGACACCGAGGGCAACGACGTAAGAAGCGGAATATGGCTTCCCGAAGGCCGCTGGACCGACTTCTTCACAGGCGAGACCTACGAGGGCGGACGCATCCTCAACGACTTCGACGCCCCCATCTGGAAGCTGCCGCTCTTCGTCAAGGCCGGAGCCATCGTGCCTTTCAACAACGCCAACAACAACATCCACGAGGTGGACTCCACCACGCGCTCGATGATGTTCTGGCCCGAAGGCCACAGCTCGTTCATGCTCTACGACGACGGAGTAAGCGAGGCCTACAAGAAGGGCGAGTATGCACTCACTGAGATAACGTCGGACCTCACCCCGTCGGGCAAGCTCACGCTCACGCTGCAACCGGTGAGGAACACCAAATTCCGGGGAATGCCTACCCGACAGAAGACCCTTCTCGTGGTCAATGCCACGGCCGAGCCCAAGGACATCAAGGCCGAGATGGGAGGAAAGAAAGTGAGCCTCGTCCGCACGTCTGGAGAACTGCAGCCCGGCACGTGGCGCTACGTCGAGGCTCCCGACCTCAACCGGTTCTCCACGCCCGGCACGCCCATGGCCAACGTCAAGGTGGTGAAGAATCCGCAGATAGAAATCTTGCTGCCTGCCACCGATATCACCACGCAGACGGTGAAGGTCACCCTCGGCGGCTATGCCTACAACCGGCCCGCCACGCTGGCTACCCACAGCGGCAAGCTCAGCTCTCCGGCAGCCCCGCAGACCAAGACTACGGCCTACACCGTCACACCCTCGTGGCCACATGACCCCAATGCCGACTACTACGAGATAAGTTTCCAGGGCCAGACCTACAGCACCATCCGTCGCGACAGCATCGTCTTCGGCGACCTGCAGCCAGCCACAGACTATACCTTCGCCCTGCGCGCAGTCAACAAGGACGGCGCCAGCGACTGGACGCCCTTCAGCGCCCGCACAGCCTCCGATCCGCTGGAGAATGCGCTCCACGGCCTCACGGCCAGTCTCACGGGCGCCAAGGACATGGAAGGCTTCGGCGTGGAGCATCTCTTCGACTTCGCTGAGACCAGCGACATCTGGCACACCGACTATTACACGAAGACCGTGCCCTTCAGTCTCACTGTCGACCTCCACCAAACGGCCCAGCTCGACCGCATGGTCTACGTTCCCCGCCAGGAGGGCAAGAACGGCATGATAGAGGAGTGCGCGGTGGCCGTATCGCCCGATGGCAAAAACTGGACGCCGGAGGGCAACTATACCTGGAAGACCGACGCCGCGAAGAAGACCGTGAGCTTCAACGACAAGCCCACAGCAAGGTATATCCGGCTCGACGTCAGCAAGGCCGTAGGCAACTTCGGCTCGGGCAGCGAACTCTACGTGATGAAGGTGGCCGGCACGAAGTCCGTCATCGCCGGCGACATCAACCAGGACGGAAAGATCGACGCCAACGACCTCACCTCGTATATGAACTACACCGGTCTGAAGAAGGGCGACCCTGACTTCGACGGCTACATCAACAAGGGCGACCTCAACGGCAACGGAATCATCGACGCAGCCGACATCTCAGAGGTGGCAACGCAACTCGAGGGCGGCATCGACGACGCTGGCGCCGACACTGTGGAAGGTTCGGTGACGGCAACGGTCAACAAGTCCGACTTCAATGCCGGCGACGAGGTGACCATCACCGTCAAGGGCAACGGTCTCAAGGCGGTGAACGCCATTGGTCTCGCCCTGCCCTATCTGTCGCAAGTCTTGCAGTTTGAGAAGATTGAGCCGCTGGCAGTGAAGGACATGTCCAACCTCACGAACGACCGTCTGCACAAAGATGGCACAAAGGTGCTCTATCCCACCTTCGTCAACCTGGGACAGAAGCCCACCATCGAGGGACAGACCGACCTCTTCAGTATCACCTTCAAGGCCCTGCGCAAGGGACGGCTGAGCCTCTCGGGCGCAACCTATATGATTATCGACCGCAGACTGGGGACCAAGGAAGGAAAGGTGACGGGAATGGCGACTACAGCCGTCCGCCGATAGCCGCAAGCGATAAAAAGGCGTGGAGAGAAGACAGTGCCCGCAGAGCCTGCCGTTCTCTCCACAACTTCTCTGATATTTACCAATAATGTAACCTATGGTTGAGGTTGTAACAACATCTCCGAACTTCGCTGTTTACGCAAACCACTTCGTAGGTAGACGCATACCGCTTTAGTTGCAGCCCCTTAGTTTTGCAAAAAAAATTGCCAAAATGTTCATAAAATGACAGCAAACCATATTCTGAGGACTTTTTTTCGAGTTTTTTAATAAAAAACCTAAAAAAAACAAGACATATCTTCATTTTTTTCTATCTTTGTAATGTTAATGAAAGGAGGGCAATATGAACTATCATTCTAGAATTGCAGACGCTTTTCTAAAAGAGCGCCTCAACAACTATCGAGCCGTTCTGATTGAGGGACCGCGCGGATGTGGTAAAGCCACCACCGCCATCCAGCAATCAAACAGTTCCGTCAATCTTACTGATCCGGAGAAACGTCCAGAAATACTGGATTATGCCGATATAAACAAGCAACTGCTTAAAGGCGAGACTCCCCGACTGCTGTGCGAATGGCAGTTGGCCGAAGGGCTTTGGAAGAACGTCAAGGCCTCGGCCAAGCGTCGCACGGAGAACGGCAACTTCATTCTCACCGAATCGCAGGACTTTGACTCTACGGCTCCCGAGTCGGCCCACTTCGACACGCTTGGACGCATGAAGATGATGCCCATGACGCTGTGGGAGAGCGGTGAGTCGACAGGCGAAATCTCTCTGAGCAAGCTCATCGACGAACCAGACATGGTGGTAGACGGGTGCAAGTCGAACGCCAGTCTTAAGGACGTGCTTTTCGCCGCCTGTCGTGGAGGATGGCCCGAGGCCGTCACCGCACCGACCGGCACAGAGCTGGAGGTGGCCCAGCGATACATGGACCGCGTATGCGAGGAGGACATCAGCATGCCCGACGGCATCAAGCGCAGTCCGTCGTTTGCCAGAATAGTCATTCAGGCTTACGCCAACCACGTGGGTACGAAGGCGCAAATCAACAGCATCCTCAGCGACGTGCGCGACATGGCCGGCTACATGGCCTACATCACGCTCAAGCTCTATAAGGATGCACTGTGCAACATCTTCGTCTTCGAGGAGGTTCCGGCATGGAGTCCTTCGGTCCACCACTGGACTTCCATCCGCCATCATCCCACACGCTGTTTCTGCGATCCGTCTTACCTTGTAGCCTGCATGGGACTGACGCCGGAAGACCTCAACAACGAACCGGCAATCCTGTCGCAGACCTTCAAGAACTTGTGCTTCCGCGACCTTCGCGTCTATGCACAGCACTACAATGGTACGGTGAAGAGCTACGCCGACCGCTTCGGATGCACCATCGATGCAGTGGTAGAGTTGCCGACGGGCTACTATGCGCTCATACAGTGCGCCACTTCCTCTGAAGAGATAGAATTAGGAGCCAAGCGACTCGAAGCTGAGAGAAAGCACATCGTCAAGCACAACCTCCGCTATCCCGACCAGCGCAACAGGATGCCGGGCCTGATGATGATTCTCACACCCGCAGGCACCGCCTACACGCGCAAAGACGGTATACGCGTGGTGCCAATCACCTGTCTGAGAGACTGAGTCAACTGTGAAAGCACTTGTCCTCACTGAAATAAAACAGCCACATGGAAATCCATGTGGCTGTTTTGTTTTAATAGAAGTTTAAGGACACCCGCGCCTTATACCTTATAATAAAGGAGGCCCGCGCCTTATACATTATAATAAGGTATAGCCTGATGGCGGTTGCCCACTTTGCGGCAGGATACGTGGAGCCAGCAACAGCCGTTGCGCATGGAATGCTCAAAGAGCAGCTGGTCGAAATCCAAGTTCTTCTCGATGTAGCTGAACATCTTCTGTCCAGTCTCCATCGAAGAGATGTGGATGTCGGCAGCCTCGCCACGCAAGTGCTGCGATACCGTGCGTCCACCAACGGCATGGTTCAATCGTGGGCAGCGGTAGCCGCTGGTGATGCGAATCACGCCGAAGCGAAGTCGCAAGGGTTCCAACACCTTCTCAGTCAACAGGCGAAGACGGTCGACAACGGCGCTGTCGGTCGGCATGTTATCGATATGCTGTTGCAAAGCCACACCTGAGACGATGAATTCACTGAGCTTGAAATGTGGGGAGAGTTGCTCCTGCAAGTCTATCCCCGAAACTGGTTTTGTGTTGTCCATAATATCACAAATTAGGGTTTAACGCTGCAAAGTTGAGGAAAATCCGGTAATGCACAAAACCCCGACTGCATAGAATACATCATAGTCCTTCTTTGGGGAAAAGAAGCCGGAAGCTGAAACGATGTCTCGTGACAACTGTCACGAACGAACGTGACAACTGTCACGAACGAACGTGACAACTGTCACGAACGAGCGTGACGAATGTCACGAAGAAACGTGACGACCGTCACGAGAGAAGAGGAGAAGAAGAAGCCACCTCAACCAATCCTAGACCCACCCCTCAATCCCCTCCTGGACCCACCCCTATCCCCTCCCTACAAAGAGGCTGTAACAAAACTCTAAAATTGGCTTCCGTTAAAGGTACTTCGATTTTTTTTAGTTGCATTATGCTTGCTAAAGACATTACTCATTAAACAGATTGTCACTTTATTGTCGAATTTGAGAAATTTTTTTGTGTAGGGAGGTTTGGCTAGTGAAGATCTCGGAGGTTTTGTTACAGCCTCTACAAAGGGAGGGGATAGGGGTGGGTCTTCATCTTTGGTATATCCCCCAATTGGCTCCATAACAATCATGAATTTTAGGTATTGCATCGAAACGAGTAAACCGCTAACTTTGCAACTGAAAACAACAAGAAAATAAAAAATAGCTAAAATGAAGAATATCTGTGTGATTTATGGTTCCTCAACAGGAACATGCCAGGGCCTGGCAGAGAAAATTGGCCAGCAACTCGGTGTGCAGGACGACGGGATTATCGACGTCCAGAATTTGACGGCCGACGTGGTCAACAAATACGACGTCCTTATTCTCGGCACCTCCACCTGGGGAGCAGGAGAGATGCAAGACGATTGGTACGACGGTGTTAAGGTACTCAAGCAGACAGGCTTGCAGGGCAAGACTGTAGCCGTCTTCGGTTGCGGCGACTCAGAGAGCTATTCCGACACGTTCTGCGGAGGCATGGCTGAGCTCTACAATGCCGCCAAAGAGGCTGGCGCCAAGATGATCGGTCATGTTTCGGCCGACGGCTACACCTACGACGACTCTGAAGCCGTAGTAGACGGAGAGTTCGTAGGCCTCGCTCTCGACGAAGTGAACGAGGACGACAAGACCGACTCACGCATTGCCGCTTGGGTAGAAGATTTGAAGAAGAATTTGGATTGATATAATTAAACAGACCACAAGATGATGCAGACGCAGATGAATTCCGTTGACTTGAAAGTTCTCATGAATCATATCTATGAGTACGAGAAGGGTGTGCGCCGCATGGTGCTCTACACATTCAACGGTAAATACGAGGAGGCTGTGGTCAACCGTCTGCGCCACGAGGGTATCGACTACGTGGCACAGCCCGTTGGCAACGGCAATATCAACTTGTTTTTCGGGAGAAAATCATGTATTGATGCAATCCGTCTTCTCGTCACGCGTCCTCTGTATCAGCTAAGTCCGGAAGAGGATTTCATCTTAGGCGCCCTCTTGGGTTACGACATCAACTTGCAGTGTGAGCGATACTGCAAGCGCAAGGGCAAACTTTGCGAGAAATGCCAGAACGCTCAATGAAATACATCTGACGACTTTATTCATAAAAGAACCTTTAAAGCCACCGTCAATGAGAGAGTTGCGACAACCGTACTCATCGGCGGTGGCTTTGGTTTTGTTTACGCATGGATTTCAAAGAAATTCAATAGAACAGAAGGCTGTCTGCAATTATTTTTGTAACTTTGAACCGATAATACGCACAGGGCAGGCCCGGAAAGACCTGCTCTTCTTTGTACTAACAAAAACAACCTCTACAATGAAACTTTAAACCTATCTCACCCAAAACCGGGCGCGAGGCGTTCTGCTAAAGCGTCCGCTTCAGTGAATACTAAGAAAATCATTAAGTAAAACCAATTATTGATATGAACAGAAACCTAACATGCTTCCTCCTCATAGCCTTCTTCATGATTGGCAGCGGAGAGACTTCTGCTGCAAAGAGCATACTGCAGAACGATTGTTCCCCCAATGGTAAAAAACTTTCTAAGCAGACCACCGCAGGCTTCAGCCTCAGCTGGATTAGCAATCCGCAGAAGTTTTCCGACCGCATGGAGGAGGCTCATGCCACCTACATCCCTTACAGTTCGACGGCCGACATGAAGGCCGATGTCAACTACGACAAGCCTTGGCTCACGCCCGAGAAGTCCGATTATCTACTGCTTAACGGCGACTGGAAATTCAAATATGTGGCCGGCACAACGTCAGGTCCCGGAGCCAGTGAGTTCCAGGCCAAGGACTACGACGACTCATCATGGTCCACCATCCGCGTGCCCCTCTCATGGGAGATGGCCAACTATGGCAAGCCCGTCTACACCAATGTGGGCTATCCTTTCAAGAGCGGAACCCTCGGCGTGGCCAGCGAGGGATTCACGGAGTATGGCGTTACCGACAACAACTCCACCGGCTTCTATCGCCGCACGTTCACCCTGCCCGACGGTTGGGACAGCAAGCGCGTATTTCTTCACTTTGACGGTCTCTATAGCGCCGCCGTCATCTGGGTCAACGGAAAGTATGTAGGCTTCACGGAGAGCGCTAATACCGACTCTGAGTTTGACCTCACAGGCTACGTCACCACAGGCGAGAACCAACTCTCGGTGCGCGTCTATCGCTGGTGCGACGGCAGCTATCTCGAGGGACAAGACATGTGGCACCTCAGCGGTATCCACCGCGATGTTTATCTCGTGGCCAAGCCGAAGGTGTTCGTGGCCGACCACTACATTACCTCGACGCTGAACGACGAGGCAACGGCTGGCAGCATGAACGTAGCCCTCACCGTGAATAATCCCGACGCCACCTCGGCCACAAAGAACATCGACGTGACGCTGGTCGACGCTGATGGGAAAACAGTGGCTTCAGGTTCAACTTCATATAATGGCACCAGCCAGCAGACGGTCAACGTTGAGCTGAGCAGTCTCTCTGGTCTCAAGCCGTGGAGCGCAGAGAATCCTTATCTCTACACTGTCATTGTCAGCCAAAAGGGAAGTGACGATCAGGAGGAGATGGCGTTCTCAACAAAATATGGCTTCCGCACCATCAAGCAGGTGGGCAATTTGGTCTACATCAACAATAAGCGAGTCTTCTTCAAGGGCGTGAACACGCAGGACACGCATCCTGAGTATGGCCGAGCCATCGACACCGAGACGATGCTGCGCGACGTGACGATGATGAAGAAGGCCAATGTCAACACGGTGCGCACGAGCCACTATCCGCGACAGCCCAAGATGTACGCCATGTTCGACGCCTATGGCCTCTACGTCATGGACGAGGCAGATGTGGAGTGCCACTATAAGCAAGAGGTAGCCAGCGACGCCAGTTTCCAGGCCGCCATGAACGACCGCACCACGAGCATGGTGAAGCGCGACCGCAACCATCCCAGCGTCATCTTCTGGTCTTTAGGCAATGAGTGCGGAGCCGGAACGAACTTCGCGCAGACCTACAACATCTGCAAGCAGCTCGACAGCCGCCTCGTACACTATGAGGGAGCTAATCATGGGGCCCAGTATTCCGACCTCGGCTCAAACATGTACCCCACGGTGAGCAGCGTCCAGAGCAACAGCAGCGGTCTCAAAGGCAAGCCGTACTTCATCTGCGAATATGCGCACGCCATGGGTCAGGCTGTGGGCAATCTTCAGGAATACTGGAATGTCATCGAGGGCAGCACCGGCATCCTTGGCGGCTGCATCTGGGATTGGGTGGACCAGGCTGTCTATAATCCCGCCGACCTCGTGAATGGAACAAAGATGAAGAACGGCTTTCACAACTGGGTGGCCGGCTACGACTTCAACTCCACCAGTGGCGTGGACTATGGTTTCCAGGGCAACTTCCTCGACAATGGTATCATCACTCCCGACAGAGCTTGGACGGCTAAACTCACCGAGGTGAAGCAGGTGTATCAGAACGTGGCCTTCACGAATCTTAGCAACAAGACACTCACCGTAAAGAACAAGAACTGCTTTACCAATCTCAATGTCTACGACTTGGTCTATCAGCTGCTTCGCGACGGTCGCGTTGTCAGTGAGGGCAAGGTGGAGATGCCTTCTGTGGAACCCGGAGCAACAGGCACGGTCAGCGTACCCTACAACAACGCACTCGTCACCGGTGATGCAGAATATCTGCTCAACGTGAGCCTCTGTCTGAAGACAGCCAACAGCTGGGCACAGAAAGGCTACGATGTGGCCAATGCGCAGTTCTCGCTGCAAGACCGTCCCAGCATTCTCGCCAGCCATACGGCCGATGGCGGATCGCTCAACGTGAGCGGAACTACCGTGAGTGGAACCACCAAGGACGGAAAGCCGTTCAACCTGAACTTCTCCTCTGGCAAGCTGAACAGCTGGACCTACAACGGCACCAGCCTCATTGCTGCCGGGCCCGACTTCAATAGTACGCGCGACATCGACAACGATCGGAATGGTTCTCTGCCGGGCTTCATCACCTCAAGTACTATCTCTGTCGTCAATTCACTCCAGAAGAGCGGCAACAATGCCATGATGACGGTGAGCGGCACGAACAGTCAATGCGACTACACTATCGACTATACCATCTATCCCGACGCGGTGGTCGACATGAAGGTGACCTTCTCGCCCAAGGCCGCTACACGCAGACTCGGTCTGACCATGCAGTTCGCTGAGGGCTTTGAGAATGTGGAATACTACGCCCGCGGTCCCTGGAGCAACTACGTCGACCGCAAGACGGGTTCGCGTCTCGGCCGATATGTCACCACTGTCGACAATATGATAGACGAGAATATTCATCCGCAGACCTTCGGCGACCATCAGGAACTGCGTGAGCTTGTGCTCACCAACACTTCCAGCAACGTGAAGCTAGGCATCCAGACAGAGGGCAACGTGGCCTTCTCGCTCTCTCACTATAACGAGATGGACTTCTGCGGCACAGGCGATACGATGTGGAGCGACGGCAAGCATTGGTATGACCTCACGCATTACGACCAAGTGTTTGCTCATTTCGATGCAGCACAGCGCGGCCTGGGCAACAACTCCTGTGGAGGAGACATCATACTTGACCAATACACCTGTCCAACCAGTGGCACACTGACCTACACTCTTCGTCTCACTCCACAATAACATACGCAAGTTTCGGAAGTAGGGGGGAGTTTTAGGAGTCAAAGGAGTTATCGTTCGCATGCTCGCATAGGAGTTGAAGACATCAGTCTTGACAATATCGAAGCCAAAATAAGCGAACTAATGTCTTTGACTCCACTAACTCCAATCTACTTCAGAAACTTGAGAAACTATTGCATGATTCCATTATTTTGTTTAAATTTGTACGACTATCATTATCTAACAACTAAAACAAAATATGACACCACAAACGAATCATTCAACCATCAAGTACTCACTCATTGGCCTTGTACTATCCATAGTCGTCTTTTCAGTGGCTTACATTGCCCAATTGTCACACCTTGCCTTAGGAGCCTACGTAATGATGTACATACTTTTAATCTACGCTGGACTATCAGCCACACGCGAGATTTTCAAGACTCCCAAGGCAGAATCAATCCCGGAGGAAGAGAGTTCTAAAATATGGGCGGTGATGAAGACAGGCATTATCCTTTTGATAATCTTTCAATTCCTGCTCTGGCTGTTAGGGTATCTTGGTGTCTTCGACGAATTGTCTAATACGAACCGGCTCCTCTCGAAAATAATCTATGCTGCCTTGTGTGTCGGAAGTGGTATCAGTGCAGCCCTGGTGATGAGATCGACGGTGATGGAACACTGCGGTCCCAAGGCCTATGCACAATTAGACCGATATGTACGTGTGGCCTTCCTGCTGCTATGGTTCGGCATCGGGTCGAGTATGCACTTTTGAAGGATCCGATATAGAATCATGCCATCCATGCAGGTAGACTTGTTGAAGCCCCTGAATGGATGCTAAAATACTCAACTTTCTGAAGTAGATTGGAGTTAGAGAAAAGAGTATCAGTCGCAAGAGCCTATCATAACAATCCCGATTTTTAGGTATTGCAGTATTGTCTGTAAGTTGCTAACTTTGCAACAGAAAACAATAAATTGATAAAAATAGCTAAAATGAAGAATATCTGTGTGATTTATGGTTCCTCAACAGGAACCTGCCAAGGCCTGGCAGAGAAAATAGGCCAGCAACTCAGCGTGCAGGATGACGGGATTATGGACGTGCAGAATTTGTCGTCGGACGTGGTCAACAAATACGACGTCCTTATTCTCGGCACCTCCACCTGGGGAGCAGGAGAGATGCAAGACGATTGGTACGACGGCGTTAAGGTACTCAAGCAGACAGGCTTGCAGGGCAAGACTGTAGCCGTCTTCGGTTGCGGCGACTCAGAGAGCTATTCCGACACGTTCTGCGGAGGCATGGCTGAGCTCTACAATGCCGCCAAAGAGGCTGGCGCCAAGATGATCGGTCATGTTTCGGCCGACGGCTACACCTACGACGACTCTGAAGCCGTAGTAGACGGAGAGTTCGTAGGCCTCGCTCTCGACGAAGTGAACGAGGACGACAAGACCGACTCACGCATTGCCGCTTGGGTAGAAGATTTGAAGAAGAATTTGGATTGATATAATTAAACAGACCACAAGATGATGCAGACGCAGATGAATTCCGTTGACTTGAAAGTTCTCATGAATCATATCTATGAGTACGAGAAGGGTGTGCGCCGCATGGTGCTCTACACATTCAACGGTAAATACGAGGAGGCTGTGGTCAACCGTCTTCGCCACGAAGGTATCGACTACGTGGCCCAGCCCGTTGGCAACGGCAATATCAACTTGTTTTTCGGGAGAAAATCTTGCATAGATGCCATCCGGCTTCTTGTCACGCGTCCGCTCTATCAGTTCAGTCCGGAGGAGGATTTCATCTTAGGCGCGCTCTTGGGTTACGACATCAACTTGCAGTGCGAGCGATATTGCAAGCGCAAGGAGAAGATGTGCGACAAGTGCCCGAACGTACAATGAAAACCGTCTGACGGCTACATTTATAAAAGGACCTTTCAGGCCAACGCCGATGAGAGAGTTGCGACAACTGGACTCATGGGCGTTGGCCTTTTCATCAGAAATAAAACCGGCAGTCCACATCGAAGGATGGAGGACTGCCGGTTTTGGTTTGTAGTTTCAGTTAAGCCGCATTCTCACGGCTCAACCCATTCGTGACGGCCAGGCGGAAGGCCTAAGCCTCGTTTACTTTGTCTTCTCTTCCACCCACTTGCGGGCATTGACGAAGGCCTCAATCCACGGGGTCACCTCGTCGCCCTTGCGGTTGAGCGGATACCAGGCGCTCTGCCAGGGGAACACGGCACGCTCGGGATGCGGCATCATGGCCAGATGACGACCGTCGGCCGAGCAGATACCGGCCACATTGTAGTCGCTGCCGTTGGGATTGCCGGGATATTCGGCGTAGTTGTACTTGGCAACTACGTTGTAGTGGTCCTCGGGTTCGGGCAGATAGAAGCGGCCCTCTCCGTGGGCAACCCACAAGCCCAGCTTGCTGCCTGAAAGCGAGCCCAGCATCACGCTGTTGTTCTGCGGAATGCTCAGGCCGAGGAAGGCAGACTCGAACTTCTGGCTCACGTTGTGGACCAGGTGGGTGCGGTGCTTGTGCTCGGGATTGATGAGGTTGAGTTCCACCATAAGCTGGCAACCGTTGCAGATGCCGAGGCTCAGCGTGTCCTCGCGGGCGTAGAAGCGCTCGAGGGCTTCCTTGGCCTTGGGGTTGTAGAGGAAGGCTCCGGCCCAACCCTTGGCAGAGCCGAGAACGTCGGAGTTGGAGAATCCACCGCAGAACACGATGAAGTTGACCTCGTCGAGCGTCTCGCGACCACTGATGAGGTCGGTCATCATCACATCCTTCACGTCGAATCCAGCGAGGTAGAGGCAATAAGCCATCTCGCGCTCACCGTTGGTTCCCTTCTCACGGATGATGGCAGCCTTCGGACGCTTGCCGTCCTTCGTGTCGCTCTTCCAGCGGTCGGCACTGATGCCATACTGGCTCAGCTTACCAGTGAAGCTCTCGGGGAACTTCATCTCCACAGGCTGCTTCTTATAATTGAGGTAGCGCTTGCGTGCCATACCACCCATGCTCTGATCCTGGTCGAGCAGATAGCTGGAGTGGTACCACACGTCGCGCAGCTCGTCGATATCGAACTCATGTTTCCATCCGTCCTTCTCAATCTCTATCGTGCGGCTGTCGGGTACGGGATAGCCAATCTTGGCATAGCCGATGCCGTTCTCCTCGAAGAACTTGCGCAATTCCATCTTGTGCTCGTCGCTCACCTGAATCACGACACCGGGATTCTCGGCAAACAGCGTGCGCACCACGTCATCATTTTCGAAGTCGTGGAGGTTGATGTGCAGACCGCCCTTCACGTTGGCGAACGTCATCTCGAGCAACGTGGTGATTAATCCACCAGCCGAGATGTCGTGGCCAGCCATCACCCAACCTTTGCGGATGAGTTCCTGCACGGCATTGAAGCAGTCGCTGAAGTAGTCGGCATATTTCGTGGAGTTCTCATTGTCATTGTAGTCGCCGTAAGGCACATCGCTGCCCACGCGACCGAGCGTCTGCGCAAAGGCACTGCCGCCCAAGCGGTCGGGCTGGAAACTGAAGTCGATATGATAGAGTGAAGAACGCTTGTCGTTTACGATAACTGGCGTGACCACCTTCTTCACGTCGCTCACCTCAGCGCCAGAGGTGACGATTACGGTGCCGGGGCTCACAACCTTGCTGCCGTCGGGATACTGCTGACTCATGGAGAGCGAGTCCTTACCCGTAGGAACGTTCAAGCCCAGGTCGCAGCAGAAGTCGGACAAAGCCTGCACGCCCTCATAGAGTCGTGCGTCCTCGCCCTTCTGCGAGCGGCAAGGCCACATCCAGTTGGCCGAGAGGTTGAGGTTGGCCACGGGTGAGGGATGGTCCTTGTCGATGGCAACGGGTGCCCAGACGATATTGGTCAGCGATTCGGCCACGCTCATCACGCTGCCTGCAGCAGCATTGGCCAGTCCCACCTGGGGCGCATGACCAAGGGCGGTGGCGATACCGGCGCAGCCTCTGTAGTCGAGGGCCACCACGCCGCAGTCGGCCAATGGCAACTGCACCTGGCCTACGCACTGCTGGCGGGCCACCTTACCCGTCACGGAGCGGTCTACCTTGTTGGTCAACCAGTCCTTGCAGGCCACAGCCTCGAGCTGCAGCACATTCTTCACGTATTCGTCGAGATGATCGAGCGAGTAGGTGACGTCCTCATAATGATGCACCACGGTGACGTCGCGCATAATGGTCTTGGGCGAATGGCCGAACATCTGAGCCACGTCGAGGTCGAAAGGCTTCACGCCGTCGCCCTGCACAAACGAAAAGTGGGCATCGCCAGTGGTCTTACCCACGACATACATCGGGGCGCGCTCGCGCTCGGCAATCTGCTTTACATGGCCGAGGTGTTTCTCATCAATCAGTAAGCCCATGCGCTCCTGAGACTCGTTTGCAATGATTTCCTTCGCGCTGAGCGTCTTGTCCCCGATGGGTAGTTTTGTCATGTCGATCTCACCACCGCAGTCCTCTACCAGCTCGGAGAGGCAGTTGAGGTGACCGGCCGAACCGTGGTCGTGGATAGAGACCACGGGATTAACGTCCTCCTCGACCAAGGCACGCACGAGGTTGTAGGCACGCTTCTGCATCTCGGGGTTGGCACGCTGTACGGCGTTGAGCTCGATGCCATTGCTGTAGCGGCCGGTGTTGACACTCGACACGGAGCCTCCACCCAGACCGATGCGGTAGTTGTCACCGCCCACCACAACGATGTCGTTGCCTTTCTGCGGTTCCTTCTTCAGGCAGTCGCGCTTCTTGCCGTAGCCGACGCCGCCTGCCAGCATGATCACCTTGTCGTAGCCGTAGAGCTGATGCTCCTCCTCGGGGATTTCCTCGCCGTCGAGGGTCTCGGCAGTGTCGGAAGAAGTGGTCTGATATTCAAAGGTGAGCAGCGAACCGGTGATGAGGGGCTGGCCGAACTTGTTGCCGAAGTCGCTCGCTCCATTCGATGCCTTGATGAGAATCTGTTCGGGAGTCTGATAGAGCCATTTGCGGGGCTCGGCGCCGTTCTCCCACTGGCGGGGGAACTCGGGTGTGCCAAGACGGGGATAGCTGGTCATGTAGACAGCTGTTCCGGCAATAGGCCACGATCCTACTCCACCGCCCATACGGTCGCGGATCTCACCGCCCGTACCCGTAGCGGCGCCGTTGAAGGGCTCCACGGTGGTGGGGAAGTTGTGGGTCTCGGCTTTCAGCGAGATGACGCTCTCGATGGGCTCCACGCGGAACCAGTCGGCCGTGCTCTGGTCGGCAGGGGCAAACTGCTCCACCACCGGTCCCTGGGCAAAGGCCACGTTGTCCTTGTAGGCCGAGAGAATCTTTCCGGGATGCAGCTTCGTGGTCTTCTTGATCATCTGGAAGAGGCTCGACTCGCGCTCCTCGCCGTCGATGACAAACACGCCACCGAAGATCTTGTGGCGGCAGTGCTCAGAGTTGATCTGCGCGAAACCGAAGATTTCAGAGTCGGTGAGCGGGCGTCCGTTCTCCTTCTCTATCTTGTGGAGGTATTCTATCTCCTCGGGACTCAGCGCCAGTCCTTCCTCCTCGTTGTATTTCTCGATGTCGTCCACGTGCTTGATGGGCTCGGGAGTATGCTTCACAGTGAAGATTTCCTGGTCGAGTCCCTTATACATGCGCTGTAGCATCGGGTCGAACGTGGCATCTTCTGATTTCACGGGGAAGTACTCCTCAATACGCGAAATGCCCTTGAGACTCATGTTCTGAGTAATCTCAACGGCATTTGTACTCCAAGGGGTAATCATCTCACGGCGCGGACCCACGAAGAATCCGTCCAATTTCTGTGCGTCGACGAGTGTGGCGTCGCCGTAGAGCCAGCAAAGGGCATTGGTCTCCTCGCTTGAGGGATTGTGGTCTATCTCTGTGGCGATGACGTTTGCCTTCTGAGTCTTGAAGAATAAAATCATATTTTTTAATGGTTTGATTGTATCACTATATATAAAAGGAATGAGGCGGACATTCTGCCCGCACGCGACAATTATGGAAACGTGTTCCCTTTCATCTGCAAAAATAATAAAAATAGGTGTTACTACCAATCTAACGCAATACTTTTTTTCATTTGAGAGTGCGCTACGAATATCTTTGCGCAAATGCAGCATAATCTCTGATAAACTGCTATCTCATAATTCCAGGCCCGAGGGACTCCTAATCATCCGCTTATATTAAAAACAGTCGTGGAATAGTTACCTTGTTCCAACTATTTTTTGTAAATTTGCCAAAGAGAGAAGATTATGAGACAGTATCCCATCGGCATACAAGATTTTGCAAGCATAATCAATGGTGGCTTCGTATATGTAGACAAAACCGAACCTGTCTATCAATTGGCCAGTGTAAAGGGCGTCTATTTCCTTAGCCGTCCCCGCCACTTCGGCAAGTCTCTGCTGGTCTCCACCCTCAAGTATTACTTCCAGGGCCGCAAGGACCTCTTCAAGGGACTGAAGATGGAGGCTCTTGAGAAGGACTGGACGGAATATCCCGTGTTTGAGATAGACTTCAATGGAAAGAAGTTTGTCGACTATGGTACGTTGCACCGGACGAGTGGCGGACTGGAAAACCGAGGTCGTGCAAAAGGCGTAAGCTTCTGAAATTTGAGTCTTTATCCTACATATCCTGGAATACTGATACAGAATAATCGAGGGAGTATGGTCCAATAGTCCTTCTCTGGCAATAATATATATTGTTTTGGCACAATTTTTGCAATACTGATTTAGGAAATACCACAAAAAGAAAATGCGGATTTGGCATTGAGCCCTATCCGCACTTTTCGGTGGCAAAGATAATAAAAATCATTAAATTGGGCAACTTTTCTCGAAAAAAAACAATATAAAAGAAAATTTTTCGTTAATTTTGCAGTCCAAATTTAGGCGTAACAGCCTTTTTGCGACGATAATAATAAGAAAATCAGTAGGTTGCGCCGATTTTAGAGCAAAAATATTAGAAGGGATACATAAGGATGAGACAATTAAAAATCAGTAAAAGCATTACAAACCGTAGCAGCGAGTCACTCGACAAATATCTTGTTGAGATTGGACGCGTGCCCATGATTTCCATCGAAGAGGAAATTGAACTGGCACAGAAGATCCGCAAAGGTGGCCGCGCCGGTGAGCGTGCAAAAGAGAAGCTGGTCAATGCCAACTTGCGTTTCGTTGTGTCTGTTGCCAAGCAGTATCAGCATCAAGGTTTGTCTCTGACCGACTTGATCGACGAAGGCAACATTGGATTGGTTCGCGCTGCGGAGAAATTCGATGAGACGCGTGGCTTCAAGTTCATATCCTATGCTGTCTGGTGGATTCGCCAGAGCATTCTGCAGGCCATTGCCGAGCAGAGCCGTATCGTGCGTCTGCCCCTCAACCAGGTGGGAGCTCTGTCGAAGATTCAGAATCAGATTGCGAAGTTCGAGCAGGAGAACCAGCGCCGTCCTTCGGTGGGTGAGCTGAGTTCGCTGACGAATATTGAGGAGGAAAAGATCGACCAGACCATCAAGGCCGACAACCACCATATGAGTATCGACGCTCCGTTCTCTGAGGACGACGACAATTCGCTGGCCGACGTGATGTCATCGGGCGACGACACCCGCACCGACAAGCAGGTTGACTTCGAAAGTATGTCGCTGGAACTGAACAACGTGCTGAAGAGCGTGTTGAAAGACCGCGAGATAACGATCATCCGCGAGTGCTTCGGCATCGGCTGCCCTGAGAAGGGACTCGAGGAGATTGGCGACCAGCTTGGCCTGACCCGTGAGCGCGTACGCCAGATTCGCGAGAAGAGCATTGCCAAGTTGCGTGATTCAGGCAACTCCCGCGTACTGATGAAGTACCTTGGCTGATAACAATAAATCCGACTGGGCTCAGCCCTCGGAAGGTGATTTGCTCTTCGGAGCAAGTGATTCACCACCAATTTTCAAATTAGGCCCGGCTTCGGTCGGGCCTTTCTTGTGCCCGACCGTTACATAAGCAGTCGAATCTTTACTATTTTTTTATCTCTACTGACTTAGATTTCAAGAATTTTATCTATATTTGCAAGTGTAGAACAATATAAAGGAGTACGTAGTTATGCAGCATACCGGTGAAGTATTTATCAATCCTCTGACGGACTTCGGATTTAAGCGAATCTTTGGAACAACTATGAACAAGGATCTGCTCATCAGTTTCCTCAATGCCCTCTTCGACGGCGAGGAGGTAATTGAAGATGTGTCTTATAGCAATGCTGAAAAATTCGGAGCCAGCGAGGCAGAGCGTAAAGCCATCTTTGATGTCTATTGTCAGACAGCAGACGGCTCACGCATCATTGTAGAAATGCAAAACGTATATCAGGAGTTTTACAAAGACCGCTCTATCTACTATTCGACATTCCCCATAGCTGAACAGGCGAAGAAAGGGAAGTGGGACCACAAGCTCAACAAGGTCTACACCGTAGGCATTCTCAATTTCTCTTTTCCTGAAGACCGAAAGAGCAACGGAGACATCACCAGTGAGGTGAAGCTTATGAATGTCAAGACAAAAGAGATATTCTATGACAAACTCACCTACTATTATATAGAACTTGTCAACTTCCAGAAAGGCCTGAAAGAGCTCGACACTCTATTTGACAAGTGGCTCTATGCGCTGCGCAACATGTCCAATCTGCTCAATCGCCCTGCCAAACTTCAGGAACGTATTTTCACCCGCCTTTTCGATGCAGCCCAGATAGCGAAGCTTTCGACGGAGGAACTTAGAGAGTATGAGACCAGCGTCAATGCCTACCGTGATATCGAAAACGCCGTCGACACAGCCAAGAGAGACGGAGAGAGAATAGGAATGAAGAAAGGATTGGAGAAAGGATTGAAGAAAGGATTGAAGAAAGGATTGGAGCAGGGAAGAGTTGAAGGCGAGAAAAATGCTATGCTTACAGTAGCCAAGAAAATGAAGGATACGGGAATATCTCCCAATGAGATAACTAATTTCACAGGTCTCTCTGTCGAGGAAATCAATGAGATTTAGCAGCGCGACGCTCAATAACCGATGAATCGCAGCATGTTTTTCTGCTGCATAATAAAGCCCGGACATTCACGATGCCCGGGCTTTATTGTATTATTCGAGTCGGCTGGAAGCTTCAGCCGACAGGCGGTTTCAATTCGTATGCATGATGCGGTCTCTCTCCACACTCGTCACGCCTTTCACTTTGGAGAAATAGGAGATGGCATCGTTAGCATCTTTGTCCTTGGGCAGACCGATGGCAATGCAGTTGAAGTTCTTGTAGTTGTAGATAATCTCCGCGCCATAGTTTTTCACGGCCTTCAACAGACGGGCCTTTCCTTTCTTCCCATCATACGAGATGATTAGCGTGCGGGGATTGACCTCATCGCAAGTCTGCTTTGCGAGGTTACCGCACGACTGTGGATTGCCGCACTGTTGCTGGCTGCCGCAGTCACCCGTACGCTGTGCGGGCTGGCACACTGCAGAGGAGTCGCACGAAAGTGGCTGGCACTGACGGGTCTGTTGGTGGCAGCACTGCGCACCAGCCGTCATGGAGACAGCCAGACCGATTGCAATAATAATTTTCTTTTTCATTGATTCTTCATCATTTCCATTGACGAGATAAGACCGTCGGGGTTGATATGAGCGGTCACGTGATAGGTGTCGGTCGTATTCTCGGTCGACTTAGAATACCTGCGGTTGAGCATCGCGGTGAAGGTGACGGTGTAGTCGTATTTGTCCTCACCGATTTCCTTCTTCTTGATGTCGTAGTCGTCCTTGAGGAACCAGTTGAGTGAGATCAGGTCGGGCTTGTTCCAAAGGCTGTGCATGAACTCCGTCACGTCGTCGGCAGTGGCATTGCTCTTGCCCAGGAAACTTGTCATCACCTGAGCCACGCTTCCCATGATGGCTCCGTCGCTCTGCGAGTTGAAGGCACTGAAGAATTCCTTCAGTTGCAGTTTCACCTCCTTAGCCTCATCGTCTTGCACCACCGTTGTCTTGATGGTCTTGATATTGTCGTTGGCCTCATCGTAGTGCTCGCCGTCGGCATGCTCGTCCATATAGTCCTGATAGCCGTCGATGGTGTTCAGTTTCACAGCCTCAGCCCAGTCGATGGAGTCCACCTTATGATGCACGATGTCTTTCTGCGGAGCGTCGGGATGCTTGCTGAGGAAGTCCAGATAGGCGGTCTTGGAGTCGTTGACCAGCGTGTCGTTCCAGTCGGATTCCAGTTCCTTAATCTCCTTCAGGCGCTGTTCCACAGCCTCACGATGAGCCGGGTCGGCGTCGGGATACTTGTCGAGATAATCTTGGAGTTCCTGGGCGCTCGTACTCTTCATCACGAGCTCGTAGGCTTGCTGCTCGTCGTTGCTCTTCTCGTGCTGCTGGTAGAAGTAGAATCCACCCGCGAAAATAATCAGCAACGCCACCACGACGATAGCCACAATCTTGCCGTTATTCTTCTTCGGAGGCACTGGAGGAGCGGGAGGCGTCTGCCTTCCACCGGCCATACCACCTGCGGGATTGTAGTTGGGATTGGGCTCGTTGCATTGAGGACAAGCCGAGAGGTTGGTGAAGTATACGTTTCCACACCGGTTGCACTTGACAAGGCGTCCGGCAATCGGAGTTCCACAGTTGGGACATTTAGCTATTTGGTCGTCAACCGACTGACCACAAACGGGACATTTAATTATAGACATGATAAATTAATAGTACGAATGAGAGTTTCTGTATCTGTGACGGTATCTAATCTCGCGCAGCACGTGGCGGCCCACAAACCGCGACTTGTCCACGTAGCCGTTGACGCCGTCGATATGACCCTTGCCGGTATACTGCCACATCTCGAAGTCGCGACCGTCGTTGAGCACCGGTACGCGCTGGGTGTATTGGGCAATCATCAGCTTGTAGCCGTCGAGCTTGCCCGAGAGGTTGGCATTGTAGAAGTTGGTGAAGGTATAGAGCAAAGGCTTGCAATGGTAGGCGCACTCAACGAGGCGGATGAACTTGAACAGCGAGTCGCAGAAGTCTTCTGTCGACAGTCCGCTCTTGGTCTCGATGTCAATCATGGGGATGAGGTCCTGGTCCTCGGGGCGGCACTGGGCCATGAAGTTGGCCAGCTGGCGTTCCTGCGGCACCATTGGACGGTAGAAGTGGTAGGAGCCCACTTTCAGCCCATAGCGGTGGGCCAGGTCTATGTTGCGCTTATATTTATCGTCGATTGTATTCTGCCCCTCAGTGGCCTTAAGATACACATAGGCCATCTTGGTCTCGCTCACGGCCTCCCAGAACACATTGCCCTGATAGTGGCTGAGGTCGATGCCATGAATATGGCTGCACGTGTCCTCGCACTGCACGCTCTGTGCCATAGCCGTGAAAGAGATGAGGAGTGAGACTACAAGTGTGTAAAATCTAATCATAACTGCAAAGTTAATGAAAAGAATTAAAATGCCCACAAGGCAAATAAGTTTTTTAATTTCTTTTAGAAACAGAAACGTTCAGCTAAAAGACTGAGTAGTTGCTTTTTTTTCATAATCTATAACCACATTTTTTACGTGGTTATAAATTCATCGAACTCATGTTTGAAAAAAAATCTTTATTTTTGTGTCACGAAAATGGCGGTCACGCGTAGGACTTATAGATGAACAAAAAAAATCATGAGATTATGAAAAAAAGTATTTCTTTATTATTATTCATGCTGTGCCTCATGGCGGGCCTTACAGCTCACGCTGACAATCTGAAAAAAATTGAGGTGAATACTTTCAACGCCATGCGTTGCGAAGGCGTCAGCACCATCCACTTCACTCAGGGTGACACTTACAAGGTGGACTTGAAGGAGAGCAAGGATATCGTCACCCACATATCTGTGAAAGGCAAGACGCTGATGATTTCCACCGAGAATACCGACAAAAAGAGCAGAGGGCATAAGGATACGGAAAGTCCGGAGCTCTGGGTCACGGCTCCGCAACTGAAAAGTCTTGAGATAGGAGGTGCTGTGACTTTCGACGCGAAAGATATACAGGGCCCGAGTCTCGCCATCGAGGTGGAAGGCGTAAGCAAAGTCTCGCTGGATAGAGTGAAGGGCGACGTGGTGGAACTCAACGTATCCGGCGTGTGCTCCTACAAAGGAAACATAGAGGGTGGCTCCGTAACCGTAAACAACGCAGGCAGCGGATCCATAAAATCGGATATTCAAGCCGATAACCTGTTGCTGAACAACAGCGGTGCAACAACCTTTAAGGGCAACTTCAAAGGCAAGGAGGCCACTGTAACCAACTCCGGTGTCGGAAACATTACGTTGAATGTAGACTGCAACAAGTTGACGGCAAGCAACGACGGAGTGGGCAAGCTCAGACTTTCGGGCACGGCCGATGACACCAACATAGATGGTTCCGGCGTGTCGGAAATCGACTCCTCCCATCTGAACAACCTCTAATCAGTATGGCGCATGACCGCTGAGGAATTCCAAAAAGAGGCCCAGGCCGTCAGACCAGACGTCTTGTCGCTGGCTCGAAAGTATCTGAAAGACAGCGACGAGGCAGAGGATGCCGTGCAGGATGCCATGCTGAAGCTATGGAAGATGTGCGACCAGCTGCACTCCCCCATGGCTCCGCTGGCCTCGGTGCTCGTAAGGAACCTTGCGATAGACCGGCTGCGACGTCGACGTCCCATCGGACCGCTGACACGCGACGTGGCCGAAGTACAACAGGAGCGTGACGAGCAGGAGCGTATAGAACGCGTTATGAGTATCATCGCCACGCTGCCCGACACGCAGCAGCTACTCATGCGGTTGCGCCATCAGGAAGGAATGGAATATGCAGAGATTGCCCGGCTCACGGGCATGAGCGAGGTGGCTGTAAGGAAAGGTATCAGCCGGGCCCGACAGGCCATAAGAGCGACATATATGGAAAGAACCCAGAAAGAATCGAGGAAATGAATACAGAAGAGATAAAAACACTAATAGAGAAGTTCTTCGATGGCGAGACTTCGCTCAACGAAGAGCAACGGCTCTATGAATTCTTCAGCCGGGCAGAGGTGCCGGAGGAGCTTATGTCCTACCGGGAACTCTTCGCCGACCTTGGAGCAGCGTCAGCAAAGCCGCAACCCGACGCAGTCAGCAACGAGGCGAAGTCCCATGTTGGCCGTCACCCCCAGTTGCGCACACAGTCTCTCTCACGCGTGCTCATCGGCATGGCTGCCTCGCTTCTCCTTCTCATGGGGGCTTTCTGGCTTTGGAACCTGCATCAGGAGCAACGGCTGGCCGCTGTCTACGAGGGCAGCTACGTCATCGTGAACGGCAAGAAGAGCAGCGACCTGCGCAAGATTAAGCCACAAATTGAAGCCACGCTGACCAATTCCCGGAAGATTGAAAAGGAAGTTGAAGCCCACTACGACATGATAGAGGATGCCGAGAAGGACGTTCTGAACAACATCGACGACCCGGCCGAAAGAGAAAGAATAGATAAATTACTAAAAGAGTAGACCATGAGACAATTCATCATATGCATCACCCTGCTGCTTGGATTAGCCTCGGGCATGCAGGCACAGAACAAAATAGACAAGATGGTGGAGCGGCTCTCCATAACAGGCAACTGCAAACTCACCTCGGCAGTGTTGAGGAATCCCGATACAAGGGAGATACAAAAAACAGTGAAGGTATTGGAAGTGACCAGCCTGAATGCCGATGATTTCATCGATGCCTTCAGAAAAGAGGCAAAGAAGAACAACTCTCACCAAGAGCGGAAAGGCAGCGAACTGATAATCACTCTGGACACGCACACACCTACTGCCAACCGTATCTACATGCTGGAGGCCCACATGAACGGTCCCAAGAGTTCCTTATGCAACTGGGCCAAGATTACCATAATCGTGAAACGGCGGAAAAATTAACTGTTTGGTTTCTGCTGGAGTCAATGGGAGTTAAAGGTGAAATCACGCAAGTTTATGATTGCTGACGGTCGTCAGCAACTTGGCCGACGGTCGTCAGCAACTTTGTTGGCGGTCGTCAGCAACTTGGCTGTCGGTCGTCAGCAAATGAAGAGAGGCCTTTCTGCGCGGGTGATTTCATTGGTATAGAGCCACCAAGAGGCCACACCCAAATATCGATAGGACAGGAGTCAAAGGAGTCAAAAGAGTCAAAGGAGTTAAAGAAGTTAAGTACGTAATACTTAAATGCCGTAACGACAACCACTTTCAGCGATAATTCAGTCAGCCAAATCATGATTTCTCGGTATTGCAGCATTCTGCGATTATTCCTAACTTTGCAACCGTAAACAAGACACAACAACTTTTTCTGTCACTACGCCGCGAAGGCGAACAGCCCAGGAGCTAAAGACAGATAAAGAAATTGATGCACAAGAAAATTTCAGTTAACTACATAATGAATTTCTTTTCTATAATGAGCTATGCCGTTGCCAGTGGAGTGGTCGAGAGACCGGACTTACTTGCAACGGCATTTATTGTTATACACAACTTTCGGAATTTGGGGAGTTAAAGGAGTCAAAGAAGTTATCGCTCGCACGCTCGCTTAGGAGTTAAAGACATATGTCACGCAGATCGCGAGGCCAAATACGCCACACCCCCCCTGGATACTTGCGTTCTCTCCCTTTTAGGGAGAGTTAGAGAGGGTCTTTAACTCCTTTGACTTCTCTTACTCCAATCTACTCCAGAAAACGTGAATTACACAACTTTCGGAGTTTGCACAAGACGGCAACAAGCGCCTTTTATTCATAGTTTCAGCAAGAGAAAGCATCAATTTTTACTAACGCGCAAACGTTTGCATCGCATTTTCGCTTTTTTCATGAAATGATTTCGCCAAGGGTGTGAAAAATATTGCTACCTTTACACCAAATAACCAAGAACACCAAGATGAAATTACTGTTTCATATCAACTACCAGACGGTCTTCGGTGAAGAGCTTCTGGTAAACGTGCTCCAGGAAGGGGCTGACGGACAGAAAGCAGTAAACCAATACCACATGGCTACCGTCAATGGCTGGGATTGGGACTGCGAAATCAACATCGACAACGACACCGATACGCTCGAGTACTTCTATAGCATCGAGTGCGGACAGCAGGAAAGACGTCGTGAGTGGACTGCTCACCGCCACTTGCTCGAGACCAACAACGGCCACGGCACTTATCGCCTCTACGACCGCTGGCTCGACATGCCGGGCGACAGTTTCCGCTACAGCTCGGCCTTCACCGAGTGTCTCAACCGCCACGAGCTGAGCCGTCCTGAGAGCAAGCATTTCAACAAGACTTTGCGCCTGAAGGTTTGCGCGCCTCAGTTGCGCACTGGCGAGCGCCTCTTCGTCCTGGGCAACACCAATACGCTCGGCGCATGGAAGATTCAGGATGCCGTCGAGATGACCAACCACAGCATCAACGAATGGGTGGTGGATCTCGACGCTTCCGACATGGTAGGAAAGATGGTGGAGTTCAAGTTTATGGCCATCAGCGCCTCCGACAACAAGATGTGGGAGAGCCGCAACAATCGCGAGCTCGTGCTGCCTACGCTCTACGACGGCGACACAGTGTGCTACGAGGAGACCGAGGCCTACTTCGACATTGCCAATGTTCGCTGTGCCGGTACGCTGGTGCCCGTGTTCTCGCTCCGCTCCAAGAAGAGCTTCGGCGTGGGCGACTTCGGCGACCTCAGGCTCATGATCGACTGGGTTGCACAGACCCATCAGCGCGTGCTGCAGGTGCTGCCCATCAACGACACCACAACCACACACACTTGGACCGACTCCTACCCCTACAGCTGCATCAGTATCTTTGCGCTGCATCCCCAATACGCCGACCTGCGTGCCCTGCCACAGCTCAACGACAAGAAAGACCGCGAGCACTATGAGCGTCTGCGCAGTGAGTTGAACAGCCTGCCGCAGATCGACTATGAGCGCGTCAACGACACGAAGATCGAATACCTGCATAAGCTCTACGATCAGGAAGGTCCGACCACGCTGAAGAGCGAGGCCTTCAAGCACTTCTTTGCCTGCAGCAAGTCGTGGCTCGTGCCCTATGCCGAATACTGCTGGCTGCGCGACTCCACCGGAACCTACGACTTCAACCAGTGGGAAGGCCATGAGCTCTGGAACGAGGCCGACCGCAAGGAGCTCGAGACTGAGGGCACGGCGCTCTACAACGACGTGGCCTTCTACTACTACGTGCAATTCATCCTCAGCACCCAGATGCGCGAGGTGCACGACTATGCCCGCAGCAAGGGCGTCATCCTCAAGGGCGACATCCCCATCGGCGTGAACCGCCACGGATGCGACGTCTGGAGCGAGCCCCGCTACTTCAACCTCAACTCGCAGGCCGGCGCTCCGCCCGACGACTTCTCGGTCAACGGTCAGAACTGGGGCTTCCCCACCTACAACTGGGACGAGATGCTCAAGGACAACTGCGCATGGTGGGTACGCCGCTTCAAGAACATGCAGCAGTATTTCGACGCCTACCGCATCGACCACGTGCTGGGATTCTTCCGCATCTGGGAAATCCCCATCGCCGCCGTCCACGGACTACTTGGACAGTTTGCTCCCTCGCTGGGCATGACGCGTGAGGAAGTCGAGGGCTACGGACTGCGCTGGCAGGAAGAGCTCTTCACCGAGCCCTTCATCGCCGACTGGGTGCTCGACCGCGTATTCCATGAGCGTGCCCAGGAAGTAAAAGACAAATATCTGCTGCCCAAGGGCAACGGACTCTATAAGATGCGTCCCGAATACGACACGCAGCGCAAGGTGGAGAAGGCCTTCGAAGGCTGCACCAAGAAGGAGGACATCTGGCTCCGCGACGGACTCTACGCCCTCATCAGCGACGTGCTCTTCCTGCGCGACCACCGCGATCCCAACCGCTTCCATCCGCGCATCAGCGTGCAGTTCGACTTCATCTATCAGTGGCTGTGGGATACCGACAAGGGCATCTTCAACAAGCTCTACAACGACTATTATTATCGCCGCAACAACCAGTTCTGGTATCAGGAGGCCATGAAGAAGCTTCCGCGTCTGGTTCAGGCCACGCGTATGCTGGTATGCGCCGAGGACCTCGGCATGGTGCCCGACTGCGTGCCTTGGGTAATGGACGAGCTGCGCATCCTGAGCCTGGAAATCCAGTCCATGCCTAAGGATCCGCACGTACGCTTCGGTCATCTGTCGCGCAATCCCTACCGCTCGGTAGCCACCATCTCTACCCACGACATGCCGACGATGCGACAGTGGTGGGACGAGAATCAGGAGCGCACGCAGGACTACTACAACAATATGCTCTACCGTGAGGGACCCGCTCCCCACCCGCTGCCCGGATGGCTGGCCCGCGACATCGTATCGCGCCACCTCACCTCGCCCTCAATGCTCTGCATCATCGCCATTCAAGACTGGATGGCCATCGACGAGAACCTGCGCCTGCCCGACGCAAACGCCGAGCGCATCAACATCCCGGCCAATCCCCATCACTATTGGCGCTACCGCATGCACGTCAACATTGAGGACCTGATTGCCAACAAGGACTTCTCTGCCAACGTGAGCGAACTGGTGACAGAGAGCGGAAGATGATGGCTCAAGCATAATTCATAAACAGGAGAGGCTATAGCTTCTATGGATTCTATATACATCTATAGTATCTATAGCAACTATAGCCTCTATATTTTCTATAGCAACTATGGTCCCTATAGCAACTATAGCCCCCTATATCAAACCCGCAAGAACTAATCAATCAATAATATGAACAAGATAACTGTTTTGCTTTGCGCCTTGCTGATGCCGCTGATGGCTTCGGCACAGGAAGTGAAGTCACCCAACGGCCAGGTGGCCGTGAAGTTCTATCTTGAGAGTGGACGCCCCACCTACGAGATGAGTTATAAGAACCGGGCCGTGGTGAAGCCTTCCCATCTGGGCCTCGAGCTCGCCAAGGACAAGCACGCCTCTAAGGGTATGCGCGAGACTTCGCTGATGGACGGTTTCGAGATCAAGGACACCAAGACCTCAACCTTCGACGAGACCTGGAAGCCCGTCTGGGGCGAGGTGGCCAGCATCCGCAACCACTACAACGAGTTGGCCGTCACCCTTGACCAGCCAGCCACGAAGCGCGAGATGATCATCCGCTTCCGCGTCTACGACGAGGGCATGGGCCTGCGCTATGAGTTCCCGCAGCAGGATTCGCTCGTCTATTTCGTCATCAAGGACGAGCACACTCAGTTTGCCATGACCGGCGACCACACCGCATGGTGGCTCCCCGGCGACTACGACACGCAGGAGCAGGAGACGCAGGAGTCGAAACTCTCTGAGATTCGCTCGCGCTTCCACGATGCCGTCAACTGGAGCAACTCTTCCGTCGCTGTCTTCTCCCCCACCGGTGTGCAGACGGCCCTGCAGCTGAAGACGAAGGACGGTCTCTACCTCAACATTCACGAGGCTGCGTGCGTAGACTACGCCACGATGCACCTCAACCTCGATGACAAGAACTTCGTGTTCGAATCCTGGTTGACGCCCGACGCCACCGGCATGAAGGGCTATATGCAGACCCCCTGCCAGACGCCCTGGCGCACCGTGATGGTGAGCGACGATGCCCGCACGATGCTTTCCTCAAAGATGATCTACAACCTCAACGAGCCTTGCAAGATTAAGGATACGAGCTGGATTCATCCCACGAAGTACTGCGGCGTATGGTGGGAGATGATTGTCGGCAAGAGCTCGTGGAACTACACCGACGACTATCCCAGCATCAAGCTCGACCAGATAGACTGGACCAAGGTGAAGCCCAACGGCCGCCACGGTGCCACCACCGCCAACGTGAAGAAATATATCGACTTCGCTGCTGCCAACGGCTTGCAGGAAGTGCTCGTTGAGGGATGGAACGTAGGCTGGGAAGACTGGGCCAACCACTGGAAGGACTATGTCTTCGACTTCGTCACTCCTTATCCCGACTTCGATATCAAGTATCTCAACGACTATGCCCACTCGAAGGGCGTGAAGCTGATGATGCACCATGAGACCTCATCCAGCACGCAAAACTATGAGCGCCACCTGCCCGAGGCCTTTGCCCTGATGAAGAAGTATGGCTACGACGCCATCAAGGGTGGCTACGTGGGCGACATCATTCCCCGTGGCGACCACCACTTCTCGCAGTCGATGAACAATCACTACCTCTATGTCATCAAGGAGGCTGCCAAGCATCACATCATGGTCAACCAGCACGAGGCCGTGCGCCCGACAGGTCTGTGCCGCACCTATCCCAACCTGATTGGCAACGAGAGTGCTCGCGGCACCGAGTATGAGGCCTTCGGCGGCTCACGTCCCGACCATACCGTCATCCTGCCCTTCACCCGTTTGCAGGGCGGTCCGATGGACTACACGCCCGGAATCCTGGAGACGCAGCTCAAGACTTGGAGCGACAACCCCAACTACGTCCACACCACGCTCGTGGGTCAGCTGGCCCTCTACGTGACGATGTACAGTCCGTTGCAGATGGCTGCCGACCTGCCCGAGAACTATGCGAAGTACGACGATGCCTTCCAGTTCATCCGCGACGTGGCTTGCGACTGGGACGACAGCAAGTATCTCGAGGCTGAGCCCGCCCGCTACATCACCGTAGCCCGCAAGGCCAAGGGCACCAACAACTGGTTTGTTGGCGGCAAGTGCAACGAGGACGGTCACAAGTCGACCGTGAAGCTCGACTTCCTCGACAAGGGCCGCAAGTATGAGTGCACCATCTACGCCGACGCCAAGAACGCCAGCTACGACAAGAACCCCAAGGCTTACGTCATCACCAAGCGCACCGTGAAGCGCGGCGACGTGCTCAATCTCACTGAAGCTCCCGGTGGCGGCTTCGCCATCTCTATCATTGCTAAATAGTTTTTCGGAGTAATCGGACTGGTCTGACTTTTCTGACATTTCAGACCGGTCGGATTAGTCAGACCGGTCGGACTATTCAGATTAGTCAGACCAGTCCGATTAGTCCGAAAAGTCCGACCAGTCAAAAAAAAACCCAACAACGATGAAGTTAAGAACCCTTTTTATGGTTTTGTTTGCCTCTGCCAGCATTGGCGCACAGGCTCAGGCTGTAGATCCCGATACAATGGCCTTAGACTATTATTTCCAAGCAGGATATTCTCCCGAATCAACAGGTTTCTCCTTTCTCGGCTGTCCGCCGAAAGGCAAGAAAGTTGTGCTCCGTCTCTACAATGAACCGTTAGGCGGCAAACCGCTCAAGACGGTCAAAATGAAATACTGGGAGTGGGGAGGCTGGACAGCTGACGTCAAAGGCGACTGGAAAGGAAAGTTCTACACCTTCGACATCTCCGGCGACAAGAAGAATCCGCGCGAGACTCCCGGCGTCTTTGCCACGGCAGTGGGCGTCAATGGCAAGCGCGGTGCCATCATCGACATGGCTGAGACCAATCCCGCAGGCTGGGAACAGGACAAGCGGCCCGCACTGAAGTCGCCCGCCGACCTCGTCATCTACGAGATGCACTTCCGCGACTTCTCCGTCTCGCCCACGTCGGGCCTGAAAAACAAAGGCAAATTCCTTGCCCTCACCGAACCTAAGGCCATCGACTATCTGAAGAGCCTCGGCGTGAATGCCATCCACATCCTGCCGTCGTTCGACTACGCCTCGGTTGATGAGACCCGCCTCAACGTGCCGCAGTACAACTGGGGCTACGACCCACTGAACTATAACGTGCCAGAGGGCAGCTACTCGACCAATCCCTATGATCCGACATGCCGCATCCGCGAGTTCAAGCAGATGGTGCAGGCCCTGCACAAGGCCGGCATACGCGTCATCCTCGACGTGGTCTACAACCACACCTTCGACCTCAACAACAGCAACTTCCAGCTCACTTGGCCCAATGCCTACTATCGCTTCAATGCCGACGGCACACCCAGCAACGGCTCCGGCTGCGGCAACGAGACGGCCTCCGACCAGCCCATCATGCGTGCCTTCATGAAGCAGAGCGTGAAATACTGGATTGACGAATATCACATCGACGGTTTCCGCTTCGACCTCATGGGAGTGCACGACATCGAGACGATGAACGAGATTCGCGAGATGGTCAATGGCATCGACCCGAGCATTTATATCTATGGCGAGGGATGGAGTGCCGGACAGTGCGCCTATCCCACAGAGAAGCTCGCCGTGAAAGCCAACACCAAACAGCTCCACGGCATCGGCGCCTTCTGCGACGACATGCGTGATGCCCTTCGCGGTCCCTTCAGCGACGACCACAAGGGCGGTTTCCTCGCTGGCATCCCTGGCTTGGAAGAGAGTCTGAAGTTCGGTATCGCCGGCTGCATCGACCATCCGCAAATCGACATGAGCAAGGTGAACTACAGCAAAGAGGCCTGGGCCAACGATCCCACGCAGATGATCAGCTACGTGAGCTGCCACGACGATATGTGTCTTGTTGACCGCCTGCATGCCTCTATTCCCGGTATCGGCGATGAGGAACTGATACGGCTCGATCAGCTGGCACAGACCGCAGTGTTCACCTCTCAAGGCGTGCCTTTCATTCTTAGCGGCGAGGAGATGCTGCGCAACAAGAAAGGCGTGCACAACTCTTTCAATTCGCCCGACAGCATCAACGAGCTCGACTGGACCAACCTGCAACGTTATCCGCAGGTGTTCGCCTACTATAAGAACCTCATTCAGCTGCGCAAGAATCATCCGGCCTTCCGCCTTGGCAAGGCTGAGCTCGTGCGCCAGCATCTCCGCTTCCTCGAGGCGCCCGAATGCGTGGTGGCCTTCGAGCTCCACGACCTGCAGGGCATCGACCCGTGGCAGAACATCATTGTCGTGCTCAACGGCAGCAAGGAGTCGAAGAGCGTCACCATCCCCGCGGGCGACTACAGGGTAGTGGCTTGCGACGGAAGCATCGATGAGCAGTCGCAGGAGACACTGCAGGGAGGCAGTGTAACGGTCGACCCGCAGTCGGCACTGATACTCAGAAAATAATCAACCAATGATATGAAAAAGTTATTCATTCTTTTTGTTGTTTTCGCACAAGTTATCATGGCGCAAGCACAGTTAAAGGTGGACCGCATCGACCCCACCAACTGGTTTGTGGGGATGAAGGATCCCTCGCTCCAGCTCATGGTCTACGGTCCCAACATCAAGTCGGCCGACGTTTCGGTCGACTATCCGGGTGTGCGGGTCGACAGCGTTGTCAGGCTCGACTCGCCCAACTACCTCTTTGTCTACCTCAATCTCCAAGGCGCACAGCCCGGCGAGATGACGCTCAACTTCAAGCAGGCAGGCAAGAGCAAGAAGGTGAAATATGAACTCAAGCAGCGCTCGATGAGCGGTGAGCAGCACGTGGGCTTCTCCAATGCCGACGTCCTCTATCTGCTCATGCCCGACCGCTTCGCCGACGGCAACCCCAAGAACGACGTGGTGAAGGGCATGCGCGACCAGGTCTGCGACCGCACCAAGCCCAGCCTGCGCCACGGTGGCGACCTCGCCGGCATCGAGAAGCATCTCGACTACTTCAGCCAGCTTGGCGTCACGGCCTTGTGGTTCACGCCCATTCTGGAGAACAACTGGCCCAACGACAACGGCGTCAACAGTTCTTATCACGGCTATGCCACCACCGATTATTATAAGGTAGACCCGCGTTTCGGCACGAATGCTGAGTATAAGCAGCTCATCGACGAATGCCACAAGCGCGGACTGAAGGTGGTGATGGACATGATATTCAACCACTGCAGCGACTATCATCCCTGGAATCTCGACCCGCCATCGAAGGACTGGTTCAACAATCCCAACTATGGTCTGCAGACTTCCTACAAGCTCACTCCCGTACTCGATCCCTACGCGTCGAAAGTAGACAAGGCGGAGACTGTCGACGGATGGTTTGTCAAGTCTATGCCCGACCTCAACCAGCGCAACCAGCACCTCATGCGCTATCTGATTCAGAACAGTGAGTGGTGGATAGAGACAGCCGGCATCGACGGCATCCGCATGGACACCTATCCCTACGCCGACCGCAAAGCCATGGCCGAGTGGATGAAAGTGCTCGACACGGAATACCCCAACTTCAACACCGTGGGCGAGACGTGGGTGACCGAGCCGCAATACACCGCAGCCTGGCAGAAAGACTCCAAACTGTCTTCGATGAACAGCTATCTGAAGACCGTCATGGACTTCAGTTTCTTCGACAAGCTCAATCAGGCCAAGCGCGAGGAGACCGACGGCTGGTGGAACGGCTTCAACCGCATCTACAACTCGCTCTGCTACGACTATCTCTACACCGACCCGTCGCACGTGCTGGCCTTCATCGAGAACCACGACACCGACCGCTTCCTCGGCAACACGAAGGACTCCACGGCCCTGAAGCAGGCGCTCGCCCTGCTGCTCACCATCAACCGCATACCGCAGCTCTACTATGGCACAGAAGTGCTGATGAACGGCACAAAGGAAGTGACCGACGGCAACGTGCGCAAGGACTTCCCCGGCGGTTTCTCCGGCGACCAGCACAACTGCTTCACCGCTGAGGGACGCACAAAAGCCGAGAACGGAATGTTCAACTGGCTGAGCAGCCTGCTCCACTGGCGGCAGGGCAACGAGCTCATCAGCAAGGGCAAGCAGACGCAGTTCTGTCCCTACAATGGTGTTTACGTCATTGCCCGCCAATATGGAGGCCACACGTCGCTGACGATTCTCAATGGCAAGCGCAGTGAGGCTGTGATGCCCGTAGCCCGCTACGCTGAGGTCATCGGCTCCCACACCACAGCCCGCGACGTTATCACCGGCAAGAGCGTCGACCTCAGCCACGACCTCAAGCTCTCACCAAGAGAGGCGTTGGTTGTGGAATTCTAAACACAAGCTGAAGAAGCCCTGGTAATTCTAAACCAGCTAAGCTTTACATACATCGATAAAGGCTCATCCTGCGGGATGAGCCTTTATTATTTTCCTCCAGTTTCGGGAATAAACGCAGAGACATCGACAGAGAAGCGACAGCATAGAAACATATACAAGGCGTCTAAGTTTTCCATCAAAGACGATGGCTGCCACGTGGCAACCATAATGCTACCACGTGCTAACCATAATGCTACCACGTGCTAACCATAATGCTACCACGTGCCAACCACATTGCTACCACGTACCAGCCATAATGCTACCACGTGCCAACCATAATGAATCTACGTAAGAACCATCACGATTCTACGTGCCAACCATAATGAATCTACGTAGAAGCCATCACGATTCTACGTAAAAACCATCATGAATCTACGTAAAAACCATCATGCAGATTGAATTATATTCGCCCAATTACATGATTTTCCTTTGAAAGATAGCCCGCAGCCATACAAGTTGCGGTCTTTGTGGCCGTCCGCTATCTGGCACCGATGTACTTCTCCCCCTCCCTTTGTAGAGGCTGTAACAAAACCTCCGAGATCTTCACTAGCCAAACCTCCCTACACAAAAAAATTCTCAAATTCGACAATAAAGTGACAATCTGTTTAATGAGTAATGTCTTTAGCAAGCATAATGCAACTAAAAAAAATCGAAGTACCTTTAACGGAAGCCAATTTTAGAGTTTTGTAACAGCCTCTTTGTAGGGAGGGGGAAAGGGGGGTGGGTCTTTGTAGGTCTAATCTTCTTCCCCCTATAACTGACGAGGCCGCCACGCGACGCTTCGCGGGCGGCCTCTGTCGATACCAAAATTACTACTCAAAAAAACTATTTAACTATAACTTTTCTTCCATTGTGGATATAGATGCCATGCTGTACGGGCTTGTTGATGCGCACGCCCTGCAGGGTGTACCATCCTGTGGCTGTTGCGGGCTTCGTATAGGTGACATCGCTGATGCCCGTCACGGTCGACGTGAGGTCGTTGACTGTGTACTTGCCATTGCTCTTTGCTGCAATCTCATAGTACTTATCCTCGGTGATCGGACCGATGTCGACCGTCTGGTCTTTACCGTTGCCCTGGTCGAAGATGATGTTGAACGAATAGTCAGCTGCGTTAACATCGAACGTATGATAGTACCAGTTGTAACCGTCGATAGACTTCGTCGCTGTCATCTTTGTGCCGGGCCAAGAGCCGAGCAGTGTGCTGTGGCTGCTGGTGTTGTCCCATGCGTAGAAGTAGACGTCGCTCCAGGAGGGATCCTTCAGGTAGACCGTTGCCGTGTGTGGCTCAAAGGACTTGATGACGTATTCGCGGCTGACGATGCCCTTCACGGTGCCATTGGTGAGCAGTCCTACGGTGAGGGTCTCGTTCGAGCTGATGGTCAACTTTGTTCCGTCGCTCACCTGCTTGCTGCTTGCCGTCGGTGTGCTACCGTCGGTGGTATAGACGAGTTTGGCGTTGGCATCATTGGACACAGCCTGCAGTGTCACCTGGAATGCATTGGTGTAGGTGCCGGAGGGAGTTGCCACCCATGCCGTCTCAGCCTCTTTGTTCAGATAGTAGGCGTAGTGATAGCCCGAGAGAATCTTCACGTAGGTAGAGCTGGGCTCGTAGTCGCTCACGCCATTGCCGACTGCGGCCAGCAGATGAGCATTGTTGCCCTCAATGGCGACAGCGTAGAGGCTGGCGCTGCTGCGCATGTTGATGTAGGAACTCGTATTGCTGATGCCTGCAATCTTGCGGGCGTTGATCATGCTCTTGATGTCGGCCTTGTAGGCTTTCCAGTGAGGCAGGAAGACGCAGGGCGTGCCCGGCATGGCCATCATGAAGGCGTTGGCGGCCAAGGTGTCCTTGAGGATAGGGTCGGGGCTGTAGCCGGATGTGGTGCCGCGGTCCTGCATGTCGTGGTTCTCCACGAAGGTGACGGCATAGCGGCGATAGCTGCCGTTGTTGTAGTTGTTGTTGACCAGATACTGGTTGCTGCCCAAGAGGCCCCAGTTGCCCTGGTTGATGGCATCACGCACGGCATAGCGGAACTGGAAGTCGAAGGCTGCGGAGGTCTTGCCGGTGTTGTCGATCCAATTGGAGATGGCGCTGTTGCTCGACCAGTATTCACCCACGGAGAAGGGAACTTTGCAAGCCGTATTGTAATCCTTGATGTGAGAGGCCGCAAAACCTTTCACCATATCGTAGCGGAATCCCGTGTAGCCGAGGTCGTTGAGCAGGAAGTCCTCATAGGCCTTGATGATGGTCTGCACGTTCGTGCTCTTGTGGTCGAGGTCGCGGCATCCGCTCCAGTCCTCGCCCTCGTCGGTATTGCCCAGCGTGTAGCCGTTGGCGTCGGCCCAAGTCTTTGTGGCACCGCCGTCGTCGTTGCTGGTGATGTCGGTGGAGGTCATCTGGTAGGTCTTGCCCTTGTAGGTCTCAACCGGATAGTCCACCCACGAACCGTTGACGCCGAGGTTGTTGCGGTGGTTGACGACGACATCAGCGATGATGCCCGTGCCCTTGGCCTTGAACGTACTGATCATGGAACGGAGCTGAGCCTCGGTGCCAAACGAGGAGTTCTGGTCGAAGTAGTAGACCGGTGTGTAGCCCATCACGTTCCATGAAGAGTTGCAGTTGCCGCTCTGCGGAACCCAGATGAGGGAGAAATATTTTGAGAGTTCGTCCGACTGACTCTCGAGGTTTGACCACTGCGTGTCGACATAACTGTCCCACGAGAAACCTTGCAGCATCACGCCCTGATAGTTGTCCTGCCAACCTTGTTGGGCAAGAGCAGTGCAAGGCACAAATGCCAATGCTGCAAGCATTGCGTTGAGATTCTTTTTCATTATCGTAAAGTTTTTTTAAGTCGTTTTTTGGTTATCGAAAATCTTCCTTTTATCTACCGATGCAAAATTACTTGGTTTTCGTCTATTCATAGCACTTGATATAAATCAATTCCACTAATTTTAAATGTAAACGTTTGCACAGCTCCATAGCTCCTATATCCCCTATATCCCCTATAGCCCCTATCGCCCCTATAGCAACTCTAGAGCCCCCTCAAAAGCCCCCTCCCCAAAAGATAATCCGCCAATTATTTCCAAAAACCAAGGAAAAAGCGTATTTTTGCATCTAGCTATAAAACGGCCGCAGTGTAAGACCGCGGCGACCGGCCTGAAACGAAATTGAACATAAAGAAGATACTCTGCAGCAAACACATGGCGCTCCTGATGGGCTTACTGTCCCTGGCGGTGCTGATGCTTTCGGCTTGTTCGCCCTCCCAAGATGATGAGGTGGACAAACTGAACACGTCGGCCTATGCCGAACGTTACCGCGACCTGGCTAAGACGAAGGCGCTGGCCGGGAAGGCACTCGTGCTCGCCCACCAGCGCAGATACGACAGCGGCGAGGCCGAGGCGCTCAACACGCTGGCCTTTGTCGACATTGCCCACATGGACTATAAGCATGCCGACAGTCTGCTGCAGCGCGTATCGAAGACCACCGACAATGAGGTGGAACTTCTCGTGAGCGACATCCAGCTGATGCGACTCTGTCAGCGGCAGTCGCGCAACAAAGATTTCTACGACTTCCGCGAACGGGCCCAGAGGCGGCTGAAGCGCATCGAGGAAGAACAGGACGAACTCAACGCCCACGAGCAGAAGCGCATGATCTACGCCTTCAGCGAATACCACATCGTGCTCTCCACCTACCTATATTATATGGGACTGAAAAACGAGTCCTACGATGCTCTCTACCAGATTGACCCCCAGGGCGTCATCAACACCGACACCGCACAGTTGCTCAACTACTATTATAATATCGGTTCGGGTGGCGTACTGCGCGATGGCAACCAGAGCGAGATTGCCCAGCACGAAATGGAATTCCTGATGAACTGCTATTTCATCTCCGTCAATGGCAACTATCCGTATTGGGAGGCCAACAGCCTGCAATCGATCAGCGAGCATCTGACCGACCCCAAGACGGGACCGCAACTCTTCCGCGACAACCGCAGTGCCCTGCAGTTTGTCAACTCCGACAATATGCCCGATTCGCTGCTGGCCGGCAACCTGGCCCAGCGGTCACTCAACATTTTCCGGCGCTATGGCGACGTCTACCAGATAGCGGGCGGCTACCGTACGCTGGCCCAGTGCTACTGGAAACTGGAAGATTACAACGACGCCATCTATTATCTCAACCGTGCCCTCGAGAGCAACCCTGTGATACAGCGGGCGCCCGACCTCGTGGCTTCCATCCGCGAACAGCTGTCGCTCGCCTATTCGGCCATTGACGACAAACAGAAGAGCGACTACAACCGCAACATCTATCTCGACTTGCAGGAGCAGACGCGCCAGGACCGTCTCATCGAGGCCCGCGCCGGACAGATGGACCGCACCTCGCAGACGCTGAACATCATGCTCGCGGCTGTGGTGCTGATGATTGTCATCGTCAGCACACTGCTCTATGCCTTCGGTCTCATGCGCCGTCGCAGCGAGCGCCGGTTCTCGACCGACGACCTGCTGAAGCCGCTCATGCAATGGAACGAGCGCAACCGCAAGACCTTGAAGCTTGAGGAGGAGAAACACGAAGAGGTGAACGAGCAGATAGCCCTGGCCCGACTCCACCTGCAGGCCGACCGTCGCAGGAACATGGAGCAACGGGCAAAGATTCATCTCGTCAACAGCATCCGTCCGCTCATCGACCGCATCTCCAATGAGGTGGACCGACTGATGGAGAACAAAGGCAACGCGGAGCAGCGCAAGGCGCAATACGACTACGTGGCCGAACTGACCGACGAAATCAACCAGCTCAACGCCCTGCTTACGCAGTGGATACAGATGAGACAGGGAGAGCTCTCGCTCCACATCGAGAGTTTCCCGCTGCAGCAGTTGTTCGACGTCGTGTCGATGTCGCGCATGGGCTTCCAGCTCAAGGGCCTCAGCCTCGAAGTGGAGCCGACCGCTGCTGTCGTGAAAGCCGACAAGACGCTGACGCTCTTCATGGTGAACACCCTCGCCGACAACGCCCGCAAGTTTACGCCCCGCGGCGGCCACGTGAGGATCAGCGCTAAGGAAGCCGCCGACTATGTGGAGGTGGCTGTGAGCGACAACGGCCGCGGCATGACCGAGGAGCAGACCGCCCATATCTTCGATCACAAGCCCATCATCGACAGCCAGGCCAGAGATTCTAGCGTTGCCATCCCCCAGCGCTCTCACGGCTTCGGCCTCATGAACTGCAAGGGCATCATCGACAAATACCGCAAGGTGAGCAGAATCTTCGATGTCTGCGCCATCACGGCCGAGAGCGAACTGGGCAAGGGCAGCACCTTCCGCTTCCGCCTGCCCAAGGGCATCCTGCGCGTCATCGTCGCCATCATGCTCATAGGCGGTTCGCTGGGCGCTCAGGCTTCAACGCCCACCACCAGCAGCGCCAGCCGGGCCCGGGCCTTCGCCGACAGTTGCTATCAGAGCAATTTGGCCGGCAACTACACCCACACCATAGCAATGGGCGACAGCGTGTGCAAATATCTCAATCAGCAATACGCCGCCCTCTATCCCGACAGCCTGTGGCGCATGCACATCAACGGCAACGGCCGTGTCGGCGAACTGCAGTGGTTCGCCCATAAGGCAAAGGTCGACTACAAGGTCATCCTCTCCATGCGCAACGAGTGTGCCGTCGCTGCCCTCGCCTTGCACGACTGGACGCTGTATCAGTACAACAACGACATCTACGTACAGCTCTACCATCTGTCGACCGCCGACAACACCCTCGACAACTACGTCAGGCTGATGCAGAAGACGGAGACAAACAAGAACGTGGCCATCGGATTGCTGGCCGTACTGCTGCTCTGCATCTTCCCCGCCTATTACATGCTCTACTACCGCCACAAGCTCTACGACCACATCTGCATAGAGCGCGTCTACAAGGTCAACGACATCCTGCTCAGCGACGAGACGGCGGGCGAGAAGATACGCCAGATCGACAACATCTGGAACCACGGTCCGCGCCTCTACAGCGACCGCTTCGATGCCCTCAACCGCATCGTCACGCAGGTGAGGGACGCCCTGCAGAAGAGCATCGACGCCAAACGCGTGCAGCAGACTTCGCTCGAGCTCGCCGAGGACGAACTGCGACGGGTGAACCTGGAAGACGACCGGCTGCACGTGAGCAACAACGTGCTCGACAACTGCCTCTCGACGCTGAAGCACGAGACGATGTATTATCCCTCACGCATCCGGCAGCTCATCGACGGCAACGAGGACCATCTGCCCATGATGCGCGAAGTGGTGATCTACTACCGTAAGCTCTACTCGCTGCTCTCGGCCCAGGCCATGCGCGCGGCGGGCAGTGCCTACGCTACCGACACCGACATGACCACCTACTTGATGGACCTGCTCAAGAAGCACGGGGCCGACCTGGACCACCGGCAGGCGACCAACACCGGAGCCTATACCAAGGTCATCTTGCCGCTCAGCGACAAGCTGTCGGACGACGAGGCCCACAACCTCTTCACGCCACGCACGACAAGCTTCGACTTTCTCATCTGCCGGCAGATTGTGCGCGACATGGGCGAGGTGACCAATCTCCGCGCCAGCGGCATACGGGCCGTCAACGAGGAGGGAACAACAAAGATTCTCATTACACTACCCAGGAAAATATACGATAAATGGATAAGTTCAAAGTCATCATTGTAGAAGACGTGCCTCTCGAACTGAAAGGCACCGAAGGCATCATCAAAAGCGACATTCCCGAAGCCGAAATCATCGGGACCGCCGATTCCGACACCGCCTATTGGCGGCTCATCAAGCAGCAACTGCCCGAACTGGTGCTGCTCGACCTCGGACTGGGCGGCTCCACCACCGTCGGCGTAGAGATTTGCCGGCAGACCAAACAGCAGTTTCCGCAAGTGAAGGTGCTCATCTTTACCGGTGAGATTCTCAACGAGAAGCTGTGGGTCGACGTGCTCGACGCCGGTTGCGACGGCATCATCCTCAAGACGGGCGAGATGCTCACGCGCAGCGATGTGCTCAGCGTCGTCGAGGGCAAGCGCATGGTGTTCAACCAGCCCATTCTCAAGCGCATTGTGGAGCGTTTCAAGCAGAGCGTCAACGCCTCACTGTTGCGCCAGGAAGCCCTTGTCAACTATGAGATCGACGAATACGATGAACGCTTCCTGCGCCACCTTGCCCTCGGCTACACCAAGGAGCAAATCACGAATCTGCGCGGCATGCCCTTTGGCGTGAAGAGTCTGGAGAAGAGGCAGAACGAACTCGTGCAAAAGCTCTTCCCCGACGGCAACGGCGGAGTGGGCGTCAACGCCACCCGACTTGTGGTGCGCGCCATCGAGTTGCACATCCTCGATGTCGACAATCTGCATCCCGACGAGGAATAAGCTGTCCTCTGCTTCTCTGAGAAAGAAGGAACGCGACAATGAGTAATAGAACAAACAGGATTTTCGGCACCATCGCGCTGCTGCTGGTTGTGGCTCAGGCGTTGGCAATCATTGGGTCGTGGCTCATCACTGCCGCCATGCCCCAGCTGTCGCTGCGCTCTCTGCTCAGCGCCGAGGGGATACGCTGGTTCTGCGGCCACATCGACGACAACCTGGCCCAGCCGCTGCTGGTCTGGCTCATCCTTGCCGCCATCACGTGGGGAGTTGTCGACCGCAGCCGCATCATCAGTGCCCTGCGCAACCTCAGGCGACTCGACTATCGTCAGCGCTTCGCCCTCCGCCTGGTCGCCGCCGAGGCTGTGGCCGCTGCTGTCATGCTGTTCCTGCTCACCTCTGTTCCCCATGCCATCCTGCTCGGCGTGACCGGACACCTCTTTCCCAGCAGCTTCTCCCAAGGCTTCGTCTTCATCGTCTGCTTTTGTCTGACGCTCTTTGCCGTCACCTACGGAACGATGAGCGGCACGCTGCGCGGCATGGGAGGCGTGTTCAACGCCCTCACGGCCGGCATCATACAGTGGCGGTTCGTCTGGCCGCTGTATATCCTTTCTGTTCAACTTTGGTTTTCACTGAAATTCATTCTTCTGTTATGAGTCAAATCAAGAAAATAGTACTCACCGGCGGACCCTGCGCCGGAAAGACCACTGCTCTGGTGCGCACCATCGAGCACTTCACCAGCCTCGGATTCAAAGTCTTCACCATTCCCGAGGTGCCCACAATGTTCTCGCAGGCAGGCGTAGACTACACAACGCCCAACCGCGACTTCTTCTACGAAGAGGAGAAGGCCACACTGCAGACGCAACTCGAGTTGGAAGACCACTTTGCCCGCATGGCCGAGGCGAGCGGAATGCCCGCCATCATCGTCTGCGACCGTGGCACGATGGACATCTCCGCCTACATGGAGCCCGCCCTCTGGGACCGGCTGACGAAGGATGTCGGCACGACTACGCCCGAGCTTCGCGATAAGCGCTACGATGCCGTGCTCCATCTTGTCTCGGCTGCCGATGGAGCAGAGCAGTTCTACACCACCGCCAACAACAAGGAACGCCGCGAGACCGCCGACGAGGAGGGACTGCGCATGGCGCGCGAACTCGACAAGAGAGTCATCGCCGCCTGGACCGGCCACCCGCACCTGCGCGTCATCAACAATCACGAGAACTTCGAGGCCAAGATTCATCGCGTCTTGAAAGAGATATCCAACGTGCTCGGTCTGGCACAGCCCATCACCGAGGAGCGCAAATACGTGGTGGAGATTACCGGGCCCGTACCCGATGCCATCGAGAGCGACATCGTGCAGACCTACCTCAGTTCCGACCCGAACACGGAGTCTCGACTGCGCCAGCGCACGTGGGAAGGAAAGTGCGTCTACGTGCTCACCACGAAGACGCGTGTCTCCGAACACGAGCAAGTGGAGACAGAGCGCCAGATCACGTCGAACGTCTATCATTCGCTCCTGCAGCAGGCCGACCCCTACCGCCACACGATACGCAAGCACCGCATGAGCTTCATCTGGAAAGGCCAATACTTCGAAGTAGACTCGTTTCAGGAGCCCATCAACAACCTGGTGATTCTCGAGACCAAAGGCGTCGAGGACACGGAACAGGTGCGTTTTCCGCCGTTTATCAAAGTGGTGAAGGACATCACCGCCAACACCAACTACTATAATTATAACCTCGCGCTGAGGTGAAGGTTCTGACTGGTCGGACTAATCAGACTAATCGGACCAGTCGGACCGGTCGGACTAATCTGACCAGTCAGACTAGTCCGAAAAGTCGGAAAAGTCCGACCAGTCCGAAAACTCTGAAACTCCAGAAAACTCTGAAACTCCAGAAAACTCCTGCCTCACAATAAAAAACCAGCATTTTTCTTTGACATCCAACAGGAAAGGCTTAACTTTGCAGCAAGCAAGCAATTGTAAATGATAAATCACACGCCTTCGAATCAAAATAAACAAACAATAAGAACAATGAAGAAAATCATCCTCACCCTCCTGCTTTGCTGCGGATTCTTTTCCGCATCACAAGCCCAGTTGCTTTATAAGATTTCGGGTAACGGCCTGACAAAGCCCTCCTATATCATCGGCACCCACCATTTGGCCAATGTGGCTTTTGTCAATCAGATTCCCGGTGCGAAAATGGCACTCGACTCAACTGAGCAAGTATATGGCGAACTGAAAATGGATCCCAACTCAATGCAAGCCGCGCAACAAGAAATCATGAAATACATGATGCTTGGCGAAGGACAGAAAATCAATCAGGTGCTGTCGGCAGAGCAGTTGAAGCGCGTCAATGCTTTCATGAAGCAGACCATGCAAACCGACTTCAACAACCCCGCCGTGATGCAGCAGATGGGCAGCATGAAGCCGGCTGCGCTCAGCACCAATTTCACCGTTCTGCTCTACCTCACCCACCACATGGGCGAATTCGATCCGACCAGTTCGTTTGACCAGTATTTCCAAAAGCAGGCCCTCAACAACAACGAGCCTGTGGGCGGACTGGAGACGGCCGAGTTCCAGGCCA